>Ga0213872_10002244_pt1 | contig 11550 bp, 12 predicted proteins | sample VelepicomBERX_R2_FD_160071 | JGI IMG/M metagenome (GOLD analysis project Ga0213872, IMG submission 160071) | Rhizosphere microbial communities from Vellozia epidendroides in rupestrian grasslands, the National Park of Serra do Cipo, Brazil - RX_R2 | ecosystem: Host-associated > Plants > Roots >... | reverse complement strand
CGCCCAGACCAGGGCACCGACCATGGCGCCCGAGTTGGCTCCCAGGAGGGAGACAAACAGGCCGATCAGGGAATTATGCAGCGCGTCGATCATCTATTCACTCCTCAGGCGCGCGTCAACTGGATGGCGGCGGTGGCCGCACCCAGCGCAATCGTGGACGGATGGGCGGCAGCGACGCGAACCACGTCGTCCTGCAGCGCGCTGTCGATGGCAACGGCCAGCGTCACGCTGCCCTCGCCTTGCTGTACCTTGACCTTGTCACCAGCGGCAACGCCCAGCTTGGCAGCCGTCGCGACCGACAGGCCAACGACCGGCTCGGCAGCGTCGCGCGTCTTCTGGAGCGACACGGCTCGGCGCACCAGGGCGTCCGTCTGGTAGATGGGCACTTCGTTCAGGCGTACCAGGCCATCGGCGGACTTGATTTGCACGTCCACACCGTTGAGGCCATTGTTCAGCTTGGCGGCAACGCTCTCGGTACCTTGCGGCAGCGCAGCCTTACGTACCGCCTCGGCGCTGTCGAAGTCGAAACCTTCGAGACCAAGAAGATTACCCAGCACGCGCAGCACCTTCCAGGCCGGACGCGTGTCGCCCAGGGGCTTCACCACGCCGTTGAAGGTCTGCAGCTTGCCTTCCATATTCACGAAGCTGCCAGCCGTTTCCGAGAACGGGGCGATGGGCAGCAGCACGTCGGCGTAGTCCACGGCGCCGTGCTTGAACGGCGACAGCGCGACAACCATTTCGGCCGACTTCACTGCGGCCAGCGCGGCTTGCGCATCAGCCGTATCGAACTCGACTTCGGTATTCAGCAGTACATAGGCCTTGCGCGGCTTGGCGAAGGCATTGGCGGAGGCCGTCAGGCCGAGGGCCTGCGCGCCTACCGTATTGGCCGCTTCACTCATCCAGCCCAGCGTGGCGCCCGTGATGGCAGCGAGCGAACTCGCCAGCGTGGCCAGCTCGGCAGCGCGAGCATGGTGGGCAGCAAAATTGCCCAGCAGCACGGCGGAACGACCGCCCTCCTCTGCCCTGGCTTCGATCAGTTGTTTGGCGATCTGGCGTGCGTCTTCGCTCACCGTGACGCCGGCAACCGACGCCGGCACTTCCACCGACTTCGCCTCCGAAGCAGCCTTGACCACTTGGGCCAGCGCTTCGACCAGCTGGTCGGGGCGGGCAATCAGCTTGCCTTCCACGCGGCAGTACAGATTGTCGTCGGCGGCATTCACCACGCTCAGCTTGGTGCCGCGCTTGACAGCCTGGCGCAGACGCTGTGCGATCAGAGGTTGTTCCTTGCGCAGGTTGGAACCGACGACCAGCACGGCCTTGCTTTGCAGCATGTCGATGATGCTCTGGCCCAGCCAGGTAGCGCCCTGCTGGGCGGCGGCCAGGCGAGAATCGGCGTAGCGGCTGCCGAATTCGACCGTGTTCACACCCAACTCGCGGGCCAGCTTGTTCAGGAGGAAAAGCTCTTCCACCGTGGAGTGGGCGGTTGCAACGGCGGCCACGGCATCGGCGCCGAATTCGCCGACGATGGACTTCAGGCCGTTGCCCACGTATTCCAGGGCCGTCTGCCAGTCCGTCTCGATCCACTTGCCACCCTGCTTCAGCATGGGCTTGGTCAGGCGCTGCTCGCTATTGAGCGCCTCGTAGGCGAAGCGGTCGCGGTCGGCAATCCAGCATTCGTTGATGTCTTCGTTTTCGAGCGGCAGCACGCGCATCACGCGGTCGGACTTGACCTGCACGACCAGGTTGGCACCCAGGCCGTCGTGCGGGCTCACGCTCTTGCGGCGCGACAGTTCCCAGGTACGGGCGCTGTAGCGGAAAGGCTTGGAGGTCAGCGCGCCGACCGGGCACAGGTCGATCACGTTGCCGGAGATTTCCGAATCCACCGTCATGCCGATGAAGGACATGATCTCGGAGTGTTCACCACGGCCAGCCATACCCATTTCCTGCATGCCGGCCACTTCTTCGGTGAAGCGGACGCAGCGTGTGCAGTGGATGCAGCGGGTCATGTCCGTAGAAATCAGCGGACCCAGGTCCTTGTTCGGCACCACGCGCTTTTCTTCTTCGTAGCGCGAGCTGGAACCGCCGTAGCCCACGGCCAGATCCTGCAGCTGGCATTCGCCGCCCTGGTCGCAGATCGGACAATCGAGCGGGTGGTTGATCAGCAGGAATTCCATCACGCCCTGCTGCGCCTTCACGGCCATATCGGAGTGCGTGAACACCTTCATGCCGTCGTTCACGGGCGTCGCGCAGGCGGGCAGCGGCTTGGGCGCCTTCTCCACCTGGACGAGGCACATGCGGCAATTGGCTGCGATCGACAGCTTCTTGTGATAGCAGAAGTGCGGGATGTGGGTACCGATGGAACGTGCGGCTTCAATCACCGTCGTGCCATTGGGTACCGTCAGTTTCTTACCGTCGATTTCGATTTCAAGCATGGTCGGGCTGCCCGATCTGATTCGTTCTTACTGCTGTATTTACCCGGTAAAGTCGAAGCGACTCAGTAACCCGGTACGATGCATTTCTTGTGCTCGATGTGGTAGGCAAACTCATCGCGGAAGTGCTTGAGCATGCCCTGTACCGGCATCACGGCGGCGTCGCCCAGCGCACAGATCGTGCGGCCGGCGATGTTCTTGCCCACCGATTCGAGCAGGTCGAGATCCTCGGGACGGCCTTGGCCGTTCTCGATGCGGTCGACCACGCGGTAGAGCCAGCCCGTGCCTTCACGGCAGGGCGTGCACTGGCCGCAGGACTCTTCATAGTAGAAGTAGGACAGGCGGCGCAGCGCCTTCACCATGCATACCGACTCGTCCATCACGATGACGGCACCCGAGCCCAGCATGGAGCCAGCCTTGGCGATGGCGTCGTAGTCCATCGTGGTGTCCATCATGATGTTGGCAGGCAGCACGGGGGCACTGGAACCACCAGGGATCACGGCCTTGAGCTTCTTGCCGCCACGCATGCCGCCGGCCATTTCCAACAGTTCGGCGAACGGCAGGCCCAGCGGTACTTCGAAGTTGCCGGGGCGGTTCACGTGGCCCGATACGGAGAACAGCTTGGTGCCGCCGTTGTTCGGCTTGCCCAGCTCCAGGAACTTCTGGCCGCCCTCACGGATGATGTAGGGGACGGACGCAAACGTTTCCGTGTTGTTGATCGTGGTCGGCTTGCCGTACAGGCCGAAGGAGGCCGGGAACGGCGGCTTGAAGCGCGGCTGGCCCTTCTTGCCTTCGAGCGATTCCAACAGTGCCGTCTCTTCGCCGCAGATATAGGCGCCGTAGCCATGATGGCCGTAAAGCTGGAAGCTGAAACCACTACCCAGGATGTTTTCACCCAGGAAGCCGGCCTTGCGCGCTTCTTCCAACGCTTCTTCGAAGCGTTGGTAAACCTCGAAAATTTCGCCGTGGGTATAGTTGTAACCCACGCTGATACCCATGGCGTACCCGCCGATGATCATGCCTTCGATCAGCGCGTGCGGGTTGAACTCCAGGATATCCTTGTCCTTGAAGGTGCCCGGTTCGCCTTCGTCCGAGTTGCAGACGAGGTACTTCTGGCCGGGGAAGCTGCGCGGCATGAAGGACCACTTCAGGCCCGTCGGGAAGCCGGCGCCGCCACGACCACGCAGGGACGAGGCCTTCACTTCGGCGATCACGGCATCCTGCGTGATCTGCTCGGACAGGATCTTCTTTAGCGCGGCATAGCCGCCGCGCTTCATATATGCATCGATGCGCCAGCAGTTCGGGTCATCGAAATCGACGCCCTCGAAAACGACGCCTTTGACGTAAACGGTCATGTGCCTTCCGTCCCGGCCTAGTTGAGGTCGGCCAGCTTGCGATCGATCGCATCTGGCGTCATGTGGTTGCACATGGTGTGGTTGTTCACCAGCAGCACGGGCGCGTAACCGCAGGCACCCATGCATTCGCCTTCCACCAGCGTGAACTTGCCGTCGGCCGTCGTTTCGCCGTAGCCGACGCCCAGCTTCTTCTTCAGGTAGTCGCCCGCATCCACGCCGCCCGACAAAGCGCAGGGCAGATTGGTGCACACGGTGAGCTTGTACTTGCCCACGGGCTTGCGGTCGTACATGTTGTAGAAGGTCGCCACTTCATGCGCCGCCATCGGGGCGATGCCGAGGTAGTCGGCGACGAACTTGATCGTATCGGTCGACAGCCAGCCCTTCTCAACCTGGGCGATGCGCAGGGCCGACATGACGGCCGAGCGCTTTTGGTCCGCCGGGTACTTGGCGACTTCGTGGTCGATCTGACTGAGGGATTCCGGGGTCAGCATTAGCGGTCGATCTCCCCAAAGACGATATCTTGCGTGCCGATGATGGCGACGACGTCGGACAACATATGGCCGCGCGACATTTCGTCGAGCGCCGCCAGGTGCGCGAAGCCAGGCGCACGAATCTTGAGACGGTAGGGCTTGTTGGCGCCGTCGGACACCAGGTAGATACCGAACTCGCCCTTCGGATGCTCCACGGCCGCGTAGGCTTCGCCTTCGGGCACGTGCATGCCTTCCGTGAACAGCTTGAAGTGGTGGATCAGCTCTTCCATATTCGTCTTCATATCGAGACGGGAAGGCGGCGCCACCTTGTGGTTGTCGACGATGACGGGGCCGGGGTTCTTGCGCAGCCAGTCAACGCATTGCTTGATGATGCGGTTGGACTGGCGCATCTCTTCCACGCGGCACAGGTAACGGTCGTAGCAGTCGCCGTTGACGCCGACGGGGATGTCGAAATCCAGCTTGTCGTACACTTCGTACGGTTGCTTCTTGCGCAGGTCCCACTCGATGCCGGAGCCGCGCAGCATGGGGCCCGTCAGGCCCAGCTGCAGGGCGCGCTCGGGCGTGACCACGCCGATGCCGACCGTACGCTGCTTCCAGATGCGGTTGTCGGTGAGCAGCGTTTCGTACTCGTCGACATAGCGCGGGAAGCGGTTGGTGAAGTCGTCGATGAAGTCGAGCAGCGAGCCCTGGCGATTCTCGTTCAGGCGGCGGATGTCGGCTTCGTTGCGAACCTTGGATGCCTGGTACTGCGGCATGCTGTCCGGCAGGTCGCGGTACACGCCCCCCGGACGGTAGTAGGCTGCGTGCATGCGCGCACCGGAGACCGCTTCGTAGCAGTCCATCAGGTCTTCGCGTTCACGGAAGGCGTACAGGAAGATGGTCATCGCGCCGCAGTCGAGGCCGTGCGCACCGATCCACATCAGGTGGTTCAGGATGCGGGTGATCTCGTCGAACATGACGCGGATGTACTGGGCGCGCAGCGGCACCTCGATGCCGAGCAGCTTCTCGATGGCCATGACATAGGCGTGCTCGTTGCACATCATCGAGACGTAGTCCAAGCGGTCCATATAGGGCACGGACTGGATGAAGGTCTTGCTCTCGGCCAGCTTCTCGGTGGCGCGGTGCAAGAGGCCGATATGCGGGTCAGCGCGCTGGACGACTTCACCATCCAGCTCCAGCACCAAGCGCAGCACGCCGTGGGCTGCCGGGTGCTGAGGCCCGAAGTTCAGGGTGTAATTCTTGATCTCAGCCACCGTAGTTCTCCTCACGGATGATGCGCGGCGTGATTTCGCGCGGCTCGATACTCACCGGTTGGTAGACCACGCGGCCTTGTTCGGCGTCGTAACGCATTTCGACGTGACCGGACAGGGGGAAGTCCTTGCGGAACGGGTGGCCGACGAAGCCATAGTCGGTCAGGATGCGGCGCAAATCCGGGTGGCCCGTGAACACGATGCCGTACAGGTCAAAGGCTTCGCGCTCGAACCAGTTGATGCCGGCCCAGACGTCGACCATGGAAGCAACCATGGGTAGCTCGTCGTCTTCGCAGAACACGCGCACGCGCAGGCGGAAATTGTTCGCCACGGACAGCAGGTGGTAGACGGCAGCGTAGCGCCGACCATCCCATGCGCCATCCTTGTAGGCGCTGTAATCGACGCCACAGACGTCCACACAGGTCTTGAAGGCGAATTCAGGCTGGTCGCACAGCTGGCGCGCAACGGCCGGCCACTCGGCCGCCTTCACAACCAGCGTCAGTTCGCCCAGAGCATTAGTCAACGAAACGGCCTTGTCTCCCAAGGCCGTTTGTAGCGTAGTTTGCAGCGCTTCGAGTTTAGTCGCCATGGTGCTCGTCGGTATTAGCGCGCAATCGTATTCGTGCGCTTGATCTTGTTCTGCAGCTGGATCAGGCCGTACAGCAAGGCCTCCGCGGTGGGCGGGCAACCCGGGACATAGACGTCAACCGGAACGATGCGATCGCAACCCCGTACGACGGAGTAGGAATAGTGGTAGTAGCCGCCGCCGTTGGCGCAGGAGCCCATCGAGAGCACCCAGCGCGGTTCGGGCATCTGGTCGTAGACTTTGCGCAAGGCCGGGGCCATCTTATTGCACAGCGTGCCAGCTACGATCATCAAGTCGGACTGGCGCGGGCTTGGACGGAACACAATGCCGAAGCGGTCCAAATCGTAGCGCGCAGCACCGGCATGCATCATCTCGACAGCACAACAGGCAAGACCAAAGGTCATTGGCCAGAGCGAACCCGTGCGGGTCCAGTTGACGACGGTATCGATGCTGGTCGTGATGAAACCCTTGTCCATCACACCCTCAGTCGGATGCGCAGCCGTCGCGGGATTTTCGATCATTCCCATTCGAGCGCCCCCTTCATCCATTCGTAGATAAATCCGACGACCAGAATACCCAGGAACACCATCATGGCAACGAAACCGGGAAAGCCGATTTCCTTGATCACGGCAGCCCAAGGCAGCAGGAAGGCCACTTCCAGGTCGAACAGAATAAAGAGAATTGCGACGAGGTAGTAACGCACATCGAACTGCATGCGCGCATCCTCAAAGGCATCGAAACCGCACTCGTAGGGCGAGAGCTTTTCCGCATCGGGCTTATGAGTGCCAAGCAGAATGCTGACGCCTCGACCAAGCAGCATGGGCGCTGCACCAACCAGCAACCCAACCACCATGAAGAGTAGGACCGGGAAGTAATTTTCGAGCATCGAGGCTCCCCCGCTACGGTTTCAAGTTTTAGGCGTGATGAAAGCTTAGCTTTCATTGGCATCAACGCAAGTTGACTGAGCCATAACACGATGAGGATCGCATTATTTTGGCAAATCAGCCTGCTTGCACTGATTTTGATATTTGGTGCCGACAGTGAGACTCGAACTCACACGGCTCTCGCCACTACCCCCTCAAGATAGCGTGTCTACCAATTTCACCATGTCGGCAGCGCACCAAATTTTTGAACGACAATCAGTTCGGAATACTGCCCTGCTTGTCGTTTTGCGCCGGCGCCGCCGGCGGCTTTTGCGTTCCCTGCTCCGGCGCCTTTTGCTGGACCGTCGACATCACGCCGATATCGCCCTTGGCGGCCGCGGCATGGTTATCCATCCAGACCAAGCCGAACAGCGAACAGAAAAAGATTATAGCACAGACAGCCGTCGTTCTACTCAAGAAATTTGCAGAACCGGAGGAGCCAAACAGGCTGCCGGCCGAGCCGCTACCGAAGGCAGCGCCCATGTCCGCCCCCTTACCATGCTGCAGCAATACGAGCACGATCACCGACAGTGCTGAAAGCACATTGATGATATGAAAGAGGCTTTTGATCAGTTCCATTTAACAACCCGCCGCCCGGCAAATGCCGGAAAATTCCTTCGCATCGAGCGAAGCCCCACCCACCAACACACCGTCCACACCCGGCAGTGTCAGCAAAGCCGAAGCATTGCCCGCCTTAACGCTCCCCCCGTACAGCACGGCAAATGCCGGACCGAGGCAACGCTTGATAAATTCATGCATCACAGCAACCTGCTCGCCCGATGCCGCCCTACCCGTGCCAATCGCCCAGACCGGCTCGTAGGCAATGCAGAACTGGCTTGCCGTCGCGCCGCGCGCCAGCAGCGCATGCAAGGGGGCCAACTGTGCCTCGATGCGCGCCTCAGCACGACCAGCATCACGCTCCGCCAGCGTCTCGCCCACGCAGTAGATGCCGTACAGACCGACTTCCAGCAGCCGCGCCAGCTTGCTCGCCACCGCCGCATCCGACTCGCCGAAGTAGCGGCGACGCTCGGAATGGCCGACTATCGCAAGGCGACTGCCAACATCCTTCAACATGCGCGCCGACACTTCGCCCGTATAGGCACCATCATCGTATTCGCTGACATCCTGCGCGCCGACCTTGATCTGCGAGCTGGACAACCTTTGCTGCACTTCGCTCAAGTAGGGAAATGGCACGCACACCGACACGTCGGCGGCGAACGCCTCATCGCGCACCTGGTCGAGCACCTCGCGCAGCAGGGCAACCGAGCCATTCATCTTCCAGTTGCCTACAATGTGCTTGCGCAAAGTACACCTCGAACCGAGCGTTCAGCAAAGGTCGAGCATTCTAAGGCGAAGCCGTGCCGGCGTCAAACCAGAGCCCCTCTGCCACCCATTTGAAATGCGGTTGTAATGTTTCTGCAATGTGCGATTATTACCATCGCGATCGTCAGTAAACATCGAATTTCTGACCGCATTCAGGTGTCGTTCCATCCTCACTGCCGCGGTCAAATTACATCCCTACCGGAGATATTCAGATATGCAACACTCACTTGGCTACAAGATGATCGCCGCCGCCGTGGCCGCCCTGGCCCTGCAAGCCGCACATGCCACCGACCTGACGGGCGCCGGCGCAACCTTCCCCTACCCTGTGTACGCCAAGTGGGCTGATTCCTACAAGACCAAGACTGGTGTGGGCCTGAACTACCAAGCCATCGGTTCCGGTGGTGGTATCAAGCAGATCGAATCGAAGACGGTCGACTTCGGCGCGTCCGACATGCCGCTCAAGTCCGACGAGCTGGACAAGAACGGCCTGATGCAGTTCCCCACCGTGATAGGCGGCGTGGTGCCCGTCTACAACGTGCCTGGCATCGCCGCTGGTCAGATCAAGCTGACCCCGCAAGTGCTGGCTGACATCTACCTGGGCAAGATCAAGAGCTGGAGCGATCCGGCCATCGTCGCGCTGAACAAGGGCGTGAACCTGCCGCAAGGCCCGGCCGGCACGATCAACGTCGTGCACCGTGCCGACGGTTCCGGCACCAGTTTCATCTTCACGAACTACCTGTCCAAGGTCAGCCCGGAATGGAAAACCAAGGTCGGCGAAGGCACGGCCGTGGCCTGGCCTGCCGGCATCGGCGGCAAGGGTAACGAAGGTGTGGCCACCTATGTGGAACGCCTGAAGGGCGCCATCGGCTACGTCGAATACGCCTACGCCAAGCAGAACAAGCTCTCTTACGTCGCGCTGCAGAACAAGGATGGCAATTTCGTCGTGCCGACGGCCGACAACTTCAAGGAAGCCGCCGGCCACGCCGACTGGAAGCACGCCACGGGCTTCTACGAAATCCTGACGAACGAGCCGGGCAAGAATTCCTGGCCTATCGCCGGTGCGACCTTCATCCTGCTGCACAAGAAGCAGGACAAGCCCGCCACAGCGCAGGAAGTGCTGAAGTACTTCGACTGGGCCTACACGACCGACGGCTCCAAGATCGCCGAGCAACTGGACTACGTGTCGCTGCCGGCCGATCTGGTCGCCCAGATCAAGGCTGCCTGGAAGTCGCAGCTGACCGATAACGCTGGCGCCCCGATCCTGAAGTAATACAATACGCGGCGCCCTCAGGGGCGCCGCTTTTCCTTTCAGTTTGGCAGGAGGACATCGTGCAACCTGCTGCGTCTGCTCCCCCACTGTCGAAAGTCGCTATGTCCGAAAACGTCAAACAGCAACGGGTCAATGTCGGCGACGTGCTGTTTTTCAATCTCACCCGCGGCGCGGCGCTGCTGGTGTTGCTGCTGCTGGCCGCGATCGCCGTATCGCTGGTGCAGGGCGGCATGCTGTCGATCAACAAGTTCGGCATCGGTTTCCTCTGGTCCGCCGAGTGGGACCAGGTACAAGAACATTTCGGCGCCCTGCGCGCCATCCAGGGCACGCTGTACACCTCCGCCATCGCCCTACTGATCGGCGTGCCCGTGAGCTTCGGCATCGCACTATTCCTGACTGAGCTTGCGCCGCTGTGGCTGCGCCGCCCGCTTGGTATCGCCATCGAGCTGCTGGCCGGCATCCCGTCCATTATCTATGGCATGTGGGGCCTCTTTGTCGTCGCCCCGCTGTTTGGCGACTGGCAACCTGCCATCACTGCAGCGACGGCCAATATCCCGCTAATCGGCCAGCTGTTCAACGGCCCACCGTTCGGCATCGGCATCCTGACGGCCGGCCTGATCCTGTCCATCATGATCATCCCCTTCATTTCGTCCGTGATGCGTGACGTGTTCGAAGTCGTCCCGCCCATGCTGAAGGAATCGGCCTACGGCCTCGGCTCGACGACCTGGGAGGTGGTGCGCCACGTCGTACTGCCGTATACGAAGACGGGTGTGGTCGGCGGCATCATGCTGGGCCTGGGCCGCGCGCTGGGCGAGACGATGGCCGTGACGTTCGTGATCGGCAACTCCTTCGATGCGGTGGAGTCGCTGTTCCATCCGGGCAACTCCATTGCCTCCGTGATCGCCAACGAGTTCGCCGAAGCCAGCACGCCCATGTACTCCTCGGCGCTGGTCGAGTGCGGCCTGATCCTGTACGTGATCACCACCATCGTGCTCGCGCTGTCGAAAATCCTGCTGCTACGCCTGCAAAAGGGCGAAGGCAGCCATTCCTGATCCGGAAGGGCGCGAACAATATGAGCAATAACGCAATCTACTTCCGTCGCCGGATGGTGAACGTCATCAACCTGGGCATTTCCAGCCTGGCGATGCTGTTCGGCCTGTTCTGGCTGGCCTGGATTCTGTTCACGCTGCTGAAGAACGGCTTCTCGGCCATCCACCTGTCCGTGTTCACGCAAATGACGCCGCCGCCGGGTAGCGAAGGCGGCCTCGCCAATGCCATCGTCGGCAGCGTGCTGATCGTGCTGTTCAGTACGCTGATTGGTACCCCCATCGGCATCATGGCGGGCATCTACCTGGCCGAGTATGGCGACCACGGCAAGCTGGCCGCACCCACGCGCTTCATCAACGACATTCTGCTGGCCACACCGTCCATCCTCATCGGCATGTTCATCTGGACAACGTATGTGAACCAGGTGAAGCACTTCTCCGGCTGGGCGGGCTCGTTCGCGCTCGCCCTGATCGTGATTCCGGTCGTAGTGCGCACCACGGAAAACATGCTGCGCCTCGTGCCCAACAGCATGCGCGAAGCGGCCTACGCCCTGGGCACGCCACGCTGGAAGGTGGTTTCGGCCGTCACGCTGCGCGCCTCCAAGGCCGGTGTGCTAACGGGCGTGATGCTAGCCGTGTCGCGCATCGCCGGCGAGACGGCACCCGTGCTGTTCACGGCACTGAATAACCAGTTCTTCTCGGCCAATATGAATGCGCCAATGGCCAGCCTACCGGCCGTGATCTACCAGTTCGCCAACAACCCGGACAAGATCTGGAACGAACTGGCCTGGGCCAGTGCCCTGATCATGACCTTTGCCGTACTGGTCCTGAATATTGTCGCCCGCGTGCTGGTCAAGCGCGAACAGCACCACTGAGA
>Ga0213872_10002243_pt1 | contig 11552 bp, 11 predicted proteins | sample VelepicomBERX_R2_FD_160071 | JGI IMG/M metagenome (GOLD analysis project Ga0213872, IMG submission 160071) | Rhizosphere microbial communities from Vellozia epidendroides in rupestrian grasslands, the National Park of Serra do Cipo, Brazil - RX_R2 | ecosystem: Host-associated > Plants > Roots >... | reverse complement strand
CGGCGACCAGCGCCATACATGGCTGGCCGGATGCCGTCGTGGCCGGCCTCGCCTTTATCGCCCTGCAGTTTGGCCGAGTGCCGCCTTGGTGCCTGGTTGCCCTCTGCGCTGTGCTGGGGCGCTGGATTTAGCTCGGGACGGCGTGGCGAGTTAGCCACTGCGCACCACAGAACTGTTTCTGGGGAGACCCGGCCGACTGTGGTGCGCCGACCGGGCCGTCGCGTCAGTACGGCGACGATCAATAGCCCAGCGCCATGCCGGTCGCGTGGCGTGGGTCGATAGCGCCGTAGTAGATATTATCGGCCACCGGCTTGCCGCCCAGCTTGGGTGCGCCCACCAGGATGGCCGCCACATGGTTGGCCGGCTGCGGGCCGGCGAATTTCTGGCCCATGGCGGTGAGCAGCTTGCGTGTATCGGGGCTCAGCGCGTAGTCCTCCACATTGGTCGCCTCTGGCAGCCATTGCTGGTGGAAGCGCGGCGCGTCGACCGCTTCCTGGATGTTCATGCCATAGTCGATCACGTTCAGCATGGTGTGCAGCACGGCCGTGATGATGCGGCTGCCGCCCGGCGTGCCCACCACCATCACAGGCTTGCCGTCGCGCGTCACGATGGTCGGGCTCATGGAGCTGAGCGGGCGCTTGCCGGGGGCGATGGCGTTCGCTTCGCCCTGCACCAGGCCGAACTGATTAGGTACCCCCACCTTCACCGTGAAGTCGTCCATCTCGTCGTTCAGGATCACGCCCGTTCCGGCTGCCGTTACCTTGGCGCCGAACCAGTCGTTGAGTGTATAGGTGACAGAAACGGCATTGCCCGCTTTGTCGATGATGGAGTAGTGGGTTGTATTGCTACCCTCGTGCAGTTCCAGCCCACCGCGTATCTCCGACGATACACCAGCCTTGTTCGGGTCGATGGCGGCACGAATCTTGGCCGCATACTGCTTGTCGAGCAGTTGGGCGACGGGGTTTTTCACGAAGTCCGGGTCGCCCAGATAGGTGTTGCGGTCGGCATAGGCATGGCGCATGGCCTCGATCTCGTAATGCGTGGCCTGGGCCGAGCCCCAGCCCAGATCGTGCAGCGGATAGCCTTCCACGATGTTCATGATCTCGCAGATGATCACGCCGCCCGAGCTGGGTGGCGGTGCCGAGACGATGTGGTAGCCGCGATAGTCGCACTCCACCGGCGCCAGCTCGCGCGCCTTGTACTGGGCCAAGTCTGCCGTCGTGATGATGCCTTTGCCAGCCTTGCTGGAAGCGGCAATCTCGGCTGCCACGGGGCCCTTGTAGAAGCCATCGCCGCCCTCGCGGCTGATGCGGCGCAGGGTATTGGCCAAGTCCTTCTGCACCAGGTGCTCACCCGCCTTGTAGGGCTGGCCCTTGTTCAGGAAGATAGCTGCGGTGGGCCCATCCTTGCGGAAGGCGTCGGTGGCCACCTGCAGCATGTCTACATCACCCTGGTCCAGCACATAGCCCTTGTCGGCCAGCTTGATGGCCGGGGCTATCACGGCTGAGCGCTTCATCGTGCCGTATTTCGACAGGGCCAGTTCCATGCCGGCCACGGTACCGGGCACACCGACCGCAAGATGACCGTCCGTGCTCGCGCCCTTGATGACGTTGCCGTTCGCATCCAGGTACATATTGGCCGTGGCGGCCAACGGCGCCTTCTCGCGGAAGTCGATGAAGGTCTTGCGGCCGTCGGCGAGCTGGATGGTCATAAAGCCGCCGCCACCGATATTGCCGGCGGCAGGGTAGACGACGGCCAGCGCATAGCCGACGGCAACAGCGGCATCCACCGCATTGCCGCCGTGCTTGAGTACGTCGACGCCGACTTCCGTTGCAAGGTGTTGGGCCGATACGACCATGCCGTGTTCCGCGGCGACGGGCGTTTGCGAGGCAGCCAGGGCTGCGGCGGGCCAAGCCAGCGAGATGGCGGTGACCAGATGGGCAATAGGGAAGCGCATGGGTTATCTCCTCCGACGTTATTGGAATTGAGGGATGCATGGTGCTGCTTGGCGCCAAGGGGCGTCAACTGCGGCAATCCTTTAGCCGAAATCCTCAATCCCCGGGGAATTCTGGGGAATTGTTTGGCACAATGGCCAGACAAAAGCGCTTGATTCAAGACAGGAATCGACTCGAGGGGTTCGCAATGACGCAGTACGCCATCAGTTACGACGATATCGTTCAAGCCCACGCCCGCATCGCGCAGGCCGTGCATCGCACGCCGGTCATGACTTCCACCACGGCCAACGAGCGCACTGGCGCCCAGCTTTTCTTCAAGTGCGAAAACCTGCAGCGCATGGGCGCCTTCAAGATGCGCGGCGCCTACAACGCCATTTCCCAGTTCACGCCGGCCCAGCGCGAAGGTGGGGTAATCGCATTTTCCTCCGGCAACCATGCGCAGGCCATTGCACTGTCGGCCAGGCTCCTGGGTGTTGCGGCCGTCATCATCATGCCCGAGGACGCGCCACCAGTGAAAATCGAGGCTACGCGCGGCTACGGGGCAGATGTGGTGCTGTACGACCGCTACAAGCAGGATCGCGAAGCGCTGGGGCGTCAACTGGCCGAAGAACGCGGCGCAACCCTGATCCCGCCGTTTGACCATCCGCACGTGATGGCGGGGCAGGGGACGGCGGCCAAGGAGTTGATCGAGGAAGTAGGCGAGCTGGACATCTTTCTGGCACCCGTCGGTGGTGGCGGCCTGATGTCGGGTGCCGCAACGGCCGTGCGCGCGCTCAGTCCGCGTTGCCGCATCATCGGTGTGGAACCGGAGGCTGGCAACGATGTGCAGCAGAGTTTTCGCAAGGGAGAGATCGTTGCCATCGATACGCCGCGTACTATCGCGGACGGTGCGCAGACGCAATCGCCGGGCAAACTGACCTTCCCCATCATCCGTGACCTGGTGGACGATATTGTCACGGCGAGCGACGCGGAATTGATCGAAGCGATGAAGTTTTTCGCCGCGCGCATGAAACTCGTGGTGGAGCCCACCGGCTGCCTCGCACCGGCCGCCGTGTTCAACGGCAAGGTGGACGTGACAGGTAAGCGCGTGGGGATGATCTTGTCAGGTGGGAATGTGGATACAGCGCGCCTGGCGCAGTTTTTTGGGTAATTCGACAACATCGTTTGGGATATCTGACTAAATCATGGACATACATCAGCTTTGGCCCTTCATCGTTGTTCCCTTGATCGCCTGGCGCCTCTACTCGCGCTTGCGCCGCACCTTCGGCAAGCAGCGTTTTAGCGCACGGCGGTTGTGGATCACTTGCGTCCTACTGCCCATCATCCTGGGCATCGTAGGCTTGGCGGCTTATCAAGACACGACCGCCGTGTTGTCGCTGCTTGGCGGCATTGTCGGTGGTGCGCTGCTCGCGCAGATCGGCTTGCGCCATACGCAGTTCGATTACACGGACGGTGAGTACAGCTATACGCCGCATACCTATATCGGCCTGGGCTTGAGCGCGATATTTCTCGGCCGAATCGGCTACAAAGTGATGCAGGCAACGACGGTTGGCACCATGCCGCCGGCGGGGATCAGCCCGATCAACGCGCTCGTCTGCGGTCTGCTGCTGGCCTACTACACGAGCTACGCCATCGGCGTGCTGCGCTGGCAGAAGGCGCATGCACGTGCGCGCGCTACCGAACCGGTCGAGGCAATGTCGTAAGGACCCTCGGCCTGATTGGCGGCTGAGCTGGGAATCCACCGCACACTACTATCGCCTGATCAATGAGACAGTGCGCGAGTAACTGGGCGGCCCGCATTCGTCACGCATGCTGTTCTATAGCGTGGACTTCCGCGAGCGGGAAACACGTGCGGCCATGCAAACTGAATCAGTGTTGGGCTTCGCAGGGCTCGGCCCAACCTACCAGCGCAAATGAAAAGGCCACCCTCCTTGGGTGGCCTTTTCGTAACGCCGTAGCGATCAATGCTCCCGCATCCGGCTGTATTTCGGCAGCTTGGCCGCCAGGTAGTCGTGCTGGTCGGCCAGTATCCTTCTGCCAGACAGCAGGAAGTGCTCGAAGCGGCACGGCGCGTAGGGCACGTAGATCAGCGGGCGAAAGCGCTCCACCGGCAGCGCGCCCTTGCGCTGGTTGCACTCGATGCAGGCCGTCACGCAATTCGTCCAGGTATCCTTGCCGCCCGCGCAGCGCGGCACGATGTGGTCGCGCGTGAGAGAGCGGCGTTCGAAGCGTTGGGCACAGTAGGCGCAGATGTTGCGATCGCGCCGGAACAAGAGCGCATTGTCGCGGTCGCTAAGCTTGAGCGGCTGCCAGGCGATGGACGCCATGATGTCGCTGCCTGCCACGGCCACGATGGGCGCGATGACGATGCGCGAGCGCCGGCCATGCATATCATAACCACCACGGAACACCCGACGCGCCTCACCCAGTTCCCACGCGACCTTGTCCTTGGCGTAGAGCGGCACCGCCTCTTCCGGTTCGAGCCAGGCATAGGGCCGGCCGGAGATGTCGAGCGTGAGAACTTGCGAGATCGTCATGATGTCACCCTGGGTACGCGATACGTATAGGCTTCCTGGTCAGGTTTTCGCACTCGGGGCCGCGCGCGACATGCAGCAGATTCTCTGCCCATTCTCATGTCATCACGATGACAAATCAATGGTTTTGCATGAAATATCTGCGGTAAGCGCATGATGCAACAAAGAAATTGATGTCGCGCGCTCGTGTATTTGTATAGAAATGCCGCTTACGCGACGATTCTGTCCAAGCTCGCCCACCCAAGCTCCGCCATGATCCTTCTGCCGAAAGGACGGCGGCAGCGATTGCAGCTGTGAAGTGAAGTCCTACACCTAAAACACAACAGCAGGAGGAAATCCCCATGCATGTACGCATCCCGCGCACAGGCCTCGTCACGGCCATGCTGCTCGCGCTGAGCAACATGGCGCAGGCCGAGGCATCGATACCCGTACCGACCGCGCAAACACAGCAACAGGCAGAGGTGGCGACGGTGGCCAGCCACGACCTTGCGCAGTTCATCCAACGCACGCTTGAGAAAGGCGACGCGGCGCTGGCCGGCGGCTTCCCCCTCAATGTCCGTCACGTCGACGAATTGAGAGGAGCCAAGCTAGGTACCGGCTTCCCGGTCTTCACGATAGACGCGCGCCGGCTTGTTGGTGGCGAGAACGACCTGAGTGCCATGGCCACACCGACCGGCAGCTGGCGTTTCATGATCGTCGCCGGCGCGCAACCGATTGGCATGGCGACCGTGGACAAGGTCGGCGGCCATTGGCAGACCGTTGCCTTTGGCGCCGCCACCTTGTCGCAGGAAGTCAGCGCAAACCTCGCGGCCCACAGTGCAACGGCGGACGGTCAGTTCCGCTTTATCCGCATCTATCAGGCCGAGTCCGACCTACTGGAATTCGGTGCGCCCGGCACCAAGCGGCCGCGTTACGCCTTGCTGCAGTCCGCACAGCATGCACTGTTCCCGCAACGCGAAGCGGAACAAGCCGCGCCCATGCACGCGACGCAGCTGATGAATCAGGAAGACTTCATCGAACCGCTACGCCAGGCCGCGCAGGCCAATATGGCGCCAAGCCATGGCTCGGGCCGCTAAGGAGGAAGCATCATGAACTACCAAGTCAAGAAGCTACTGCTGGGCCTCGGTCTGCTTTGCGCCACACAAAGCGCCTTCGCGCAGTGGCGTACGCTGGACGTAGCGCTCACCACGCAGGAGCACAGCGAATGGTGCTGGGCAGCATCGAGCAAGGCGGTGATCGGCTATTTCGAAGCGCCGCCAAACCAGTGCGATGTCGCCAACTGGGCCTATGGCATCAACTACGCCTGCGGTTCGTCCAACTTCTATTGGAACAGCTACGCCAACCAGCCCAATACGCTGTTCGGCAATAGCGGCAGCGTACAGGACATCCTGTCGAACTGGGGTATCTGGACCTATGCAGTCAATGACTACCTGTCCTGGGCCCATATCGTCCAGGACATCGACGCCAACCGGCCCTTCATCATGCGTTACGGCTGGACCTACGGCGGCGGACATGTGCTGGTGGGACGCGGCTATGAAGTGGATAGCGACGGCAGCCGCTATCTCTACCTGATGAACCCATGGCCGGGCGAAGGCATGACCTACGCCTCGTACGACTACGCCGTCTATGCCAACGACCATACGTGGACGCACTCGCTGCGGACGAATTATTGACGGCAGGGGCAGCCCGGCCGGCAGGTTGGGCAGGTCCAAGTTGCACGGCCTTGGGAGAGCGCAGCGAAACCCGACAGAATCGCACTCGTGGAAGCTGTTGGGTTTCGCTGCGCGCTACCCGACCTACAATGCATCATTCCCGCGAACGCGGGAATCCGGTGCGACGGTAAGAATCGGGACGGCCGTTGAGCGATCTGAGGTCGCTACTAGGCTCCCGCTGTTACCGGAGCGGTTGCAGCGCATAACAGCATCCATGCCATGAAAGGCTAAACATGGGCCGTTTCGTCATCGCCGCCTACACCCCCAAACCCGGCAAGGCCGAGCAACTGCTGGCCGCTGTGCGGAAGCATATGCAAGTCCTGCGCGGTGAGGACCTGGTTACCGACCGCCCTGCCTACGCTATGCGTGCAGCCGACGGCACGATCGTCGAGGTGTTCGAGTGGGCCTCCTCCGATGCGATCAACCGCGCGCACAGCAACCCGGCCGTGCAGGCATTGTGGCAGGAGTTCGGCGAAGCCTGCGACTACCGCCCGTTAGCTTCACTGACCGAATGCGGGCAGATGTTCGCGGAGTTCGATTCAATCGAGCTGTAGTGCCATATGCGGGTGGGCAGGGCTCCCGGGCTGCCTATTTGGCACTCAATAAGTTGCATATAAAATGCAATATAAGTATCATTCGCATCGAAATGCAAGACGTTGCGCACGCTGCCATATGGACGTGTTCCTGTGCACCTCACCGCGTTTGTCTTGCACCTTTAAAGTTGCATTGTAAATACTTTAATTGGAGTAAGCATGATCTCGACCCAAGCCCGCCCCTATATCGATGCAAGTGTCCCCGTACTGCGTGAACACGGCCTCGCTATTACCCAGCACTTCTACCAGCGCATGTTCGCCGCGCACCCGGAGTTGAACGATATCTTCAACCTGGGCAACCAGGCGAACGGTTCGCAGCAGCAATCGCTGGCCGCCGCCGTGTTCGCCTACGCGGCCAATATCGACAATGCTGGTGCCTTGCAGCCGGTGATCGAACGCATCGTGCACAAGCATGTGTCCGTCGGCATCAAGCCGGCCCATTACCCTATCGTGGGCCGCCACCTGATCGCGTCCATCGCCGAAGTATTGGGCGATGCCGCCACACCGCCTTTGCTAGCCGCCTGGGACGAGGCTTACTGGCTGCTAGCCGGTGAGTTGATCGCTGCGGAAGCGCGCTTGAGCGAGCGTAGCGGTGCGGTGCAGGGCGAGCTGCGCATGCTGACGGTGATGGAGCGGCGTGTGGAAAGCGCGGACGTGATGTCCTACTACCTGCAGACGCCGGCAGGCACCTCTCCTGGCGATTTTCTGCCCGGTCAATACGTGAGCGTGGCCGTGGATTTTCCCGGCGAGAAGTTGCGGCAGTTGCGCCAGTACAGCCTGTCGGACGAGCCGGCCAAGCCCTGGTGGCGCATTTCGGTGAGGCGTGCGGGCGATGCGGCAACGCCGGCTGGCCGTGTGTCGGGCTGGTTGCACGACAATCTCAAACAGGGCGATACCTTGCTGGTCGGCCGGCCCTTTGGCGACTTCACGCCGACCGTACATGCCAGCCACCCCATCGTGCTGCTGTCGGCTGGCGTGGGCATCACGCCGATGATTTCCACGCTCAATGCACTGGTCGAGACAGGTAGCCGGCGACCCATTCTGTTCGCCCATGCGGCGCGCGATGGTCGTCACCATGCTCTGCGCGCCGACCTCTCGGCCGCTCGCGCCAATTTGCCGCAGCTGCGTACGGTGGCGTTCTATGAATCGCCGCTTGAGACGGATCGCGCAGGCGCGGACTACCAGCATGTGGGCCGTATGGACCTGGGCCGGATACTGGCCGAAGGTGACCGCGACGCCGAGTTCTTCCTGTGCGGGCCGATGGGCTTCATGCGCCAGCAATGGGAGGCGTTGCTGGCGCTCGGTGCGTCGCCCGCGCGCATCCACCGCGAAGTGTTCGGTCCTGAATTGCTGGACCATCTGCTTTGATGCAGCGACGCTTGTTGCTTCGGCAGGACTGGACAGGGCTTCGCCGGCCGCAGCGCCGAGATTGGCTTGCAGTTATTTGCGCGTGCCCACCATGCGCACCCACCCCTCGCGGGTAGCGGAGACGGCGATATCGAAGTCGGCGCCATAGATGGCTTCGATCTCGCCGGCCTGCTCGGCCAGGATGCCCGAGAGCACGAGGCGCCCACCCTTGCGGCAGCGCGAGGCCAACAGCGGCTCCAACATGCGCAGCGGGTTGGTGAGGATGTTGGCCACGACCACGTCGTATTCGCGTGCGGGTGAGGCGTCGGGCAGGTAGAAGGCGATGTCGACCTTGTTCTGCTCGGCATTCTGGCGGCTGGCGACCATGGCCTGCGGGTCGATGTCCACACCGTGTGTTTCGCCGGCGCCCATCAGTTTCGCGGCGATGGCGAGGATGCCGGAGCCGCAGCCATAGTCGAGCACGGTCTCGCCCTGGCCGATTTCTTTGTCTAGCCACTGCAGGCACAGCCAGGTGGTGGGGTGGCTGCCCGTGCCGAAGGCCAGGCCCGGGTCAAGCGCGATATTGATGGCGTCGGCCGTCGGCTCGTGCCAGGTGGGGGTAATCCACAGGCGCTCGCTCACCTGGATGGGGTCGAACTGCGATTGCGTCAGGCGCACCCAGTCCTGCTCCTCGACCTTGGCGACCGTGTAGGTGGGCGCTTCCACGCCGGCCGCATTGGCTGCTGCGGCGACGATCAGGTCTGCGTCTGCACCTTCTTCCAGAAGTGCCACCACGACGCTGATGTCCCACAGCTGCTCCACCGGCTCACCCGGTTCGCCAAAGATGGGCTTTTCCGCAGCCGTGCCGGCCGCTGCGTCCTCGATGCTGACGCTGAGCGCACCCAGGTCGAAGAGGGCGTCGGATAGGCGCTCGGCGTGGGTGGAGTCGGCGTGGAGGCGGAGTTCTTGCCAGGGCATGGTGGTTCCAATCTGCATAAAGAAAACGGCGACCCAATGGGCCGCCGCTTATTTTAACACCGCGCTGCGAGCTTAACCGTGACGTTCAGCCAGCTTATGCTCGAGATAGTGGATGCTCGTGCCACCCTTGACGAACTCGGGGTCGACGAACAGTTCCTGGTGCAGCGGGATGTTCGTCTTGATGCCTTCCACGGCCATCTCGGACAGCGCCACGCGCATGCGCGCCATGGCCTGCTCGCGCGTGTCGCCATAGGCGATCACCTTGCCAATCATCGAATCGTAGTTCGGCGGCACGGTGTAGCCCTGGTAGATGTGCGAGTCGACACGAATGCCGGGGCCGCCGGGCGGGTGGTAGGTGAGGATCTTGCCCGGGCTGGGGATGAACTTGAACGGGTCTTCCGCGTTGATCCGACACTCCATGGCGTGGCCGCGCAGCACGATGTCCTTCTGGGCAAAGCGCAGCTTCTGGCCGGCGGCGATGCGGATCTGTTCCTGCACGATATCGATGCCGGTGATCTGCTCCGTGACCGGATGCTCCACCTGCACGCGCGTGTTCATTTCGATAAAGTAGAACTCGCCGTTCTCGAACAGGAACTCGAAGGTACCGGCGCCGCGGTAGCCGATGCGGCGGCAGGCTTCGGCACAGGCTTCGCCGACCTTCTTGCGCTGCTTGTCGGTAATGCCGGGAGCGGGGGCTTCTTCGATCACCTTCTGGTGGCGGCGCTGCATGGAGCAGTCACGCTCGCCCAGGTAGACGGCGTTGCCGTACTCGTCGGCCAGCACCTGGATTTCGATATGGCGCGGGTTTTCGAGGAACTTCTCCATGTACACGGTCGGGTTGCCGAAGGCGGCACCCGCTTCCGTGCGGGTCATCTCGACCGACTTGATCAGGTCTTCCTCGGCACGCACCACGCGCATGCCGCGGCCGCCACCGCCACCGGCGGCTTTGATGATGACCGGGTAGCCCACGCGGCGGCCGATCTTGAGCATTTCTTCGTGGTCGTCCGGCAGGGCGCCATCGGAGCCGGGCACGCAGGGCACGCCCGCTGCCTTCATGGCGTCCTTCGCGCTCACCTTGTCGCCCATCATGCGGATGGAGTCGGGGCGCGGGCCGATAAACACGAAGCCGCTCTGTTCCACGCGCTCGGCGAAGTCGGCATTTTCCGACAGGAAGCCGTAGCCGGGGTGGATGGCCTGTGCATCGGTCACTTCGGCGGCCGAGATGATGGCCGGGATGTTCAGGTAGGACAGCGGCGAGGGCGCCGGGCCGATACAGACGGATTCGTCTGCCAGCTTGACGTACTTCGCCTCGCGGTCGACTTCCGAATGGACGACGACCGTCTTGATGCCCATCTCGCGGCAGGCACGCTGCACGCGCAGTGCAATCTCGCCGCGATTGGCAATCAGAATCTTTTCAAACATCGGGAACCCCGCATTCGATTTTAGGCTGGGCGTCTGGCGTGATCGCGCTGGGGCTCTTGCCCGCACTTCAGCTGATCACGACGCCGCATGCTGGACTCAGCCGATGATGAACAGTGGTTCGCCGTATTCGACCGGCGTGCCGTTTTCGACCAGGATGGCCTTGATCACGCCACCCTTCTCGCATTCGATTTCGTTGAGCAGTTTCATCGCCTCGATGATGCACAAGGTGTCGCCCACGTTGACCGACTGGCCGACTTCGGCAAACGGTTTGGCGCCAGGGCTGGCGGCGCGGTAGAAAGTGCCCACCATGGGCGACTTGACCACGAAGCCTTCCGGCAGCGTGCTGGCGGGCTCGGCTGCGGGGGCGGCAGCGGCGGCAGGCGCGGCCATCGGGGCGGCCATGTGGTGCATCGGCGCCTGGGTGTACATCATGGGTGCGTTTTGCGATACGCGGGTAATGCGGACTTTTTCTTCGCCTTCGGTGACTTCAATCTCGGCGATACCGGATTCTTCAACGAGGTCGATCAGCTTCTTGAGCTTACGGAGATCCATGCCCGTTCCTTGTTTTATGTTGGGTGGTTTGCCGAGGACAGCTATGCTGTCCGGCTCAGGTACTGGATAGCGAAATCTAGCGCCGCGCCGTAGCCGGCCGGGCCCAAGCCGCAGACCACGCCCACGGCGAGATCCGAGAAGTAACTGTGGTGACGAAACGATTCTCGGGCGTGGACGTTGGAGAGATGCACTTCGACGAAGGGGATCTTCACGCCGGCCAGCGCATCGCGTAGCGCAATGCTGGTGTGGGTGAAGGCGGCCGGATTGATGATGATGAAGCCTGTGCCGTCGTCGAAAGCGGCGTGGACGCGCTCGATGAGCGCCGCCTCGCTATTGCTTTGAAACGTATTGCAGCCGAACCCAGCCGCGCGCGCGCGTTCGACCAGATTCTGGTCAACGCTGGCGAGCGTATCCGTCCCGTAGTATTGTGGCTCCCTCCGGCCCAACAGATTCAGATTG
>Ga0213872_10002242_pt1 | contig 11556 bp, 9 predicted proteins | sample VelepicomBERX_R2_FD_160071 | JGI IMG/M metagenome (GOLD analysis project Ga0213872, IMG submission 160071) | Rhizosphere microbial communities from Vellozia epidendroides in rupestrian grasslands, the National Park of Serra do Cipo, Brazil - RX_R2 | ecosystem: Host-associated > Plants > Roots >... | reverse complement strand
GAGTAGTCGTGGCGCACGGCCGGCCAGCCGTTCCTCGAGCTTTGAAATCGCCTTCTCCGCTAGTTGCGGTGCATTGGTATGCATGACGAGAAACCGCGCCTTCGAGACGTCCGTCACGGCGTTCATTGAGAGATCGAGCATCGTCTCCTGCGCGCGATTGAACGTGCGAACCTGCGCCTCGGCAGCGACTTGTCCGTCTTTGAGCGCGAGCACCGGAACGATCTTCATGAGCGTTCCCAGCACTTGTTGCGCTTTGCCGATGCGCCCGGTGCGTTGAATATGCGAGAGATCCGGAATACACGCATAGAGCCGTTGCGTCGCGCGCTCGTGATGCAGCGCTTGCAAGATGCGCTCACGGCTCGCGCCTTGCGATGCAAGCTCCACTGCGCGCATCACCATCATGCCGAGACCGCCCGCCGCGCTTTGCGAATCGTAGATGTCGATCGTCGCGTTCGGAAACGTTTGCGCGGCCGCGCGCGCCGCATTGATCGTTCCGGAAAGAAACGACGAGATCGTAATACAAAGAATCTCGTCTCCCGCCTCGACATACGGACGGAACGCCTCCTCGAACATTTGCGCCGAAGGCTGCGACGTCGTCGGCAATTCTTTCTCGGTCGCCAGCATCTCGTAGAACTGCGGACGCTTCAAATCGACATAATCGCGATAACTGCGATTACCGAAAACGACGAAGAGCGGAACGACTGTAATGCCGAGTGAACGCGCGCGTTCAAGCGAAATATCCGACGTGCTGTCGGTTACAATCTTTAGTGGCAGCGCTATGCCTCTTTCGCAAGATGCGGTTTGACGAGTTCGGTGATCTTGCCGACGACGTCGTGGTCCACTTCGGCAATGGACGCTCCGATTGCGTGTTTGATTCCTTTACGCGTCGTGCGCCCATGCGTCACGATGCAATTTCCGCGCAAGCCCAGGAGCGGCGCGCCACCGATGCTTTCATAGTCGAAACGTTTGCGTAATTTGCGCAGCGCAGGTGCGAGCATGACCGCCCCGAGTTTGGTCATGATGCCGCCGCCAAGCAACGTGTCCTTGATGACCTTGCCCATAGCGGCGACCACGCCTTCGCTCGACTTGAGCAAGACGTTCCCGACGAAGCCATCGGCTACGATAACGTCTGCCGCGTTGTAGAACATGTCCTTGCCCTCGATGTTACCGATGAAGTTCACCGGCGCTTTTTCGAGCAATTCTGCCGATTCGAGGACGAGGGTGTTGCCCTTAGTCCGCTCTTCTCCAAGCGACATCAGGGCGACGCGCGGCGATTCGATGCCGAGCACGGCCTTCGCATAGGCAGACCCCATGATACCGAATTGTTCGAGCCATTCCGGGCGGCAGTCGACGTTTGCGCCCGAATCGAGCAAGACGAAATTGCCGTTGAGGCCAGGCCAAACCGTCGCAATCGCGGGTCGCGCGATCCCTTCGATCGTACGCAGCTTGATGAGCGCGATCGCGAGAAACGCTCCGCTGTTCCCGGCAGAAACGACGGCGTCGGCCTCGCCGTTTTTAACGAGGTTGACGGCAATACCGAGCGAGGTCCGATCCGACGCGCGCAATGCCGCCGACGCGTGCTGATCCATCGGTACGGCTTCGGGCGCATGCACGACGGAGATTTTTTCTGCGCCGGGCCCGCGAAGCAATGCGCGCACGCGCGCCTCGTCGCCGACGAGCGTCAGCTCTGCGTCATATTCGTTCGCTGCGAGGATCGTGCCGGCGACGATTTCTTCCGGGGCGTGGTCGCCGCCCATTGCATCGATCGCGATTCGTGCCTTACTCATCGAGTGAAATCCAGTACTCAGCGTTTTTCATACCGCCGTAATAGTATTCAACGTCGGCATCGGAAAATACCGCAGAAAGCTCCTCGGCCAAGCGCTGCGCATCGCGCTCCTTCTGCGCTCCTCCATAGTACAGCGTGACCAGACCGCCCTGCGACGCGCCCATTGCACGCAACGCAAGGGTGGCGGCATCCGCGAGCGTCTCGGCCGAGAATAGCTCGCCGGACACGATAGCGGCAGGTTTTCCTTTTGCGACGGCGGCACCGCTGACGGTCGCATCTTTGCCCGCAAAAAACAGCTGCGCGCTTGCAACGCGTGACGCGGCGGACGTCAACGCATCGTCGGAAATCGCTCCATCGTGCGCACTGCGCATCGCGAAGAGTCCCGCTATGCCGCCGATAATATCGACCGTTGGAATGACGTGCAGCCGCTTGTCCGTAAGCTTCGTCACCTCGGCTGCGGCGAGCGCCACGTTCTTGTCGTTAACGAAGAGGTAGACGTCGTTTCCAAGCGTTTTGTTGACCGCCAGCAATAAATCGCGCACGCTGGGGTTCTTGTCCCCCGCCACGGTGACTTCGGCTCCGAGCTCCCGCGCAATCCGGTCGAAACCAGGGCCCGGAACGACGGCGATGATGGAGCGTTCTACAACCGGCGTGTCGACGACCAGCACCTTGTGCTGCCGCTCCATATTGTCAACCTTGACCCGGGTGAGCGATCCGTGACGCCCGGCTATTTCTTGCACGCGCTCGGGATCGTCGGTGTGAACGTGCACTTTGATCGTCGGCGCATCGCCGATGACGAGAAGCGATTCACCGCGCGGCGCAAGCGCTTCACGTAGATCGTGTACGCTGCAACGCGCATTTTCGAGGACGAACTCGGTGCAGTACTTGTTTTCTCCGACGACTTGCGATGCCGTGAAGACGCTCTGGCGCACCGGACGGCGTGGAAACGCCGTCGCCCGCACTTTGACCTCGGGCAGAAACCGCAAGATGCCCTCGAGGAAATAGACGAAACCGGCTCCGCCCGAGTCAACGACGCCTGCTTCTTTCAAGATCGGCAGCTGATCGGGCGTACGATCCAGGGCCTCATTCGCCGCCCGCAGCACGCCGTTTGCCACGCGGTAGAAATCGCGTTCGTGTAGAGCGAGCCGGTACGCCGCGTCCGCCGCCGCCTCCGCGACCGAAATGATCGTGCCTTCAACGGGCTTGAGCAGCGCCTGCTTTGCGGCTGCCACGCCCTCGCGCATCGCGGTTGCCAGCATGAACGTGTCGATCTCGCTGCGGTGCCGGACATGATGGGCAAAGCCCCGTAACATCTGCGAGATAATGACGCCGGAATTGCCGCGGGCGCCCATCAGGCTGCCCTCCGCAGCGGCGGCCGCCACGTCGGCAAGGCGGGTGCTTTCCACCTTGGCCGCCTCCATCATCGCCGACCGGGCGGTCAAATACATATTGGTCCCCGTGTCGCCGTCGGGAACCGGAAAGACGTTGAGGTCGTTGAGGACCTGGCGGTACTTCCGCAAGAAGTAGGTGCCGGCCGCCAAGAATTTTGCGTAGGCGCGACCGTCAAGTGCGATGACGTCCACGGGGGAGCGGACTGCTAGGCTTGGCTTAAGGAATCCTTGTCAACCGCCGCAGCCCATGGTATTATCTGCGGGTTGTCCGCGAGCCGCAAGACTCGTGCGTGCGACATTTGTCCAAATTCATAGTTTGTTAGGGGAACGTTTCCGATGGCGAAGCGCTGCGAAATCTGTGGTAAGGGGCCGAAAGCCGGCAACAACGTCAGCCACGCGATGAACAAAACGAGACGCCGCTGGCTGCCCAATCTGCAGTCGGTGAAGGTCAACGAACGCGGCACGCATCGCACCGCGAAAGTCTGCACGCAATGCATGCGCTCCAAGCGCGTGACGCGCGCCGTTTAAGTTCTCGTTCTAAACGATCGAACGAGGCCGCTCTCGCGGCCTCGTTTTTTTTGTTCCGAAGGAGCGAGCGGTCCCCGGCTTCATTGAGTTCGTACGTTGCAGGAAGGACGCCGCAATTGGACCGGATTTCGAGCGAAATGGAGTCGACGTACGACCGCTACTTCTCGAGCAGCGGCTACCGAGAGCGTGTTGCCCGAATGGCTCATCGTCCCGGTATTCGCGTGCTCGCGACGCCGTTGCCGTAGTTACTGGGTCGACGTGGCGCTAAGGAGCGCGGAAAGATCCATGAGCGCGCGTGAAATATTCTCGGGTTCGAGCGTCACCATGTATTCGACGCGCACGTGGGAGCTTTCGATACTCTTCAGCCGCACGGCACAGAGCACCGGACCGCGACGGTTCGGCGCAAACGAGAGCTCGAAGAGTCCGCCTGCAAAGGAAAACGTGCCGGCAGGACCATTTCCCGAATTAATTTGCGCGAGATAGCTGCGCAACTCGCTAAATTCTTCGACACGCATAGAAACGTCGAACGCCGCGTCCACCGGTGGAGCGACCGCGTGCACGGTGCACGTCAGCAAGTCCATGCCGTGCGGTTCCACCGTGTCGGGATGTTCGAATCCCGTCACCTCTATAGCCACATGCGGCTTGCCGTCGTTTTCGCCCAGATGGAGCGTCTGCGGGAGCATCTCCAGATAAACCTTACCCGTAAATAATTTTGTGCTTCGGCGGCGCGAACTTCAGGCGCGCGCTGTCCTCCGCCGTGGCCTTGAGCTGCTCGCTCTCGACGTTCGAGCGCTCGCAGAAACGCATGGTGCGGTCGTCATCCACCTGATAGCCGAGCGGATTCCATTTCGCAAGCGCCGCCACCGGGTCCACGGTCGCCCCGCCGTATTGCGTGGTGTTCGCGACCGCGCGAGTCGCGAGAGCCGTCGAGAGCAGTGCGGCGGCAAACGGCGAGCCGCCAAGACCCACGAAGGCTGCCATCGATGCGGCAAACACGTCACCGACACCGTGGGCCGCATAGCGCGGAAAATACGGACCGCTGATGCGATGATAACTGTAGCCGTTTGTAAAGAGCAGTGTCGTACGGTGTTTTTCGGGATCGCGCGTGAACGATGTAACCACGACCGCCTCCGGCCCCAGATCGAACAGGCCGTTCAAGTATGCGTACTCGCTCAACGTCTGATCGCCCGTTCCGAGTAACACTTCGGCCTCGAAGCGATTCGGTGTCACGATCTGCGCGAGCGGAATCAACCAATCTTTAATTGCACGCGCGGTCTCTTCGGTGACGTAAAGCCCTTTGCGGGAATCGCCGATGACCGGGTCGACGAGCACGACGCCTTTATAGTCGCGAAGCGCCGATGCAACGACGTCGACATGCATCGGTTTGGGCAGGTAGCCGACGTGAATGATACCGGGCCGCTGCGCCACGATGAAGTTTACGTCGCGCCGGAACTGAGCGACGTCAGCAAGGATGCTCGTCCGTCCCGCGACGCCTCCGTGAGCGTTCGAAAACTGCGACTGTGCGTGAACGAGACGGCCGCCGAGTGCGTTGACGATCGCGAAGGATGCCTGATTGCCGAGGAACCCCATAGCAACGCTGTTTTGAATGCTGCCGATCAGCGGATAGGATTGAGCCTCGTCCTCAAACATCTGTGATCCTCATGCGAAGTGGTCCCAGCCGGAACGCTCCAGCGGCTCCTCGCGCCCCTCATTCACCACGACCACACGCTCGTCCGCTTCAATCCTTCCCACCCGGTGAAGCGTGCGTCCGAAGCGTTCTTTGAAGCGCGCCGCGAGATGTGAGAACGCGCGCGGCGAAACGCTTGCGATCAGTTCGAAATCTTCACCGCCCGCAAGCCCAAACCGGTTGGCGTCGATTCCAAGGCGATGCGCTGCCGCACGCGCCGATGCTGCAACGGGGACATCTTCGATAACCGCTCCTGCGCGCGACGCGCGAAGGAGACGAATAAGGTCGGTCGAGAGACCGTCGGAGCAATCCATCATTGCGTGTACGTTACTGCTTGCGCCGAGCCAACGGCCCTCCGCAACTCGCGGAACGGGACGCCGATGCGCGCGAATCGCAGCGTCCGCTTCGCCGTCAGGAAGCGCGACGTCACCACGCAGACAAAGGTATCCCGCACGGCTCGCGCCCAGTTCGCCGGTCACGGCCAGCACGTCGCCCGGCCGCGCACCCGAACGCAGTTTCACATTCGACGGGCGGACTTCGCCGATCGCGGTAATCGCAATCGTCCACACCGGTGCGCGCGTCAGATCGCCGCCGGCAATCTCGATGCCGCTCGCGCACGCGCATGCCTCCATGCCGCGGTAGCACTCCAGGACGTCGGCCGGAGTTCCACTCGGCGGGACGCCGAACGCAACGGTCGCCAAACGCGGCCGCGCGCCCATCGCCGCTACGTCGCTTGCATTTGCGGCCATAGCGCGCCACCCCGCGTCTTCGCGGCTCATCCATTCCAGCGAAAAGTGAACGTTCTCGATTAACGCATCGGTGGTGATCACACTGCGATTGGAGCGCGACGGCTGCCACACGGCCGCATCGTCTCCGATACCGACCTGCACGCGCGAATGCTCGCGACGCGTCAGTTCGGCAATCGCTGTGACGAGTTCGTCTTCCGTCAACCCACTAATGCGCGCAGCTTGCGCGTCGTTTCACCGGGATCCGGCGTGCCGAAGATACTCGAGCCCATGACGATCGCTCGCGCGCCCGCGTCGACGACCTCCCTGATATTGTCGCTTCCGACTCCGCCGTCGACCTCGAGGATGCACTGAGGATTGCGCGCATCGATGAGGTCTCGCGCTTCACGCAGCTTTGCAAGCGAACGTGGAATGAATTTCTGTCCGCCGAAGCCGGGATTCACGCTCATGATCAACACGAGATCGCAGTCTTCGATGATGTCTTGCAGCATTGCGACGGGCGTCTGCGGACAGAGTGAGATTCCGGCTTTCGCGCCGAGCGAGCGAATATGCGTCAGCAGTCGCTGAGCGTGCGGCGTCGCCTCATAGTGAAAGGTGATGATGTCGGCGCCCGCCTCGCGAAAATCGTCGACGTACTTTTCCGGCTCGACGATCATCAGATGGCAGTCGAAGACGCGACGGCTCAATTTCCGCAAATCGCCGATGATTTTCGGGCCCCAGGTTAGGTTCGGCACGAACCTGCCGTCCATGACGTCGAGATGAAGAAAATCTGCGCCCGCTTCGTCAACTGCGGCGATCTGTTCGGCGATGCGAGCGAAGTCCGCCGAAAGCAATGACGGCGCGATGTACACGTCCGTCATGGCGTCTCGGACGGCTCCGGCGACGGTGACTTCTTCCCTTGATCGTAGACCTTCGGCGGTTCGTTCCCCAAGCGCGTTTCGCCGACGAGCACGTCGTTGACATACATGTCGACAACCGACGTTCCGATCGCGGTCACGGTGAAGTCGAGTTTTTGACCCGGTTGCGCGTAACCGCGAAACGCATCGTACTCGCCGGTTGCGTCGCGAACGCGCAACGTGAGCTTCACCGATTCACCGGGATTGACGTCCTGCGGCGTCGGCACGGAGGCTAGGACGCGCACTTGACGCAGAAGATAGCCCGATTCGTTCGGTCCCGCGCTCACTTGCAACGACACCTGATCGTACGATCCGATGCGTGTTCCCGGCGCAATGGATTGCCGCGCAACGACGCCGTGCGGCGGCCCCTTTTTTCCAAGCGGCGTCCACACCACTTGGCCGATTTTCACGCCCATTTTATCGGCGAGCGAACGCGCGCCGTCGATCTTCATGTTGACGAAATTGGGCACGCGGACAAACTGCGAACCGCCCTTACTGATGACGAGATCGACCTTATCGCCTTCGAGCACGTTGGTCAGCGGTTGCGGATCTTGAGCGATCACGTGCCCTTCCGGAACGACGTCGCTCTTTACGTACGTTGCGCGCCCGAGTTGCAAGCGCGTGCGCGAAAGGTCGAGCCCGACCTCGCGCATCGACTGGTAGCGCATATCGGGCATCAAGCGTGTGACGATGCCGTCGCTGACGACGAATCCGACTTGGCGCCCCTGTCGCACTTTCGTCCCGGCATCGGGACGCTGATTCATGACGACGCCCTTCGGATACCGGTCGCTCGTCGCGTGATCGATCACCTGGCTCGTCAGATGCATACGTTCCGCTGCGTTATTCGCGTCACCGAGCGTCTGCCCGATGAACGACGGAATCGTCACCTCATCAACCGGAGGCAGCAAAAAGTCGTGAATCTGATGACCGAACCACACGGTGACGCCGACGAACGCCGCGAGCACGAGCGGAAAGACCCAATCACGCGGGATGTACTGGTGCAGGTTGTCGCGCCAGTCACCGCCCTCTATTCGTCCGTTCAGGCGAGAGCCTCCAGCGCGGCATCCGAAAGTTCGAGGTTGCTGAAGACGTGTTGCACGTCTTCGTTCGATTCGACGGCATCGAGAAACGCGAGCGCGTCGTTCAGCTGCGAGCCTTCAGGGGACACGGTTTGCTTTGCGCGCACGCCAAGATAGGCGCCTGTGATCTTCAAGCCCGCGCCCGAGAGCAGTTCGCGAGCGTGTGCAAGCTGTACCGGTTCGGTGTAGATCAACGTTTGCTCATCACTGTAGTCGAGATCGACGACGCCGTCCACGAGCGCGCACTCCGTCAATCCATCTTCCGATTTGCCGCCGCTGTCGACTTCGACGATACCAACCGGATCAAACATCCACGCGACTGCGCCGGTCTCACCGAGCGAACCGCCATGTTTCGAGAACAAAAAGCGAAGCTCGCCCGCAGTGCGATTGCGGTTATCGGTCGCCGCGTCGATGACGACGGCCACACCGTGCGGGCCGTAGCCCTCGTACCGAATCTCCTCGATCTCTTTTTCACCGGTGCCGCCCGCTCCGCGCGCAATTGCGCGCTTGATGTTATCTTGCGGCATGTTGTTCTCACGGGCCTTATCGACCGCGATTTTCAACCGGTGGTTTGCGTCCGGATCGGGCGAGCCGTTCTTTGCGGCAAGCGTAATCTCTCTGCTCAACTTCGTGAACAGTGCGCCGCGCTCTTGATCGAGTTTGCCCTTGCCGAGTTTAATATTCTGCCACTTGCGACCCATAGAACATCCCTCTATTCAACACTTCTTCGCTAGCCCGGTCCGACGATCCACTTGCCGATCCACATGCGCGCGTGCCACGCATCCCATGGGATCTTCTCCGCCGACAGAATCGGATAGAAATAAACGAAACCGAACGCGATCACGACGACGACCGCGCCGACCGCTGCGCCACCGGCCCACTTCGTGCTCGGTCCGCGGGCTTTGGCCCATTCCCAGACGCGCTGCAAGATAATCGCATTGCAGAGACAGATCAGAGGGATGTCGACGTAAAAGTGATACGCGAACGTAATACGCGGCGACCTCATCCACGGCAGCCATTGCAGGAGATACGTCAATACGGTCAACGCATACGCTTTATTCCGTTCTCGCCACGCAAGAAAGCCCACGATCGGCACGCAGATCAAACCGAACCACATATTGAACGGGTTGGGCATCGAGGTAATCTCCTCGACGCAGCAGCCGCGGTCGTCGTTTTTATTCTGACGGTTATCTTGATAGTAGTAAGCGATCGGCACGTAGTCGAGCGGCCACTCCCACCACTTCGATGAATACGGATGCGTCGCTTTGAGGGTGTCGTGGTACTCGTACATCGAGTACTGACGCGCAACCACGTCGTTGATGTTGTGGATCTCATTCGGATCGGGCGATTGGCGAATAAGATCGGGTATCCACACGAGTGCGTACACCGTCGCAGCGACGAAGAGAATCGTCACGAGCGCGCCGTCCAGCCGGAAGCCGCGCGGATTCCCCCAGAGTGCGAGACGGCCGCGGCGGAAGAAACGCTGGAACCATACGAAGATCAACGCAATGAAGCTCACACCGAAGCCCATGACGCCGTACCATTTCGTGCTGACCAGCAGACCGAGCGCAATCGTGAAGGCGATGAGCCACAAGGTTGCGGACTTGCCTTGCTCGATCTCGCCGTTCGCGTGAATCTCGTTGTTCGAATAGACGACGCTTCCCGCAGGCGACGCGTACGTCACGCTCGGTTCGGTGCGATATGTGACCGTAACGTCGTCCTCGCGATATTCGAGAGCGCCCGAGCGATTCTGTGAAAACGGTCCATTACGGATCTTCGCTTTGCCGCCCGGTGCGCTTTCGATCGCGCCGCCGTCCGGCGCAAAGACCGCGTGTAACTGCGAGTCCACGAGCGCGTACGAGCCGTCGGCATAGGTTTGCTCCGTCGACCCGTCGGCATACATCGCAGGAAACGCGACGTAGCGCACGAGCAGATAGACACCGAGCCCGACGTAGAGCGTGATGACGATCGACGTCGGCAGATCGAGTTTCGACGGATTCGGGATGTGGCTCCAAATGAGGTCCCAGATGCCGACGACGATCAACCCGGCGACGATGGAGACCGCGATGCCCGCTGCGAACGCACCCGCCGGCACGACGACGTGCTTGCGTTCTTCGACTTGCGAGGCAATCAAGAACCGGTAGAACGCATACACCGCCGCAAGCGCGAAAAAGACGACGAACCCTTCGGGCGTCGCGATGCGCGACTGCACGAAATGCATCCCGTCGAGCAACAACAGTCCCGCGGCAATGGTCGCGAAGATCGTCGAGTTCGTCACGCGCTTGGCAAAAACGTACAACAGCATCACGACGAGCGCCCCGAACAGCACGTCGAGAAAGCGCCAGCCGTAGGTGGTATCGCCGTGCTGCAGTCCGCCGAAGAGCAGCATCGAGAACGTTACGAGCAGTTTCGAGAGCGGCGGATGCGTGTTCTCGTAGATACGCATGTTACGCAGATACTCTTCCGCCGCGCGAGCGAAATAGATCTCGTCGAAGACGCCGCAGCGTGTGACGCCGCTAATCGTCCAGCACTGGTCCGTTTTCGCCGGATACCAATATCCCAAGAACGAGACGATGAAGCTTACTACGCCGAGACCCGCCATCATGACGTAGTCGAGCGGCTTGCGCATTACGGCCAGGCCCTCGCGCGGATCGAAATAGTCGAGCGCGTGCCGCCACGACGCCGCGGCTTCGGCTCCGGCTTCCGCGCGGGGACGTCCGGCGGCAATCGCTTCTTCGACTTCCGCGCCTCCGCCCAAATACGCGTAGCCGAGCGCAAAGAACGTGCCGACCGAGAGCAGCGCAAAAAACTGCGTGCCGAGACCCCAGAGATTGTGCGGATCCGCGCCCGGCATCCCGCCGGTTACGGCCGAAAGATACTGCAACGAATAGAGCAAGTTCGCGAAGAGCACGACGGAGAGGACGATCGCACCCCAGAGATACCGGCGCGCGATGGGAATGCACGCGATCGAAAAGAGCAGCCCGTCGAAGATATAGCGCTCGTGCATGCGCGTCGCCAGCACGAAAAATGCGAGCAGCGCGAGTGCCGAGGATTCCAGGAGCGCCGCGGGCGTACGATCCTGCACGTAGCGCCACACGATCAACGCTAACGCCGCGACGACCAGACCGATGCCCCAAAAATACTGCGGCAATCCGAGGATGCTCTGCGAGTCCGGCTGCCACATCGCTCCGCGAATCGCCCAAAGGTTGAACGCGTTCACGCTGTTGTACGGATAGACGTTCGAACCGACGGAGTATCGTTGCAAGAGCCAGCCGATCGCCGCGACAGGGTTTGAGGGATGGAACGGCTCGACGAGCAGAATCGCAAAGATGAACGCGGCCACGATGCCGATCGCGCTTGACGTTACACGAAAACGCAGGCGCGCCGTATCGGTGAACGCAAACGCGATGAAGATGGGAATGAGCACCGCGGCTTGCGGCTTG
>Ga0213872_10002241_pt1 | contig 11558 bp, 15 predicted proteins | sample VelepicomBERX_R2_FD_160071 | JGI IMG/M metagenome (GOLD analysis project Ga0213872, IMG submission 160071) | Rhizosphere microbial communities from Vellozia epidendroides in rupestrian grasslands, the National Park of Serra do Cipo, Brazil - RX_R2 | ecosystem: Host-associated > Plants > Roots >... | reverse complement strand
TCGAAAATACCGTTCTGACCTTCGAGCAGATCGCCGAATTCTGCGGCGTGCACCCGCTTGAAGTGCAGGCGATCGCCGACGGCGAAGTGGCGATCGGCATCGTCGGACAGGACCCGGTCGCCAATGGCCAGCTGACCCGCGAAGAGATCCAGCGCTGCGAGGCCGAGCCCACGGCGCATCTGCGCTTGCTGGCGGTGCAGGCGGTGGCGCATGCCAAGGCCAAGGGCGCGAAATACACGCCGGTGTCGAAGCGTCAGGACAAGCCCGACGCCATCGCCTGGCTCATCAAGCATCACCCCGAGCTGACCGACGCCCAGCTCTGCAAGCTGATCGGCACCACCAAGGACACCATCGCCAAGGTGCGCGACCGCAGCCACTGGAACACCGCCAACATCAAGCCGCGCAACCCGGTGACTTTGGGCCTGTGCAACGAGCCGGATCTGGAAAAGGCGGTCATCATCTCCCAGCCGCGCGCCGGTCACCACGCCCCGGTGGTGCATCACGAAGAGTGAGAACCCTCCACAAACTGCATGTCGTAGAGGCGGGCGTAAAGCCCGCCTTTTTCATAGAGCTGGTCGTGATTGCCCGACTCCACGACCTTGCCTTGCGAAAAGACGTGGATCAGGTCGGCATTGCGCACCGTCGATAGGCGATGCGCGATGACCAGAGTGGTGCGGCCCTTCATCAGCCTGCTCAGCGCACTCTGAATTTGCCGTTCCGATTCGGTGTCGAGCGCGCTGGTGGCCTCGTCCAAAAGAAGAACCGGCGCATCCTTCAAGAGCGCCCGCGCGATGGCGATGCGTTGGCGCTGGCCGCCGGACAGGCGGGCGCCGTGTTCACCCACCAAGGTGTTCATGCCGTCCGGCATGCGATCGATGAACTCCAAGGCGGCGGCGGCTTCGGCGGCGCGGCGAACCGCGGCATCGTCGGCCTTGAGATCGCCGCAGCGTATATTGTTGAGGATGCTGTCGTCGAACAGCACCACTTCCTGGCTGACCAAGGCGATGGCGTCGCGAAGCGAGGCGAAGGACAGCTCGCGCAGATCGAGACCGCCCACCGTCACCCGCCCGCTGCCGGGATCGTAAAAGCGCGGGATCAAATTCAACAGCGTGCTCTTGCCGGCGCCGGACGGACCGACCAGAGCGGTGATCTTGCCGGCCGGCGCGGTGAAGCTGACGTCGGACAGCGCCGCTTCCTGGCCGTCATAGGAGAATGTTACGTTCTCGAAACTTACCGCGGCAGAGTGATTGGGCAGCGTCTTGGGCGCGGCGATCTCGGTCAGCGCCGGCGGCCGGTCGATCATGGCGAAGACGCGCTGCGCCGCCGCCAATCCGGTCTGCAAGGACACATTGACCTTGGATAGCGCGCGCATCGGCTGATAAGCCGCCAGCACCGCCGCGATGAAGGATATGAAGGCGCCCGACGTGGTGGCGCCCTCAATGACGCGGGCGCCGCCATAGACGATGACGCAGGTCACCGCGAGGCCGCCGAAACTGTCGATGATCGGCTGTGCCGCCGCACCCGCCTTGGCCGCGCTCAGCGCCAGACGGTTCAAATTGTCGGTCATCTTGCGGATATGACCCTGCTCGAATTCCTCGAGCCGATAGGCCTTGATGACCCGGATCGACTGAAAGGCCTGCGCCAGACTGGTGGTAAGGCCGCCCATCTGCACCTGGGTGTCGCGCGCCACCTTGCGCATCCGCTTGGCAAGACGCTGGATCGGATAGATCGAGATCGGCGCCACCACCAGACTGACCGAGGCCAGCACCCAGTCCTGATAAAAGGCCAGCCCGATCAGGAACGCCACCGAAAGCGCGTCGCGCCCGACCCCGACCAGCGCGTTCGACACGGCGTCGCGCATGGCGTTGATGTCATAGGTGAAATGCGACACCAGGCTGCCCGAGCTGCTGGCCTGAAACACCGCCACATCCTGGTGGATCAAATGGGCGAACAGCCGGTTCTGGGTGTCCGAGACGATATGCTGCCCGACATAGGCCAGCAGCACTTCCTGCAGATAGCTGGCGATGCTTTTGCCGAGAAACAGCAGAAACACCGCGCCGCCGATCGGCCATAGATATTCCCGCTGCTGGGCGATGAACACCTTGTCGATCACATGCTGCAACAACCACATCGGCGCTGCCGTGGTGGCCGCCACCACCATCATGCAGAGCGCCGCGCCGGCAAGCGGCAGACGATAGGGCTTCAGATTCTCGCGGATCATGCGCTTCAGCAGCGGCATGGAGGCGGGTTCGGACAGACGCAGGCGGGCTTGATCGTTGGACACTGAAAAACCTTGAAGAATTGATGGCGGAGAATGGCATTCCCCGCTGCTCCTGGCAATCCGGGGTAGCGAATCGGAGCTTCCATCACTATGTTGCACGCAACTTGTTCGTCTCAGGAGTTGGCTGTTGCCCATCGATCTGCCGCGCCTTGCGGCGCCGGCGCCGGTTCTGTCGGCCTGGCAGCGTCTGCGCGCTTTTCTCGACATGTGGTTGGTCGATCACGGCTTCATCCGCGACATCTACTGCAATATCCACAAAGTCGATGACGGGGTGTGGCGCTCGGCCCAGCCTGCCCCGCATCATCTGCGCTGGGCCAAGCGCCAAGGCGTCCGCACCATCATCAATTTGCGCGGCAAGCGCGAGGATTGCGGTTCCTATATTCTCGAGCGCGAAGCTTGCGAAAAGCTCGGCCTCATTCTGGTCGACTTCCCGATCCGCTCGCGCAGCCCCTTGGACCGCGAGACCTTGAAGGCGGCGGTGGCGCTGTTCGACCAGGTGGAATATCCGGTGCTGATGCATTGCAAGTCGGGCGCCGACCGCGCCGGCTTCATGTCGACGCTCTATCAGTTCACCAAGATGGGCATTCCCCTGGCCGACGCCATGAAAACCCAGCTGTCTCTGGCCTATGGCCATGTGAAGCAGGCCAAGACCGGGGTGATCGACTTCTTCTACGACAGCTATCTGGCCGCCGACGCCAAGCAGCCGATCGCCTTCCTGGATTGGGTCGAGCGCCATTACGACCGCGATCAGCTCAATGCCTCCTTCAAGGAGAATTGGGCGTGGGGCATATTGGTGAACTACATCCTGCGCCGAGAATGAAATGATCGAGACGCCCCGCCTGATCCTTCGCAAACCGCAGCCGGAAGATTTCGCGCCGTGGGCGGCCATGATGCAGGACGAAGAGGTGGCGCGGCATCTCGGCGGCGTGATGCCGCCTTCGGTGGCCTGGCGCCACATGGCCGCGGCCATCGGAGCCTGGACCTTGCGCGGCTTCTCCATGTTCTCGGTGATCGAGAAGCAAAGCGGCCAATGGATCGGCCGCATCGGCCCGTGGCAGCCGGAAGGCTGGCCCGGCACCGAGGTCGGTTGGGCGATCAAGCGCAGCCATTGGGGTCAGGGCTTCGCCTATGAGGGCGCCAAAGCCTGTATCGATTTCGCTTTCGACAGCCTGGGCTGGAGCGAGGTCATCCACTGCGTTTCCGAAAGCAACGAAAGCTCCGCCCGCCTGGCCGAACGGCTCGGCTCCACCTATTGGCGCACCGAAACTCTGCCGCCGCCCCTCGAACGATACGAGGTGCGGATCTTCGGTCAGACCAGGAGTGGACATCGCGGCTGAAACCGGCTAATTTCCATTTTGGAAATATTTTCTCCATAATGGAATGAGGCGAACGATGAAAACGATGATCTTCGCGCTCTGCGCGTTCCTTGCCTTGCAAGCCAACCCGCTGCTGGCGGCGCCCTCGCCGCCGGCCGCTCCCAAGATCGAGACCGCTGACAGCGTCAAGGCCGGTTTCAAAGACGAGATGGTCAAGCTCAGGGCGCAACAAAAGGACCAATCGGCCAAGCTGCGCCTGCAGCAGAAGGCCGAGCGCGACAAGCTGAAATCGGATCAGAAAATCCGCTGGCAACGCTTCTTGGCGCAAGTGTCGATCAACGACACCGCCAAGACGACCAAGACGGTTTCCGCCAATCCTTGATTTCTATGGATGGCCGGATTCCCGCTCGATCGGGAATCCGGAACCGCCTTCGATCAGGACCTGGGAGCCGTGGTCAAACGCTCCAATTCGTCCTTGATCTTCAATTTCTTGCGTTTCATCTCGCTTACGGCGGAAGAGTTGAGTTGCGGGCGGCGGGTTTCCGCAGCCAAGGCCGCTTCCAGAGCGGCATGTTTGTCTTTAAGGGACTCGACACGGTCAAGAAGTCTCATCACACTCCTCCGTCGAAATTTTATCCGCAGAATACTCTATTCCCCGCGGCTTCCGATTGTCAGCACAAGAATGCAGAAAGCTCCTCTCCTGGTCGGCATAAGCGGCGCATCCGGCGCGGTCTACGGAATCCAACTCCTTAAGGCCTTGAAAAGCCTGAAGGTGGAAAGCCATCTGATCGTCAGCCGCTCCGCCGAGATCACTCTGGCCTCCGAGACCGATCTCAAGCTCGAGGATCTGCACCGCCTCGCCGATCATGTGCATGGCCACGCCAATATCGCGGCGCCGCCCGCCTCCGGATCGTTCCGCAGCATGGGGATGGTGGTCGCGCCTTGCTCGGTACGCTCCATGTCGGAGATCGCGAGCGGCGTGACCACCAGCCTTCTGACCCGCGCCGCCGACGTCACCTTGAAGGAACGCCGCCGTCTGGTGCTGATGGTGCGCGAGACGCCGCTGCATACCGGACATCTTCGCACCATGATCGCGCTGTCCGAAATGGGAGCGATCGTCGCTCCGCCGGTCCCCGCCTTCTATGCCAATCCGCCCTCGATCGAAGCGATGGTGGATCACACCATCGGCCGCGTGCTCGATCTTTTCGGGCTGGACTATGAAGGTGTGACCCGATGGAAAGGGCCGAAGCGGCCACCCACCATCCTGACGTGAATTCACGCCCTTTCTGTGCGTGATTTCTGCTAATGTTCCGCCCTTCCCCACACGGATCCAGTGCATGATCGATTATCATCTCGAAGAGTTGCGCCGAAAGCTCGAGGACCTGAAGATCGAGCATCGCGACCTTGATGACGTGATCGCTCGCCTTGCCGAGGACGCGCCCTTCGATCATCTGCAATTGCGGCGGCTGAAAAAGCGAAAATTGGCGCTGAAGGATCAGATCGCTCAGATCGAAAGCGCGCTGGTGCCCGATATCATCGCCTGAGAGGCTTCACTCAGCAGCTGCCCGGCGGGAACGCCCGGGCGGAACGCCACCAACCCCACCTTGAGGTCGAGCGACACCTGGGTTTTTCCCCACATCAAAGGTGAGTTCGTGACCACCGAGATCAGGCGGCCGAGCTTCTTGGCCACTCCCTCGCTTTCCGCCACCGTCAGGGCGATGGCGAAATCGCTGCCATCGAGATAGGCGAACAGATCGCTTTCCCGCAGCTCATCCTGGATGGCGGTGGCGACGAAGACCAAGGCGGCGTCGCCGGCGGCCAAACCATGGGCGCCGCGCAGAACTTCGATCCCCTCCACATGCAAGAAGGCGAGATTGCCGGGCAGATCGGCGCGGGCGGAGGCGTCGAGAACGCGGGTCAGCCCGGTCAGAAAGGCGCGGCGGTTGAGCGCCGGCAGGAAAACATGACGGTCGGCGGCGTTGAGCAGGAATTCCTCATGGTGCCTCACCCGCTCGACCTCGTCGCGCAGACGCTCCACCTGCTCCACCAGCTGCAGGAAGATATCCTGAAGCGCGGGCGGCAGAACGTCGTCCGGCAGGCTGAACACGGCGGCGAGATCAATCGCGGAATCGGCGTTGCGATGCTGACGCCCCGGACGCTGCTGATTGCCGGAGCGGTTCTGAAAGCCGCTGGCCGCGGGCACCGGGGGCGGGATATAGGCGGCCGTCGCTATCGTTTCCACCATGACGCGCCTCCTGATCCGTTAAGGTTGAATTCGATCACGGCTCGGCAATGCTCGAGCACTCTTCCCTTGTACGGCGAGACGGCCCGATACAAGCGCAAATTCTTGCCTTAACCATCTCTGCCCCTATAATGCCGCGCTTCTGACAGCAAGGTCCGGGGCACATGTCCGTCAAAGTGGGTATCATCATGGGAAGCCAATCCGATTGGCCGACCCTCCGTCACGCCGCGGATATCCTGGAGTCCTTGGGGGTCGCCTATGAGAAGCGCATCGTCTCGGCGCACCGCACCCCGAAAAGATTGTTCGACTACGCCTCCGGCGCCGCCGCGCGCGGGCTGCAGGTGGTGATCGCCGGAGCCGGCGGCGCGGCGCATCTGCCGGGCATGGTGGCGTCCCTCACCCATTTGCCGGTGCTCGGAGTTCCGGTGGAAAGCAAGGCGCTTTCGGGCATGGACAGCCTGCTCTCGATCGTGCAGATGCCGGGCGGCATTCCGGTCGGCACCTTGGCGATCGGCAAGGCCGGCGCCACTAATGCCGGTCTGATGGCGGTCGCCATCCTGGCTTTGAACGATGCCGATCTGTCGGCCAAGCTCAAGGCGTGGCGCGATCGCCAGAGCAATGCGGTCGCCGTCGAGCCGGTGGACGAAGAAGCGCAAACCACCAATGCCTGACACCAGGATCATTGCGCCCGGCGGCAGGCTGGGCATTATCGGCGGCGGACAATTGGGACGCATGACCGCGCTCGCCGCCGCCCGCCTCGGCATTAATTGCCATATCTTCAGTCCCGAAGCCGATGCTCCCGCCTTCGCGGTCTCCGCTGCCTCCACCTGCGCCGCTTATGAGGACGAGGCCGCCTTGGCCAAATTCGCCGGCCAAGTCGAGGCGGTGACCTTCGAATTCGAGAATATCCCCGCCGCCAGCGTCCGTATCCTGGCCAATAAAGTACCGGTGCGTCCGGGCTGGACGGTGCTGGAAACCGCGCAGGAACGCATCGCCGAGAAGAGCTTCTTCAACCGGCTGGGCATTGCCACCGCTCCCTGGCGGGCGGTGAACGATCTGGCGGACTTGGAAGGCGCGGCGGAGGAACTGGGACGGCCTTCGGTGCTGAAGACTTGCCGCTTCGGCTATGACGGCAAGGGTCAGATCAAGCTCGACGACAAGACCGACCTTAAGGAAGCGTGGGCCGCCATGGCCGGCGGCCCGGCCATTCTGGAAGGCTTCGTCGATTTCGTGATGGAAGCCTCGATCCTGGTGGCGCGCGGGCTGGACGGCAAGGTCGCCTGCTTCGATGTGGTGGAGAACCGCCACAAGAACCATATTCTCGACGTCACCATCGCCCCCGCCGGCCTGCCGCCGAGCCTGGCTAAACGGGCCGAGGAGATCGCCATCGCCGCCGCAAAGTCGCTCAATCTGGTGGGATTGCTGGCGGTCGAGCTGTTCGTCACCTCGGACGGCAAGCTTCTGGTCAATGAAATGGCGCCCAGGCCGCATAATTCCGGCCATTGGACGATGAATGCCTGCTTCACCGACCAGTTCGAGCAATTCGTCCGCGCCGTCAGCGGTTTGCCGCTGGGCAACCCGCGCCGTTTCGCCGATGCGGTGATGACCAATCTGATCGGCGACGACGTGCTGCGCTGGCCGGAATTGCTGGCGGAACCCGGCGCCTTCCTGCATCTTTATGGCAAGGCCGAGTCCCGGCCGGGCCGCAAAATGGGCCATGTGACCCGACTCAAACCACGAACGGATCAGCCGCTTGGATCAATGGATAATCAATCTCGCCAATAATTATGGCGCTCTTGCCTATCTGGTGATTCTGGTCTGGACCTTCCTCGAGGGCGAGACCATCGTCCTCATCACCGCCGCGGCGGTGTCGGGCGGCATCATCTCGCTCAATGTCTGGCTGTTGCTGCTGGTGTCGTTCTGCGGCAGCTTCGCCGGCGATCAATTGTGGTTCGCGGTGGGGCGCCGCTACGGCGCCGGTCTGCTGGCGCGCTGGCCGTCCCTGGAAAACAAGACCGAGGGGGTGTTCCGCCTGCTGGACCGCTATAATGACCTGTTCATCCTGACCTTCCGCTTCATCTATGGGCTGCGGAATATCAGCCCCTTCGCCATCGGCATGACCCATGTGCCGCGGTCGCGCTTCTTCGTCCTCAATCTGGCGGCCGCCTTGGTGTGGGCCAACGCCTTCGTGTGGGGCGGCTATTTTCTCGGGCGCGCGCTCGACACCTATCTCGGCCAGGCGTCGCAGGTGACGCTAGGCGTGATCGTGGCGGCCTTGTTCCTGGGTTGGCTGGTGCGCCGGCGGCTCAAGTCCGCCTGAACTTAAGCAGATTCCCGGCCATCTGCTTCAGCTTCGGAAGCTTTCCCAGATCGGCGATGCGTCGATCGAGGAAGGCCCAGCTTTCGGCATTGCCCTCCGAACCATCCGTCAGCCACACCATCAGAGTGGCGGAATAGGCCGCCGATAGGCCGAGACGCTTGGTGTAATAACTGAAATCGACCGAGCCATCGCCGGCCAGATGCCAGATCAGATCGGCGGTGCGCCAAGTGGCCGCGCCGGCCTTGCCGGCGAAAATCGGCAAACTGAACAGGCTGACGGCGCGGCGCACCGCTTCGCGATGCTGATCCCACGCCTCCAGGCGCCGCCGCACCAGCCATTTGACGCGCGCGGTCAAACCCATCTTGGCGAGATCGGCAGCCTCGGCTTCTTGCACCAATTGACGGTCGGCCAGATCGGCGAAATGCAGCGCGGCGTCCACCGGCCCGCCGGGAAAAGCGCGCTCCGCCATGGTGCGATCCATGCCGATCGAGGCGGCGGCATCGGCAAGCACGGCACGGCTCCAGCCGGAGAAGGGAATTTCCGGCAGCGCCGCCAGGATCAGGCGATCCTTAACATCCTGCAACGAGTCGGTCATGCACTTTCCTCCGAGGCGACGCGGATCAGCTCGTCGCGATAGGCCAGGCTGCCGAGATCGGCCATCCGCGACAGATAGAGCCGGCCCCACAGATGATCGCATTCATGCTGGACGACACGGGCGTGGAAGCCTTTGGCTTCGCGCTCGAAGATATTGCCGTCGAGATCGACGCCTTTATAGCCGATCTCGGTCCAGCGCGGCACCTTGCCCATCAGTCCCGGCACCGACAGGCAGGCCTCATAGGCTTCGTCGGTGGCGTCGGACAGAGGCGTGATCTCGGGGTTGAGCATGATCGTCAGCGGAACTTCGTCCGCCACCGAGAACAGCACCATGCGCACGCCGACCCCCACTTGTGGTGCGGCCAGGCCGAGGCCGTCGGCCGCCAGCATGGTCTCTTCCATATCGGCGGCCAGAGCCTTCCAGCGCGGATCGGTGGGATCGGCGATGGGATCGGCGATTCGGGCGAGAACTGGGTGGCCCATGCGGGCGATGGTCAGAATAGCCATGATGTCGTTAATATGGACGTGTGAGATGGGTTGTAAACCCTTCTTCCATTCTCAAATCACTTGTGCTAGACAACACGTCCGCCGGGAGGACCGATGTCCTGCCCGATGGTTTTTTTGTTCCTGAAAGGAAGCGGTGGCGAAACGTGCAGGTTCTCGTTCGTGACAATAATGTCGATCAGGCGCTGAAGGCCCTCAAGAAGAAGATGCAGCGCGAGGGTGTCTTCCGCGAGATGAAGCTTCGGCGCAATTATGAAAAGCCTTCGGAAAAGCGTGCTCGTGAACAGGCTGAAGCCGTTCGCCGCGCCCGCAAGCTGGAGCGCAAGCGCCTGGAGCGCGAGGGCTTCTAAGCCCTTTTCATTTCGTCCCTGCGCCAATGCCGGGGATTGCTGAATGACTTCCGAACCCTGTGAATCCTCGGTGGTGCCCGGCACCGCCGAAGGGACCGACGAACAGATCACCCGCGTGGTGCATCTGTTCTATAGTCGTGTCCATGACGATCCGCTGATCGGCCCCATTTTCGCGCAATTCGTCCGCGACTGGGATCTGCATCTCGCCGAGATGCGGAATTTCTGGTCGACCCATCTGCTCGGCATCGGCACCTATCGCGGCAACGGCTTCGGCCATCATATGCGGCTTCCGCTGGAGGAAGCGCATTTCGTCCGCTGGCTGGAACTCTGGGAACAGGCCGCCAACGAAGCCCTGACCCCGCCGCTCGCCCAACGCGCTATCGCCAAAGCGCGGCACATGGCCAACAGCTTCAAGACCGGATTGCTGCCTTACAAACGGCCGGACGGCAGTTCGTCACGGACGCCCTAGCTGCGCTCCAATGAAGCGGTCCAACGCCGAAAGCCAGGCGAAGCGCGCTTCATACTGCTCGCGGTAATGGTCGGCATTGTCGAGATATATCGCCTCAACCGGCTTCCCGGCGCTGCGAAGCGCGTTTTCCATTTCCTGCGATTGCCCGACCTTGACGGCGCCATCTTGCCTTCCGTGGACCAGAAGAACAGGAATTTTGATCCTGTCGGCATGACGTGCCGGAGAGCCGGCGTCCAGGCGGTCATCGTCATTTCCCAGACGATCGAGCAACACTTGCGGCGAGAGTCTTTCCTTCCATGAGCGAGACAGGCTGATCAGGTCGCTCACCGGCGCCCAAGCCGCTGCGCAGCGATAGAGATCAGGCTCTTTGGCCGCTCCTTGCAGCGCCGCATAGCCACCATAATTGCTGCCGACAATACAGATACGCGAGGGATCGGCGTATTTCTGTTCAATCAGCCAAAGCGTGCCGTCGGTAACGTCATCTTGCATGGCGAAGCCCCACTCGCGGTAACCGCGATTTTCAAAATCGCGACCATAACAGGCGCTACCACGGAATTGCGGCCGCAGCACGCCCCAGCCGCGGCTGGCAAGGAATTGCGATTCATAGTCGAAGTCGTTGCCATCACATGTGTAAGGGCCACCATGCGGCAGCACGACGAACGGGATCGGCCCACCCTTATAACCGTCAGGCAAAGTCACATAGGCGGGGATTTGCAGCCCGTCGCGCGCCGCGTAGGTCACTTCGCGCACCGGGTAGATGTGCCCGTCTTCAGTCAGATTCGGATAAGACTCTACCGCCGGCCACAAATTGATCGGTTTGACCGTGCGGTCCAGCACCCACCAGACCCTCGGATGATGCGGCTCGTGCATTTCCAACAGCACCTTCGCCCCATCCTCGGTACGATCGACGATCCTCAGTTTCTTGCCTTTGACCGCGCGGCTGACCGACACGTAGTCGGACTGCCATGCCGGGTCTATGTAACGCAGCGTTCCATCCTGCAAGGTGTAGCTGATAAGAGTTCCTTCGCGAGTGCTCGGGCTTATGGTGATATTCGCCTGGTCATCGATCATCTGAACGAATTGCTTGGAATCCGCATCGAAGCTCCAAAGACCCGGGCGGCCGTCGCTTCCCCGATTTGACAGGACATAAAGGGCGTGCGGATTGTCGGGCATGAAGGCCAGCGGCGCGAATAGCTCGTCTCCGCTCAGCTTGACGCGCCGGACTTCACGCCACGGGTTATCCGGACCCGATCGCACATAGAACACTCGGTCGAGCCCATCGAGGCCGTTGGCCAACCGGACCTGCCCGTCTCGATCCACCACATAGTGCAGGATCCGGGGGTCGGGTCCATAGACACGCTGATGTTTGCCGGTTGCGAGGTCGACCGAATAGAGGGCCGGCGCGTTCCGTTGATCCCTGAAGGGAATTTCGTCGATCACCGATTGCATGATCTCGGTGGGCGATTGCGGCATCATCGAAAC
>Ga0213872_10002240_pt1 | contig 11561 bp, 9 predicted proteins | sample VelepicomBERX_R2_FD_160071 | JGI IMG/M metagenome (GOLD analysis project Ga0213872, IMG submission 160071) | Rhizosphere microbial communities from Vellozia epidendroides in rupestrian grasslands, the National Park of Serra do Cipo, Brazil - RX_R2 | ecosystem: Host-associated > Plants > Roots >... | reverse complement strand
TGTTACGGTCGACGACGTCCACGAGCGCGTCGAATCCCGAAATGCACTAGTCCAAGCCCGTACCCGGCTCGCGGCACTGGCGGAAATCGGCACCATCGCCGTGGAGCATATGTCCGATACTCAACAAGTCGAGCGCTCGCTTGCTGCTGCTGCTGCTGCTGTCGACAGCCTTTGGTGCGCAACCTTCATGTCTGAGGGGACGCGGACCGTGGTTACGCACCCGCCGAACGCTGCGTTGCCGCCTTTCGCATTTGACATTTCCGATCGGTTTTCGGGGATCGTTGCATCGCGCGAACGGTGGTTCGGACAAGATCCTCGGCCCATATTGCGCGCGCCGCTTGATTTCGGCGAGTCCAGCGAGAATCTGCTTGTTGTCGCCGGCGCTCCCGGGGCAAGTCCGTTCGATGAATTCGACATCGACTTTGTTCGCGACGTCGCATGGCGCGTTGCGAGCGCTCTGCGCAACGCGAGAATACATCGTCGGGAGTCCCGCATCGCCCGGGTCTTACAAACGGCGATGCTTCCCGTCGCGTTGCCGCGCGCGCCCGGAATTTCGTTCGACGTATCATACACGCCCGCGGAAACGGAAAATCTCATCGGCGGCGACTGGTACGATGCGTTCGACTTGCGCGACGGACGGCTCGCATTTTCAATCGGCGACGTAGCCGGGCACGGTTTGGATGCCGCGGTCATCATGGGGCACGTTCGCGAAATCGTGCGCGCGCTCGCGTTGCGCGGCGCCACTCCAAGTGAAGTGCTCGAGGAAACGAACGGGGTCGTTCTAGCCGGCGGATACGGATTGATTACGGCGATCGTCTGCTTTCTCGATCCGTCAACCCTTATGCTGGAATATGCATCCGCCGGACACGCCCCGCCGCTGCGCGTCGACGCGACGGGGCACGTTGAGACGCTCGAGCTCGGTGACGTTATTCTCGGCGCGGCGTCGCGCGCGCGGTTCAGAACGCACACGCTGCGGTTACGCAGCGAGTGCGCGCTCGTGCTCTATACCGACGGTTTGGTTGAATTCGCGCGCGATGCCGCCCTTGCCGAGGCACGGATGCACGAGTTGCTTTCGGCGTGGGGTCGCGACGGGTTCAAGGCAAACGCGACTGAAATCGCCGGCAAAGTGCTGGATACGGCCGTCGCCAAGGATGATGCGGCGATGCTTATCGCGCGCGTCCAGCGAAGCGCCTTCAGCGGTTATGTGAGCGAACGGCGCACGCCCGCGAGAAGCGCTGCGGATTCGCGTTCATAACGCGCGAGCACGTGCGCTTGGGCTTCAATCGCGTCGGTGTCGCGCATGAACTTATGGTTGATGCGAACGTTATACGCGCACGCCGCGAGTGAGGCAGCGGCGAATTCCGCCGCGCATCCAACGTCGCTCGTAAGATTTTTGTTGGGAATTTCGAGTAGACGCGCCGTTAGGCGAAGTGTTTCGAGTGCAAGTTCGGCGGCCATGAGCGGCTCTGCGGCTGCGTGCGCAAGCGCGATCTCGAGCGCATCGCGACGCACTTGCTTCTCATCCGCGGTATCTTTCGGCATCGCGGTCGCGGCGACGACGCGGTCGAAAGCCGCTTCATCACGCTCCTTGGCCCGTAAAAATTCCGAACGCAAATCGTCGGCGCTCGCAACTAAATCGTTCGCAAGGTCCTTATACGCAGCGTACTTTGGGTTCGTCGAACTGATTCTGGCAACCATCGCAACCAACGCAGCGCCCGCTGCTCCGACAACGGTCGCAGCGCTGCCTCCGCCCGGCGTCGGCCACTGGGAGGCAAGCTGTGCTAAGTATTCAGGCAGGCTTTCCACGCCGGGCCCTTTTGCGTTAAGTGCAAACAGGCTCCTGGGCGAGCCTCACTGAACCTAGGGCGGTTCCCTGTACCCTTTGCTTGTTTTACTTAAGGAGTTACGTCTTGCCCGTCACGGAAAAGCTTGCTGGTGATGTCAAAGACCGCAGCCTGGCGGAAATGGGCCGTTCGCGCATTGCGTGGGCGGGAGCCTATATGCCGGTGCTCGCGCAGATCCGCGACCGTTTCGAAATCGAAAAGCCGCTGAAAGGCGTGCGCATCGGTGCGTGTCTTCACGTCACCACCGAAACCGCAAATTTGATGCTCGCGCTCCAAGCGGGCGGCGCTGAGATCGCTCTCTGTGCAAGCAATCCGCTTTCGACGCAAGACGACGTCGCCGCGGCGCTTTGCGAGTACGGCATTCCGACCTACGCAATCAAAGGCGAAGATAACGCGACGTATTACTCGCACATCGAGTCCGTGATCGCGACGAAGCCGCACATGTCCATGGACGACGGCTGCGACCTCGTGACGACGATCTATACGAAGCACAATCACTTGCTCGCCGATATGATCGGCGGTTGCGAAGAGACGACCACCGGCGTCATCCGTTTGAAAGCGATGGAGAAGGACGGCGTGCTGCCGTATCCGGTTATCGCGGTCAACAACGCGCTCACGAAGCACATGTTCGACAACCGCTACGGCACGGGCCAATCGACGCTCGACGGCATCATTCGCGCGACGAACGTGCTGCTCGCCGGCCGTACGGTCGTCGTCGTCGGCTACGGCTGGTGCGGACGCGGGGTTGCGTCGCGCGCGGCCGGCATGGGCGCACACGTCGTCGTCACCGAAGTCGATCCACGTAAGGCGATCGAAGCGGTTATGGACGGCTATCGCGTGATGCCGATGAACGACGCGGCGAAGATCGGCGACGTGTTCGTCACCGTCACCGGCAACTATCACGTCATTCGTGAAGAACACTTCAAGTTGATGAAGAACGGCGCGATCGTCTGTAACTCGGGCCACTTCAACGACGAGCTCGATCTCGACGGCGTCAAGCGCATCAGCAAGGGCATGACCGAGCCGCGCCAATTCGTCGAACAGTACGAGATGCACGACGGACGCCGCATCTGCATCCTTGCAGACGGACGTCTTGTGAATCTGGCGGCGGGCGAGGGTCATCCGGCAGCCGTGATGGATATGTCGTTTGCGAACCAAGCGATGGCGGCCGGTCATATTGCGAAGCACTACAAAGATATGCAGAAGCATGTCTACGACGTGCCGGTCGAAATCGACGAGGAAGTTGCGACGCTCAAGCTGTCGTCGATGGGTATTGAAATCGATACGCTGACGCCCGAGCAAGTGAAATACATGGCGTCGTGGTCGGAGGGAACCTAATACAGTGGCACAATATCGCAGACTCTTTACGTCCGAATCGGTAACCGAAGGTCACCCGGACAAAGTCGCGGATCAAATCTCCGACGCCGTCCTCGACGCGTTGCTCAAAGACGATCCGATGTCGCGCGTCGCGGTCGAAACGTTTGCAATCACCGGCCAGATTCATATCGCCGGTGAAGTGACGACGAAGACGTATATCGACATCCCGCGCATCGTGCGCGAAACGATCGCGGATATCGGCTACACGAAATCGTCGGTCGGTTTCGACGCGGAAACGTGCGGTGTCAGCGTGTCGATCGACGAGCAATCGCCCGACATCGCGATGGGTGTCGACAAGTCGCTCGAAGCCAAGGGCGGCAAGGACGAAGAGTTCGAGCGCACGGGCGCCGGCGACCAAGGCATGATGTTCGGATACGCGTCCCGCGAAACGCCGGAACTGATGCCGTTGCCGATCACGCTCGCGCATAACCTCACGCGTCATCTCGCCGCGATGCGCAAGAACGGAGACATTCCGTATCTGCGTCCCGACGGCAAATCGCAAGTAACGGTCGAGTACGACGGAGACAAACCCGTCCGCGTCGATGCGGTCGTCATCTCGACCCAACACGAGCCGGACATTGCGCTCGAAGTGATTCGTCAAGAAGTCAGCGACAAAGTGATCCGCCACGTCATTCCGTCGGCGATGTTCGATTCGAACACGCGCATCTACGTGAATCCGACGGGCCGCTTCGTTATCGGCGGACCAAAGGGCGACGCGGGTTTGACTGGACGCAAGATCATCGCCGACACGTACGGCGGCATGGCGCGTCACGGCGGCGGCGCGTTCTCCGGCAAAGATCCGACGAAGGTTGACCGTTCGGCAGCGTACGCAGCGCGTTGGGTTGCGAAGAACGTCGTTGCAGCGGGACTTGCGGAACGCTGTGAAGTGCAGGTTGCCTACGCAATCGGCGTCGCCGAACCGATGAGCGTGCTCGTCGAAACGTTCGGTACCGCGAAGATTGCTGAAGAGTTGATTGCAAAAGCGGTGCTCGAAGTGTTCGATCTTCGTCCCGCGGCGATCATTCACTATCTCGATCTGCGCCGTCCGATCTATCGGCAAACCGCGGCGTACGGCCACTTCGGCCGTCCGGATCTCGATCTGCCGTGGGAGCGTCTCGACAAAGTCGATGCGCTGCGCAAGGCGACCGGATTCACAGGCGAAGCATTACGGGTGCCGAACTTCGCGAAGTAAATGATTCTCACGACTGCGCCCGTCGTCGTAGCCATCTCCACCACGCAGCACGGCAACGTGCTGCGTGCGGGAACGAAAGTCAATGTCGTGCTTCAAACGCCGGTTGACTCGACGACGGCGCAAGTCGGAGACAACATCGTGCTGGTCGTGAACGATCCGTCGTATCCGGCCATGCGCGATGCAAAGATTACAGCCCACATCACGAGCGTGCGCAACGCGACGAGCCAACGCCCCGCGGCGATCGGATTTCTCTTCGACAACATCGTCTACGGAAACGGGCTGAAAGAGCAGTTCCGCGGCTACGTCGACAATCCGCGCATCACACGGAACACACTCAGTACACCGATGCCTGCGTCCGTTGTCGGGATGCAACCCAACACGGCCTTCGCGCCCAATCCAAATACCATCGTGTGGAAGCACGATTTTGCCTCACCGAAGACCGTCGATACGCAGCCCACGGGCGGACATGGCTATTCGAAGGGGCCCGGCATTCCGATTCACGTTGTGGCGGGCACGCCGGCCACCGTCGAACTCGCGAGCGATTTAAAGACGCCGTAGTCCGTTATAAAGCGTTAAAAAGTGAACCCCGCGGAACATTCTGCGGGGTTTGGTCGTTGCATTGGTTGAAGAAGATGCGCAATCAGGATTTGCGCGCTGCGCAAGTCCATAGCCGCGCTCGATAAGAGAGAGGAACCGAATGAGAATTCGAAACGGCTTGCTGGCGTTCGCGATGGTCGCCTCCTTTGTGGGAACGACGTTGATCGCGTCCGCACAGGAGACGCTGACACTCTATCAGGGAGCGCAGATCAACGGACGTCTGCGCACCACGCTCGACTCGGGATCCGCACATGTCGGCGACCGTTTCGTGATGGACGTCGTCCCGCCGTACCCGAGCGGTAACCCCGCGTTCCAGGGTGCGATCATCTCCGGCGAGGTGACCAGTGTCACGCGAGCCGGACAGGGCACGAAGCCTGCGCTGGGACTGCAGTTCGACTACCTGCGACTTGCCGACGGCAGCACCGTCGACATCTCGGCAAGCATGACGCAGGATCAACGTAAACAAGAAACAGCCAACGGCGCGCACACGGCGCTCACCACGCTCGGCGGTATGCTCCTTGGGAACGCGATCGGTAAAACGATCTTCCATACCGGCGGTGGCGGAATCGTCGGTGCCGCGGGCGGTCTGCTCTACGGCATCAACAAGAAGACGAACTTCCAAATCCAACAAGGTTCGGACGTGCAAATCACGCTGAACCAAACCGTCACGATCCGTCGCCAAAGCGGCGGCAGCGGCCAATAAGGTCTCGCGAAACCGATAAAACGGCTGCGATTATCGCAGCCGTTTTCATTTAATGGTGCCTTAAGGGCAAACAGGAGATGCGCCCTTAAGACCAGCAAGCCCCGGTTGCATGCTTCGGATGGTGCCGCGGCCCGACATCTTGCGACGGTTCCCGTTCGGCATTGCCGACGTGGCGGTGATCCTCGGCGCGCTCGTTGCGTTAATCGCGATCGCGCGAGTCGGCGCCGGCGCATTCGTGCCGTTCAACGAGAAACTCGTTCCGCACGTCGATCTCAATCCGCGCAACTTGCCCTACTACGCGGCGCGTTCCACCCTGCGGATGTTCGTCGCGTTGAGCTGGTCTTTCGCGTTCACGTTCGTCTACGGATATGCGGCCGCGCGCAGCCGTCGTCTGGAACGCGTGCTGATTCCGCTGCTCGACATTTTGCAGTCCGTGCCGGTACTCGGATTTCTCTCGGTCATTATCACGGGGTTCATCGCGCTCTTTCCCGGCAGTCTGCTCGGCTTGGAATTCGCGGCTATCTTCGCGATCTTTACGAGCCAAGCGTGGAACATGGCGTTCTCGTTCTATCAATCGCTGCGCACGATTCCGAACGAGATGCAGGAGGCTTCGCGCTTGTACCGCTTGTCGGGATGGCAACGATTCGTCGACGTGGAGGTTCCGGCGTCGATGATTCCGCTGGTCTGGAACGCGATGATGAGCTTCGGCGGCGGCTGGTTCTTCTTGGCGGCGAGTGAAGCGATCAGCGTGCTCAATCATAACTACACGCTGCCGGGTGTGGGATCGTACGTTGCGGCTGCAGTGCAAGCGCAGAATTTACCCGCGCTCGGCTGGGCCGTGCTGACGATCGCCATCGTTATCGTCGTCATCGATCAGTTGTTTTGGCGGCCGCTTGTGGCTTGGGCGGACAAATTCCGCATCGAGCAAAGCGCGTCGGCCGCTCCCCCGCAATCATGGGTCTACGACATTCTTCGAACGTCGCAGTTGCCGGAATTGATCGGTCGCGCGTGGGATCCGGTTGCCGGTGTCTTCAGTACCGCGCTTTCGCGTCTTACCCGGCCGCGCGAAGCGTTCGTCGAGGAGCCGCGCGAGGGCAGCGAGCTTTGGTTCAACGTCCTGTTGATCGCCGTGGTCGCGGCTCTCGCAATCTATTTGATTCACTTCGTGCTCACGACCGTCGGCCTCGGTGAAGTTGCGAAAGTCTTTCTTCTCGGACTCGCGACGATGGCGCGCGTCGTAGTGCTTTTGGTCTTTGCGACCGTCGTCTGGACGCCGGTCGGCGTTGCGATCGGATTCAATCCGCGACTCGCGAGATTCATGCAGCCGGTCGTGCAATTCTTGGCCTCGTTTCCGGCGAACTTCGTTTTTCCGTTCGCGACGATGTGGTTTCTGCGCTACAACATTCCGATCAACTGGGGTTCGATTCTGTTGATGGCCCTTGGAGCGCAGTGGTACATCCTGTTCAACACGATCGCGGGCGCGCAGTCGATCCCCAACGAGTTGCGCGAGATGGCGAGCGATTGCGACGCAAAGGGATGGCTGCGCTGGAGGCGTCTGATCATTCCGGGGATCTTTTCGTCGTGGGTGACCGGCGCAATTACGGCAAGCGGCGGCGCATGGAACGCAAGCATCGTTTCCGAGATCGTCTCATGGGGCAGCTCAACACTGACCGCCTTCGGTTTGGGCACGTACATTACGGAAGCAACGAACAAGGGTGATTGGCCGCGCATCGCGCTCGGCGTTTGCGTGATGAGCCTCTATGTCGTGACCATCAATCGCCTCGTATGGCGAAATCTCTATCGCTACGCCGCACGGCGGTTTTCACTATGAACGAAGCTCTGATCGAATGTAGCCACGTGTTCAAGCGCTTTCCACTTCCCGGCGGCAAAGGCGAATTTACGGCGTTACGCGACGTATCCCTCAAAGTGTGCAAGGGCGAGGTCCTCGCACTCCTTGGCCGAAGCGGAAGCGGAAAGAGCACGCTGCTTCGCATTATGGCCGGCCTCATTCCAGCGAGCGAAGGCACGGTGGTGAGTTGCGGAGTGCCGGTCCAAGGTCCGAATCCCGACGTCGCGATGGTGTTTCAGAGCTTTGCGTTGCTCCCATGGTTAACGGTGATGGAGAACGTCGAACTCGGCCTGGAAGCGCGCGGCGTGAACCGCTCTAGCCGTGCACGGCGTTCGCTCAAAGCGATCGATCGCGTCGGTCTCGACGGATTCGAGAGCGCGTATCCGAAAGAGCTGTCCGGCGGGATGAAGCAGCGCGTCGGGTGCGCCCGCGCATTTGCCGTCGAGCCTCGCGTGCTCTTTATGGACGAACCGTTTAGCGCGCTCGATGTTCTCACGGCGGAGAACTTGCGCGGCGAAATCGATGAATTGTGGAACTCCGGTTCGTTTCCGTCGGAAAGCATCTTGATCGTCACGCACAATATCGAAGAAGCAGTGATTCTCGCGGATCGTGTCATCGTGCTGGGGTCGAATCCCGGTCACATTCGCGGTGAAGTGGCGATCGATCTTCCACGTCCGCACAATCGCAACGACGAGCATTTTCAGCAACTGGTCGAGCATCTGTACAACGTGATGACGAATCCCTCGCTCGAAGTATCCGCGGCGGCCCCGGCACCGGCGCCGGCGGCTGCGACGCCGTCATCGCCGTTTGCGAATCCGCTTCCGCACGTTGGCATCGGCGGCATCAGCGGACTTCTCGAACTGCTCGCCGAGAATCCCGAGGGCAGTGAGGACGTGTCCGAGCTTGCCGATCGCTTGGGGATTTCGATCGACGATTTGCTCGCAATTCTCGAAGCGGAAGTCTTGCTCGACTTTACCAAGATCGTTGACGGCGAAGTCTCCCTTACGCCGCTCGGGCGTGAGTTTGCGACTGCGACGATCCTGCGCAGTAAAGATCTCTTCCGCGAACAGATTCTCGCCCGGATTCCACTCTTCGACTCAATCGTGAAGCTCTTACAGAGCAAACGCAACAAGGCGCTTCGCGCCGATTTCTTCGTCGATCTGTGGGACGAATATTTCCCGCGCGAAGAAGCGCAACGTCAACTAGCAACCGCTGTGGACTGGGGCCGTTACGCCGAGCTTTTCGAATACGATTCCGCCAACAACATCATCGAACTCACGGAATCGCATGAGGACGTTCCGGTATAGCAAACCCGTTTGCCGACATTGCCGGCATGGCGTGCTGCTCGTCCGTTGAGAAGTAAGCGTTCATCGCGTACTGCGCTACCATACGCTGCGTATTGAAGAAGGAGCCGTTGAGCGCTATCGTCGAGCGCATCATCTCGACGTAGTCATCCGGCTTCTGATAGAAACGCGGTAGAATGAGCGTCTCGAGTTTGTCGTACATGTCCCCGTCGCGAATCGACCATCCCGTGATACCCTCGACGTGACCTTCGATCCACCAGCCGTCGAGGATCGAGAAGCTCGGCACGCCGTTGAGCGCGGCTTTCATGCCGCTCGTCCCGGAGGCTTCCATCGGCGGCTGCGGCGTGTTGAGCCACAAATCGACGCCCGCGGTCATCAGCGCACCGAGGGTGAGATCGTAATTTTCGAGATAGACGAATTTCACCACGTCACCGAGTTCCGCAGCTTCCGCGACGACGCGCGCGATCTCGGCCTTCCCGGCCTCGTCTTTCGGATGCGCCTTGCCCGCGTAAATGACTTGAAACTTGCCGGCCTTACTTGCAATGTCGCGCAACCTTTTGGGGTCTTCGAGGAACAAATGGGCGCGCTTGTAGGTCGCCGCGCGACGCGCGAAGCCGATCGTGAACACATTCGGATCGAACGTAACGCCCGTTCGCGTTTGAATCTCGGCGAGCAGCAACGCTTTTGCCGCAGCGTGCGCTTCACGAATCTCATCGAGTGGAATGCCGACGGCATAGCGCAGATAGTAGTTGTCGCGCCGCCACTCTGGGATTTGACGGTCGAAGAGATCGGCAAAAACCCGCGACGTCCACGTGCCCGCGTGCACGCCGTTCGTGATTGCGTGGATCGGGTAGTTGGGAAACATGTCTTGCGACACCTCACCGTGCCGCATCGCGACGCCGTTGATGTAGCGCGAACCCTGCAGCGCGAGATAGGTCATGTTGAGTTGAGCGTCGTGCAGGCCGTCGATCGACTCGATGAGGTGCAGACGCCGTTCGCCGAGCACTTTGTGCACGAGATCGACCATGAAGCGATCGTGGCCCGCCGGAACGGGCGTGTGTGTCGTAAAGATGCAGCTTTCGCGTACCGCGGCAAGATCGTTCGGATCGGCGGCAATCGGCTCGACATCGCGAGAGCGCAATTGCTTTTCGAGCAGGCCGACGACCAGCAACGCCGCGTGGCCTTCGTTCAAGTGGTAGCTCTCGATGCCCTTATAGCCCAGCGCTTCGAGCATACGCTCGCCACCTAGTCCAAGGACGGCTTCTTGCGCGAGACGATACGCCGCATCACCGCCATATAGTTGATCGGTGAGGACGCGGTCGTCGGGGTGATTCCCGGGCACGTCGGTATCGAGTAAATAGACGGGAAGCACACCGCCGCTGACACCGTGGATCTCATATCGCCACGCATGAATGTGCACGGGACGTCCGTATAGCGTGATCGTGACCATCGTATCGACGCGTGTCGTCCGGCTCGACGGCTGCCACGGGTCCGCGCTCTCCGTCTGCGTTCCGGCAGCATCGAGCTTTTGCCGGAAGTACCCTTGGCGATACGCGAGCGAGACCGCAACCATCGGCAGCTCGGCATCGGCCGAGGACCGCAAGAAATCGCCGGCGAGCACGCCGAGACCGCCGCTGTACGTCGGAATCGCCGGTTCTAGGGCAACTTCCATGGAGAAATAGGCAATGCGCGGATCCACGCGTGCTCCTTTTGGCTATTAGCGCAAAAAACCAGTTCGTGCCGGCCGCGCCGATTTGTTATAAAACCTTTATGTTCGATGTAGAAGCCCTCGAAACGTCGCTTGATGAGAGGGGATATTACCGTGCGGGGCGAGTTCTCGACGATGCGGCGTGCAGCGAGTTGATCCAGACCTACGGTGATGACGCGCGGTTCCGCAGCCGCGTCGTGATGGAGCGTCACAACTTCGGCCGCGGCGAATATAAGTATTTCGCCGATCCATTGCCGCAACGAATTCAAACGTTGCGTGAAACCGCCTATCCGGCGCTCGCCGCGATTGCAAACAAGTGGATGGATCGCATGCGCGTCCAGTTGCGCTACCCCGACCAGCTCGATGCATTCCTCGAACGGTGCGCGCAAGCGGGACAAAAGCGTCCGACCCCGTTGATTCTTCGATACGATGCGGGCGGATACAATTGCTTGCATCAAGACCTCTACGGCGAGCTCATGTTTCCGCTTCAGATGGTCATCATGCTGAGCGACTCTGAACGGGAATATGAGGGCGGCGAGCTCGTGCTCGTCGAGCAGCGTCCGCGCATGCAGTCAAAGCCGAACGTCATTCGTGCAACTCGCGGCGAGGCGATCGTGTTTTCAACCAACGAGCGCCCGGTTCGCGGCCGCTTGGGGTATTACCGAGTGAAAATGCGCCATGGCGTTAGCGAAATCACGCGAGGCGAACGCTACGCCTTGGGAATCATCTTCCATAACGCTGCATAGGGAGTTACACATATGGTCGGGAGTTCGTCGGCTGCGAAAGCTGGACAGTTTACGGTTGGCGGAGACATCACCGTCAATCGTTTGGGATTCGGAGCGATGCGCATAACCGGTCCCGGCATTTGGGGTGATCCGAAGGATCCCCAAGCTGCGCGTGAGACGCTACGATCGCTGCGCGGTCTCGACATCAATTTCGTCGATACGGCCGATAGCTATGGTCCGTTCGTCAGCGAAGATCTGATTC
>Ga0213872_10002239_pt1 | contig 11564 bp, 19 predicted proteins | sample VelepicomBERX_R2_FD_160071 | JGI IMG/M metagenome (GOLD analysis project Ga0213872, IMG submission 160071) | Rhizosphere microbial communities from Vellozia epidendroides in rupestrian grasslands, the National Park of Serra do Cipo, Brazil - RX_R2 | ecosystem: Host-associated > Plants > Roots >... | reverse complement strand
CCAACATCCAGAACAGCGTCAACGACGTCAATCGTCTGGTGACCGTGCCGCTGACGCAGGGCGAGTTCGACGCCCTGGTCGACTTCGACTTCAACCTTGGGCGCGGCAATTTGGCAAGTTCCACTCTGCTTAAAGACCTGAACGCAGGCAACTATGCCGCTGCGGCCGAACAGTTCGAGGCATGGGACAAGTGCGGCGGCAAGGTGGTTGCTGGCTTGTTGCGCCGCCGGCAGGCCGAGGAAGCCGAGTTCAATGGGAATGCAGCATGAGCGTCACCGATACCCACGAAGAAAAAGAAACGCTCTCCGTCGACATAAATCTTCCAGGCCACGATCCGCGCGTCACTACACCGCTTTTCACGCATACGCGCAAGGCCTTGCTAGAGCGCGATCAGCGCTGCTTTATTTCGGGCGCGCTGAACGGCGAAGACGGTCCCTTGGAGGCTCACCATTTTCCGATAGAACGTTCCTTGGCGGAAATGATCGACTGGGACTTGGTGCGACATGATGCGCTGGCCGGCGAACTCGGCGTCTCCCAAGCGCAGCGTGATGCGGCCAAGGCGTTCGACTGGGACGGCTTCATGGCCGCCAAGCCGTTCGATCCCTATACCTTCGTAGACAACATGCTGGTCAACGGTCTGTTGCTGGCCAAGCGCTTCCACATCGGCAAGGACGAGGGCATCCACGCGATGCCGCATCCACTGTGGATTGCGCAAAAGTACGGAATAGAGGGCTATCAGTTCTCGGACGTCGAGATCATCCATCACGAACAGGAAAAGGGGTAAGCATGAACCAATCGTCAAGCAAGCAAACGATGGTTGCGACTTCCGCCGTAACTGGCGCAGTCGTCGTCGTCGAATTCATCATCAACGAGAAGTTGAAATGGAACCTGTCATCGGTCGGCATCGTCGCGATTACCGGCTGGCTGACTACGGTGGCGCATTTCGCATCCAATGTGGTCAGTGAACTTTGGGCTAAATATGCCAAGGATCACGGATTGGAAGTTACCGCGTCGAGCGTCGAACCTGCAAATCCGGTGCCGGCAGCGCAGGCCGGCTTTGCCCGCATCGGCGCACTGCTGGCGCTTGTCGTTATGGCCGGTGCATGCCTAATGCTGACTGGCTGCGGCGCTCTAAATACCTACGTTGCCGCCAAAGACGCCAATCTCAAACAGGACTACGCCGGCGCGAAGAAGAACGTGCAAGACGTCGACGACCAGGAACTGACCGTCTGGAAGGACACGGCGTGCGCCATCAAGGTTGGTGCCCTACAGCGCAATCCTGGCGATGTCTCTGCCGTCATGGCAGCCTGCCCACTGACGAATGTTGCCAAGGTGACCGTAGCCAACGGCGCGGTGACGCTTGAGGCACCAGGCGTAGTGCCGCTGGCGCAGGGACCGCTTGCCGCCTTGTCACAGCCGAGCGCGTCTGAACAATTGATGTCGCAGATATTGCAAAGCTTACAAGCCATCCAAGCGCAGACTGCGCCAAAGCCAGTTGCACCGGCAGCGAAAGCAGTACAGCGGCAAATTCCGGCGCCAGTGAAGCCAGTAGCGCCACCAGCGATCGCGCCTTCACCGCAGCCGATACTGCCAACATCTTCAGCGCCCGTCCCGGTACCAGCGCCAATCCCATCCGCTCCGACCGCTGGCCTGAAATCCTTCCTCACGCCGCCGAGCAAGCCGTGAATCCCGTTCCGGTCGCCATCATCAAGCAGGCCGCGCAACTGGCGTGCAAGGATATTTACGACCCCGTAGACGATGGCGTGTTCGACAAGGTCTATCGTGTTGGCGAGACGACGTGCGGCACGAAGCGGGTGGGCAATCTGGTCTACGTGGTCAACCAGGGCACCGAGAATCGCGCTGGCTGGATCGCTGACTTCGACCTGTATCCCTACGACCACCCGATCCTGGGCGATCTGCATACTGGCTTCTATAAGAACCTGCCCGAATTGGCCAAGCAATTGCTGGCCGACCTGCCGGTCGGCGCACAAGTCGTCGTTACCGGGCACAGCAAGGGCGCGGGGGAGGCATCAATATTCGGGCCACTCCTGAAACTGTCCGGCGTCAACGTTTCGGCCATGGTGCTGTTCGCATGCCCGCACGCCGGCTGTCAGATGCTGGCCGACTGGATCGCCAAAAACATCCCAGCCGCAGTTTCGTATCGCAACGCACCGACCGGCGACGAATTTTTCGGCGATCCGGTTCCCATGGTGCCGAGCCTGCCATACGTGGCACCAGTTCCGCTGACTTACGTCGATCAGCCGCCAGGAGGCTTGCTGGATGCGGTCGACGTCGAGTGGCACTTGGGGAAATTGTATTTGGCTGCTGCGCCGGCCATGATTGGAGATTGATATGGTAGCAAAGGTAAAAGGGCTGGCCAAGGTCGCCGCACCGGTACCGTCAGGCTATTTCCCAATTGACTATTCGGTCAATCTGCCGGCAACCGTCGACCTTCGGCCCGATGACAACCCAATCGACAACCAGGGTGACATTGGCGACTGTACCGCTCAAGCCTTCCGAGGAAACGCCGAGGAATTCATGCGCGTGAGTGGCAAGCCTGTCAACTTCTCTGCGGCGTTCAACTACTGGACATCGCGCTTCATCCTGAACGGACGGCGCGACCCGACGCAGGATACCGGATCATCTTCCGGGCTGGCGATCATGGCTGCGCAGGAGTTCGGCATCTGTACCGAAGCGACCTGGCCGACCGTGGACAGCAACATCGAGGTCAAGCCGTCCGATGCCGCCTTCGCCGAGGCACTGCAGTACAAGGCCGGAACGATGGTGCAGCTGTACCGCCAGCCGTTCGACGCGACCAACCCGAGCGCTTTCTGGTTCACGTCCGACTACTTCCAGTTCGCCATCCAGTACGTGCTGGCAAAAGGCTACCCGATCCAGATCGACATCGAGGCTTATCCGCAGATCGAGACTTTGCAGGCCGGGCAGATTTATGGCGGTAGCTTGGCAGCGCCAAACGTGCAGCCGATTGGAGGCCATGCCGTCCTCATCGTCGGCTATACCCAGATCAACGGTGAGCTGGTCTTCATCTGCCGCAATAGCTGGGGAACCAACTGGGGCATCTCAGGCTACTTCTACATGGGCGCTGGCGTGCCGCTGACGGACTGCTACTCGTTTTGCATCATGACGGAATTTGCCGGCGTGACGGCGATTGGCCACGACCTCACCACGCCTCAGCCGCCAGTCTCCGGCTCGATGACCGTGCTGCAAGCCTTTGACCGCATCTATAAGACGCGTTTCGGACGCTACTCCGAAGCCGCTGGTGACGCCTACTGGGAGAATGTCGCGCGCGCCTACTGGGCGTCGGCCATACGCGCGGCGGCTCAGGGCTCAGACGCAGAGTACGTCACGACGCACGCCGTGTCCTATCCACCAGGTCCTGCACCGGACCTGACGTGGACCATGGACGCCATGTTCGCCTACGAGTATGAGGGGCTGCTGGGTCGCGCCCCGGATCAGGCTGGCTCCGACTACTGGCGCAGTCAGTTCTATGCCTACCTCGACGCTCAGATATGCGCAGGCGCGCGCGGCGCTGACCTGGCATTCATGCGAGCCAATGGCATCACGTAGCCATGACCACCCGCAAGAAGGTCATTCCCATCGCGTCAGATTGCATGCCGATGTGTAAGACGTGTGCCTTCTATTCTAGCGAACCCAAAGACGAACACGGCTTCTGCAAGCGATTTCCGCCAATACTGGTTATAGAGGGAGATCAATATTCATTTTCACAATCCGTTGTGAATAGCGATGACTGGTGCGGAGAATTTCGCAGGAGGTCACATTGAAGCTTGGGCCGGGGTTGGCGTTATACGCTACCGAGAAGCAAAAAACCTATCTTGCATTGATTGAAGAACGCGGCACGATTGCCAATGCCGCAAAAGAACTCGGAGTTACCAAGCAGGCAGTACACGATTCCATGATGCGGCTGGTGAAATTCGCCGCAAGCAAGGGATATGCGCCAGAACACGATCTTACTCGTCCAGTACCGGATGGCTATATCGTCAAAGGTGTTTCCACCTATTACGACGCACATGGAAGGCCGACCGGCCAATGGGTAAAGTCTGCGGTCGATCCTGATCGCCTGCGCGACATGATGAGCGAGATCATCGCCGGCATGCTTGAGGATTTGCCGGCTATCCAGGTGAAACCGGCTCAGCTAGACTGGCAATCCGATGTGATACCGTGGATTCAGATAGGAGATGCTCACCTTGGCATGTTGGCCCATTCTTCCGAGATCGGAGAAAATTTCGACCTCAAGATAGCGGAAAGAGAGATTTGTTCTGCGATCGCGCAATTAATAGACGAACTACCATCCTGCGAGCGCATCGTCATCAATGATCTTGGCGATTTCACGCATTATGAAAATTTCGCTGGCGAAACCGAAGCCAGCAAACACCGCCTGGACTTCGATACGCGCTTCCCGAAGATGATTCGCGTTGCCTCTCGCGTGATGCGCTTCATTATCGATCGAGCGCTCGGCAAGGCTCAGCATGTCGATGTTATCGTCAACCAAGGCAACCACTCCAGAACCAATGACATCTGGATGGCGGAACTATTGCGGGTGGCATATGGCGATTCCGGCCGCGTCCATGTCCTGAACAATGAATCGGCATTCATCGCCTACAGGATGGGCAAAACGCTGGTTATGACGCATCACTCAGACCTGTGCAAGCCGAAGCAACTTTGTCACGTCATGACCAACGATTTCCGCAAGGACTATGGTGAGACTGAGTACCACTACATAGACATAGGCCACGTTCATCATGCGATGGTCCTGAAGGAACATCCAGGCATCTTCGTGGAATCGTTCAATCACTTGGCCGCGCTCGATAAATGGGCGCATGACTCAGGCTATCGCAATCGCAAGTCAATCACCGTCATCCTACGTTCCAAGACCTACGGCGAGCAAGGGCGCAGGGTATTGGGAATACAGGAAATTCAAGACCGGCTTTCATCCGCAAAACAGGCAACACCAAGTATCCGGGAGGCATACACCGTATGAAGCCATGCTCATGTGGTTTGTTGCCGGTAATGGTCACCCGCGTTCAAGGGGTAATGCGGTCTGTCGTGGTTGAGTGCGCCTGCGGAAAGCGGACCGCATTAATGGCATTTCGCCGCCCAGATCAAACCCTCACAATGAAAGAAACTGCCGAGAGGGCGTGGAATATTCTGGTCGCTGAGCCAGTGGATTGAAATGCGCTCTAACTGCCTTTTCTTCGCGCTAGCGCAGCGACATCATATCCTGTGTAATTCCAGTGTAAAAAGTAACCAAAACGGCCTATTTTTGTCTATTGCTGTCTGAACAAACTTCAATGTTTACAGTAACTTAGCCATTTCCATTTGATTTTACTTGCCTTCACACGGCATAGTCAAGTATAGGTTTTATGCGGGTTTCAAGACATCCTGTGTAAAGTGCAGTGTAAAATCTTGGAAATGGTCGGTTATTTCAGCGGTAGAATACTTCCTTCACACGGAAGAGGTCGCTGGTTCGAACCCAGCACCGACCACCATTCTCACTCCCCAAAAACCTTGCTCAAGGCGTCTTTCTGCTGGTCTGCCTGGATGTGGGCATAGCGTTCCGACATCCGCGTAGTGCTGTGCCCCAGAACCTTGCTAATCGTGTGCAGGGAAATCCCCGCCGAAGCCATCAAAGACGCCGTGGAGTGCCGCAAGTCGTGGAAGTTGACATGCGTCATGCCAGCCTTTTCCCTGGCCCTTTGCCATCCCGATTTAAGTCCTTCCTCGTTGATCTTCAGCGGCACATATTCAAGCCATCGCTTCAGCGGCCCGATGACCGGAACCGAGCGCAGCTTTAGCGTCTTGGTATTGCCGGCTGGGATCGTGATCAATTCCTTGCCGATGTGGTCTTTCCTCAGCTTCAGTATTTCGCCTCGGCGCATGCCAGTGTAAAGCGCAATCCAGATAGCAGCCCGCACTTGAGCGCTGGCGCAATCGGCGATCTTGCGCACTTCCTCAACGGATAGGAACACCTCACGGGTATTGTTTTCCTTTAAGCGCCGAATCTGCGCACCGTGGTTGTCCTTCGTTATCTCGTGGTCGTAGGCCAGCGTCAAAGCCTTTTTTAAAGTACCGAGACTGCGGTTTATCGTCGCCGGCTTAAAGCCATTGGCCTGGAGTTTGGTGCATATCTTGGCCGCTACCGTTTTCGCTTCCGATGCGCGCCGTCCCTCGATGTGTTCGCTGATTCGTTCAGCATGGTAAAGAGCGGTTTCTGGGCTGCGCAAATGTTCGGCATGCTTGACGTAGAGCGCCATGACTTCAGTAAGCAAGGGATCTTCCGTATATTCCCGAATGGTCAGCGACTTCCTGAGTTCGTCTTCCTTGCTCTCTGCATCCTTCTTTCCTGCGCCTGGCGGCAGTATTCTGTGTAGGCGTTGTCCGTGGATGCAAACTTCAGCGTGCCAGCGGCCTTTGTCGTCTTTTCTGACAGGCATGATTCCCTCGATTTCAACCACTTCAAAACAGATTCAAGACTGAATCTTACCGCCCTCGGCCCGAACGGGATAAAGGGCAATCCTTCCTTTACCCTGCGCTCTATATGCTTGGTGCTGCACTGAAGCTGTTGAGCCAGTTGCTGCTTGGTCAGGATGGTTTCGCTCATACGTCGCTCCTCGGCATTGCATCCAGCAAGTCAGCCTTGACCATTTCAAGTATTCCAACTAGCGTAGATAAGCTAAGTTCTTCATCGTCGTTAATCAACTTAATTAGCTTGGTGTGGAAGGCATCTGCTGCAACTGATTCACGGCGGTCGGGGAAAGTTAGTATGTCGCTCACGCCTTCACCTCAACAGGTTCTTCTGACAGGCCGCGCCAGAAAATATTCATATCGCTCGATGGGATAGTGCGGCAATATGCTTTCCGTGTCTCATCCTCACAGTCATAGTAAGAGCAAGAGAAGCAAACACCATTCCAAAAACGCTTGGCGTCAGGGTCTTTCAAAATGCTGGCGTTGTATTCACCAATGCGAGATGGAAATATGTCTTGACCACCATCAAACCGCTCCGTGCGTGGAATCGCATCGTTGATTTGCTCGGCGACTTCGGAGAAGGAATGGCAAAGTTCGCCATTCAGATCGTCTTTGTTCGGAATGCCTTCAAAAAATATCAAGGCTGGTTTGTAAGAAAACCCGCGATAGAATCGAATGTCACTGCTCTCTTTGTGCTTTAACCGGAGCATTTTCTCGGCCTTAAAATGCCTCGCAATCCTCTCCGCATAGCGTTCCATGTCGCAGTCGGGGGAACCGTAAATGATGATGGAGGGGGTCATAGTTGAGCTTTCGACAGAAGGCGGTATTTAGTATCTATGTCACCACGGGCCCAAACCGTCCAGTGAACTTCCATCGTCGGGGCACCTTTTGCGCCATTTTTTCTCTGGTCGAAAAGAAAATCTGGTCGCCACGTTAACGGCAGCACATACGCTGGCGGATATTCATTAAACAAAGACACGCGCTTTGCAGCGTGCCAGTATTGGCTTTTCAGCAGCATCGCAACGACGGGCGCTTGCTGAAACCCGTGGCGAATAAATTCTTCCGACAGATTGAAAGGAGGATTAGTAATTACCGCGTCACACGGCAATATGGTGGCTAAGAAGTCAATACCTGCTTGTCCGTACCCCGTATCCCGTATATCAGAACTAATAATATCGGGTGAATACTTTTCAATAACAGTCGCCATATGACCCGCTCCACAAGCAGGTTCCCATATTATAGATTCCGCTTGCAGAATCGTTTTTTCAAACAGGAACTTCATTAGAGCGTGTGTTACTTCAGGAGGCGTTGGATAAAAGTCCAGTTCTCTGCGGTTTTCTTTAATACCACCATTTGCAAGTATTGCGCTCACATCGCTCTCCCGATAGCTGCGGCTTGCCCTCTCGCTTCAGCAATTTGCCGACGCATATCGCGAGCGAGCTCTACCATGTATTTTGCTTGCTCCCACATATTCCTATGTAGGTCTCGAAGCAATTCCCTGTCTGTGAGTTGTTGGGTCATTTTGATCTCGCGTAGTAGAGCTTGAGCGCCTTGCGTCGGCACACCTCGTCGAATTTCGCCGAAAGCCTATTCCATCCTGCGTCGAGCATCTGTCGTGCGATGACCTTCCGACAGGCTTCCATCTTTCCTTGGTCGGGTTCCCATTGGCTAGGCATCTTTATTCTCCAATTTCTGCACGATCGGCATTACGCCAAGATCAATCCAGCGCGGGTCGTGAGCGCCAGGAAATCGAAGCGTCCAAACTTTTCTGCCGTGTGCGTGTTCTTTAGGATCGCCGTCATGCAACTGCATATCAGTGCGCAAGGCGATAATTTTTACAAGTTCGTGCGCCGGTTTTATTGCTCTATCGGTCCACGGGACCAGCAAAACATCAAGGTCTCGTGTGTAAGAGCCGTGCAGGCATGTCGCATAGTTGTACATATGTGCGGTGCATCTAATGATGCTAAACGCTCGCGCATAGTCCGGGTCGAGAATCATTCCCCGCTCTCCTTCTGCATGGCGGCGATAACCGCATCAGTTATGTAGTCCAGCTTGTCGCCGTCGTTCGCAACATTGAAGAAATCATCTGGCCCCATAGTTCCGTAACTCCACGCGCTCTCTGTACGCGTGCAATAAACAGCCTCTATATCCGCCAGCGCGATTGCGATTGTTTCCCGGAGCAAGTCTCTATTGATTTCCATCGCTCTTCTCCAGTTGTATAGCGGCATCAACCCAAACATCAAGTTCTTCGCCACGAGGCAAGCGGTTGACATAATCAAGAAATTCATCATCACCGTTGCGCAGAAAACGATAGCGATCCGCATCCTTCCGCGCCGCTTCAAGCTGCTCGACTACAAATTTGTACGATTGCTCAAAGTGGTTAAGCTGCGCCTCCAACACTCTAATTCGTGCCACATAAAATTCTCTCTTCTCTGCTGAGTTGCGGGCCTCGCTATCTGTACAAGCAAGCTGCGCCTTGAGGTCGGCGATTTCGGCTTCGCGCTTTACTTCACCTTCCATATAAGCCTGGTTCAAGGCATGCATAAGAGAAGAACTATTAGGCATCCCAACTTGAGCCATCAACTCTTTCAATCTTTTATCGTTCATCCCTCCGCCTTTCCTTTCTGGCTACGTCGATAGCCCTATGCTTGACACAAATAAACCCCTCTTTAAGCATGTCACTGTGAGGAGCGCAACGCTGGCATGCAAAATCGGGCAAAAAAGTATCCGAGCGCCTTTCAATCCATTTTGCAAATTCCATGTTTTCAGCCTTCAGCGCATCAAGCATGTCGAGCATTTCGAGAATCGCAGTAGGCGTTGCGATTTCTCGAAATGCTCTTGAGTCTTCAAAATAAATTGTGGCATCCCATGGCATAGGTGATGCGTTGTCTGCCGCCTTGCGCAGCGCTTGAATGTCGATGTTCATTTCAATCAGCCTCCACTTCAATGCGGATGTACTCCTGCACCACTGCAATAATTTCGTCGTCGGTCATCATGCTGTTATCTCCAAGACCTTAAATTCAATTACCCAAACGAATGGATTTAAATCCCAAGAACCGGCACCATTGATGGTTTCCCAAAGGTCGGCGTAAGCCATAATCGGCGCGGAAGGGCCGTTCTGCGCATATTCCGCTTCCGGCACGAACACGCCTTCCGCACATGCGTCTTTCACGCTGATGTCTTGCAAGTGCTCGACGCGCACGTCGGTTATTTCAAGATCAATGCGAGATAAGTTGCGCGGCATGTGAATGCTCGGCTTCCATGGCATTGTCGCGTTGTAGCTTTCGCAGTTCGCGAAGTCGGCGCGATACCACGTCTCAGCTGGTATCAATGGAATTGATGTGGAAGCAGACCATTCATATTCTGCTGGCTGATGGGCAAAAGTCTCGCGCACCCAAAGACGGTCGCCAGGCTGTCCATATGGAGATGCCTTTATCGCGTCATGATCGCCAAGGTGCCAGCGGCGATTTCCGCCGACCTCCTTCGCATAACCGTTAGCCGTGAGTTTCGCTACACGCCGAGTCTGCGTCTTCCTGCCATCTAGGAGGGCGCGTATCATGGGAGCAGAAAAGAGAATTGGACGTTCTTTCATGCTGCGCTCCTAGTTGAATATTCCGGCTCGCCGAGCAAGCAAAGTGAATGCTGTTGCTGCCACTGCTGGAATCTGCCCATTTCCAATGGAGCGAGTTCTGTCCATCCGATGGGCCAACCCATTACCGCTTCCGAACAGGATGGGTTGGGGTAGGTCGTGTAATGATCGTGGGAAACCGCGTGGTGCAAATAAGTTGTCCAGCGTGAGTAGTCCAGCTTCTGTCCATTGCTCGCGCCCTTCCAATCTCGCGCGGTCGGCGTTGGATGCCAAAATCCAGATGCGGTTTGGTTGATGAGAGGCACCAACGAAGTCACCTCCAAGCACTCCCCATCGCGCATCAAACCCCATTTCGGCCAAATCGCCAAGGACGTATCCAAGTCCTCGAATAGTGAGTGCTGGGCTGTTTTCCACATACGCATATCCTGGCTACACTTCGCGAATGATGCGTGCTTGCTCCGCCCATAATCGGCTTCTGGTTCCATTGGATAGTCCTGCGCCTTTTCCTGCGACGGAAATATCTTGGCAAGGAAATCCTCCCGATACCACGTCAACAAATCCATTCCACGGTCTTCCGTCAAAAGTTTCAATGTCAGACCAAATAGGGAAAGGTTGGAGAATTCCATCATTTTGTCGTTGCGCCAAAACTTGTGCTGCGTAGGCATCACGTTCAACTGCGCAGACGGTTCTCCATCCGAGCAATTTCCCGCCGAGTATGCCTCCACCAGCGCCCGCGAAAAGAGCCAGCTCATTCAATTGGCTTTCCTATAAATGGTTGATCCAGTGTGACTAAACATTGCGGCGCTTATCATTTCCGGTCTTTCCAAGTAACTCCGCGCAATACTGCATGCACACATGATTGAGACACGCCGAACTCCCTAGCTAGAGCAGATGACCCATTTGCACGGTCATAAGGTATGTATCTGGCTCGTATGCTGTTTGCCAAATCTGCATTGATTCTTGCTTTGTGGTGGGAGATCCCGCTGATCTGAGCATTGCGCCCTTTGATATTCATATCAACTGCATTATCTTTACTTGTGCCAATAATGAGATGTTCAGGATTTATGCAAAGACGGTTATCACAGGTATGCATCACCACCATGCCATCAGGAATTTCGCCTTTGTGCAGCATGTAGGAAACACGATGTGTACTTTGAGTCTTGCCGCCAAAATGGAATGTTCCGTACCCACTTCTTGCGAAGCCGCCGCGCCAAACTAAACATGAATCTTTCCATGTAGCTTTTTCCAGCAAACGAGTAATTACATCCTTATTCATGGCGACCTAAATCTCAATCCTGCGGACGGCGCGGGCACGCAACTCGTGGCCCTTGCTGTCGTAGTCCTGGTAGCCGTTGCTGAAGTCCTGGTCCCAGGCGCCGCTGGAGTACTCGGCGTGCTGCTCTCCGGACCAATAGGCGCGGGGCTTGAACAAGCCTTTGAGATTGGCGTAAAGCAGAGATTGTTCGCGGCG
>Ga0213872_10002238_pt1 | contig 11565 bp, 10 predicted proteins | sample VelepicomBERX_R2_FD_160071 | JGI IMG/M metagenome (GOLD analysis project Ga0213872, IMG submission 160071) | Rhizosphere microbial communities from Vellozia epidendroides in rupestrian grasslands, the National Park of Serra do Cipo, Brazil - RX_R2 | ecosystem: Host-associated > Plants > Roots >... | reverse complement strand
GATCGCCTTGTCAGGCAGATGCCGGTCGTTGATGTACTTGGCCGAGAGCTCGGCGGCCGTCGAAAGCGCCGCCGCGGTGTACTTCACACCATGGTGCTCTTCGAAACGGCTCTTCAAACCCTTCAGAATCTCCACGGTTTGCTCGACCGTCGGCTCCGCCACGTCGATCTTCTGAAAGCGGCGGCTCAGGGCGTTGTCCTTCTCGAAGATGCCGCGGAATTCGGTATAGGTGGTCGCGCCAATGCACTTCAACTGCCCATTGCTCAAGGCAGGCTTCAAGAGATTGGACGCATCCAACGTGCCGCCCGAGGCCGCACCCGCACCGACCACGGTATGGATCTCATCGATAAACAGGATCGCATTGCGGTCTTCGGTCAGCTGCTTCAAGACAGCCTTCAGACGCTGCTCAAAGTCGCCACGGTATTTGGTGCCGGCCAGTAAGGCACCCATATCGAGCGCGTAGACAGTCGCGTCGGCCAGGATATCGGGCACATCGCCTTCCACCACACGCTTCGCAAGGCCTTCGGCAATCGCCGTCTTGCCCACGCCGGCCTCACCGACCAGCAGCGGGTTGTTCTTACGGCGGCGGCACAGCACCTGGATCACGCGCTCAATCTCCGAATCGCGCCCGATCAGCGGGTCGATGCGGCCTTGCGCGGCAGCCTGGTTCAGGTTCAGCGTAAAGCTTTCCAGCGCACCGTGGGTCTGCGCTTCGGATTCGGCGTCGTGTTCGCCTTCCTGCTTGGGCACACCCTGACCGCCCGTGGGCGGTGCCACCTTGCTGATGCCGTGCGAGATGAAATTCACGACGTCGAGGCGCGTAATTCCCTGCTGGTGCAGGAAGTACACCGCGTGCGAATCCTTCTCGCCAAAGATGGCGACCAGCACATTGGCGCCCGTCACTTCTTTCTTGCCGGACGACTGAACATGGAGAATCGCACGCTGGATGACCCGCTGGAAGCCGATCGTCGGCTGGGTTTCCACTTCACCCGTCCCGGCGACGAGCGGCGTGTGCTCGGCGACGAAATCAGTGAGTTCGCGGCGCAGGGGTTCGATCTTGGCGCCACAGGCGCGCAAGACTTCCGCTGCGGAAGGGTTGTCCAGCATCGCCAACAGCAGGTGCTCCACGGTGATGTACTCGTGGCGCTTCTGCCGGGCTTCCATGAAAGCCGTATGCAGGCTGACTTCCAATTCCTGGGCAATCATCAGTTCTCCTCCATGACGCACTGCAGCGGGTGCTGATGCTGCCGTGAAAAATCCATAACCTGCGTGACCTTCGTCGTGGCGATATCTTTAGGATAGACGCCGCAAACACCTTTGCCTTCCGTATGCACCATGAGCATCACGCGCATCGCTCGTTCATGGTCCATACCGAAAAACTGCTGGAGCACGATAACCACGAAATCCATCGGTGTGAAATCGTCGTTCAACAGTAAGACCCTGAAGAGCGGCGGAGGTTTAACCTGTGTGGGCGACTTGGCGAGTTCTACGCCGTTGTCGTCGTTCTGGATTGCCATGGTTCGAGTTTACGAGAAGATCAGTTGGTACCGTAACCTAATTTTGGCCCGGTTGGTTGGCATTTCAAGTGATGTATTTCTCCTACAACCCTTGTCCTACCCCATACAGCCCTCTTGACGCCCATATCCGAACAGGGTTACAAGGCCAGCGTTTGGATTCAAGTTGGAAGCTAGTACCGGCTGTCGGCTTTACGCTTGTCGTAGTACCTGAAAGTGCCAGTCTTGCGAGCCTTGAACCATAACAACACCGAAGCGATTTCGCTTCAGTCGTAACAGCTTTTGAGGAAACAAAGATGGCAACTGGTACCGTCAAGTGGTTCAACGACGCTAAGGGCTTCGGTTTCATTACGCCGGACGATGGCGGCGAAGACCTGTTCGCGCACTTCAGCGCGATCAACATGCAGGGTTTCAAGACCCTGAAAGAAGGCCAAAAGGTGTCTTTCGAAGTCACCCAAGGCCCGAAGGGCAAGCAAGCTTCCAACATCCAGAACGCCTAATCAGCGCCTGATTGTTGGCTTGTTGGGAACCCCGCTTCGGCGGGGTTTTTCATTTCTGCGCGCGTGCCACTATTCACACCGGCAAATTACAGACGAACGGCAAGCCGACATACGCGCCACTCCACCGACGAACGGCGGGCGAAAGACCATAAAAAAGGCCCCGCCGGAGCGGAGCCTCTAGTCCTACTACACCGAAACCGGTGTTTACATACGTGCAATCATCGCGTCGCCAAATGCCGAGCAGGACACTTCAGTCGCACCATCCATCAGGCGGGCGAAGTCGTAGGTCACTTGCTTGTCGGCAATTGCCTTTTCCATCGACTTGATGATCAAGTCGGCGGCTTCGGTCCAGCCCATGTGGCGCAGCATCATTTCGGCCGACAGGATCAGCGAACCTGGGTTCACCTTGTCCTGCCCGGCGTACTTCGGTGCCGTACCGTGGGTGGCCTCGAACATCGCCACGTTGTCGCTCAGGTTGGCGCCTGGGGCAATACCGATACCGCCCACTTGGGCAGCCAGCGCGTCGGAGACATAGTCGCCGTTCAGGTTCAGCGTGGCGATCACGTCGTACTCAGCCGGGCGCAACAGGATCTGCTGCAGGAAGGCGTCGGCGATTGCATCCTTGACGATGACTTCGCGGCCGGTCTTCGGGTTCTTGAACTTGCACCATGGGCCCGCGTCGATCAGCTCAGCACCGAATTCGCGCTTGGCAAGATCGTACGCCCAGTCACGGAAGCCACCTTCGGTGAACTTCATGATGTTGCCCTTGTGGACGATGGTCAGCGACTTGCGGTCATTGTCGATAACGTACTGCAGCGCTTTGCGCACCAGACGCTCGGTGCCTTCCTTCGACACCGGCTTGATGCCGATGGAGGAGGTTTCCGGGAAGCGGATCTTCTTCACACCCATTTCGGTCTGCAGGAAGTTGATCACCTTCTTGGCAGCGTCCGTGCCCGACATCCACTCGATACCGGCGTAGATGTCTTCGGTGTTTTCACGGAAGATGACCATGTCGGTCAGTTCCGGCTGCTTCAGGGGCGAAGGCACGCCGGTGAAGTATCGTACGGGGCGCAGACAGGTGTAGAGGTCCAGCTCTTGGCGCAAGGCCACGTTCAGCGAGCGGATACCGCCGCCGACCGGCGTCGTCATCGGGCCCTTGATGGAGACCACGTAGTCCTTCAGGGCCTTCATGGTTTCTTCAGGCAGCCATACGTCGGAACCGTACACCTTGGTCGACTTCTCGCCGGCGTAGATTTCCATCCAGTGGATCTGACGCTTACCTGCGTAAGCCTTGCTCACGGCAGCATCGACCACCTTCTTCATCACCGGCGTGATATCGACGCCAATGCCGTCACCTTCGATGAACGGGATAATGGGTTGATCGGGGATGGGTTGACCGGCGACGATCTTCTGACCGGCGGCGGGGACCTGGATATGCGATTGGGTGCTCATGCCTGCTCCGTGAGAGTGACTTGGGTGTGTGGATTTTTAGCCGCTTTTGGCGGCCCGCTTCATCCGTTTTGTAGAACATGGCCGCCCCGATGGGAAGGCGACGCGATAAGCTTGCTATTATCGGTCAAAATGACCCGTTCCCGCCAGTTGCATCATCCGACATGTCCGAACTGATTCTGTTCAATAAACCGTATGGCGTGATCACGCAGTTCTCGAAACACGAGCTGCACCGCACCCTGTCCGACTATATCGACGCCCCAGGCTTTTACCCTGCCGGCCGCCTCGATACCGACTCGGAAGGCCTCTTGCTGCTCACCAACGACGGCAAACTGCAGGCCCGTATCGCCGACCCGCAGCACAAGCTCCCCAAGACCTATTGGGTGCAGGTGGAAGGCGTGCCCAGCGAGGCCGCGCTCGAACAGCTGCGCAAGGGTGTAAACCTGGGCGACTTCACTACGCTGCCTGCCGAAGCCGTGCTGATGGCCCCACCCGAAGTCTGGCCGCGTACGCCGCCCATCCGCGTTCGCAAGTTCATCCCCGACAGCTGGATCAGCCTCACCATCCGCGAGGGTAAGAACCGCCAGGTCCGCCGCATGACGGCCAAGGTTGGCCTACCCTGCCTGCGGCTGATTCGTGCCAGTATCGGCCCCTGGGACCTGTCCGACGTGCCGACCGGCGAATGGCGGCGCATTGAGGCCGAATTGCCGCGCGAAACCCGGCAGACCACCCGCCAGACATTCAAGAGGTCCGCATGCTGATCAGCGCCGGGCAGCACCCCAAGGCCGTCGCCATTGCCAGCGCCTTGATCGAAGGTTTCGACAAGCATTACACCATCTTCCGCGAAGTCAGCTGTGCAGCGAAGGAACGCTTCGAGCAAGCAGATTGGCATGCAGTGCAACGCGCCGCCAAGGAGCGGATTCGCTTCTACGATGAGCGGGTCGACGAATGCGTGCAGCGGCTACATGAAGAATTCCATGCCGACTGGCTGGACGACGATATCTGGCAGGAGGCCAAGCTGCTGTTCATCGGCATGCTGGTCAACCACAAGCAGCCTGAACTCGCCGAGACCTTCTTCAATTCGGTGTGCTGCAAGATCCTGCACCGTAACTACTTCCATAACGATTTCATCTTTGTGCGGCCGGCGGTCTCGACCGAGTACATCGAATCCGATCCGCCGACCTATCGCAGCTATTACCCTCGCGTGGGTGGCTTTTTCAATGCGCTGGCGGAGATCGTGCAGGACTTCGGCTGGCGGCGGCCCTTTGCCGACCTGGAGCGCGACATCGGCTATGTGATCGCCTCGGCCCAGGCCCATGTCGGCGGCACCTGGCCCGAAATCGAGGCCAACTTCCAGATTCAGGTGCTCTCCAGCGCCTTCTATCGCAACAAGGCAGCCTACATCATCGGCAAGGCGGTCAATGGCTCGCTGGAGTACCCTTTCGCCATTCCGGTGTTGCACGATGCGGACGGCAAACTCTATCTCGACACCATCCTCTTGGAGCCCAAGCGGATCGCGATCCTCTTTTCGCTCAATCGCGCCTACTTCATGGTCGAGATGACCTCGCCATCGGGCTACGTGGGCTTTTTGCGCTCCATGCTGCCCTTCAAACCCAAGGCCGAGCTTTACACCATGCTGGGGCTCGCCAAGCAGGGCAAGACGGTCTTCTACCGCGATCTGATGTACCACCTGCGGCATTCGCAGGATGATTTCATCATCGCCCCCGGTATCCGCGGCCTCGTGATGCTGGTCTTCACGCTGCCGTCCTTCCCCTATGTCTTCAAGGTGATCAAGGACGAGATCGCGCCGACCAAAGACGTGACCAAGGAAATCGTCCGCGCCAAGTACCTCTTAGTGAAGCAGCATGACCGGGTAGGCCGCATGGCCGATACGCTGGAATTTTCGAATGTGGCGCTGCCCAAGAGCCGCTTCACCGAGGAACTGCTGCACGAGCTGCGTACCCTGGCACCCACGCTGCTGGAAGAGGACGACGATGAAGTGGTGATCCGCCACCTCTATATTGAGCGCCGCATGGAACCGCTCAACCTGTTCCTGAACCGCGCCACCACGGCTCAGTTGGAAGCCGCAGTCGAGGACTACGGCAACGCGATCCGCGAACTCGCCACCGCCAATATCTTTCCGGGCGATATGCTGTTCAAGAACTTCGGCATCACCCGCTATGGTCGCGTCGTGTTCTACGACTATGACGAAATCGAGTACATGACCGATTGCAATTTCCGCACGATTCCGGAGGCGCCGACGCCGGAAATGGAGATGGCCAGCGAACCCTGGTACCCGATCGCGCGCAATGATGTCTTCCCGGAGGAGTTCGGCCGCTTCTTGCTTGGCCCGAGCGAAATTCGCCGCGTGTTCATGCAGCACCACCGGGATCTCTTGCAAGCGCGCTTCTGGCAGGACAAGCAGGCGCGCATCCGCGCAGGACGGGTGGAGGATTTCTTTCCCTACCCGCAGGAGCTTCGGTTTTCGAATGTGTTTGCGAGCACCCACAGTCGGTAACGTCACCACCCCTCTCCCCTTGCGGGAGAAGGGCTGGGGGAGAGGGGTACCTCTCTCTCGCCCCACAAACAATATCAATGCGAATAAAGGAAGATATTCGCCACCGATGCCGTACACAGGCCTGCCAGCACGGCGGCGAACAGGGCGCGCATGCCGATGCCGGCCAGATTTTTCTGCTGGTTAGGTGCCATGGCGCCAATCCCCGCGACGCAGATGCCGACCGAGCTGAAGTTAGCGAATGAAGCGAGTGCGAAGGTCGCCACCACGATGGAGTGGTCAGTCAACATATGCGCCGACTTCATCCGCGCCAGATCAAGGTAGGCGACGAACTCGTTGATGACGATCTTCTGGCCGAGCAGGGAGCCGACGTAGAGCGTCTGATCCCAATCCACCCCGATGACGAAGGCGATCACGCGGAAGGCCTGACCGAACAGATACTGCATCGACAGGCCGTCGAAGGCGCCATGCGTCGACTGCACGATGGCCTGGTTGATACCCCAGCACTCGCCCACCACGTTGTGCAGCAGCGAATTGCCGAGCGCAATCAGCGACACAAAAGCCACGAGGATCGCGGCGATCATCACGGCCAACCGCACGCCGTCTGCCGTCCCCTGCACTACCGCGTTGATGACATTACCGTGGTGGCCGTGGTCATACTCGAACTGTTCGGTCGCCTTCGGGTCCCGCTCGGTTTCGGGCAATAGCATCTTGGCAAACAGGATAGCTGCGGGCGCATTCATCACCGATGACAGCAGCAGGTAGGAGGCAAAGCGCGCCTGGGAATCGGCATCGCCGCCGCCCAGGAAAGTCACGTAGGCCGCCAGCACCGAGCCCGACAGGTGTGCCATCCCCCCCGTCATCATGGTCATCAGCTCCGAGCGGCTCATGTTCTTGATAAAGGGCTTCACCAGCAGCGGCGACTCGGTCTGTCCGAGGAAGATGTTGCCGGCCACCGCAAGGCTCTCGGCCCCGGTCAGGCGCATCGTGCGCTTCATCACCCAGGCGAATACCAACACCACGCGCTGCAGGATGCCAAAGTGGTACAGCAGGGCTGTGAAGGCCGAAAAGAACAGCACGATCGGCATCACATTGAACACGAATACGAAGCCAAGCTTACCGTCGGGCGACGCCAGGTCGTTGCCGAACACAAACTTGGCCCCCTCGCGCGCAAAGCCAAGCAGTTTGACGAAGCTCAGGCTGACCGCGCGGAACCCTTCTCGGGCGGCCGGCACATGGTGCACCAGGAGGCAGAGCGCGACCTGCAGCAGCATACCGAAGCACACCATACGCCAGTTGATGGCGCGGCGATTGGCTGAGAAGAGCCATGCCAGGGAAAGCAGACAGACGATGCCAAATAGGGATTGGGCGACACTGGACATGGGGAACCAGCCGAAACAAAAGCGCGGATTGTACGGAAATGCGCCGCGGCCGGTTCGTGACGATTTTGTGACTGCAGCGTGAATGCGACGGTCGTGTTATGCGCCGCGGCTCCCGATACTCTTGCAGCGCTTCCTTAACTCCAGTGTTCGAAGTTCTGCGACAACTGCAGCGGCACGCCGATCGGCGCCCACTCGGCCGCTTCTTGCATGATGGCGGTGTGCGTCAGTGGGTTCGCGTCCAACCAATCATCGTCCGCTTCGAGGCCAAAGCCCGCACGATGCACCGAGAGCGTCAGCGGCGGATCGGCGCGGTCGGTACGGCTACGGCTGCACAAGACGGCCAAACGCAGCGCCAGCACCTTGGCCCATTTATTGGTGGGCAAGGCGCCGATCTTCTTCAGCCCACCCCGGTGTGCCAGCACCAGCAGCGCCAAGCGCGACTGCTCGGCGCTGGAGAAGCCCGGCATATCGGCATGTTCGAGGATATAGGCGGAATGCTTGTGATAGCTCGCATGGGCAATCGACAAGCCAATCTCATGCAGCTCGGCCGCCCACAGCAGATGCTGCAGTTCTTCGTTCGGGTCGACCCCCAGCCCTTCGGCCAGCTGCAGGTAGAACTGCTCGGCCAAGCGCATGACGCGGCCGGCTTGCGAGGCATCCACATGGTAACGGCGCTTGAACTGCGCGACGGTGATCTCGCGCAAGTCGCGATTGTGTTGACGGCCAATCAGGTCGTACAGCACGCCATCGCGCAGCGCGCCGAGCGTGATGCCCATGCGCTCGATACCGAGCTCGGCAAACACGGCCGCCATGATGGCGAAGCCACCCGGCAACACCGGCCGGCGGTCCGCCCGCAGCCCATTCATATGAATCGCGTCGATATGACCGGCCTTCAGCATGATCGCGCGCAGCTTTTCCATGGCTTCAAGCGTAATGCCGCCCGTTGTCAGGCCGTTCTGCTCCATGATTTCAGACAACGAACGTGCCGTACCCGAGGTACCGATGGCAACATGCCACTGGTCGCGACCGAACTCGCGCACGATGGCCTGCAGCTCGCTTCGCGCCGCCAGTTCGGCATCACGCAGGGCCTGCTTGGTCAGGCGGCCGTCGGGGAAGTAGCGCAGGCTGTAACTCACGCAGCCCATCAAGAGGCTTTCGGTCTTGAGCGGCTTATATTGCTGCCCGACGATAAACTCGGTGCTGCCGCCGCCGATGTCGACGACGAGACGCCGCTCCTTGCTGGCGGGCAGCGAGTGCGATGCACCGATATAGATCAGCCGGGCTTCTTCGCGCCCGCCGATCACTTCGATCGGGAAGCCCAGTGCAGCTTCGGCTTGTGGCAGAAAATCCTGTGCGTTGCGCGCCACACGTAGCGTATTGGTCGCCACCGCCCGTACATGCTCACGCGGCATGCCGCGCAGGCGCTCGCCAAATCGAGCGAGTGCTGCCAGCGCCTTCGCCTGCCCTTGGGCATCCAGCCGCTCCTCGTCGTCGAGCGCGGCGGCAAAACGTACCGTGTCCTTCAAGGCGTCGAGCGGATAGATCTGGTCATCGACCACGCGGGCGACCTGGAGGCGGAAACTATTCGACCCGAGGTCGACGGCGGCAATGGTATGAGGAGCAGACATGCAATATGGAAACGGATGAGGCAATGGGCGCGATTGTGGGAAGCTGCGCAAGAAAAGACAAGCCCCTCCGAGAGGGGCTTGTGCACGCAGTCCTTACTGGACTTTTTGTTCGATCAGCTCGACCGGGCTGTGGCGAACATCGATGCCTTTCACCAAGTACACCACATATTCGGCGATATTCTTGGCATGGTCGCCAACGCGCTCGATCGCCTTGGCCACTTCGATGATTTCCAGCGACAGGGTGATCGTGCGTGGGTCTTCCATCATGAAGGTGATCAGCTGGCGCTGGATCGCACGGAACTCGTCGTCGAGCTTCACGTCTTCGCGCGCCACATGGCCGACCACCGATGCATCGAGCCGGGCGAAGCCGTCGAGCGAGGTGCGCAGCATGTTGATGGCGAGGTCGGACTGATAGGTCAGGTCCGACAAGCGCGGCACATTGATGCGGCCCGATTCGAAAATCTGCTTGGCGCGGCGGACGATCTTGGCGGCCTTGTCGCCGATGCGCTCAAGGTCGTTGACCACCTTGATGACCGTTAGCACCATACGCAGATCGCTCGCGGCAGGCTGGCGACGCGCAATGATGTGCACGCACATATCGTCGATTTCGACGTGCATGGCATTCACGGTTTCTTCGGTTTCCAGCACCTTGTGAATCATGTCCACGTCGCCGGATTCCAGCGTCTTCATCGCATCGCGAAATTGCTCTTCGACGAGGCCGGCCATAGCCAGGATCTTGCCGCGTGCAGCTTCGAGCTCGCTGTCGAATTGCTTGGAAATATGCTCGTGCGTACCGGTTGCAGTGGTGGTCATTTGTGTTCCCCTCTCGTCGTCATCGCTCAAGCCGGCCCTGTTTGCAAACTGCACGCGGGTCGAACCAAGCGGGCGGTGAATATGGCGCGCGGCCCCACTTATAGCTTCGCACGGCTAAGGCCCCGCGCCAAACTAAATTTACGTGACAAACCGCGCAACACGCCCGCCTTGCCAACGGGCGGTAGGCGGTGGCCCACCTACCTCCTATATCGCCTCAGCTCAGCGTCTTGACGCCATTCTCGGTACCCATCAGAAATACATCAGCCCGGCGACGCGCGAACAGGCCATTGGTCACCACGCCGACAATCTGGTTGATCTCGGCTTCCAGTGCGGCCGCTTCGGCGATCTGCATGCCATGCAGGTCGATGATGATATTACCGTTGTCGGTTACGACGCCTTCACGGTACACCGGCACACCACCCAACTTAGCGAGCTCACGGCCGACATGGCTGCGCGCCATCGGGATCACTTCGACTGGCAGCGGGAACTTGCCGAGTACATCGACGAGCTTGGTCTGGTCGGCCACGCAGACGAATTTCTCGGCCACGGCGGCCACGATCTTTTCGCGCGTCAGCGCAGCGCCGCCACCCTTGATCATCGCCATATAGTGGTTGATCTCGTCCGCGCCATCCACATACACCGGTAGGCGGTCGATGGCGTTCAGGTCGAATACGGGAATGCCATGGCCCTTGAGCCGCGCAGCCGAGGCTTCGGAACTCGCCACAGCCCCATCCACGCGCCCCTTGATCTCGGCCAGCGCGTCGATGAAATGATTGGCGGTCGAGCCCGTCCCTACCCCAACGATGCAGTTGTCGGGCACATATTCAATCGCCGCCCGTGCGGCAGCGCGCTTCATTTCGTCGAGTGTCATCGTGGCTCTCCTGCGGAATAACGGTCTATGCGATCAGGCATGCCTGATCACAGCGAGGCGTGAAGTTGGTGAATGAATTTCTGAATGCCAGCCAGCAGCATCTCGATGGCGATTGCGGTCAGGATCAAGCCCATGAGGCGTTCGAACGCCATGGTGACCTGTTCGCCGAGGAAGTCCGCAATCTTTTCCGCAAAACCCAGTACCACGGCCGAGACGCCCATGGCGACGGTAATCGCGGCCAGCCACTCATAGAGCCGCTGCGGCTCATGCGAGACCAGTAGCAGGACGGTTGCAATGGCAGACGGCCCGGCGATGAAGGGGATCGCCAGCGGCACCAGGAACGGTTCGCCATGCACCTGGTGACCAAATGAACCCTCAGGATGCGGAAACACCATTTTGAGCGCGATCAGGAACAGGATCACCCCGCCTGCGATCCCGAGCGAGGTATCGCTAAGGTGCATCAGGTCCAGCACCTTTTGCCCGAAGATGGCAAAAAAGACCAGGATCAGGAAAGCGAAGAACACTTCGCGGATGATGATTCGGCGCCGACGGGCCGGGTCGACCTGGCGCAAGAGGCCGATGAACAAAGGCACATTACCGAGCGGATCGGTAACCAGGATCAGCAGGATGATGGCAGAAGCGAAAGAGGATGTTTCCATGAGTACAGCATAGCCCGGAGAGGCTGTAATGAGATGAAGGAAGTACGACAAAACGGTGATTGAGGGCGATGCCTACGCGGCCCTGATCGATTGATCGGCGACACGGCATCACTCATCGTAAAACATAACCCCCGCCGCAGACATACGACAGGGGTTGGGTACAAGGTCTTCCGCTATACGGTCTAGCCGCGCAGAAAGCCCAGCGAAGCGATTCTGACTAGGCGTGCAAACGCA
>Ga0213872_10002237_pt1 | contig 11567 bp, 10 predicted proteins | sample VelepicomBERX_R2_FD_160071 | JGI IMG/M metagenome (GOLD analysis project Ga0213872, IMG submission 160071) | Rhizosphere microbial communities from Vellozia epidendroides in rupestrian grasslands, the National Park of Serra do Cipo, Brazil - RX_R2 | ecosystem: Host-associated > Plants > Roots >... | reverse complement strand
GTGAAGCAAAGTGCCTGGCCGGAACACTCGCTGTAATACGTTTTCGCTCCATCTGTGGTAACAAGTTTTCTGCGGCCAGCCAACTTGCAAGAGGGCTGGCCGGTGATGATACGGTTAACCAAGCAAAGCAATTGAAGGGGACAAGTATGAGTTCGATCATTGACGTAGTAGCCCGCGAGATTCTGGATTCGCGTGGCAATCCGACCGTAGAAGCCGACGTCCTGCTGGAATCCGGCGTAATGGGCCGCGCCGCCGTACCGAGCGGTGCCTCCACCGGCGAAAAAGAAGCGCTGGAACTGCGTGACGGCGACAAGAGCCGCTACCTGGGCAAGGGCGTGCTGAAGGCCGTTGAAAACATCAATACCGAAATCTGCGAAGCCATCATCGGCCTGGATGCCGCCGACCAGGCCTTCATCGACAAGACCCTGATCGAACTGGACGGCACCGAAACCAAATCCCGTCTGGGTGCCAACGCCATGCTGGCCGTATCCATGGCCGTGGCCCGCGCGGCTGCCGAAGATGCCGGCCTGCCGCTGTACCGCTACCTGGGCGGTGCCGGCCCGATGGCCCTGCCGCTGCCGATGATGAACGTGATCAACGGTGGTGCCCACGCCAACAACACCCTGGACATCCAGGAATTCATGATCATGCCGGTGGGCGCGCAAACCTTCCGCGAAGCGCTGCGCTGTGGTGCCGAAGTATTCCACACCCTGAAAAAGCTGTGCGACAGCAAGGGCTACGCTACCACCGTGGGTGACGAAGGCGGCTTTGCTCCCAACCTGGCCAGCCACGAAGATGCCATCAAGCTGATTCTGGAAGCCATCGACGCTGCCGGTTACGTTGCCGGCCAGGACGTGATGCTGGCACTGGACTGCGCCTCCTCCGAGTTCTACAAGGATGGCAAGTACCACCTGACCGCCGAAGGCCTGCAACTGAGCTCCGAGCAGTTTGCCGACTACCTGGAAACCCTGGTCAACAACTACCCGATCATCTCCATCGAAGATGGCATGAGCGAACACGACTGGGAAGGCTGGAAGATCCTGACCGACCGTCTGGGCAAGCGCATCCAGCTGGTGGGCGACGACGTGTTCGTCACCAACCCGAAAATCCTGGCCAAGGGCATCGAAGCCGGCATCTGCAACTCGCTGCTGGTGAAGGTAAACCAGATCGGCACCCTGTCGGAAACCCTGAAAGCAGTTGACCTGGCCAAGCGCTCCAGCTATACCAGCGTCATGAGCCATCGTTCCGGTGAAACCGAAGACAGCACCATTGCCGATCTGGCCGTTGCCACCAACTGCATGCAGATCAAGACCGGTTCGCTGTCGCGCTCCGACCGCATGGCCAAGTACAACCAACTGCTGCGTATCGAAGAAGAGCTGGGTGATGCGGCCTACTACCCGGGCCGTGCTGCCTTTTACCACCTGAAGTAAGCTGAATCATGCGCTGGCTGACCCTGACTCTGGTAACCCTGCTGATCGCCTTGCAATGGCCCTTGTGGTTTGGCAAGGGGAGCTGGCTCAGGGTCTGGCAGCTGGACAAGCAACTGCAGGAACAGCGGGCGGTCACGCAGAAGCTGATTGCCCGCAATGCCGCACTGGATGCCGAAGTACGTGATCTGAAGCAAGGAACTGACGCGATAGAAGAGAGAGCGCGGAACGAACTTGGTATGATCCGCAATGGTGAAGTATTTTTTCAATTACTGGACCCGGCGGCAGCGACGAAACATTGACTAAGCCCATCCAGGCCTTCACCCCCTAAATAAAAAATAATCATGGCTGGCTATAAAACTTCCAGGGTTTGGTCAATGACAACACAGAATCCGATTGAGGTAGCGCGCGAAACGCTCAAACAGCTGAGTCTGCGCAAACTGTTGCCAACACCGGAAAATTTCGAGCGCGTCTATCACGAGCTCACACAAACACCCATTGAGCGCGACAACAAGCTGGGCACCCAGCTGCTTCGAGCCCTGGAAACCATCCCGGCAGATACCCCGCAAAGCAAGGCCCTGCTGCTCCGCATCAAGCAAGCCACCGATGACTCGCGCTGGGAACAACTCCCCCAGCTGGCCATCGATTTCCTCCGCTTGGCCCTGACCGAAAGCAATCTGACCCAAACCTGGGGCAGCCTGATCCTGAACCTGATCCGCAGTTGGGATTTACGCCTGCCCGACCTGCCGCAACATCACAAACAAGCGGCACTGGAACGGGTACTGGTCAATTACGGCAACCAGCCAACAGAATTGAATACCAAGCTGGCCGCACTGGTAAAAAACTGGAGCGCACCGGCCAGCCAACGCGAAGCCATCGACCTGGTCGATGAGGCCTCCGCCTCCAGCACGGACGATGTTGCCATCAGCAATGTGCTGGCCCAACAGGACAGCAACAGCTGGCCGCTGTGGCAGCGTACACTGGCCTTCGCCCTCAAGCACGGCCTGGAACCCCGGCTGATCAGCATGCCGGACATGGTGGAATCGCTGGAAAGCCTGATCCGCGAACTGGATCAGGTCGGCGACGATGCCAGCCTCAATGTCTACATGCCCAAGCTGCGCAACTTCATGATCAAGCTGGAGCTGCAAACCCAGCAGGAAGGCCGCCTGGTATCCGGCCTGACCAATCTGCTGCGCTTGCTGCTGGACAATGTCGCCGAGATCAACCGCTCGGATGATTATCTGGTCGGCCAGGTTCATTCGTTGCAGGAAGTGCTGTCCCATCAGCCACTGTCGATGCAGCAGGTTTACCAGCTGGAAACCAGCCTGAAGGAAGTCATCCGCAAGCAAGGCATGCTCAAGAGCACGCTGGATGAAGCCACCAGCTCCTTGCGTACCCTGCTCGACCGCTTCATCTCGCGCCTGGCGCAGATGACGGACAGCACCGACGACTTCCACAACAAGATCAGCAAGCACAGCGAAAAACTGAAAACCACCAGCAACGTCGAAGAACTCAGCGGCGTCATCGGCGCCCTGATGGAAGACACCTCGCTGATGCAGGTCGACCTCACCCGCTCCCGCGACGAACTACTGGCTGCGCGCGAACAGGTCGAGGCCGCGGAACAACGTATCAACGAACTGGAAACCGCACTGGAAGCGGCCAGCGCCAAGGTCAAGGAAGACCAGCTGACCGGTGCCTACAATCGCCGTGGCCTGGCCGAGCACTTCCAGCGGGAAATCAGCCGTGCCGAACGCACCAGCAGCGACCTGAGCGTGGCCCTCATCGATGTCGACAACTTCAAGCAGCTCAATGACCGTTATGGCCACCTGACCGGCGATGATGCATTGAAATACTTGGTGGATGTCATCAAGCACAATCTGCGCCCTGCCGATATTGTGGCCCGCTTTGGTGGCGAAGAATTTGTCCTGCTGATGCCGGACACCCCGGTAGACGAAGCCATTGATACCGTGCAGCGCCTGCAGCGCGAACTGACCCGCACCTTCTTCATGGCCAATAACGACAGGCTGGTGATCACCTTCAGTGCCGGCGTGGCCAGATGGCATCTGGGTGAACAGGATATCGAAGTCATCGAACGCGCCGACCAGGCCATGTACCAGGCCAAGATCAGTGGCAAGAACCGGGTGGTTTCGGCCGAGCCGGATCGCATGATCTGACACCATTGGCGACACACAAAACAAAACCGGGGAGATCCCCGGTTTTTTCATGCGTCCTCACCACCCTTTTTCATGCCCTTGCCCGCCTCGGCCCGCTGCCGCCGCACCGCCTTGGGATCCGCCTGCAGGGGGCGGTAGATTTCCACCCGGTCCCCCGCCCGCAACACGGTGTCAGGTTTGACTGCCTTGCTGAAAATACCCAGTTTCAGCTCCGCACTATCCAGCATGGAAAACTGCGCCAGAATGCCGGATAGCAACACCGCCTGCTGCGCAGTCGTCCCCGCCGCCACTTCCAGCGCCATGATGCGCTGGCGCTGTGGCAAGGCGCAGGCAACTTCAATCCGGATAAGCTCAGTCATCGCCATACACCTTGTCCGCGTGTTTGATGAAGGCATCCACCAGGGTGCCGGAAATATGGCCAAACACCGGGCCGATCACTTTTTCCAGAATCTTGCTGGAAAACTCGTAACGCAGGCTGAATTCCACCTTGCAGCCAAAATCACCCAGCGGCGTAAATTGCCACAAGCCCTGTAAATGCTGGAAAGGCCCTTCAACCAGCTCCATAAGGATGCTCTCGCCTGCGTGCAGGGTGTTGCGGGTGGTAAAGTGCTGACGAATCTTCAGGTAATCAATGTGCAGGCTGGCCACCTGCTGATCGCCCTCGCGCGAGTGCTCTTCCGCCTTGGCACACCAGGGCAGGAAACGCGGGTAATTTTCCACCTTGTCTACCAGCGCAAACATCTGGGCCGGCGTATGGGCAACCAGGACTTTCTTTTCGACAACCTGCATGGGAAACCGGGCACGAGGCAAAATGACTGAAGCTGGGCAGTTTACCAAAAGCCTGCCCGGCTGTCCGCGCCAAGCCAGGGCATGGTTTCAAGCTGCTGATTTTCAGGAATTTTGGCCTGGGCGCAGCTTCTGGTAGAATAGCCGATTCCCTTTCAACGCCACGGAAATCTCAGCCGCATGAGCATCATCCAGAACCGCAAAGCCTTCCATGACTACTTCATCGAGGAAGAACTCGAGGCCGGGCTTGTGCTGGAAGGTTGGGAAGTGAAATCCATCCGCGCCGGTCGCGTCCAGCTCAAGGAAAGCTATATTGACTGGAAAAACGGTGCCTTCTGGCTGATCGGCTGCCACATCACCGCCCTGCAGTCCGCCTCCACCCACGTCAAGCCAGACCCGGTACGTCCGCGCAAATTGCTGCTGTCGCAAGCGGAAATCAACCGTTTCATCGGCAAGGTGGAACGTGCCGGCTACACCATGATGGCGCTGGACTTGCACTACAGCAAAGGCCGCGTCAAGGCCAATGTTGGCTTGGCCAAGGGCAAGAAACTGCACGACAAACGCGATAGCGAAAAAGACCGCGAATGGCAGCGCGAAAAACAGCGCTTCATGAAAAACCAGCGAGGTGGTGAATGAAAAAGAGTGCCGCCCTGCCCATCACACTGATCTGTCTGGGTTCGGTATGGTTTCTCAAGAGCACGGCCCTGCTGCCCAATACCTCGACCTTGCTGGCCTTGCTGCTGGCAGCAGCAGGATGTCTATTATTGATTATCGATGGCTTCAACAAATCCACGCTGGTCAGCTGCCCACTGCTGATCTATGCCGGTGCAGCCATCTATCTGCGCGACAATAGTGGCCTGCAACTCAGCCACTTGTTGTCGCTTGGCATGGTGCTGGCAGGCTTGTTGATGCTGCTGGCGCGTAGCAAACGTATACCGGAGCGCAGCCTGGGCTGGCGCTCCATGCTGGAAGACCAGGACAAGTCCTGACACAGCAAACCATTTACCCATTGAACGACAGGCCCACGGGCCAACGGAACCTTTCAAGGACAGGCATGGACAAGATCCTCATTCTCGACTTCGGCTCTCAAGTTACCCAGTTGATTGCCCGCCGCGTACGCGAAGCTCACGTCTACTGTGAGCTTCATTCGTTTGACATGCCGATTGAAGAAATCCGTGCATTCGGCCCCAAGGCCATCATTCTGTCCGGCGGTCCCAACTCGGTATACGAATCGGACTACCAGGCCGATCCGGCCCTGTTCGAACTGGGCATCCCGGTGCTGGGCATCTGCTACGGCATGCAGTTCATGGCGCAAAGCCTGGGCGGCAAGGTGGAAGCCGGAGACAAGCGTGAATTCGGCTACGCCCAGATTCAGGCCCGTCATCACTCCAAGCTGCTGGAAGGCCTGCAAGACCATATCGACGATGCCGGCAATGGCTTCCTTGATGTCTGGATGAGCCACGGTGACAAGGTGACCGCGCTGCCGGCCGGCTTCCACGTCATCGCCGAAACCCCGTCCTGCCCCATCGCCGCCATGGCCGATGAAGACCGCGGCTACTACGGCGTGCAGTTCCACCCGGAAGTGACCCATACCAAGCGCGGCACCGAAATGATCCATCGTTTCGTGCTGCACGTGGCTGCTTGCAAGCCTAGCTGGACCATGCCCAACTACATCGACGAAGCGGTAAAGAAAATCCGTGAACAAGTCGGTGATGAGGAAGTCATCCTCGGCCTGTCCGGCGGCGTGGACAGCTCGGTCGCTGCTGCACTGATTCACCGCGCCATCGGCCCGCAACTCACCTGCGTCTTCGTTGACCACGGCCTGTTGCGCCTGAACGAAGGCAAGATGGTGATGGAAATGTTTGCGCAGAACCTGGGCGTAAAGGTGATCCACGTGGACGCCACCGAACAGTTCATGGGCAAGCTGGCCGGCGAAACCGACCCGGAGAAGAAGCGCAAGATCATCGGCGGCGAATTCGTCGAAGTGTTCCAGGCCGAATCCAACAAGCTGACCAATGCCAAGTGGCTGGCCCAGGGCACCATCTACCCGGACGTGATCGAATCGGCTGGTGCCAAGACCAAGAAGGCCCACACCATCAAGAGCCACCACAATGTGGGCGGCCTGCCGGAAGACATGAACCTCAAGCTGCTGGAACCGCTGCGCGAGCTGTTCAAGGACGAAGTACGCCAGCTGGGCGTGGCCCTCGGCCTGCCGCACGACATGGTATACCGCCACCCCTTCCCGGGCCCGGGCCTGGGTGTGCGCATCCTGGGTGAGGTAAAAATGGAATACGCCGACCTGCTGCGCCAGGCCGATGCCATCTTCATCGAAGAACTGCGCAACACCGTGGACGAAAAAACCGGCAAGAACTGGTACGACCTCACCAGCCAGGCCTTTGCCGTATTCCTGCCAGTAAAATCGGTTGGCGTGATGGGCGATGGCCGCACCTACGACTACGTGGTCGCCCTGCGCGCCGTGGTCACCAGCGACTTCATGACCGCCCACTGGGCCGAACTGCCCTACTCCCTCCTGGGCCGCGCCTCCAACCGCATCATCAACGAAGTGCGCGGCATCAACCGCGTGGTTTACGATGTAAGCGGCAAACCGCCGGCAACGATTGAGTGGGAGTGACAACAATCTGACTTGGCAAAATTTTCCGCCGGGTTTGACAAAGGAAAGGTCGATCTACGGATCGGCCTTTTTTGTTGGCTGTGTGGATTCACGAAACCCTGCTCTGACTACCCTAACGGGTTAAATGTGTCAGATACCAGCAAAACGCTGTAAGGCATCGATGTCAACGAGCATCGCCGCCTCCAGAACGCGGTGAGCAAAATCACTATATGCAGGTTGCGTTTGAGCCAGATTACTGGCCCAAGCCTCGATGGTGCTGAGTTGTCCTGTGTCTACCAGCATTTTGAGCTGCATGAGTTCTGATTGTGAAGGCTGACTCAAAGTTTGCCGGAGCTGTACCTCCGCAATAACCTTGAGCAGCTGTGCGGGTTCCGCCGGCTTTCGTAGTACTCGGTCGAACCGCAAAGAGACATGTTCCGGTGGTTGCTCGGGCATTGCCGAATACATAATCACCGTTTGAGACATTCCCCGGCTACGCATGGTGGATAACAAATCCCATCCGTTACGCTGTGGCATATGCTGGTCGCAGATCACAGTATCAATATGGTATCGGGTGAGCAGCTGCAATGCTTCTTCGACGCTCTTGGCTTCATATCCCCGGTGTCCCGCCTCTTGTAGCCAATGCGTGGTCAATGCCCGGCTTTCGGCAACATCATCGGTCACCAAGATGGTGTAGCATTTGTCGGGTGTCTTCTGCATGGTGGGGATGACGGGTACCTTGGCTAAAAGCTCACTTTCTGTACCTACACCAAGTTGTAAGGTGAAGGAAAAATGGCTGCCGTGACCAAGTTGGCTTTGCACCGTCAGCTCGCCGCCCAGCTTGCGAACCAGTCGTTGGGAAATGCAAAGTCCCAGGCCGCTTCCCGGTACGCCATCGCTGTTATCACCACGCGCAAACGGCTGGAACAACCTGCGTAAAGTGGCCGCAGACATGCCAATTCCGTTGTCTCCCACCCTAAAGATTAGGCTAACCTTACTCGGTACATCCCCTTTGTCTAGACGCTCGATAAGCAAGGAAAGTCGGCCTTGATTGGTGAATTTGGCCGCATTAGACAGCAGATTAGACAGTACCTGGCGCATCCGCTTGTAGTCAGTATCAAGTACCGGGGGAATATCCTTGTCTTGGAACAGGTCGAACCGATTACCATTCTGTGCGGCAAGTTGACGGGCGTCTGCAGCAATGCCATCGATAAAGGCATACCAGTAACCCAGTCTTGGGCTCAACGTAACGTCACCGTGTTCGATGCTCGAGTGATCAACCAACTCGTCGATGAGCTCCAGTTGATACTGCGCATTTTTCTCGATGGCCTTCCTTTTCTCCGAAGGCTGCAGCAGCCTGGCATAACCGATGATCACAGAGGCCGGCGCGCGCAGATCGTGGCTGATATGGACCAGCAAGGCACTTTTTGCTTGGTTGGCCTGTCTGGCGGACTCGAGAGCGCTATTGAGCTCCTGCGTCCGAACACCCACCAGCTGTTCCAACTTGTCCCTTTCCTCTTGTCGCAAGGCGAGCAATGAGGCCGTCGCTTGGTCTTTTTGCTGTTGCATGCGCCGCAGTTGATGGGTGAATGTGATCAGCAGCAACATGGTACACAACACCACGGCTAAGGGTGCACCATATAAGTAGAACGGATCTGGCGCTCGCAAGCCCAGCCCCTCAAGCACCCGGCTGAGATTGCCGAGCGACATCGTAAATGTGGCCAGGGTATAGACCCAGCCGATGGTGGGGCCGCGGACTAAAGTCCAGAGGCAGAGCAGCGGCAGCATCACCGTAATCAGCATGCCAAGCTGGGTACCCAAACGGGCACCCATGGAGTAATCGATAAATTGCGATAGGACAGTGGAAACCACCAAGCCAGCGATCAGTGCCAGCATTATTCTGTTCCAGCGCGGCATACTGTTGCGGACGTCGAGGAGTTCGCGGAAGAACTGCAGTAAGCAGATGAGCGTAATATTAATACTCAGAGAAATCAGCCGGGTTCCCCAGAGGCCTGCCTCCGACCACAAGTAGCGAAACCCCAAACCACTCATGCATAGCTCATAGACAACAAAACTCAGGGTAGAAACGCCAAGAAAGGCGTAGCCACGTTGTTTGAGCGAGAAGAACAGCATCAGGCAGTAAAGCCCCAGTACGGTTAATGGCCCAAGCTCTAGCCCGTGTATCAGGTTGTCGGTAGCCTCATCAGCGCGAAATAGTTCTGATGTCCAGAGACGGGGAACGAAAGAGAGCGACGTTGAGGAGGCAATGCGCCACAGTACCGTTTTGCTTTCACCCGGCAGGAGAGTAATTGGAAAAACCGGTGTCGTGGTATCGAGTGGGCGGGCGGAAAATGCGAGTTTTGTACCAGCCTGTTGATGCTGCCACCCCTGATCGGTGAGTTGATAAAACGTGACTTCTTGCAGTCTCGAAATGCCGACTTCCAGCCAAACTGCTCGGGGATGTTCCCCCGGGTTATACAAAACGGTCCGTAACCAGAAAGCGGAGCGTGAATAGCCCGGAGTCAACTGCGCAAGCGTTGGTAGCACGAAACCTTGCGCCTTCTGCATATCCATCAACGTAGCGTTGCCGCCCCGGTCCTGCATCAATTCGACATAAGGCTGCAAAGAGCGGCCATGCTCAAGCGGATTAATGGACACCTGACTAGCCATGACCACTGGTCCGAAGCACAAAGTCAGGGCGCATAGGCAAAGGAAGCGGTACACGTTAATGCGCATTTCAAACTTCCATCACTTGTCCACTTCTCATCATTTTACGGTAAACACTTGGTGATATTTCGAAGCGTTCACGAAAGGCGGTCGCAAAGTTACCTGCATTCTGAAATCCGAGCTGCTCTGCGATGGTTTGTATGCGACTGTCTGTTTCGCTTAGCCATTTGCAGGCCTGCTTTAACCGCTCTTCGCGCAGATAGGCGAATACGGTCAGGCCGGTGTGCTGGCGAAATACCGCCGACAGTTTTTTTTCATAGCTGCCCAGACGGCTGGCAATGTCCTCTACGGTGAGCTGTTCGTGCAGGTGATGGCGGATCAGCCGGATGCCTGCTTGCAATAGTGCTTCGTCAGGTGTGCGTTGCAAGATTTCTTCAGGGCTGTCTGCCGTTGTCTTTTCACGCGTTGTCAGCTGCAGGTGTATGCGGATACGCGCCAGTACTTCCTCTGCCAGGAATGGTTTGATCACATAGTCGACGCCACCGATGGACAGACCGGTCAGCCGTTCCTGTGTGCTTTGTGCCGCACTCAGGAAAATGACGGGAATATGGCGGGTCCGGGGGTCGGCTTTCAGCAAGCGGCAGGCGGCGAAGCCGTCCAGCTTCGGCATTTGCACATCCAGCAGGATCAGGTCGGGCTGGAGCAGCTGGGCGCGCTGGTAACCCTGATGGCCATCGAACGCGACTGACAACTGAAAATGCTGCGCATCCAGTAATTGCTTCAGCAGGCGCAATTCATCCAGAGAGTCGTCAATGATCAGCAGGCGCGGCGCGTGTTGGTTTTGGGAATGCTTCATGATGAACGGATACGGTTTCAAATAATTCTCATTGCATCTTGGCAGACCAAGAACGATCTGAGTGGCTGCTCGCCCAGGACCCGGTCATATGGGGCGAATCAGTTTGAGTTCAGCATCTTGGATTTGTGCCACCTGTTCTGCTTTGGCCGTCATGAGTGCCACGCCACGTGATGACAAATAAATAAATAACAGGTAGCGGAATTATACTACATCGCCACAGGGAAAAATTTAATTCAAATATTTTTTCTACTTATTCAAAAGTACCGGCTGAGGTTTGCAAGGCCGGAATCAAAAAGTTTTTTCTGCTTATTCAAAAGTTTTGGCTTGCAGCAGGCGAGGCCGGAATTCAAAAGTAATTTCTTTCTTTCCAAAAATGCAAGTGATTGCATTTGTGTAGGCTACAACCATGCCACAAGCATTCAATTTCTCTGGTAAGGGTTCCCGGCGATCAGCACCGCAGGGCTTTGTGGCATGGATTGTGGTTTGCATTTGTCCGGTTAAAGGACGGGTTGAGTGATGCCTTCATAGAAATTTTCTCACCCAATACCAATTGCCAGCGGGCAGGTCTGCAACTAGACCCTCAAGCAGCGAGAGCGGTTAATACTCTGACTCGATAAAGACCTGGCTGGCTTGTGCCTACCACAGATAAACAAGGGCGTAAGCCAACTTAATCCACTATTTATAGGGTCGTCATGCGAAAAGCATCATTAAATCACGTGTATCGGGTCGTATGGAGTTCAGCTAGCGGTTGCTGGGTTGCCGTTTCGGAAATCGCTAAAAGCCATTGCAAGAAAAGCAGCAAGGTTGCTGGTGCGGTGGCCTCGGCCTTGCTGGTTTCAAGTGCCGCCTGGGCGGGAGCGCCGACGGCCGTCGATCTGGATGCCTATTTTGCCAACGCCACCATCTTCAATGGCAATGGTGGAACGGGTTGCATGATTGGCGTATCTGCCGCCTCATGCAGTCAAAACCCTGCCGCGTCCACGCCCGGGCCGGTGACGTTCACCAACTACAAGACCACTGGTGGAACCGGTAGTGGTGGTGGTGCA
>Ga0213872_10002236_pt1 | contig 11578 bp, 5 predicted proteins | sample VelepicomBERX_R2_FD_160071 | JGI IMG/M metagenome (GOLD analysis project Ga0213872, IMG submission 160071) | Rhizosphere microbial communities from Vellozia epidendroides in rupestrian grasslands, the National Park of Serra do Cipo, Brazil - RX_R2 | ecosystem: Host-associated > Plants > Roots >... | reverse complement strand
GACATGAGCTACGCTGCCGCCTACCGCCTGGGCTTCAACAACAAGGGCTCGGCGCGCGTGCGCGTGGAGGCGATCATCCCGGGCATGGAGCTGCCGCCCGCGGCACCCGTGCTGGCAGTTGCGCCGCCTACGAGCCTGGCTGCACCCGTTGTCAATGCGCCGCTCGCACCCGTCGCTGCCGTTCTGGCTGGCGCCGACGACCCCGTCATGGCGATGGCGGGCGACGTGGCGCCGCCGACAAGCCCCGCACCGGCGTTCATGCCGATCGCGGCCGCTCCCGTTACGGATACTGGCCTCTGGCTGCAAGTGGCCGCCTTCGGCTCGCAAGCCGCAGCCGACGCCTTCCGCACCAAGCTGGCAGTAGACTGGAACGGCACAGCCCAACCGGCCGTGCAGGCCAGCGGCAAGCTATGGCGCGTGCGGCTCGGCCCCTTCACCAGCGAGGCGGAGGCGAACCAGGCCGCCACGCGTGTGGCGGGCGCCTATGCGGTGCGGCCCATGGTCGTGCATTGAGATTTATAGGTTGGGTAGAGCGTGGCGAAACCCAACACACATCTTGGAACGTAGAGCGATTGCTGGGTTTCGCTACGCTCTACCCAAGCTACGCCAGACGACCCTAGCGGCCCACCGCTGCCTCCGGCGCATTCACCTCAGCCTTGAGCCGCGCACCCAGCGCCACCGCATCCGCCTTGCTGGCCAGCCCTTCGACACGCACATGGAACTTGCCCGCGCCGTCCGGGCGGATATGGGCGGCGTAGCCGGCCTGCGCTAGCGTATCGAACCATTTCAGCGCGTCGGCCTGCTGGTCGGCGCTTGCCACCGTCAGTTTCCAACGCCCCTTTTCCTGAGCCAGGCCCTGGCCCGCCTGCGGTTCCGTCTGCGGCGACCACTCGTTTTTCACGCGGTCGGCGTCGACCTTGTCGATGGGGAGTGCGGCCTTGCCCTTGGGCGCGACGAAGAAGGACAGCGGTTCGCTCATGGTCTGCGAGCCTTGCTCACCCTCGTGCGATACGGCGATCTTGCCTTCCAAGAGGCAGACCAGGTCGCGCTCGTCGTCCGACTTGCCCCATACATCGGTGCCGCGGATGCCGGCCGTCACGGTGGAGACGTGGATCAGAACGTCACGCTGGCGTGGCTTGGCGAGCAAGCCCGTCGTGAAGCGGAAGGCGCCCTTGAGCACGTCGACGACGGCTGTGAAGGGGCCATGCGTGCCGTCCGCATCGTTCAAATTGTCCATGCGGAACACGGCGTTCTCGCCCAGCTTGATCTGGCTGCCTTCGGGCAGCTTGAGCAACACGCGCGCACCATTACCCGTGCGGATGACGTCGCTGCTAGCCAATGCCAGGCCGGGGATAAGCGGGCTGGTACGGCCTTCGTGTTCGATCCAGGCCGGCATGTTGACGGCCGCGACCGTGGTACTAGCAGCATGGGCGGCTACACATAGGATCAGAGCCAGGAAACCGGCAGAAAAGGGCACGCGCATGGAAGTTCCTTGTTCAAATGGACAAATCTGTCCTTTAGGACAGTTATAATCGCTGCTTTCCGCCATGGGCGAACCCGCCCTGGCCACGAGTTTGCATCAGGATAGCCGATATGCACGAGCACTACCGCCCAGCCGATGTCGAAGCCGCCGCCCAGGATCACTGGCAGGCGCGCAACGCCTACCGTGTCGTCGAGGACAAGAACAAGCCGAAATACTACGCCTGTTCCATGCTGCCCTACCCATCGGGCAAGTTGCACATGGGTCATGTACGCAACTATACGATCAACGACATGCTGGCCCGCCACCTGCGCATGAAGGGCTACAACGTGCTCATGCCCATGGGCTGGGACGCCTTCGGCCTGCCAGCCGAGAACGCCGCCATCGCCTCGGGCAAGAGCCCGGCCGAGTGGACCTACGCGAATATCGCCGACATGAAGGCGCAAATGCAGCCCCTGGGCCTCGCCTTCGATTGGTCGCGCGAAGTGGCGACTTGTGACCCCAAATATTACCAATGGAACCAGTGGCTCTTCCTGAAGATGCTGGAGAAGGGCATCGCCTACAAGAAGACACAGGTGGTGAACTGGGACCCGATCGACCAGACCGTGCTCGCCAACGAGCAGGTGATCGACGGCAAGGGTTGGCGCTCGGGCGCCGTGGTCGAGAAGCGCGAGATCCCCGGCTACTACTTCGGCATCACGCAGTACGCCGACGAGCTGCTCGACTGTATCGACAAGCTGGACGGCTGGCCCGACCAGGTACGCGCCATGCAGCGCAACTGGATAGGCAAGAGCGAGGGCGTACGCTTCGCCTTCCCGCACGATATCCGCGATGCCGCCGGCAAGCTGATCCAGGACGGCAAGCTGTTCGTGTTCACCACACGCGCCGACACCATCATGGGCGTGACTTTCTGTGCCGTGGCGGCCGAGCACCCACTCGCCACCCGTGCGGCGGAACTGAAGCCCGAACTGGCCGGCTTTATCGAGGCCTGCAAGCTGGGCGGCACGACCGAGGCGGAACTCGCCACCAAGGAAAAGGAAGGTCAGCCCACGGGCCTGTTCGTCACCCACCCGCTCACCGGCGAGCAGGTGGAAGTGTGGATCGGCAACTATGTGCTGATGAGCTATGGCGACGGTGCCGTGATGGGCGTACCGGCGCACGACGAGCGCGACTTTGCGTTTGCCAAGAAGTATGGCCTGGCCATCAAGCAGGTCGTCACAGCCAAGGACGAAGTATTCAGCACAGACGCTTGGGCCGAATGGTATGGCGACAAACAGCGCGCCAGCTGTGTGAACTCGGGTAAATACGACGGCCTGGCCTACCAGGCGGCCGTCGACGCCGTGGCGGCCGACCTCGCGGCCCGCGGCCTGGGCGAGAAGAAGACCACCTGGCGCCTGCGCGACTGGGGCATCAGCCGCCAGCGCTACTGGGGCACGCCCATCCCCATCATCCACTGCGCCGACTGCGGCGACGTGCCCGTGCCCTACGAAGACCTGCCCGTGGTGCTGCCGACCGACTGCGTGCCGGACGGCTCGGGCAACCCGCTGAACAAGCGCGAGGACTTCCTGCACGTCGATTGCCCCAAGTGCGGCAAGCCGGCGCGGCGCGAGACGGACACGATGGACACCTTCGTCGATTCGTCCTGGTACTTCATGCGCTATACCTGCCCAGATGCCGCCACCATGGTGGACGAGCGCAACGACTACTGGATGGCGATGGACCAGTATATCGGCGGCGTGGAGCATGCCGTGCTGCACCTCTTGTACGCGCGCTTCTGGACCAAGGTCATGCGCGATATGGGCATGGTCAAGATCGACGAGCCGTTCACGCGCCTGTTTACGCAGGGCATGCTGCTCAACGAGTGCTACTTCCGCGACGTGCTGGACGAAGCCTCGGGCCAGCACAAGAAGCAGTGGTTCTACCCGAACGAAGTGGAAGTGCAGTTCGACGACAAGGGCCGCCCCATCGCCGCCACGCTGAAGGCGGACGGCCAGCCCGTCGTGCTGGGCGGCATCGAGAAGATGTCCAAGTCCAAGAACAACGTCGTGGAACCCAAGGACATCATCGCCCGCTTCGGCGCCGATACGGCACGTCTGTTCACCATGTTCGCAGGTCCACCCGACCAGAGCGCCTCGTGGTCGGACTCGGGCGCGGAAGGCGCCTACCGCTACCTGCGCCGCCTGTGGGCCTTCGCCTACAAGCACGCGGAAGCGGTGCGCGGCGCCGGTGCAGTTGGCGAGCTGGACAAGGACGCCAAGAACCTGCGCCACGAAGTGCACAGCACGCTCAAGCAGATCAATGCCGACTATGAACGCCTGCAGTACAACACGGTCGTGTCCGGCGTGATGAAGCTCCTGAACGCGCTGGAAGGCTTCAAGGCGGAAGCGCCGACAGTGATGCGCGAGAGTCTGAACATCCTCTTGCGCGTGCTCTACCCGGTGAGCCCGCACATCGCCCAGGCGCTGTGGACGGAACTGGCATTTGAGGGCGAGCTGATCGATTCCGCCTGGCCGGAACCGCTGGCGGAAGCCCTGGCGCAAGACGAAATCACGCTCGTGGTGCAGGTGAACGGCAAGCTGCGCGGTGAAATCGCCGTGCCGGCCGGCGCCGACCGCGCCGCCATCGAGCAGATCGCGCTGGCGAATGCCAATGTACAACGCTTCCTGGAAGGCCAGGCACCGAAGAAGGTGGTGGTCGTGCCGGGCCGTCTCGTGAATTTGGTGGTATAAGCCTTCACCATGCGCAAAGTCCTCCGCCTCGCCAGTCTCATCCCGCTGCTGCTGCTTGCCGGCTGCGGCTTCCATCTGCGCGGGGTGGATGACACGTCATCCTTCCCCTTTGCCACCTTGCACGTCACGACGCCGGCCGGCGGCCTGGGCGATGTCGTACAGCGCCAGCTGGCGCTGCAGCCCAGCATCAAGCTGGTAGGGGAAGACCAGGCGGACGCCGTGCTGACCATCGAGAAGGAAAAGCTGGAGAAGCAGATCCTGACGGTGAACAACGCGGGCCACGTGGGCGAATACCTGCTGATCCTGCACGCCCGCTTCAAGCTGGAGCTAGGCAAGCGCGAGTGGATTCCGCCCACCCATATGGTGCTGCGCCGCGATTACTCCTTCAACCCGAACAACCCCCTGGGTACGGATGCGGAGGAGGCGCTGTTGCTCAACGATATGCGGCTGGATGCCTCGCAGCAGATCCTGCATCGCCTGTCGGCCGCCAAGCATGCGCAGCTTACCGTCGAGAACTACGCGCCGCCTGAGGCCGAAACCAACGAATCGCCTTAATTCGTTGTCCTAGCCACCATGCTTATGCGCCCAGCAGACCTTGCCGCCCACCTTGCAGGCGGTCGGCTTGCCCCTATCTATCTGGTCCACGGCGAAGAAGCCCTGGTCGCCCTTGAGGCGGCCCAGGCCGTGCGCGATGCGGCACGCACGGCCGGCTTCACCGAGCGCGAGGTGCTGACGGTCGAATCGGGCTTCAAATGGGTCGAGCTGATCAACGCGGGCAACGCCTTTTCGCTGTTCGCCGACAAGAAGCTGATCGAGCTGCGTATCCCGACGGGCAAGCCGGGCACGGAAGGCGGCGAAGCACTCCAGGCCTATGCGGCGGACGCCCCGGCCGACAATGTGCTGCTGATCCAGTGCCCCAAGCTGGAAAAAGTCCAGACGCAATCCAAATGGTTCACGGCGCTCGATGGCGCGGGCGTGACGATCGCCTGCCCCCTGGTGGGCCGCAGCGAACTGCCGGGCTGGATAGGCGAACGCCTGTCGCGCCAGGGCCAGCACCTGGCGCCGGACGCCATGGCCTTCCTGGTGGCCCGCGTGGAGGGCAACCTACTGGCCGCACGGCAGGAAGTGGACAAGCTGGCGCTGCTGCATCCACCAGGAGAGTTGAGCCTGGAAGACCTGCGCGCGGCGGTCGCCAATGTGGCGCGCTATGACGTGTGGGGTCTGGGCGAGGCCTTGGTGGCGGGTGATGCGCCGCGCTTCCTGCGTATGCTGGAAGGCTTGCGGGCCGAAGGCGAGGCGGCGAATCTGGTACTCTGGGCCATGGCGGACGAAATCCGCGCGCTCCTGCGCGTGGGCATGGGCCGCGCGCAGGGCCTCCCCATGCCCAACCTATTGCGTGAAAGCCGTGTGTGGGGCGACAAGCAGCGCTATTATCCAGCCGCACTGGATCGCCTCAAGGCCAGCCAATTGAAGGCAGCCTTGGCGCACGCGGCCGATATCGACCGCGCCGTGAAGGGCGTGGGCGCCGGCGAGCCCTGGGAGGAACTGGAAGCGCTGGGCATGCGTCTGATGCCGGGCGGGAAGCTGCGGTAATAACGTAGGGTGCCATTAAGCGCAGCGCAATGCACCAAGCGTATCTACGGAGCGGTACCCCCAATGTACTGCGCTCGCAACCTGTTGGTGCATTGCACAGGGCTTAATGGCACCCTACAACAGCGTCGGTCCCACCCGGCAGCGGCGGGATAGAGATCCTGAACCCAAGGCCATGAGCTTCGTGGCCTGCGGTTCAAGATTTCAAGGTTGCATACCATGAAGGAACACGTTCTGATCAACGTGACGCCTCAGGAGACGCGCGTGGCCGTCACCGAGGAAGGCGTCGTACAGGAAATCCATATCGAACGTACGGCCTCGCGCGGCATCGTGGGCAATGTCTACCTCGGCACCGTCAAGCGCGTGCTGCCCGGCATGCAGTCGGCCTTTATCGAAATCGGCCTGGAGCGCGCCGCCTTCCTGCATATCGCGGACGTGATCGAGCAGCGCCAGCACCCGTCCGAGCCGCAGCGCATCGAGCGCCTCATGTTCGAAGGCCAGCGTGTAATGGTGCAGGTGATCAAGGACCCGATCGGCACCAAGGGCGCGCGGCTCTCTACCCAGATCAGCATCGCCGGGCGCTTCCTCGTCTTCCTGCCGCAGGAACACCATATCGGCATCTCGCAGCGCATCGAACACGGCGAGGGGCGCGAGCACTTGCGCGAAAAGCTCACCAAGATGCTGCCCGCCGGCCACGACCACGGCGGCTACATCATCCGCACCTCGGCCGAGCATGCCAGCGAAGAAGCGCTGCGCGCCGACATCGACTACCTGAACCTGATCTGGGCCGACCTCAAGCTCAAGGGCAAGACGGTGCCGCCGCAGACGCTGATCTACCAGGACCTCAACCTGTCCATGCGCGTGCTGCGCGACATCGTCACGGACGACACGCAGAAGGTCGTGATCGACTCGCGCGAGACCTTCCAGAAGCTGAGCGAATTCGCCGCCCAGTTCGTCGTCAACGTGGCGCCGCGCCTGGAGCACTACCAGGGCGAGCGGCCGCTGTTCGAGATGCACGGCGTGGAGGCGGAGATCGAACGGGCGCTGGCGCGGCGCGTGAACCTGAAGTTCGGCGGCTATTTGATCATTGACCAGACGGAAGCGATGACCACCATCGACGTGAACACGGGCGGTTTCGTGGGCACGCGTTCGTTCGACGACACCATCTTCAAGACCAATCTGGAAGCGACCCAGGTGATCGCGCGCCAGCTGCGCCTGCGTAACCTGGGCGGCATCATCATCGTCGACTTCATCGATATGGATAATGTGGAGCACCGCGAGCAGGTGCTGCACGAGCTGGGCAAGGCGCTCGCCAAGGACCGCACCAAGGTGACTCTCTCTGGCTTTACCAGCCTGGGCTTGGTGGAAATCACCCGCAAGCGCACGCGTGAGAGCCTGGCGCACGTGCTGTGCGAGCCCTGCGTGGTGTGCCAGGGCCGTGGCGAAATCAAGACAGCGCAAACAGTCTGTTACGAAGTGCTGCGCGAGATCCTGCGCGAGGCGCGCCAGTTCAATGCGCGCGAGTACCGCATCCTGGCCGCCCAGTCCGTCATCGATATGTTCCTGGACGAAGAGTCAGCCAGCCTGGCCATGCTGGCGGATTTCATCGGCAAGCCGATCTCGCTGCAGGTGGAGACGGCCTATACGCAGGAACAGTTCGATGTGATCCTGGTGTAGTCGTTGAATATGAAAGGTGAAACGTGAGGGGTCGTCGGATGTCCCACGTTTCACTCGACCACAGGCCTAAGCTACGCCACGCTATTTATATTCTGTCGGCGCATTCCCGACGGCAGCAAACTAATCTACAACGGTAGGGCACCCATACGATTGGTGCGTTGCAGCATAGGCAAAGCCTGTGAAATTCGCCTATGCCACTTCGGGATAATCCATGATTGCCGTTGCCGGCTTCGCCATCCACGACAAGGTGTACGAAAGCCATTGCACGCTCGTCTACCGCGCCGTGCGGAACGACGACGGCCGCGCCGTCATCCTGAAGCTGCTCAAGGACGACTTCCCCCTGCCGCAGGACATCATTCGCTTCAAGCGCGAATTCGAGGTGGCACGGCGCTGGGATAGCCCGCGCCTGATCAAGGCCCTGGGCCTGCACTTCGTGCGCAACAAGCCGATGATCGAGTTCGAGGACATCGGCGGCGAATCGCTGGCGCTGCTCGCACCGAAGCAGGACTGGCTGCTGCCCGACCTCCTGGCGATCGCAGCGCAGATCGCCGAAGGCCTGGCAGAAATCCACGCGCACAACGTCATCCACAAGGACATCAACCCGTCCAATATCGTGTACGAACCGCGTAGCGGAACCCTGCGCATCATCGACTTCGGCATCGCCGGCGTGCTGTCGCGCGAGGATGCGGCCCTCCGCGACCCGGGTGCGCTGGAGGGCACACTGCCCTATATGTCGCCCGAGCAGACAGGGCGCATGAGCCGGGCGCTCGACTACCGCAGCGATTTCTACTCCCTGGGCGTAACGCTGTACGAGCTGTTTACGGGCACGCTGCCCTTCGTAGGGCAGGACGCGTTGGAGGTGGTACACCAGCACCTGACGCAGACGGCGCGCCGTGCGGACGAGGTGCAGCCAGCCCTGCCGCACCAGGTGGCCGACATCATCGCCAAGCTGATGGCCAAGGCGGCAGAGGACCGCTACCAGAGCGCCTGGGGCGTGAAGGCCGACTTGGAGCGCTGCCTGGCCACCTTGGGCGACGCACAGCATATTCCCGCCTTCACACTCGGCCAGTCCGACACGCCCGACCGCTTCCACCTGTCGCAGAAGCACTACGGCCGCGACAGCGCCGTGGCCGAGCTATACGCGGCATTTAGCGATGTGTGCGGTGGCAGCCGCGAGCTGGTGCTGGTATCGGGCTATTCCGGCATCGGCAAGACGAGCCTGGTGCACGAGCTATACCAGCCGGCCACGCAACGGCGCGCGTATCTGATCGGCGGCAAGTTCGACCAGTTCCAGCGCAACACACCCTATACGGCGTTGGTGGCCGCCTTCCGCGAGCTGGTACGGCAGCTGCTCACGGAGAGTGAGGCGCGGCTGGCCGACTGGCGTACGCGCCTCCTGGCCGCCTTGGGCCAGAACGGCCAGGTCATCCTCGACGCGCTGCCCGAGATGGAAACCATCATCGGCCCGCAGCCGGCAGTGGAGACCCTGCAACCGCGCGAGGCACGCAATCGCTTCAACCTGGTGTTCCAGCACTTCATCCAGGTGTTCTGCCAGCCCGACCACCCCCTGGTGATCTTCCTGGACGACCTGCAGTGGGCCGACAACGCTACGCTGGCCCTGATCGAAGCGCTGATGACGGACGAGCATACGCACCACTTGCTCATCCTGGGGGCCTACCGCAACAACGAAGTCGCGCCGGACCATCCACTCATCTCCCGGCTGGACAAGCTGGCCGCCGTCGGCACACCAATCCGCCAGATCCAGCTCATGCCGCTGGCGCTACCCTACCTGGCCGCCTTCGTGGCCGATTCGCTGCACTGCACAGTGGAGCGTGCCATGCCGCTGGCGCGGCTGGTGGAGACGAAGACAGGCGGCAACCCCTTCTTCGTGGGCCAGTTCCTCACCGCCTTGTACCAACAAGGCCTGATCCACTTCGGCCTGACCGAAGGCACCAACACGCCGGCCTGGCAGTGGGACGTGGAACAGGTGCACGAGGCGGGCTTTACCGACAATGTGATCGAGCTGCTGGTCGACAAGCTCTTGCGCCTGCCCGCCGCCTGCCGCGACACCTTGCGCGTGGCGGCCTGCATCGGCAACGAGTTCGCGCTGGACACGCTGGCCGCCGCCACCGGGCAGGACATCGTGACCGCCTACGACTGCTTGCAGCCAGCCATGGCGGAAGGGCTGATCCTGCCGCGCAGCGCACTGGCGCTGGCCGATCCCGCGCAGGCGGAATCGACCATGCTCTACCGGCAGCTCAAGTTCCTGCACGACCGCGTCCAGCAGGCCGCCTACAGCATGATTGAGGTGGCGCGCCGGCCAGCAGTGCACCTCGACATCGGCCGACTGCTGCTGGCCGCCACGCCGGCGGCAAACGTACAGGACCGTCTCTTCGAGCTGGTCGACCACCTCAATATCGGCCGCAGCATGATGGTGGGGCCGGCCGAGTTGCACCAGCTGGCCCGGCTCAACCTGGATGCCGCCGTCAAGGCCAAGGGTGCAACCGCTTTCGCCGCCGCCCAGCGCTACGTGTTGGAAGGCATGCAGGCGGGCGGCGAGCTGTGGGAGGTGGACTATGCACTGGCTGTGGGCCTGTACCGCGAGGGGGCGGAGCTTTACTACCTCAATGGCGACTACGACGAGGCGGAACGGCTGATCGAGGCAATTTGGGTGCACGGTACGGTGGCCGACCGTGTGGCGGCCTACGGTCAGCTCGTCACCCAGCGAACCATGTTGGGTCGCTACGAGGATGCCATCGCCGCGGCGGCCCAGGCGCTGCGCTTGCTGGGCACGGATTTCCCCAGCGATTCTGACGTGGCCGCCGCCTGGGAGACAGAGCTGGTCGAAGTAGAAGCGTTGCTGGCAGGCCGCCCGGTGATGGCGCTCTTGGACTTGCCGGCCATGACGGACAGCACCTCCATCATGTTGATGAAGATCTTCATGACGGTGCACACCACCATCTACTTCACAGGCCGCTACACCTTGTACAGCTGGGTGCTCACGCGCATGGTGGCGCTCTCGGTGCGGCACGGCAACCTGCCCGAATCGGCCAAGGGCTACGCCAGCTTCGGCAACACGCTGGCGGCCAACCTGGGCCGCTTTGAGGCGGGCTACGACTTCGGCGTGCTGGGCGTGCGCCTGTCCGAGCGCTACCGTAACCAGAGCCTCAAGTGCAAGACCTCGCTCATCCTGAGCATGTTCCTCAACCACTGGTCGCACGCGCTGCGCGAGGCCGATGTGTTCGACGAGGAAGGGCAGCAGGCGGGCATGGAGTCGGGCGAATTCCAGTTTGTCGGCTACATCCTGTCCTACGGGCGCACGCACAACCGCTTCCACCGCGGCGACGACCTGGCCGGCATCTTCGCCGAGCTGGGCGCCCACCTGCGCTTTTCGCAGAAGGCGCGGCACAACCTCTCGATCGACAACCTGCAGGCGGCCGGCCGCATCATGCTGGCCCTGATGGGCGAGCACGACCTGTCGCGGCTCTACGGCGAGCAGGAAATCAGCGAGGCGGATTTCATCGCCAGCTGCCTGGCCAACCGCAGCCAGTCGGCGCTGGGCTTCTACCACACGACGGAGGCGTTCCGGCACTACTTGCTGGGCGACTTCGTGGCGGCGCGCCTGGCGCTGGAGGCGGCGCGGCCGCTCTTGGGCTACATCAAGGGCCTGTATACGGAAGCGGCTTTCGTGTTCTATGAATCGCTGCTGTTGCTGGCGACCTTTGAGGCCGACGGCGCGCCGGGCGCGAGTATGCAGCGCCTGGGCGAAAACCAGCGCCTCTTGGCCAACTGGGCGGCGCACGCACCTGCCAACTTCCGCCACCAACACCTGCTGCTCGAGGCCGAGCTGGCGCGCGTGGAAGGCCGCGTGCTGGACGCCATGGATGGCTACGACCGCGCCATCGAGGCGGCACTGGACGCGGGATTCAAACAAAACGAGGCGCTGGCGCACGAACTTGCCGGGCGTTTCTGGCTAGGTCGCGGCAAGACGGACTTCGCTGCCACCTACCTGGAGCGCGCCCTACAGGGCTACCGCGCCTGGGGCGCCGTGGCCAAGGAGCGCGCGCTGCGCACGGAATTCCCCCAGCTGCGCCTGCGCGGC
>Ga0213872_10002235_pt1 | contig 11580 bp, 10 predicted proteins | sample VelepicomBERX_R2_FD_160071 | JGI IMG/M metagenome (GOLD analysis project Ga0213872, IMG submission 160071) | Rhizosphere microbial communities from Vellozia epidendroides in rupestrian grasslands, the National Park of Serra do Cipo, Brazil - RX_R2 | ecosystem: Host-associated > Plants > Roots >... | reverse complement strand
TTCCAGCAATATCCAAATGCCGGGAAATTCTCGATCTCCATGAAGTCCGGGTCGATGGCCCGGAATTTGTTCCGAATGCGTTTGACCGAGGATCTGACGTTTGTTCGATACCCATCTTCGCCGCTCCCCGCGATAAAGCCGCAATGGTGGACGCAATCGTAGATCGCGCGATAACTGACATGGTCGCCGGCATTGTCGACCAGGCGGCGGATGATGTTGAATTCGGTGACCGTCAGATTGACGTCGGTGCCCTTCCAATAAGCGCGGCAGAGGCGCGGGCGCAGGGTCAGTTCGCCGATCTCGAGGGTTTCCTCGGTGGGGGCGTCGGGCGGCGATTTCGCGGCTTCCGCGATCAATTGCACGCGTTTGGCCAGCACGGGAACGCCGCGCGACTTGTCGATGAAATCGAGCGCCCCGCGATCCAGCGCGGTCATCTCGTAATTGGTGCCGGCCATCGCGGTCAGGATGATCACCGGGATCATCACGCCCTGGCGGCGCAGCTGCGGCAGGATGTCGATGCCGTTGGTGGTCGGCAGGTTCCAATCCAGGATGATGACGTCGGCGCTCTGGCCCGCGGCGAAATAGTCGTAGAGCGGCTGGCTGTCGTCGAAATCGACGACCTCGAAGCCGTAATCGGACAATTCGCCGCCGACCGCCTCGCGGTACAAATCGTCGTCATCGACCAGGATCAGCCTGATCGGCCCGTCTGCGCGATTCTCGACGAGAGGATCAGTCGGCAGCGGCGACGTTGCCGAATTTCGTCTCGCAAAGTTGTTTGGCTCCGGCATTGTGGTCATCGCTCGTTACCTCGTAGGAAAGAGTGCGGAAAACCCGGGTCTGCACGTCCGGATAAAGGGCCACGCTCAGCACGCAATCATGTTTGCGGAATCGCCAGGTCTTGCCGGGGGCGTGATCCTCGACCATCGAGGGCGCGCCCAGCAGGGCCTGTATCGCTCCTTCATCCATGCCCACCAGCTGCACCGGGGGAGGCGGCGCAACGGCCGTCTGGACCGGCTTGGCGGCATCGCGCCGCTTGGCCGGCGCCGCCTTTGCCGGCGCGGCCGGAGCGGGCGGCGGGGTCAGCGCGACCGGGCCGGAGGGAGCGGGGGGCTGCTCCTGCGGCGGCGGCGCGGACGCCACATGTTTCGGCGCCGGATCCGCGCACCCGCAGAGCGCCATCAAGGCAATCACACCGATCGTGCGATTTAGAATCGTCACAGTCATGCTTGGCCCCTTAAGCCGAAGTGCGGTCTGCCGAACCAGGCTCCAAATGGCCGTTTCCTCGTTGTTGTTGCAGCGCATTGGAACAGATGTCGCATTAGCTGACTTGTGATAAAGCTGTCGAAGACCTGTGACATAACCGAGTTGCAGGTGGTTAAGTTTCAGTGTTTTCAGTGGGTTGGTCGGTTTTTTCGCATGACTTCAACTATCCCGATCGCCTGGAGAAATCCGGTCACGGCTTTCGCCCCTTTCGCCGCGGAACCTTGGGCGATGCTGCTCGACAGCGCCGCCACGGATCCCGTCCGCGGGCGTCATGCCTTCCTCGCCGTGCGTCCCCGACAGACGCTGCTCGACCCCGCAGATCCCTTCGCCGCCTTGGCCGACGCGCTGGGGCCGCGCCGCGCGGGCTGTCCGGGCACGACCCTGCCGTTCACCGGCGGGGCGGTCGGATTGTTCGGCTATGAATTGGGCCGCCACCTCGAGCGGGCGCCGCGCCGCCATGCGGGCGGGCCGGGCGAGATGGCGGTGGGGATCTATGACGTGATGGCCGGGTTCGATCTGGCCGAGGGCAAGGCCTGGGTGACCGCCGCCACGCCGGAAGCTCTGCCCAAAGCCGAGCAGCTGGCCGCAGAGATCGAGGCGGCGCCCGAGCTCGCCCCGCTCGCCCCGACGCCCGCGGTCGAGATGGAACCCGAATTGTCGCGCGAGGATTATCTGGCCCGGGTGGCGCGGGTGATCGAGTACATCCGCGCCGGCGACATCTTCCAGGCCAATTTCACCCAGCGTTTCCTTGCCTATCGGCCGGCGGATTATTCTGCTTTCGAGCTCTACCGGCGCCTGCGCGGGCTTAACCCGGCGCCCTTCGCGTCCTATCTCAAGTGCGGCGAGGGATTGACCGTGGCGACGGCGTCGCCCGAGCGGTTCCTCAGCCTGGACCCTACGGGCCGGGTCGAGGCGCGGCCGATCAAGGGGACCCGCCGGCGCGAGACGGATCCGGCCGCCGACGCGCTCGCCGCGGCCGAATTGGCGGCCTCGGTCAAGGATCGCGCGGAGAATCTGATGATCACCGACCTGATGCGCAACGATATCGGCCGGGTCGCGGTGCGCGGCAGCGTCGCCGTGCCGGCCCTGCATGCGGTGGAAACCTATGCGACGCTGCACCATCTGGTCTCGGTGGTCGAGGCGCAGCTGAAGCCGGGCCTGGGGCCGGTCGATCTGCTGCGCGCCACCTTTCCGGGCGGCTCGATCACCGGGGCGCCCAAGGTGCGCGCCATGGAGATCATCGACGAGCTGGAACCCGCGCCGCGCGGCGCCTATTGCGGCGCCATCGGCTGGATCGGCTTCGACGGGGCGATGGATTTGTCGATCACCATCCGCTCGGTCGCCTTGACCCGGGACAGCATCGTGGCCCAGGCGGGCGGGGCCATCGTCGCCGATTCCGATCCGGCAGCCGAACATGCCGAGATGATGGCCAAAGTGGCGCCGGCACTCGCCGCCATCGGCGGAGGCCAGGCATGAAGATCTGGCTGAACGGCGCGCTGACCACCGACGTCCTGCCCGATTTCGACGGGCTGGGCTTCAGCCTCAGCGAGGGGCTGACCGAGACGATCCGCGCCGTCGGCGGCCGGGCGCTGCATCTCAACCGGCATTGGCGGCGGCTGCGGGCGGGTGCCGCGGTGCTGGAAATGCACATGCCCTATGGCGACGGGGCTTTGTCCGCGGCGGTGCGGGACCTGCTAGCTGGCGAAGGCGGCGGCGACGCCATGGTGCGGCTGACCCTCACGCGCGGGCCGACCCCGCGCGGTTTCCTGCCGCCGCGCGAGGGCGTTCCCAGCGTGCTGATCGCCCTGGCGCCGCTGCCGCCGCAACAAACACCGGCGGAGCTGGTGGTCTCGATGGTGACGCGGCGCAACGAATATTCGCCGCTGGCCCGCATCAAGACCTTGAGCACGCTGGATTCGCTGCTGGCGCGGCAGGAGGCGATCCGGCGCGGCGCCGACGACGCCATTCTGCTCAACAGCCAGGGACGCATCGCCGAAGCCAGCGCCGCCAATCTGTTCTTTCTGTTCGGAGACGAGATCGTCACGCCGCCGATCGACGAAGGGGCGATGCCGGGCATCCGGCGCGAACTGGCGCTCGATTGCTTTTCCATCGCCGAACGTCCGCTGACGGTAGACGAAGCGATGGCGGCCGACGACATTCTTCTGACCACCAGCATCTCCCTGCGGGCGGCGGCCAGCCTCGACGGCCGGCCGCTGCCGCGCTCGGGGATCCTGCGCGAGTGGTTCGCTCAGGCCTTGTAACGGGCGGCCGAGTTCTTCAAGGACAGGTTCGGCGCCATCGCCAGGCGGGCGGTTTCCAGGGCCTTCCACTGGGCGACGTCGGGCAGGGCCGGAATGGTGATCAGTTCGTTCTGGTCGAAGCCGGACAGCGAAGCGTCCACCATGTCGTCGACTTCCATCACCATCTCTTGCGGTAGGGCGTTGATGTCCTTGCCCGCGCGTTCCCAGATCTCGGTGCGGGTGGCGCCGGGAAGGACGGCCTGCACCTTGACCCCGAACGGCGCCAGTTCGACCGCCAGACCCTGGGTGAAGGTCACGACGAACGATTTGGTGGCGGCATAGGCGCCGGGGAAGCGCTCGGGCACGAAAGCGGTGACCGAGGCGATGTTGACGATGGCGCCGCTCTTGCGGGCGGCGAAGCCGGTGGCGGCAGCCTTGGCGAGGCGGGTCGGCGCCACCACGTTGAGCGTCAGCATATGCTCGATCTGGTCGGCATCGGCCTCCAGTGTGTTGCCCGCCACCGACATGCCGGCATTGTTGATCAGCAGGGTGATGCTTTTATCCTCGGTCAGGCGCTTTTCCAGCTTGGCGACGTCCTGCTTGGCGGTCAGATCGGCCTGGATGGTTTCGATCCTGACGCCGGTTTCCTTGGTCAGGCGGGCGGCGAGGTCCTGCATGCGCTGCAGATTGCGGGCGACCAGGATCAGGTCGTAGCCGCGCTTGGCGAGGCGGTCGGCATAGACGGCGCCGATGCCGGTCGAAGCCCCGGTGACCAGGGCGGTACCTTTGGTGCTCATGGACTCACACTCCTTTGAAAACGGATACGAGTTTGAGGGCGGCTTTGGTTCCGCTCTCCAGGATGCTGTCGGAAAGAGCCTTGTCCTCGGTCAGTCGGGCCAGTTGCAGGCTGCCCATCAACAGGCTGAACAAGGCGGTGGCCTGGCGTCGGGTCGAGGCGGGATCGGTTGTCGGCAGCAGACGACCGATCTGGTCGAGATAGGGTTCCAGCCGCCCAGCCAGGGCGGTGCGCACCGTTCCCTCGTGGCGGGCCAGTTCCGGCGCCAGCGAGGAGAAGGCGCAGCCCATCTCCACCGAGTCGCGGTGGGTCGGGCTGAGATAGGCGCGGATATAGGCGCCGATCGGGTCCTCGGCCTGCTCGGCCAGGGTGAAGATCCGCTTGGTCGAGTCGCACATCGCCTGTTCGAGGGCGGCGGCGACCAGTTCGTCCTTCGATTTGAAATGGGCGTAGAAGCCGCCATGGGTCAGGCCGGCTTCGGCCATCACCGACGCGACGCCGACCGCGTCGACGCCTTCCTTGCGGAAGCGCTGGGCGGCGATGTCGAGGATCTTCCGCCGCGTCTCTTCCTTGTGCCCGCTGGAATATCGCATGAGAGGGTCTTCCAATTTCGGCTGCGAGTCTTTATATGATAATCATCATATTAAATGCAACAGTGGAATCACAGCCATGAGCAACTCTGATCCCGTCGTCATCGTTTCCGCGGTTCGCACCCCGTTGGGCCGCTTCCAGGGCGAGCTGTCGGCGCTGGCCGCGCACCAGCTCGGCGCCCATGTCATCCGCGCCGCGCTCGACCGCGCCGGCCTCGCCGCCGATCAGGTCGACGAAGTGCTGATGGGCTGCGTGCTGCCGGCCGGGCAGGGCCAGGCCCCCGCCCGCCAGGCCATGCGCGGCGCCGGCCTTCCCGACGCGGTGGGCGCCACCACCATCAACAAGGTGTGCGGTTCCGGCATGAAGGCCACCATGCTGGCCCATGATCTGATCCTGGCCGGTTCGGCCTCGCTGGTCGTCGCCGGCGGCATGGAGAGCATGACCAACGCCCCCTATCTGCTGAAGAAGGCGCGCGGCGGCTATCGCGCCGGCCATGACCAGATCTATGACCATATGGTGCTGGACGGCCTGGAGGATGCTTACGCCACCGGCCGGGTGATGGGCGATTTCGGCGAGGCCACCGCCAAGGAATATGGCTTCGATCGAGCCGACCAGGACGCCTATGCGGTGGAAACCCTGACCCGTGCCCGCGCCGCGGTGGAAAGCGGCGCCTTCGCCGCCGAGATCGCGCCGATTTCGGTACCGGCCAAGGGCGGCGATGTGCTGATCGACAAGGACGAGATCCCCTTCAAGGTCTCGCCCGACAAGATCCCGAACTTGAAGCCCGCCTTCGGCAAGGACGGCACCATCACCCCGGCCAGTTCCAGTGCCAATGCCGACGGCGCCGCCGCTCTGCTGCTGACCCGCCGTTCGATCGCCGAAAAGGCAGGCCTGCCGATCCTGGCCGAGATCAAGGGCCACGCCACCCACAGCCAGGACCCGGCCTGGTTCACCACCGCGCCGATCCCCGCCATCAGGAAGCTGCTGGCCAAGACCGGTTGGACGGCCGAGGAGGTCGATCTTTACGAGGTCAATGAAGCCTTCGCCGTGGTGGCGATGGCGGCGGCCAAGGACATCGGCATTCCGCGCGACCGCCTCAACGTCAATGGCGGCGCCTGTGCCGTGGGGCATCCGATCGGCGCCACCGGCGCGCGGATCATCGTTACCCTGCTGCATGCGCTGAAGAATCGCGGGCTGAAGAAGGGCGTCGCGAGCTTGTGCATCGGCGGCGGCGAGGCGACGGCGATCGCGATCGAACTGGTTTCGTGAAACTGTAACGCCGCCAGGGGCGGCGGGCGCTAAGATGCGGACTTCGTTGTTGTTTTTCCCCCGGAGTCCCCATGTCCGTCCGCCGCTCCCTGCTCGCCTTGACGATGCTGTCCTCGATATCCCTGCCGGCCTTCGCCTTCGATATCGAGGCGCATCGCGGCGGGCGCGCCTTGTTCCCGGAAAACACGCTGGTGTCGTTCTCGGGCGCGCTCAGCATGGGAGTGAACACCCTCGAACTGGACATGGGCGTAACCCGCGACGACGTGATCGTCGTCTCGCACGAACGCTGGCTGAACCCGGACCTGGCCAGGGGCCCCGACGGCAATTATGTGGCGCCCCCCGGCATTCCTTACGTCGGCATCCCGCTGTCCGAGGTGAAGAAATACGATGTCGGCACCATCAAGCCGGACAGCAAATATGCCGCCAACTTCCCCGACCAGAAACCGGTGCCGGGCACGAAGATCCCGACCCTGGCCGAAGTGTTCGCCCTGGTGAAGAAGTCGGGCGACAGCCAGGTTAAGCTCAACATCGAGACCAAGATCGATCCCAATCACCCCGAGAACTCTCCCGATCCCGAGCATTTCGTGACTTTGCTGCTCGATCTGCTGAAGAAGGAGCATTTCGAGGACCGGGTGATCGTGCAGTCCTTCGATTGGCGCACCCTGCAACTGGTGCAGAAGCGCGCGCCCAAGATCCCGACCGCCTATCTGACCGTCCAGATGGGGCCGCAACCCAATGTCACGCTGGACAAGCCCTCGGCCTGGACGGCGGGCTTCGATCCCATCACCCATGGCGGCAGCGTGCCGTCGGCGATCAAGGCGGCGGGGGGCACTATCTGGTCGCCGCTCTACATGGATGTGACCAAGGAATTGGTCGAGGAGTCGCACCGCCTGGGTCTTCAGGTGCTGCCCTGGACCGTCAACAAGCCCGAGGACATGGAGCGCCTGATCGACATGGGCGTGGACGGCATCATCTCCGACCGCCCGGATCTGCTGCGCGAGGCGGCGAAGAAGAAAGGCATTACCCTGCCGGCGGGTCATCCGGTCTCGCCGTAAAGAGAAAGGCCCGGGCATTGCTGCCCGGGCCTTCTTGTTTTAGAACGTCGCGGAGATCGTTCCGAAGAACATCCGCGGCGCCAGCGGATAGGCGGTGAAGTTGCCCGATTGCGTGACGCCGATGGTCGACCAGCCCTTCTCGTTATTGAGGTTGGTGACGTTCAGGCTGAACTTGATGGAGCGCGGCTCATTGTCCCACAGAGCCTGCTGCAGCAGGTACGAGGCTTCCAGCCCCATCACGAAGGTGCTGCCCACCGACTGGTCGTTGAGGTAGGTGGAATAGCGGCGGCCGACATAATCGCCGGTGAGCTGGCCCTCGAACGCACCGTAATTGGCGCTCAGCACCACCTTGTCGGTCCATTTCGGATCGGCCGCCACATGCTTGCCGGAGGTCGCGACGATCTTGCCGGCGTTGCAGGTGCCGGTGGTGCCGACGCTGCTGCAATAATTCGAGTCATAGGTCGAATCATTGTAGGAGATCGCGTCATAGAGGCTGAAATGGTCGCCGAAATGCAGCGTGCCGGCCAGATCGACGCCGTTGGTGGTGACGCCGCCGACATTGACCAGGGCCGTCTGCGGCGCCGTGAAGGTGCCCAGGGTGGTCTGGCCGGCCACGGTGGTGGAGGTGATGTTCAGCAGGCGGTTCGAGAAGTCGACATGGTAGTACTCGACCTGACCCTCGACCCCGGTCAGGAACTGGGTGCCGATGTCGTGGTGGAAGCGATACCCCACTTCATAGACCCAGGCATGTTCCGGGTCGCTGCCGTTCTTGAAGTTGTTGAAGGTCGATTGGCTCTGGGTGCTCCAGGCGGACAGGCCGCCGGCGCCGTAGTTCATCAGCTGGTGCAGGTTTTCCTGCACGTTGAAGAACACATGATCGTCCTTGGTCAGGTCATAGACCGCGCCGATCTGCGGCAGGAAGAACTTGCTGCTCTTGATCGAGCCGCTCGGCAGCGGGGTGCCGGGCTGCTGCACGATGAACTCGCCGGTGGCCCATTGCTGGCTGGCCTTGAAACCGGCCTGCACCAGCAGGTCCGGCAGGGCCTGCCACTGATCCTGCAGGTGATATTGCAGGTCCTGGGTGTCCGAATGGAAGCCGTACTGGGTGATCGCCGTGTTGCCCAGGGTCTTGCCCGATTGCAGCAGGGCCAGGGCCGCCGCGCCCGAGATCGTGCTGGGGGCGGAGGGGACGTCATAGGGCGTCAGATCGCTGTTGGTCCCGGAGAAGGGATACCAGCGGCGCATCTGGTCGGCGTAGTTGTTCTCGTACCAGGCGCCGACTTCGATCGCATGGTCGCCCAGCGCCCAGTCGAAGTTCGAGATATAGCCGGTGCGGTCGATTGTATATTCGGTGGTACGCACGGCGATGCCGCTGCCGCCATAGGCATTGACCACCTGCTGTGGGGTCAGGCCGGCGAAATAGGGGGTGGACGAAGCGCCCGCCGTGGCCGGGAGATAGGTCGGGAACGAGGCTTCGGCAGGACCCGCGACGATGCCGCGGCCGCGGCTGTTCTGGAAGTAGGCCTGGTTGGTCCACTTCATGTCGTCGCTGACGTTCCAGTCATATTTGGCGTAGGTCAGCTCGTCTTCGCGCTGCTCGGCGCTGAAATAGTTCGGGAAATAGCTGCCGAGCGACCCCTTGGCCGGATTCAGGCCCGGCGAGCCGGCGATGTAGGCTTCGTAACCCGCCAGGTTCGGATAGGCGTAGGGGCGGGTGTAGGGCGCGTTGGTGATCGTCGGCCCGAGGGTGATGCTGTCCTCGTTCGGATCGGTATGCAGCGAGAAATCGCCATAGAGCGTGAACTTGCCGCTATCGCCCTCATGGACGAACTTGGCGTTGACCTGATCCGCCTTCTGGTGGCCGTCGAAATCCCAGGCCTGCGCGTCCTGATGCAGGTAGGACACATAGGCGTAGCTGTTGAAGCCCAGATTGCCGGTGTCGAGGCGGGCGAAGGTGCGGAAGGCGTCGTCCGAGCCGAAGGTCTGGTTCAACTGGCCGCCGAATTCATGACGCGGGTCGGAGGTGAAGGTCTCGATGGCGCCGCCCAGATTGCTGGTGGACGGGGTGGCCAGCGAACCGGCGCCGGTGGCCAAATTCACGCGCGCGACGTTCTCGGAGATGGCCGAGCGGCCGACGCCCATGCCGTTCCATTCGCCGTAGGAGCCGTCGCCCAGCGGCACGCCGTCCAGGGTGTAGCCCAGCTGCTGGGCGTTGAAGCCGTGAATGTAGAGCGACTGGTTCTGTTCGTCCGCGCCCCACGGATCGGCGGTCATGAACACTACGCCGGGCAGGGTCTCGATCGCCTTCAAGGGGTTCAGGCCGGGCAGCTGGGCCTGGATTTCGGCGCCGCCGAGATCGACCGACGAGCGGGTCGCCTTGGTGTCCGTCACCACGATGGTGCTGATCTCGCCGTCGGCCGCGGCTTCGGCGTCGGCCAGGGCCGCGCCGGCCATCGACAGGCCGAACAGCGCCGTCGTCAAATGCAGCGTTCGCTTGAACGCCAGTTCCCTAAATACATTCATGAGAAACCCCTCACGCCCGAATTTGTAAAAAAATCGAAACAGCCCGAAAGCGAACCGTGATGACGTGCGGAAACTAGTGACAACGTGAGACAGTGGCATTGCGTGTTTGTGAAGCTTTGATGAAGTTCGGCCTCCTTAAACGCTTAAGTCGCAGCGACATTTAATTTTATTGAAACAATCTGCCGTCGAATGAGGGCGAGCGCCGGTTTCTCGTTTTTTTGCGAGCTGTGCGCTACCATGCGGATCCGACCGGAACCTGTTGAAAAGACTTTGCCATGAAGCGTTTGCTCCTGATCCTGTCGCTGGTCCTGGCGGCGCCGCTGGTGCGCGCCGCCGACGCCCTGCCGCAGATCACGGTGTTCGCCGCCGCGTCGCTGACCGACGCGCTGGGCGAGCTCGGCAATGTCTACGAGGCGCGGGGCAAGGGCAGGGTGGTCGCGTCGTTCGCGTCGAGTTCCGATCTCGCCCGCCAGATCGAGCATGGCGCTCCCGCCGATCTGTTCATCTCGGCCGACCAGCAATGGGCCGATTATCTCGACCAGCGCGGCCTGCTCGACAAGGCGAGCCGCCTCGATCTGCTGCGCAACGAGCTAGTGCTGGTGGCGCCGGCCGGCAGCACGGTGCCGCTGACCATCGGGCCGAATTTCAAGCTGGCCGAGGCGCTGGGCGATAGCCGGCTGGCGGTCGGCGATCCCGACCATGTGCCGGCCGGCATCTATGCCCGCCAGTCGCTTGAAACCCTGGGCGTATGGGCGGCGGTCGAGCCGAAACTGGCGCGCGCCGGTTCGGTGCGCGCGGCGCTGCTGTTCGTCGAGCGCGGCGATTGCGCGCTGGGCATCGTCTATCGCAGCGACGCCCGGTCGGATCCCAAGGTGAAGATCATCGGCACCTTTCCGGCCACCAGCCATTCACCGGTGGTCTATCCCGCAGCGCTGGTGGCCGGGCGCCATGACGAAGCGGCGGTCGGGTTCCTGCATTTCCTGACCACCCCGGAGGCGAGCGCGGTGTTTCGCCGTTACGGCTTCGAGATGGGACGGCCCGGCTGAAATGAAATATGCTGTGATGATAGGGAGAGGGAGGTGCCGCGTGCGAGTTGACCTGGCTTTATCGTTCCTGCTGCTGACGGCGTCGCTGCCGGCCGCGGCGGCGACCCTGAAGCTGCAGATTGCCGACCAGGGCGGAAAGCCGCTGGCCGACGCCGTCGCCACTCTTTATCCGGAGGCGCCCGATGCCGCTCCGGCCAAGCCGGCGGCGCCGCACGACCATTTCATCGACCAGAAGGACGAAACCTTCCTGCCGCTGGTCGAGGTGGTACCGCTGGGCGAGACGGTGATCTTTCGCAACAGCGACCGCACGCGCCATCACGTCTACACCTTCTCGCCGCTGGCGACGCCGCCCTTCGACTTCATTCTGAAGCCCAACGAGGTCTCGACGCCGATCCACCTGACCAAGACGGGGGTGATCCCGGTCGGCTGCAACATCCATGATTTCATGATCAATTACCTGTTCGTCACCGACAGCCGCTGGGCGGCCAAGTCGGACGACAAGGGCTCGGTGATTCTGGCTGACGTTCCGCCCGGCGCCTATGTTGTGAAACTCTGGCATCCCCGCCTGCGGCCCGGCGCCGCGCAGCCGAGCCAGACCATCACCGTGGCCGGCGACCAGGCTTCGGCGGCCCTGTCGATGAGCGTGATGGCGCCCCCGCGCGAGGAAGAGCACGAGAAATATTAGGGAGCATGGCTAGGGTGGCTTTCGGTTTTCGCAACCGTCTGGCGGTGTTCATGATGGCGACCCTGGTGGTGGTGCAGGGCGCGACCGCCCTCACTGTCTATCGGGTGACGCG
>Ga0213872_10002234_pt1 | contig 11583 bp, 15 predicted proteins | sample VelepicomBERX_R2_FD_160071 | JGI IMG/M metagenome (GOLD analysis project Ga0213872, IMG submission 160071) | Rhizosphere microbial communities from Vellozia epidendroides in rupestrian grasslands, the National Park of Serra do Cipo, Brazil - RX_R2 | ecosystem: Host-associated > Plants > Roots >... | reverse complement strand
CCGGGCCTGCAGAACATGCCCGTGCTCGGCCGCCTCTTCGGCACGCGCACCGACACGCGCAACAAGAGCGAGATCGTGATGCTCATCACCCCGCATGTGCTGCGCAATCTTGCGCTGCCCGATGCGGCCAACGCACGCCTGCCCAGCGGCACGGACGCCTCTCCGGGCGCCTTCAGCATCATGCTCAAGCCGGCGGCCAAGGTCGGTGTGGGCATGGGTAGCGGGCCGCTCCCGGCGCCACCCTTTGTCGCGCCGCCAGCGATCCCGACGCAGCTGGAGCAGCCGAAGCTGCCAGCAGCGACTCAACAGGGCGATGCGGGTGCTGAGGACAGCGCGGCGTCGACGGAGACAAAGCATTGAAGACCATCGCAGCACGCGAGCGGAGCGTGCCGTGCCGGCTTCTCCGGGCTTCAGGCGGCTTCACGCTGATCGAGATGCTGGTCGTGCTCGCCATGCTGGCCGTGCTCGTCGGTGCGGCGCGGCCGGTGCTGGAGCTGACGGTGCAGCGCACGCATGAGTACGAGCTGCGCAGCGCACTGCGCACGATCCGCAGCGCCATCGATGCCTACAAGCGCGCTGCCGACGAAGGCCGCATCGTCAAGGCCGCGGACGCGAGCGGCTACCCGCCGGACCTGCGCGCGCTCGTCGTCGGCGTGCCAGACGCGCATTCGCCCAAGACGACGCGCATCTATTTCCTGCGCAGCCTGCCGCGCGATCCCTTCGCCGATCCGCAGTTGCCGCCCGAGCAGACCTGGGCGCCGCGCGCCTACGACAGCCCGCCCGACGACCCGCGCGCGGGCAGCGATGTCTTCGACGTGCATTCCCAATCTGAACGCCATGCAATCGATGGCACGGCTTACAAGGACTGGTGAGATGAAGCGCGCCTCGTCCCGTGGTTTCACTTTGATCGAGCTGATCGTGGTGATGGCCATCGTCGCGCTGCTCGCCTCGATCGCCGCGCCACGGTATTTCGCGAGCCTGCAGAAATCCAAGGAGACCGCGCTGCACACCTCGCTCAATGTGATGCGCGACGCGATCGACCATTTCGCGGCGGACAAGGGGCGCTACCCGGATTCGCTGGACGAGCTCGTTGTCGATCGCTACGTCCGTGAGATCCCCGAAGACCCGCTGACCGACAACCGTGACCAGTGGGTGCTTATCGCGCCGCCGCCCGACGCGCAGGTGCGCGGCAATGTCTACGACGTGCGCAGCGGCGCCGCCGGGCGAGGCAGCGATGGCCGCCTGTACGCTGACTGGTAGCCGCAGCCGCCGGCAAGCAGGTTTTACGTACCTGCTCGTGCTCTTCTTCGTCGCCATCAGCGCCGCCGCGCTGGCAGCGCTCGGCGAGTCCTGGCAGAACGCGGCCGAGCGCGAGCGCGAGCGCGAGCTGGAGTTCCGCGGAAGCGAGATTGCGCGCGCCATCGCGTCCTATCGCCAGGCCACGGCCGGCCTGGAGCAGTACCCGCATTCGCTGGACGATCTGCTCGAAGACCGGCGCGGCGCGATCACGCGCCATCACCTGCGCCAGCGCTACGCCGACCCGTTCACAGGCCAGGCCGACTGGGTGCTGGAGCCCGACGATGCCGATCCGCGCCGCTTCAGCGGCGTGCACAGCCGCTCGGGCCACAAGCTGTTGCGCACCCTGACGCCGCTGAGCCGCGAGGTCCACGTCGCGAGCGATTGGCGTTTCCTGGGCAGCGATTTCGTGCAGGGCGCGACGGCACCGGCCATGCCGGGCAGCGGCCCCGGCGCGGCGGACGAGACTCAGCCATGAGCCGCAGTCAACGCGACGCGGCGAATTCGTGGGAATGGAGACTAGATCATCACGGAAGAATTGTGACGGCGTACACGATCGGAACCTGTCCATTGTTCCAGCAGCCAGAAACACTGAACTGCATAGTCTTTCCCGCCATGATGCCAGCAAGAACCGTCGCCCAAAGCGCGCGCCCATCCGGCTGAGCAGTTGAAGAGAAATCGATCCAGAGCAAATTACCAGGCTGATAGGTGCATCCCTCAATCCCCGGAACGGCAGGGGATACAAAGATCTGGGCACCTGTTGCCGCAGTAGCCCCCGAGTAAATATTGACGCTTGTGATTTTTGTGGGGTATACAGTTGAATTCGCAAATGCGCTCGTCGGGGCAAGCGATATGAATGCGAGTGCCGCCATCAGCACAATTGCAGCGCGTCGAATGGAGATTCCAAATCTAAACATGCGCACAGTATTTTCCTTGCTGTTTGGTTTTTAATGATTAAGCATATAAATGCACAATCCGAAGCGCGCCAACGCATCGGCGCTCCCAATTCTTGGGTGCAATGCTCGATCTTGTCAATAGATCCGCTTTGGGATAATTTACGTTCTCGGCTGAGGAGCAACTGGATATTTCTCTCGTGACGCAGCGCCCGATCCTGGCTTGGAAATTCTTCGAGGGATCTCTCACCAACAGGCGCTCCAGCTGGCGCGTTGTGATCCCCAGCCGCTCAGCGGCCAGGCGGATCCGCATCATCCTGTCGACGACGGCCTGAACAACCTTCAACCGATCCACTTCGTGCATGGTCATGGCGATCGTCGCCGCGGCGGTCGTTCCCATGGCAGGCTCCTGGAGCTCGGGGAACGCGACTATGCGACATCTCTATTGGGGCCAAAGGCGACATTACTACTGGGGGCCTACAGGGGGCCTACACCGGCCTGAGCGACAATACTTCTTATGTAAAATTTTTGCCGCCTGAAACCCCAGCGTTATGCATTTGAGCTCCTTAGTCCGGTGACAAGAATTCGGCGACGGTTGCTTTGTATGAAATGATCGACGCATCAACCCCAGGGGCGCCGGCTACCGCCGCGGCCAAGGTGATGCACTCGGAAGACGCGCTCGAGCTCGGCGAGCATTTCCGTGCGTGTCCGCAGGATTGTCGCGACCTCTGGCGAATTCGGTGCTTTCTTGGCAGGTGCGGTCGCCTCGAAGTCGCCGCCCGTGATGGCGTCTGTGAACGCAACGTGGGCGCCCATCAGCGGCGAGTCCTTCACGAAATACGGCAGCCGCTCGCACTCGATTTCCAATGCATCAAGCCCGGCCTTGATCTCAAAGGTCAGCCCGTGTTGGCCATCGACGTGGTAGTTGACGGCCTTCACTGCGATCTCGCCGACCAGCTTCTTTGCCGCGTCGATCAGCGAGCGGGCCTCCTTCCGAAGCTCGCGCTTGTCGTTCTGCCAGTTGACGACGATCCAGCCCAGGACCACCAGCACTGGCGGCAGCCATTTAAGGAGGTCGCCCACGGGCATCAGTGGACGGCGTCAGCGATGTAGTTCCAAATGCGAACCTCGTACGACTGGCGCTCGGACTTGATGTGCAGGCGCCTCTTCAAGTCGGCCAGCGAGTAGCCACCCTTGCGCACAAGGCCGCCGAACGCCTCTTCGAGGAAAGACGAGCCATAACCGTTGGTCCCGTCAAGATCGACAGTGACATCGCTATGTGCTTTCAGCGCGGGCAGCAGGACCTGGTCCCGGAAGGCCTCGCCCGGGAATGGACCGTCGGTCAGGTACCGGCCAGCCGGGAACGGTGAAAAATCTTTGGCGATGGAGATGAGCTTCGTGGTCATGTTGCCAACTCCTTGGCTTGGAACGGCAGGTCCCAAAGGATCAGCGTGCCAGGGAATGCAGGGTCGCAGGTGATGCAGTCGCTGACATTTTGCGCTGGGGAACAAGAATATTGGGCCTCCCCGGAGATTATGTAGAGGCGGCCTGTCGCCGTACCCTGCACAAAGTCGCGCATCTCGGGGAGTCCGTGCCCTCTGAAGGCAAGCCCCGTGCTGGTGCGCTGGTGTTCGATCGCATGTTGCAGGAGGACCTGCTGCAGCCGCCGGCTGTCGCCAAGCCTCAACAAGCTCTGCATATCGTCACCCAGCTGGGCGAGGCGCTCCGCGCTGCCTTGCAACTGGTCCTTGAGGGTAGTCTGGATCCCGGCCCCGATGTCGTAAACCGCGATGAACAGGTTGCCTGGCCGGCTGTTCGTCGGTTCACGGAACCTCGAGAACAACCACCAACGCTGCATGCTCTCTGGGACGTCGCCGCCTGGCGGGTATGCGTGCTGCCGCACGTTTGTAAGCGCCTCGGTCAGCACCTCATACAGGCCTTCGGGAGGATCGAACGACGCCAGATCGCTATAGGACTGAAGCATCCTGGCGATCGGCTCACCTTCTGCCTGCGTCCCAGTCAGGTATCGCCAGTTCACGACGGACTCATCGGTTGGCTGGCTGTCGGCGACATCGATGCCGAGCTTGTCCGCCAAGCCGAAGTGCCGCAGCAGTTGGGCGGCCAGTGACTTGGGACGGCAGCGAGCCTTGATGCGCCGGGGATGTGACTCAAGCAATAACCCGAGGTACGCGAGCATGATCAACGTGCCGCCCGGAAAGAGTGTCCTCGTCCCTGTGAAGTCGAGGCGAACGACGGTGTGCTGGCGGTCGAGCGCCCGAAGGATCGACATCATCAGTCCGTATAGGTGCGTTCGGTTCGCCGGGTTCTCAGCCGCGAGCTGCTCGGGCAGCCGGATCACGGCCGTGCGCCAGCGACCCGGGTGCTTTAGCTTGCCCGCCTGGCGCCGACGCTTTGCTTGCCCCGCCAACCGCATGCTTCGGGCGGATGAACTAGCGCCTCTCTTTTCCAGCCATGCTGCCCGATCCGGGCTCAATCGTTTCATCCAATCCAGGGTCGCTTTTGACCCCGCCTCCCGGACGCGGATTGTGCAGCCGGCATGGGCTCCCGCCACTGGGCGTTTCGGCGTTTTCTGCAGGCGCGACGCGTCCCTCAGGTCAACGTTGCAGCGCTGCTCAACAGCCCGACTCTGGGCACACTCGGCTATTGACGCCCGCTCAGACTCAAGCAGAGGGCCCAATCGGACAGAGGACACGCTCGACGTTCATCTTCGATGGAGGAGCACCGCCCACATGACCTGGCCTAACGGCGCGCGCGTCACTAGCCATAGTCATTGGCTCGCAGACGCATGTCATGGCCGAGCCGCTGCAAGCAGCCCTGGAACTCGTCCTTCGGACTGATGTTACGGCGGGTGCACATCCAGCACGTCGACCGCCCGGCCGATCGAGAACTTCAGCCCAGCGTCACGTCGGCAATCACGCCGTTGCTGTCCACATAGATGCTGACGCGCCCCGGCACCAGCTCTTCGCTGGCCATCTCACCGGGACGGATGACACGGAGCTTCAATCCGATCAGGTCCTGGATTTCCCGCGGCAACTTGGCCAGCGATCGAACCGAAACCTGAGCCTTCTGCCAAGGCCAGGGAATGCCGTGTTCGTAAGAGAAGGGCCAAACCACCGGCGGCCCATCCTCGCGGCGTGTCACGTCTTCGTTCGCCATGTTTTCCCCCGCGACGGTGTCGTCGTCCGCAAGTTATAGCGGATGGCCCAGCCGACACGCAATGCCTGCAATCGTGAATGACCATAAGCCGCATCACGGGCTGGGCATCAAGCCTAACCACGGCCGCAGCAGCGGAGCGCGCGCGTCACGACCGCCCGGGCGTCTACCAACAGCTAGGGCTGAACCCCCATGCTGTTTCCATTGACGCTCGACAGGCTCGATCAGGTCCGCCGCGCCGCACCGCAATGCGGCAGCCAGCTAGAGCACTGCCTGCAGTGTCGGCTACGAGCAAGGCGTTGCATTGGTCCGCAGCCTTGTGGATGACAGGCGGTCGCCCAGTGGATGGAATGGTCGCCCCACCTGGACGAGGAGACCCACCATGAGCATGACAGCTGCCACCAGCGAACATCCCGAAGGCTTCCCTCATGACCAGGGAGCTGGCGGTGGTGGAGTTCCGAGCCCGGGCCCTGATAGCAAGGCGAGCATCCACGATGGCGGCCAATATCCGTCGACGCCTGCCGGCTACACCGAGATCAACGGATCTGGCGCAACGTATTCTGCTCAGCGCTTGGGCACGACGCTGCTCATTCGGGCGCAGGGAATGTTGCCCTACTTAAACGAGGTCGCCGACATTCGCCAGGCACCGCTCCGTATTTCGCCGCCAGCGTTTGACTTTCTTATCTACAAACCGCAAATCTTGGCGCCAGCACTAAGAAAGTTCGACTTCGTCGTGCGCGTCGGCTTCCCGAAAGAGCCTCAGGCTGTCGTGATCCGTGATGCCCAGGGCAGCCATCAGGTCGCGATCGCTCAGTTCTCTCCGTTGAAGAGTGTGAATGCGCTCGTCGAGTCGAGCAATTCCGGAAACGACGGGTTCGGAATGGGCGACACGCTCGATGAAGCCATCTACACGGCCATCAGCTCTATACCACCTCTGCAGGGTACGTCGAACCCGGACCAGATGTTCCTTTACAAGGTCACCGAGTTCGGCAGGATGGTCGGCGGCTTCGCGGCCCTGAATACGTTCTATGCGCGCGTGACTCGGCAAACGGATTGAGTCACGACGTCGCCGTCGTTGTCTGCCCAACGGCGGCCCCTCTTGCGGAGCTGGGTCATCATGACAGCGTGCTCGAGGCGATCTTTGTCACGCAACGATAGACCGCGCAGCATTGCAGTCCTGATCAGCACGGAAGACGAAGTAGTCACCGGGAGTGGCGGCACGCACAACGGAATCGTGTCGCAAACCCGCGTCGAGCATTCCTAACTTCGACGTTACGCTACCGGGCCAGCAATCCCCGTCGCGTTAAGGTGAGTCCTGTCGCCGGACTTGAGACCCTTCTCCAAGCTTCCCAGTCTTGGTCCAGCGGTCTTCACCGAGTATTTGGTCAACTTCTCGCGCGTCACTCCGGACATCCTGCGTCGATCCAGCCTGCCAGGGGCGCAATTTGACCTGGAGTCAGAAATGAAGAGCCATCTGCTGGCATCTGCCCAATTGCGCCAGTGTTTGGATCGAACACAGATCCCGCTGTTCCGGCCAGGGCCATCACAATATTTGATTGTGACGAGTTCCCCTTGACCAGGATGGGCATGGGCTGACCGGTGTTGGGATCCTTCACGCCCGGGACATTACCGCCGACAAACTGCTGGTACGTCAGCGTACTCCAAAATGCTCCGTGCGGCGCATCCTTAGCCGCGTCCATTTGGGCGTTCGATCCACCTGGCGCCTGGTCCGCAGTGAAAATATTTACCAAGTACGCTTGCACTGCAGCGTACGACCCCAGCACCGTTACTGCAACTTTATTTTTGCTCATGAGCATCTCCCGGCGCTGATGCGCCTTTCATGTTTAGCAAATGCTTTTTAAGCTCTTTAATCGCCTTAATCTGCTCCACCGTCGCCGCCGTATGCGGGACATCGCGAAGCAATCCTTGTAGATTCTTGAACTGCTTGTTCTCCATCAGCAGGTTTGGCGTGTTCGACGGAAAAGCGTGGTCATTGAGGGACCACAAAAAATCAGTCGCACTGTTGGTGAAGTTGTGGCAATTCATGCAACTTGACTTCACATTGCCCTGATCAAACGTCTCGAGAGTTGTGTTTGCGAACGCGCTTGTTGCGCCAAAACCTGGAAACGTGTTGTTTGGAGTTCCGGGCGTGGCCGGGCTGCTTGGCACAACCGGCCACTGGGTCATTGTCAGCTGGTAGAACTGCCACGGGGTGCCCACCAACGCCGCTTGGTACTGGGCATTTGTCTGCCGCGTTGAGGGATTGATTGGCAACGTCCGCGTCACGTTGAACGGCGGCGGGGTAGGGATCGGCAAAGGATCGAGTGAAAACGGGTTCACCGGCGGCATACCAGCACCTCCCCCACTATTGAATGTGAAGTTGCCCGGCGCGCCGGCCTGAGCTGGGGGGACATTGTCAACCTGCTCGAAGGTGCTCCAAATCCATTGCGGTCGCGTCGGTGTTTTCTGAACAATATGCAAACCGACCAGACCGACCGTTTTCTGCGAGCAAGTACCGGTGCCTGGATCGAGCAGCCAGGCGCTTCTCGTATAGAAGCGCTCCGGATGCGGTACGTTGGTCATATCGATCCAAGATGACTTGACATCGACCGAGCCGATCGCAAATGTGATAGTCGTTGGCAAATTTGCGCGGATAAACCACTTGGGGCCGACTATTTGATTGAATTCGGAGGCATTAAACCCGGTTTCATACCGAACGTAAGTCTGATTCTGCGCAATCAGGGGGCCTACCAACGAGCCAACCCCTGCTTGTCCAAGGTTGGCAAACTTTGAGAATGACGCGAGCACCAGATCGCCGAACTGCATCTGCACGTTGCAGGCATTGAATTGTGGGGCGTCGTAGCTGTTCCAGTCCGTTGGCGCGGAGCCGTCAGAGTGGAACAACTCGTGCAGCATCTTGAAAGTCTCGAAGACCCGCGGACCCGAGCCGCCAACCGTTTGTGATGCATCCGGCACGCCGCGCTGTCCTGACTTCGCTGGCCACACGACGGCGACAAAGCTCCGCCAAGAATAGTCGTCGAAGAACACTATCGGATTCCCACCGAATCCAGCAGGCACGCATGCGTCAGCTGGTATAGCCGATGAACTGACGTTCACGATCGGCACAGCGGGACAGGCTTGGCCAAATGCCGCGATCGGCACGGCAAGACAGGAAGCGGCTAACACTAACAAAGTCCGACGCAGGTGGCGATAGCTTGAGAGCGGTGAACGCGCGAGCACATGGCAAGCTCCCATTCAAAGACGACACACCGGCTACTTGGACACGGCCAATGCATCCGGGCGCAGGAAGGCCGCACGACGAAGGTTGCCAAGCGGACACTTACGACCAGCCCATGGTAATTGGCAGGCTTCTAGGCACGCAATTAAGGCCACCTCAGCACATCCGCAACCTTGACGACGTGATGTCTCAAGCCGTGGTGTAAGTCGCTGCCCTGGACAAGCTGAGATTTACATGCTCAGCAGCCACTGCGGGCAGCTGACTTGCGTCGTCCGTATTCCTAATGATGTAGGTACCAGCCACGACCGCCCATACTGTTTGGCGTAGTAAAGCATTGGGAGGGGCGTCATGGGCAACGTGCGAAAGAACGTGTGGGAGCTGGGCACACCGTGGGCCCCAGACATTCTTTGGTACGCGCGGGCGGTGAAGGTGATGAAGGCCAAGCCCCTTAGCGACCGGCTGAGTTGGCGCTTCTATGGCGCGATTCATGGGTTCAACGCGCCGGCGTGGGCGGCTATGGGGCAGCCGGCGCAGGCTGCTGATCTGCCTTCCAATGCCGATCAGGCGCAATTCTGGAAGCAATGCCAACATGGCAGCTGGTATTTCTTGCCCTGGCATCGCGGCTACCTGCTCGCCTTCGAGAAGGTGGTGCGTGCGACCATGGCTACGCTGCCGGGCGCGCCCGCCGATTGGATGCTGCCCTACTGGAACTACTTCAAGCCGGGGCAAAACCAGCTGCCAGCTGAATTCGCGTCCCAGTCTTGGCCCGACGGCGCCAACGACAACCCGCTTTTCGAGGCCGCGCGCAATGGCCCCAATGACGACGGCAAAGTGTTCGTTGAGTTCACCGGGCCATTTGCAGTGGAGGAAAGTACGGCGTTCAAGGATTTCGCCTTCATCGGCGCGTTCGACGGTGGCTCACCAGGCTTTGGCGGCCCTGAGATCGACACGTTCACACACAGCGGCGGCACTCATGGCGGGCTGGAGCACCAGCCGCACGACCTCGTACACGCGAACGTCGGTGGAATCAACAACGCGGGCTTGATGTCAGATCCCGATACCGCGGGCCTTGACCCCATTTTCTGGCTTCACCATGCCAACATTGACAGGCTCTGGGAGGTCTGGAAGACGGTACCTAATGCGCAAGGGGACCCGAATAGCACCGAGTGGCTCGGCGGTCCGGCCGGCAATCATGGCGGGCGGGCCTTCGTCATGCCGATGCCAGATGGCTCTGCCTGGACCTACACGCCGGCCGACATGACAAAGCTCTCTGACCTACAGTACACCTACGATGATTTGGCTCCGCCCGCGGGCGTTCCGCAACCGGCCCAGCGCTTCCAGGGCCTGGGAGCTAGCCCGGCGCAGGCCCTGGAGTTGCAGAAGAAGGTGCGCACCATGAGCCGCAGAGTCAACATGCTTGGGGCGAGCGGCACCAATGTGAAGCTCTCCGGTAAGGGTAGTGCCACGCGCGTGACCTTGGATCCGCCGATGCAGAAGAAGTTGACTGCTTCGATGACCGCGGTACCTAAGGCAGCTCCGGGCCGCGTCTTCCTGAACCTGGAGAACGTGCGCGCCAAGCGTGACGGCGCGGTATTCGCGGTCTACGTCAACTTGCCCCAGGGTTCCGACCCCGCCCAACACCCCGAATTGCGGGCCGGGAGCATTGCGCTCTTTGGCGCGCGGGCAGCTAGCGAGACGGATGGCGAACACGCTGGCGAAGGGCTGTCGTTCTCGCTCGACATTTCCTCCATCCTCGATACCCTGCACAAGGCGAATGGCATCGATGCAGGCACGCTTGACGTGCAGCTCGTGCCGCGCAACCCGGTGCCAGAAGAGGCACAGATCACCATTGGGCGAGTCAGTGTCTACCTTCAGGAAGGATAGAGCGCCGAAGGCACTGGCGCTGCTCTCCCTTGCTGCAGCGCTGATGTTGGCCACTGGGGCCGAGGACCTGGCTCTTAGCGTCTGCGGCCCGGGACTGGACAGACTAGCACTTGCAGTACTCGGCGTAGCAGATGCTCGGAGTCAACTCGTCATCCACTGGTTTCTCATGCTTGCGACCATGACGCCGCTGCTATTGGTGACCCCAGTGCGTCACCTTTGGCTGCGTAGCTTGCCCCATCGGCGCGTGCTGCTGCTCGTTTTCTTCGTCATCGGCTACTTCGCGGTATGGATGGTCGCAGGACTACCCATGATGTTCGCAGCGCAGACCATTAAGGCCGCAAGCTCAAACGCCCTGGCTTGGACACTCGCGCTGGCGCTGCTCTGGCAAATCTCCCCTGCGAAGCAAGCCTGCCTCAACCGCTGCCACCGCCGCCCGTCCCTGCCGGCCTTTGGCCCTGCTGCGGCCTGCGCTTCACTCACGTATGGCGCTAAGCAGGGCTTCTGGTGCATTGGGGCCTGCTGGCCACTCATGCTGGCAACGCTCGTTTTGGAGCGCGGGATGATCGGCGCGATGGTGGGTTGCACGATTTTCCTGGTGGCCGAGCGCTTAGAGCCTCCCGCGCCGCTGGCTTGGGGCTGGCGGGGGACGAATGCGGCGGCAAGACTGATTGCAGCGCATTGGGGACGAAGGCCCGGTGGTAGTTCCGCGAGTTAGGTGCCGCACGTCTTGCAGCCCCGCGGCGCCCGCATGGTTGCTCAGGTCAATCTAGGTCAGATCGCCGACGCTTGATGGTGCCGCTATCGAGCGGTCGCCTGGGAGTGGGAGCGCGCGGCCGGCAAGTTGCCGGACTTCGGATCGCGAGCGCAGCTTGTGCGCCGTATTCCCCGGATTCCATTTCCCGGCCAGGGCAATGTCGATGGCCGTCTGTCCGATGCTGGAAGTCTTTCCTGCACACATGGTCGCCCCCTCATAAGCGCGGCCTGACGGCCCTCTTGACGGAGGCGTCGTAGCTCAGATGTCGAGCACGTGGCGCAGCAAGCCGAAGCCCACGCGCCACTTGGTGCCGTCACCCGGGTCGACGCTGGCGGTGCGCTCGT
>Ga0213872_10002233_pt1 | contig 11585 bp, 8 predicted proteins | sample VelepicomBERX_R2_FD_160071 | JGI IMG/M metagenome (GOLD analysis project Ga0213872, IMG submission 160071) | Rhizosphere microbial communities from Vellozia epidendroides in rupestrian grasslands, the National Park of Serra do Cipo, Brazil - RX_R2 | ecosystem: Host-associated > Plants > Roots >... | reverse complement strand
TTCGGCGGCGCGAGCTTAACGGTTGCGCTCGGGGCGCTCAAACAGATCGCAGTTGTTGCCGCATCGTCTTCGACAACGCTGCGCGGAAGCGGTAGCGACGTCGTGTTGAACAGCACGGCCCTCACGCAGATGCCGTACAACAACAGCTTCTCGGAAATGCAATTGCAATTGCCCGGCGCGGCGCGCGGCGCGAACGGCGTCGTGCATATGAACGGCGATCACGGCGTCATCAATTATCAACTCGACGGTGTGCCGCTTCCGCAGGAGCTCAATCGCGACATCGGCGGCGAGATCAACTTGAACGATCTTTCATTTGTCGACGTCATCGAGGGCGCATATCCGGCGCAGTACGGCCTGCGTTTTGGTTCCGTTTTCAATCTCTCGACGCGCGCCGGAACCGGTCCGGCCGGTCTCGATGGGAACTTCTCGTACGGTTCGTATGGCACGGTCAACTCGACGCTTGGTTATCATTCGCCGCTTGCCGGCGGAGGCGGTTACGATATCGCGTTCAGCGGGATGAAAACGACGCGCGGACTGGATCCGCCGGACTTCAACTCACCGCACAACAACGCGAGCTCTACGAATCAGTTCGCGCGCTTCACCCTCCCGGGCGGATCGAACACCTACACAAACGTCACCTTTATCCACAGCATGGCCACGTTTCAGATTCCGAACGACGTGCAGTTTGGTGAACCGGCCGCGACGGATGACAACGAGAATCAGGACGATACGTTTCTCGCGGTGCAGTTCCACCACGCGATTGGCAACGTCGGCGCGTGGAACTTCGGACCGGCGTTCAAAACTTCGCGTATTCAAGACTTCGGCGACCCGCAGAACGACTTCACCTATGGAGAGCAACTCAACGTTACACCGCCGCCGTTCGGGAACGGTGGGACGGCTTCGGACTGCGCAAACGCGATAAGCAATCCCGGATCGTACCTGCCGACCACGTGCGGAGTCTCCCTTGCCGACGACCGCACGGCAGTGGACTATATCATGCAAGGCGATTTTACGCGCAGCTACGGAAACCACACGCTCCAAGCGGGCGCCACGTACGATCTCACGCGGGTCTCGAAATACTACGGCGTCACGTTGCAGCCGAATAACTTCCTGGCGCCGATTCTCACGCCGGCAACGCCGGATGCTGCAACAACGGTCGTCGATGACGCGCCGAACCTCGGGAACACGTATCAAACGTACGTCCAGGATAGCTGGCGCATGAACCCGATGTGGGAAGCCGACTACGGTCTGCGCTACGATTTCTTCACGATCAAATCGACATCGTTCGCTGAGCGCTTCGGGGCGTTCAGTCCGCGCCTGAAGATCACGCGGTTCTTCGGAAATCGCGCGAGCGTCTATGCGTACGTCGGCCGGTTCTTCGAGCCGTTCTCGTTCGAGAACGTCAGCCCGGAAGCAGCGCAATTGTTGAACCTGCCGCTACAACCGACGGTCGCACAGTTCGATCTCAAACCGGAACGCGACACACAACTCGAACTCGGCGGGCACATTCCGGTTGGTCACGGGGACCTCGGCTTCCGCGTCTGGCAGAAGAACGCGAACGACCTTATTGACGACACGCAAGTCGGCGTGACGCTGCTCCATCAAGACATCAATTACGTTCTCGGACGTTTGTCCCAAGAGGCGCTCAATTACACCGAGCCGCTCGCGCGGGGTGGCCGCGCCTACGTTTCGGTAGCGCATCAGGTCTCACTCAACAGCGGTTGCGAAACGCAGCTTCTCGCTCCGTGTTTTGGTGCGCCAACCGGGTTCACGCCGGCCGACCACGAGCAGCGCTACACGGTCAACGGTGGTATACTGCTGCGCGACCTTCACGGCGGATGGTTCTCGATGGACGGCGAGTACGGCAGCGGTCTGTCGTCCGCCTATTGCGAACCGGCAACGCTGTTTTGCAAGCAGACGCCGCACACCACATTCGACGTCGAGAAGGGCGTGGCGGTTACCCCGAAAACGGCTCTAACTTTCGACGTTCAGAACCTGTTGAATGATCGATACTATGTCACGCTCTTGAACGCGCAGGGCAACCACTACGCGTCGCCTCGCACCTTCGCATTCGGGGTCCGATTCAATCCGTAAAACGTAGGTTGATTTGTGGGTCGCTGCGCCGTAGTGTAAGGGCATGCCGGCTTCCGAACCGCTTATGGGGCTACGGGAGTTCACGAGAGCGCGCGACGATCCACGCGTCCTATTGCTCGATTCACGGCTGCCCGGGGAGCGGGGGGCATGCCCGCTTACGGATCTGCGTTTGAACGTGATCTACGCTTCGCGCTGGAGCATCGTTGACGATGCGATTCACGTCGCGATGCTCGTGGGTGACCGCCACGTCGTCGTGATCGACACCGATGAGGCCGACGCGGCATACGTCGCACACATCTTGCGGCAAGCCGGCGTTCACGCGGAAGCGCTCGAACGCGGCTTCTGCGGATGGCAGGACGCGCAGGCTGAAGTCTACGTCAGTTGAACGCGTTGAAATAAATCGCCGTTCGAGTTTCGCATTTGCAGTTCGACACGACTGTCGGTTCGTACGACGGCCACGTTCTCGGCTGCTTTGAGACTTACGCGGTACGCGGCGAGGAGAAGAGCGTTCATAATTTCGGCTCCGTATACCCATCGAAAGAGGCCACCGCAATACGGTGGCCTCTTTTGTGTCGGCTTACGAACGCGACCGGTTTAGAACGGCTGCGTGAAGCGCAGCAAGAACGAACGCCCGGTGGAGATCTGCGTGGTGTTGAAGCCGTTGGCGATCTTGATGATGTACTGGTGGTTCAAGAGATTCTGCACGTCAAGATTGAAGCCGATGGCGCGTTTCGTCGGATCTTTCCCGAGCGAGAGATCGAGCGTCGTATGCGAGGGTAGACGCCCCGAATATTGCGCGCCGCTCACGTTTTGGAAGGCGACCGGATAGCCGGTTCCATAATTCGTCTGAAGCGTGCCGTACCAACTGCGGTCCGCGCCCATGCGGTGCGTGTACGCGAGCGTCGACGCGACCGTTTGATCGTGATCTTCGGGCGACAGCTGCGCCGGCGAGGTCAGCGGCAAATCGCCGTTGACGCTCGTCGGGAAGAGGAACGTCGATCCCGAGATGCCGCCGGCATACGAACCGGAGACCGTCGTGGTCAAGAACCATGAATCGCCCGAGCTCATTTGGTTCTGTAAGCGCAGTTCCACGCCGCTGTCGTAGCCGATCGCATTGTTATACACGGCGAAGAGCGGCGTGTTGAGGAATTGCGTCGTGTCCAGCACGTTCGTCACCGTGCGGCGGAACGTGTTGATGTAGCCGCGGAAGTTCCCGCCGAAGACGTGCTCGAGGCCAAGCTCGAAGTAGGCGTCGCGCTGCGGTTGCAAGTCGTAGACGGGTTCGCCGCTGCAGCCGTTGAGCAGGACGCAATCCTGACGCACGTCCTCGAGTTGCGGCGCGGCGTACATGCGTCCGTAGTACGCATGCAGCACGTTTCTGCCGCTATCGTCGGAGAGGTTCGCGCCGATCCGCGGCTCGAGCATCGAGCCGCCGACATATCCCGTCGAATGATCGTATCGAAGCCCGTAGTTGAACGCGAGATTCTGATACGGTTGCCATTTGTCTTGAGCGTAGATGCCGATGAGCGTTCCGGGTTGCGCCTGCGACGTCGAAATCGCGTAGTAGCCTGGTGCCGGAGGCGCGGGAGGCGGAGTCGACGGCGCAGGGTTGCAATCCGGCGTGTAGCATCCGAACGTCTGCGTCGCATTGAAGTTCTCGCGCTGGGCGTCAATGCCGACTTTCCACGCATGATGGGCCGTCGCTCGGAAATCCGAGATGCGCGCACCGATGTAATTGGCGTTGCGGTCCTGCTGTAACCCGATCTGGTTCGCATAGAACGGCGCATCCGGCGTGGTGGGATCGCCGAACTGTGTGTTCGGTGCAAGGGCAAGGACGTCGTTTCCGAGATCGCCTTCGTAGGCGATCCGCGTCCAACGCGCCCACGGGATAAATTGGAAGACCCCGTTCCCGTCTTTCGAGGTGACCGAGTAGTTCAGATTGACGAAAGAATCGTACTCGCGCTGTACATCGTCGGTGCCGGCGGGGGCAAAGATCGGGTCGATCGGGTTGTTGGGATCGGTGTTGATCGGAATCTGGAATTGGTTGAGCTGATTCGACAAATCGACGGCCAGCGTCTGACGCGTGCCCATCTGCACGATGTAGCGCAAGAATTCGTCGCCGAGCGATGAGTCGTCGTGGATCGGGGCGTACGTCGGCGCATCGAGCCCGCGCGCGTTTCGCTGGGTATTGAGGCTTAAGTAGAGTTCGCTGGTCTTGAAGCGTTCGAGATCATCAAGGCTCACGAGCGACTGCGCGTAGTTCCCCGCGCCGACGCTGACGTTGCCGTACGATCCCGGTGCCTGGTCGGAGAGACGCGTCGAGACGAGGTTGACGAGCGCACCCATGCGGCTGCCGCCGTATTCGGCGGGAAATGCGCCGGTGTAGACCTCGAGCGAATCAAGCACCTTCGGATCGATGATCTGCCCGAAGTTCGAGCTCGTCGCGAGCGGCAGCGGCGCTCCGTCGATTTCGTACGTAATGCCGTGAAAGCCGTTGGCAACCGGCTCGTCGTAGGAGAAACGAACGATGCCCGGCATCGTTTCGATCAACCGGTTCAGATCGTCACGGTTGGGCGACGTGTCGATCTGCGATTTCTGCATCGTGTTGACCGAGACCGGATTGCCGCCGGCACCCGCGTGTGCCGTGACGGTCGAGTGGGCGATTTCTTTGAGCTGATCCATCGATACGTTCGCGGTAATGACGGAGTTACTCGTGACGGTTACGTCGATCGTTCGATCGGTCAGGCCTTGCTCGTGAACCGTCAGCCGGTAGTTACCGAACGGCACTTGCGGAAATATAAAGCCACCGGACTTATCGGTCGTAGCCGTGAAGCGCGACCCTTCGCCTGTGAGCGTAACCGCAGCGTTCGCCTGCGGCACGTCGCTGAGCGAGACGGTACCCCGGACGAGGCCAGTCGTCGCGGCGAACGCCGGCGCACTACATATAAGGAAACACGCGGCAAGAGCGGCCGCGGAAATTCGGGACATGGAGACTCCTCGGAAAAAGAAAAGTTCGAATTGCTAGGCAGGGAGCAAATCGAGCCGAGGAGGTGGTCGCGTCACGATGCGGCGCGCGACGTGCGGCGTGACGACGGCCGGCGATTCGTAACGCCGGACAACGAAGAGGGCGCGTCGCGCGGTGGCGACGCGAGCGACGGCAAGTGCACACGTAGCGAGCGCGCGTGCCGTGAGGACCGCAAGTCCGCGAAGAGCGAGTGCCGCCACGAGCATCGCGAGTCCGATGATCGCGAATGACGCCGGTCCGTGTGCGGGCTCGAGCGATTCGATGACCGCAAACCAGACGCCGCCGGCGAACGCGACGGCTCGCGCACGCGGTATCCAGGTGCACATGCGTGCGGCGAGGACGCTGCCTTGCACGCAATTCCCACAAGAGCCGAACGCCGCGGCAACCGCGGCAACGAGCGCACCACCCGCGCCTGCGAAGGCCAGGATCGAGAGTAACTCGTGGTAGGCGCCCGCCTCGGTGTGGCTGCCGCCGAACCCGGCCGCATGAGCGGTGAGGGAGGCAAGCAAGCCCAGAATGAGGGCACCCGGCAACTGCCGGAGGGACATTCGGGTTAGCTTTCTTGTGAGGCGCAGGTCTGGCCTTGAGCCCGCGTCGTATCCTTGGACCCCCAAGCCCTGGCCGGAGCCTCTGGCCGTGGGATTGGGACTAGTGTAAGTGAGATCATGAATAGCCGTCTACCTGTCGAAAACGCCGATACCGTGAGTCTGGTTTGCGCACTGCTCGTGCGCTTTCCGGAGTTGGCTTCGATTCGCTCGATGCCCGCGGATCGCACGGTGCGCTTGACCTTCGCGCTGAAGTCGCGATTGGATAAGCGCGCGCAATCGACACTGCGTGACGCGCTCGAGGATCACATCGCGGCATATCTGACCATTGCCAAAGACGAAGCCGATACCGTTTCGATCGACTGCGAAAGCGACCGCTCCACGACCTTCGTCCACGTGACCCGCGACACCGAGAGCTTTTCTAAGGAAGAGCTCGAGATGCTCGTGGCGCTGTTCGGTTCGGAGTTCCACGACACGCTGGTCCGCAATCCGCTTCCCGCCGACCACCTCGATGCTGACCCGGTCGCGCAGGACGAAGCGGCCCTCTATGCAATCGAAGCGCTGCGCGATCCCACACAATCGAAGAGTTTGGTCGGGTTCCGCGAAGAAGCGCGGGTGCTCGTCTACTTCTTAAAATCGCAACGGAAAGCGAAGGCTTCATCTCGTCGCTAGAACCCCCGCTGAACCTACTGCTTATCGGCGACGTCGTCGGCTCACCGGGCCGCGACACGCTTAAGCGCTGCGTTCCGCTCATTCGCGAACAGCACAACGTCCAGGCCGCGATCGCAAACGGCGAAAATGCTGCGGGTGGCTTCGGCCTGACCGCGCAAACCGCCGATGAAATGTTCGCTACCGGGATCGATTTCATCACGTCCGGAAATCATATTTTCGATAAACGCGACTTTAAGACGTATTTGGATGCAAGCGACCGCGTCATTCGTCCGGCGAACTATCCGCCGGCCGTCCCCGGCCGCGGCTACGGTACGTTTCGCGTCGACGGCGTTACGGTCGGCGTCGTCAACGTCATGGGCCGCACCTTCATGCCGCCCGTGGACGATCCGTTTCGTGTCGTCGATCCGATCGTCGACGACCTTCGCGTTCTCACTCCGATCGTGATCGTCGACGTGCATGCGGAAGCCACTTCCGAAAAAGTGGCACTCTCGCGATTCCTGGACGGCCGTGCATCGGCGATTTATGGAACGCACACTCACGTTCAAACTGCAGACGAACAAATTCTTCCAGGGGGAACTGCGTACATCACTGATGTAGGCATGACGGGACCGACAGAAGGCGTTATCGGCATGGAACAAGATGCGGTCCTCGACCGCTTCTTGACGGGAATGTCCGAACGGTTCAATGTTCAAAAGAGCGGAACCAAACAATTCTGCGGTGCGGTCGTGAGCATCGATCGATCGACGGGCAAAGCGACCGACATTAAACGCATTTTCCTGCGAGGCATTGCCTGATGACCAGCGCAGAACCACACGCACACGTTACCCCCGGCACTCTCAAAGTCTCAGCAAAAAGCAATCCGAACGCTGTTGCTGGTGCGCTCGCAGCCGTAATGCGCGAACGAGACGTTGCCGAAATTCAAGCTGTCGGTGCGGGGGCAATCAATCAAGCCATCAAAGCTGTCGCGATTGCGCGCAGCTATTTGAAGGACAGCGACATCGACGTCGTATGTATCCCGTCGTTCATTACCGTGGAGATCCACGATCACGAGCGAACCGGGATCTCCCTTGCGGTAGAACGTCGCCGCGTCAATTGATCGTCGATTTCCACAGTCATACGTACGAGAGCGATGGAACGCTCTCGCCGCAAGCCTTGGCCGACTTCATGGACGAGCGGGGTGTGGACGTATTCTCAATCAGCGATCACGATACGCTCGCTGCTTATGGTGCGTTTGAGCCGCGCAATGGCGCCCGCGTCGTCACCGGGATCGAAATCAATACGACGTATCGCGACAACGAGGTCCATGTGCTCGGATATCGCGTGCGTCTCGATTCGAACGAACTCAACGGGCTGATCGATACGAACGTCGAGGCCCGTCGCGCGCGCGTCGATCGCATGGTGCTCCAGCTGCAGCGCGCAGGTTACGGCATCACGACGGAAGACGTGATCCGTGAGGCGGGAAACGCGAAGGCGCTGGGGCGGCCCCACGTCGGGAAGGCGTTGATCCGCAAAGGACTTGCCCCCGACATCGAGTGGGCGTTTCGCAACCTTCTACGCAGCGGGAAACCGGGATACGTTCCGTCTACTCACGTGACGCCGCAGCGCGCAATTGAAGCGATTCACGCCGGCGGCGGTCTTGCCGTGCTTGCGCATCCGGGCCGGTTGAAAGATCGCTCGCTCATCGACGACCTTGCGCCGCAAGGTCTAGACGGGCTCGAGGTGTTCTATCCTCTCCATGATGCGGACGACGTCCGCATCTTTCGTGAAAAGGCCTCGCAGTATGGACTCGTCATGACCGGCGGGGCGGACTTTCATGACATCCGCTACCATGCGCGCGGCGTCGGCGTCTCCGTTGACCCCGGCGACATTGGTCCGTTCTTAGATCTCGTTCTTTAGGCCATCTGGTCGCGAGCTTCGCTGGTCTCGATCGCATCCTCGACGCTCGGAAGTCCCAGCTTCACCATTTCGACACGTTCGCGGTAGCGCTCCGCGCGCGTTTCCATGCGCTGCGCGAGTCTTTCGTTACCGTGGTTGCGCGCGCGCCGGATGACGCGCTCCGTCAAATCGATCTGCTCTTCGAGCACCTGAATCGCGGACCACAGCGCGTTTTCGATCTCGGCGGATTTTTGCGCGTGCAGCGTCTCAGCTGAAAATGTGTGACCGACGCGGCACTTATAGTAAACGAAATTGCCGTCGTGTTGCTCGACGAGCACGCCGTTGCAATCCGGGCATGTGAAGCGCGTGAGGCGTGCGCCGTTCTCGGACGTAACGAGTGCGCGGGTTGCCGGCCGTTCCAGCGTGCCGAACCCTTCAAGCAGTTCATCCATATCGCTGATGCGCAACACGTTCTCCGCACCGGCGGCAATCGCGCTTCGCGGCATCCCCGAATGAAGCGCCTCTTCGGGATCTTGCGCGATTGTAAGACCGCCGCGCTCACGGATCATTCGGATTCCCGCTGCGCCGTCGTCGAGCGTTCCGGACAGGATGATCCCTGCACCAAGTTCACCGAGCGTTTGCGCCACCGAGCGGAACAGTACGTCGACCGAAGGTCGCGAGTGATTCTCGCGCGGACCGGTCGTAAGACGGAAGTGACTGTCGTCGACGATGAGATGAACGTCGGCTGGGCAAACGACTGCGCGTCCCGGCACGATCGGCTCGCCGTTTCTTGCCTTCAGCACCGTGATGCCCGCCCAGCTGTTCAACAGGCTCTCCAAACGCGCGTCATCTTCGACGGCTTGGCGGTGGATCACGATAGCGAACGCCAAGTTCCACTCCGGGCGGAGTCGAGGCAGAAGCGCATGTAACGCTTCGATACCGCCGGCCGACGTGCCGACGGCGACGACCGGAACCCCGCTCATCGAGGTGCCAGGAAATGGCTCATCGCTAAAGCATACCCATGGTACATGTCTTTAATCGATGGCGGTTCGGCGGAGGGCGTTTCGCGCCAGCCGTTTCTCGTCGTTACCGGATCATCGGCGGGCGGTATCGACGCGCTCACGTCGTTCGTCTCGCACTTGCCCGAGAACTTCACGATTCCGATCGTCGTTGCGCAGCATCTTGCGCCCTCGCGTGCAAGCCACCTCGAAGAGATTCTCGCACAACAAACCACGCTCGCCGTGCGCACGATCGTCGATGAGACACTCGTCGAACCCGGGCATATTTATGTCGTTCCGCCCGATCACGACGTTGAAGTCACCGATTCGATTGCAACGACGCGTTTGCAAGTCAACAAAGGGCCGAAACCTTCGATCGACCGCCTCTTTTCGTCCGCTGCGCGCTTATACGGCGACCGGTTGATCGCAATCGTTTTGTCGGGACTCGGTTCCGACGGTGCGCGCGGCGTGCGCGCCGTCAAACAGGCGGGCGGCACGGTCATCATTCAAGATCCGCAAAGCGCCGGTTTCGCCTCGATGCCGCTATCCATTGCTCCCACGCTCGTCGACATTACGGCAGCTCCGGAGGCTATGGGACGCATCATTCTCGATATCGTTGGTACGTCGGATCTGCCGCCGGACGGAACGGATCGCAACTTATTGCGCACGTTGCTCGCGCAACTGCGCGAGCGCAGCGGCATCGATTTCTCGCAGTATAAGACGCCGACGATTATGCGCCGGCTTTCGCGGTTGATGGTTGCGAGCGGTGTTTCGTCGATCAGCGAATACTTACCATATCTGCAGCGCAATCCCGAAGGATACCAGCGTCTGGTCAATTCGTTCTTGATCAAAGTTACGGAATTTTTCCGTGACGCCGCGCTCTTCGAAACGCTGCGCGACCATATCTTGCCCAAACTGGTTGCGGAAGCTCAGGCAAACAATCGCGAGCTACGCATATGGTCCGCAGGAACGTCGACCGGTGAGGAAGCGTATTCGCTCGCAATTCTTTACGCGGAGCTCATGCGTGACGAAGCGCCTTCCGTCGACGTTCGCATCTTTGCGACGGACGTCGATGAACAGGCCGTCGCCTTTGCTCGCCGCGGCGTCTATACTGCTGATTCGCTTCGTCATATTCCGGAGTCGCTCGTCGGGCGCTATTTCAGTAAGCACGACGACCGGTTCGAAGTTTCCAAGCAGATCCGCAACATGACCGTCTTCGGACAGCACGATCTGGGACAGCGCGCGCCGTTCCCGCGGATCGATCTCGTCCTGTGCCGCAACGTCTTGATTTACTTCACGAAAGATCTGCAAACGCGGGCGCTGCAGCTCTTTGCGTTTGCGCTGCGCGACGGCGGTTTTCTCGTGCTCGGGAAGGCCGAATCGACGACGCCGGTGCCGCAATATTTCAAGCTCGTCAACTCCGCATTGAAGATTTACGAACGCGAGGGAGAGCGCGTGTTGCTGCCCGCAACACGACTCAAAGATTCCGGACAGCCGCCACCCTTGCCGACGTTCCTCGGGAACTCCGCAAGGGAACTACGTATGCACAATTCCAACGAACCGCCGAGGTCGTCGTCGCAAGACGTCGTGGCCGCGTATATGAACGGTTCCGTTGTCGGTGTGGTCGTGGTCGACCGCAACTACGACATTATCGCAATTAACTCGGCGGCGCGAGCGATGCTCCAGATTCACGGCGTCGGTGTAGGGACCGATCTCATTCACTTATTGCCGTCAATGGGCACCAAACTGCGCTCGATGATCGACTCGGTCCTCAGTGGCGAAACCGTCGAGCCGATGGTGCTGCTCGCAAAAGATCCGGTGACGGGGATCGACCGGTGGCTCCAGGTTTACTGTTCCACCCAGCGAGTGGCGGGAACGAGCTTCGGCGATACGGTCGGTGTCGTGATCGTCGACGTCACGCGTTACGAGCGCAGGATTGCCGACATGTCCGCGGACGGTTCGCACATTCGCGCCGAGATGCAAGAACACGTTTCCCGCTCCGAGGAGTTGTCCGCGCGCGTCAAGGCCATGCTCAATGCGAACGAAGAGCTGACCGCGATGAATTCCGAGTTGCGCACGTATAACGAACAGCTGCTCATCAACGCGGAAGAAGCTGCGTCTTCAAACGAAGAGATCGAGACGCTCAACGAAGAGATGCAGGCGACGAACGAAGAGCTCGAGACGCTCAACGAAGAGCTGCAAGCAACGGTCGAGGAATTGAACACGACGAACGACGAGCTCGAGGCCCGTAGCGCGGAACTCGAGGAAGCCTACGCCGCGAAGCAAGAGCAAGTCGAAAAATCAGAGTCGGAACGTTTGGCGCTCTCGCTCGCGCTCAGCCGTATGGCGCCGCCTTGTGCGGTCGTCAATCAGAAG
>Ga0213872_10002232_pt1 | contig 11591 bp, 9 predicted proteins | sample VelepicomBERX_R2_FD_160071 | JGI IMG/M metagenome (GOLD analysis project Ga0213872, IMG submission 160071) | Rhizosphere microbial communities from Vellozia epidendroides in rupestrian grasslands, the National Park of Serra do Cipo, Brazil - RX_R2 | ecosystem: Host-associated > Plants > Roots >... | reverse complement strand
CATCTCGCCATTGCGCCACCCAGCCGCCCAGTTTTGCCGCGCCCTCAATCCGATCGAGCGACAGCAGGGCCAGCATCGCCCAGGCCATATTGCCGGTGTCGCTGCCGACCGCATAACGGTCCTCCAGCCATTTGTTCTGATCCTTGTCCCACCATCCCGGCAATTTTACCGCGCCATCGCCTACGGCACCCGCCGCATAGGCGTTGCGCAACCGGCCGTCATGCCAGGCGCGGTCATGATCGATTGCCCACAAAATAGCGCTACCGATTCGCGCCGCCTTGTCCTTCTCGCCGCACCCGACCAGCGCGATGGCGGCAGCAGCATTGTCATAGAGATAGGCGACGTTGTGCAGCGGGCCGTTTTCCGCGGCCGGATAGCTGGCCAAAAAGACCGGTCCCGCAGGCGCATTGTCGATCAGGGAAGAGAGGTAGGTGCAGGCGTTTCCGTCCGGCGCCGCCAGCGCGCGGCCGGCCAGCGCCAGAAGAAACAGGAACGCGGCTGCTTTCACTTACGCAGGCACGATATCGAAGGACACGGTCAGGCGGGTCTGGCCACCGACGGTCGGAAGGGTGCCATGCGACATATAGCTGGGGAAGAACACCACCATCCCGGCCCTCGGCTGCACCGCCTTTTCCCAGGGCAGGCTGCGTGTTTCGGGGCGGGCGAACTCGCCGAACTTGATCCAGCCGGCTTTGGCCGCCTCGTCACCGACGCAGTCAGGCAATTCGACATAGAAGGCGCCGCTGATCCAGCCCTTGGGATGGATATGGTCGACATGGTGGCCGCCGCCATTGAGCCGCACCGACCAGGAACCCTCCCAATCCAGACCATGCGCCTTGCGGCGCAGGAACGGATGGGTCGGGTCGTCGGGCAATGCCGCGACATAGGCTTTGGCCGCAGCCAGAATGCTCTGGCCCAGCGCGACGATGGCCGGGTCGACACCGGGGCGGGTGAACAGGCTTTCATGAGTCTGGGTGCCATTGCGCAAGGTCTGCTGCACCGGCTCATGCTGGGCGTGATGCAGCGCGTCCAGCTTTTCCGCCAGATGCTTGAGATAATCCTCGCGCGAGGCGAAACCTTCCGGCACCGGCAGGACTTCGCTATGCACGAAGCGTTCATAATCGTAAAGCCGCCGCGCCTCGGCCTCTTCGCCCAGCAAACGCAGGGAATTGACCTGATAGCTGATGGCGAACTGGCTGAGCGGGTCGACCTCCTCCAAGCGGCGGGCGATCTGCAGAGACTGCTCCGGCACATCCTGGCGCAACAGGGCTTCCGCCAACTTACCGAGCAGGTCGGTCGATCGCGGATCCTGCTGCAGGCCGGCTGCCGCCACCTGCGCCGCCGCGTCGGGACGTCCCTGCGCCAGACGCAGCGCGGTCCACAGGCGAAACTGCCCCGGCGTGCCCGGGCGCAGCTTTTCGGCTGCCAGCAGGTCAGCCTCGGCCTGTTCGACCTGACCGATATTCAGCATGCACTCGGCCGACATCTCCAGCACGTCGGGATGATCGGGCAGAACGCGCTTGGCGTAGGCGAAGGAGCGGCCGGCCTCTTCCTTGCGGCCGCTCTGCCACAAGAGCTCATTGAGATTGGCATGGGCGTAATAATTCAGCGGATCGAGCTGGATGGCCCGCGAGTAGTGCTGGATCGCTTCCTCGGCTCGGCCGATGCCGATCAGCGCATTGGCCAGATTGACGAAGACTTCCGGCTGATTGGGCAACAGAGCAGGCAGGGTCTGCATGACCTGCACCGCCTCGGCGAAGCGCAGGCCGGTGCAGAGAAGTTGGCCAAGATTGTTGAGATAGAAAGGATTGTCGGGCTTCGTGCGCAGGGCATTGCGCAGCAAGGTCTCGGCCTCGCCTGCCCGTCCGGTATTGGCATAGAGGTCGGACAGCGACACCACGGCCGCCACCATGTCCGGCTGCAGCCTGAAAGCGCTCTTGAAGGAGGTCTCGGCCTCGTCGAGACGGCCCAGCATGACCAGCGCCTCGCCTTGCTGGATCAGGGCTTCGGCATAATTGGGTTTCTGGCGGACCGCCTCGTCGAAATGGTCGAGCGCTTCCTGCAGGGCGCCGCGCGCCAGCAGCAGATTGCCGAGATTGTAATGCACATGCGGCTGGCGCGGTTCGCCGCGCAAGCTCGCCGCCATCCAGGCTTCGGCCTCCTTGAAATCGCCCTTTTCCTTGGCGATCAGCCCCATCAATTGCTGGGCATCGGGATTATCCGGCATCTGCTCCAGCGCCTGCTGGAGAAACTGCTCGGCGAGCGGCCTGTTGCCGGTGCGGTGCGAGGAAACGGCGGCAGAAATCAGGGCCTGGATATTCTGGCGCGAGGAAAGCGGCGCGTCGGCCGGAGAGTTGCTCTGAGTCATGGGCGCGACCTTATCACGGGCCTCAGCCCTCGGACCAGAGCCGCTCGAGATTCTGCCGCACGACCTCCAGGCGGATGCGATTTTCCCAGCTCATTTTGAGCCCTTCCAGCGCCGCCACCTCATTCAGCTCGTAAAGCTGGGTGCGGAGATATTCGTCGGGGATGAAGCTTTCGACGAAGGTGATCGAGACCAGCCGCTGGCCGGCCGTCACCGGGCGGACTTCGTGCAGCAGGGTGGAGGGATAGATGAGCGCCTCGCCCGGCCGCAATTTGAAGGAAACCGGACGGGTGCCGAGATGGGTCACCAGCTCGCCCCCTTCATAGGAAGCCGGGTCGTTGAGGAATACCGTCACGGAAACGTCCGAGCGCAGCGAGCCGATCGAGGAATGCACCCGCGCCGCATCGGCATGCGGGCCATATTTCATTCCCGGCTCGTAACGCGCCAGCAGCGGCGGCGCGATCCGCTTGGGGAAGGCGAAGCCGCGGAACTGCTCCGAACGCATCAAGGCGGCGCCGACGATCTGCGAGCTTTCCCCGTAGCGCGGATCACCGGGCTGGGCGGTCGCCTGAAGATTGTTCTTCTCGATATTGGCCGGATTGGAAGCCCGTCCGTCCGTGAAGGCCAGTTCCTGGCTCAACTGCCGGAGCCGCGCGACCTCAGGATCGGTGAGAAGCTGGGGTATTTCCAGGAACATGCGGCCTCGGGACTAGCGTGAATGGCGGTCGAAAGTCGGTTCGCGCCGCCCGCCGCCGGCGTCGATTCCGCGCTCGAAAGAGGGCTCGCGCCGCCCGCGGGCACTGCTTTTCGGCGCTTCCCCCGCCCCGCTGGCGCGGTTGGCGATGACGCGAAAGACCATCCAGGCCAAAGCCAGAATGACGGCGATGCGCAGCCCGAAGCCGATCATCACCCCTTCATTGTCGCCCATCATCGGCCCGCCATAGAGCTTGGAGCCGAGATCGGTGCCGATCAGGCCGGCGACGATACCGCTGATGAAGGGATGGTCCGGCAGAAAGCCGCTGGGCGGCGGCCCCATCGGCACGGCGGCCATCGGCGCGGCGCTCCCAGAAGCGGCGCCCTCAGGGTGAACGTCGAAATGTTCGGGCGCCGCCACGGGCGCGGGCGGCTCGGCGTCGACTTTGGGAACCTCCGGAGCGGCGACCGGTGCCGTCGGCTCGCGCGGCAGGGCCGGTGCGTTGGGATCGGTATGGTGCTGGCCGAGCGTGCCGACCGTGCTGCTCTGCTCCGGCGGCGGATAGGTCGGCTTCTTCTTCGGCGGATCGGCCAAAGCGGCGGTGGCGGCCAGCGTCAGGGCCGCTAGAAGCATGGAAAAGGCAAACTTGATCCGCACGTCACTCAATCCTCGTCAATCCCGCCAACATAATCTTCCTCCCGGAAGACTCTGCTCCAGCGCCCCTCACCCTAACCCTCTCCCACAAGGGGAGAGGGAAATGGTGTCAAATCTCTTGCACTTCTACCACGCCGGGCAGGTTGCGCAAGGAACCGATCATAGAAGGCGACAGGGCATAGCCGCCCGCAAGCCAGGCTTCGACCTCGCGTTCCTCGCTTTGGGCCACCAGCGCGATACGACCTTTACCACGCGCTTCCTTACCAACCAGTTCCTTGAGCTGAGGTAAAGGAGATGGATCTTTGATGATGATCTTCAAGCCGGCCGCCGCCTTGGCCGCCGCCTGGTCGAGGCTTTCGATCACCTGGCCGGTCAGTTTGAGCTGATCCTCCTCCAGCCGCGCCTCTACCGTCAGCAGCAGCGGCGTGTTGGTCTGCAAGAGATCGCGTGACGCCGCCAGCACCTCGGAGAAGATCATCACCTCGAACAGGCCGGTGGCGTCCGAGATAGTGAGAAAGGCGTATTTCGAGCCGCGGCTGGAGACGCGTTCCTGCTTGGCGTTCAGCAATCCCGCCAGTTTCACCCGGCTCTTGCCGCCGCCGGCCAGATGCTTGGGCAATTCGGCGATGGTCAGCACGCCGATCCGCTTCATGCTCTTGGCGAAGGCGTCCAAGGGATGGGCCGAGAGGAAGAAGCCGATGGCGTCGAACTCGTTCTGCAGCTTCTCCATCGGCGGCCATTCCTGGCGGTTGGGAATGACAAGGGTCGGCGTCCCGCCGCCCGCCATGCCGCCGAACAGGCTTTCCTGCCCCGTTTCGCGCTCGGAGGCCGAGGACGCCGCTTCGCGCATAACAGTCTCGATACCGTCGAACAATTTGGCGCGGTTCGGCTCCAGACTGTCGAAGGCGCCGGCCCGCACTAGATTTTCCATCTGGCGCTTGTTGATCGCCTTGCCGTCGACGCGTTTGGCGAAATCCGCCATCGATTTGAACGGACCGTTCTGCTTGCGCTCCGCCACCAGCCCATCCATCGCCGCCGCGCCGACATTTTTCAGGGCCGCCAGCGCGTAACGCACTGCGAGACCGTCGGGAGTCTGCTCCACCCAGAAATCAGGGCCCGATTTGTTGATATCGGGCGGCAGCAGCTTGATCTTCATCCGATCGAGATCCTGGCGGAACACGTTCAGCTTGTCGGTATTGTGCATATCGTAGGTCATCGACGCGGCCGTGAATTCGACCGGATAATTGGCCTTGAGATAAGCCGTGTGATAGGAGACCAGCGCGTAAGCCGCGGCGTGCGACTTGTTGAAGCCGTAACCGGCGAACTTGTTCACCTGGTCGAAGATTTCCGACGCCTTGCTCTCCGCCACGCCGCGGGCCACCGCGCCATCGACGAACAATTTGCGTTGAGCGTCCATCTCCGCCTGGATCTTCTTACCCATCGCGCGGCGCAGCAGATCGGCGCCGCCGAGCGAATAGCCCGACAGCTCCTGGGCGATCTGCATCACCTGCTCCTGATAGATCATGATCCCGTGGGTTTCCTTCAGGATCCATTCCAGGCGCGGATGCATGTAATCCGGCTCTTCCTCGCCATGCTTGACGGCGATGTAGTGCGGGATGTTGTCCATCGGGCCGGGGCGGTAGAGCGCCACGATGGCGATGATGTCCTCGAAGCGGTCGGCCCGCATCTTGCGCACCGTGTCGCGCATGCCGGTGCTTTCCAGCTGGAACACGCCGACCGTCTCGCCGCGCGCCAGCATCTGGAAGGTCTTTTCGTCATCCAGTGGAATAGCGGCGAGATCGATTTCCACACCGGTCGTCCGTTTGACGTTCTCCACCGCGCGATAGAGCACCGTGAGGGTCTTGAGGCCGAGGAAGTCGAACTTCACCAGACCGGCGGCTTCCACCCATTTCATATTGAATTGAGTGACCGGCATGTCCGAGCGCGGGTCTCGATAGAGCGGCACCAGCTCGTCGAGCGGGCGGTCGCCGATCACCACGCCGGCGGCATGGGTCGAGGCGTGGCGGTAAAGTCCCTCCAGCTTCATGCCTATATCGAGGAGATGCGCGACCTGCTCGTCGCTCTTCTGCATTTCCTTGAGCAGCGGCTCGCGCTCGATGGCGTCCTTGAGGCTGATCGGATCGGCCGGATTGTTCGGCACCAGCTTGGTCAGGCGGTCGACCTGGCCGTAAGGCATCTGCAACACGCGGCCGACGTCGCGCAGGACCGCGCGGGCCTGCAGCTTTCCGAACGTGATGATCTGCGCCACCTGATCATGGCCGTAGCGCTGCTGGACATAGCGGATCACCTGCTCGCGCTTGTCCTGGCAGAAATCGATATCGAAGTCGGGCATCGAGACGCGTTCCGGATTGAGGAAGCGTTCGAACAGCAGACCGAAGCGCAGAGGATCGAGGTCGGTGATGGTCAGCGCCCAGGCCACGGCGGAACCGGCGCCCGAACCGCGGCCCGGACCGACCGGCACGCCATGCGCCTTACCCCACTGGATGAAGTCGGCGACGATGAGGAAGTAACCGGGAAATCCCATCTGGATGATGATGCCGAGTTCATACTCGACGCGCTCGCGATAGGGCTTGGCCGCCGCCTCGCGCTCACTTTCGCTCATCCCTTCGGTGAAGATGTGCTTTTCGAGGCGCATCTCCAGCCCTTCCAGGGTCTTGACGCGCAGCACGTCCTCCTCGGTCTTGCCCTCCATACGGAAGGGCGGAAGGATCGGCTTGCGCTTCTTCACCATATAGGCGCAGCGCTGCGCAACCACCACAGTGTTGTCGACCGCTTCGGGCAAATCGGCGAACAGCTCACGCATCTCGGCGGCCGATTTGAAGCGGTGCTCCGGCGTCAAACGGCGCCGGTCCTCCATCGAGACATAAGTGCCCTCGGCGATGCAAAGCAGCGCGTCATGCGCCTCATACATGCCTTCGTCGGAGAAGAATGGCTCGTTGGTGGCGACCAGGGGCAAATCATGCTTATAGGCGAGATCGATGAGATCCGGCTCGATGCGGTCCTCGATCTCGAGCCCATGGCGTTGCAGCTCGACATAAAGCTTGCCCGGAAAAGCCCTGCTCATCCGCAGCAGCATGGTTTCGGCGCGGTCCTTGTGCCCGTCGCCCAACATCCGTCCGACGGCGCCGAAACGGCCGCCAGTCAGGGCGATCAGGCCGGCAGAATATTGCTCCACCGCCTCGATGGGCACTTGCGGGGTTTCGGGCGCCTCGGTCTCCATGAAAGCCTTGGAGACCAGTTTCATGAGATTGAGATAGCCGGTCTCATTCTGCGCCAGCAGAACCAACTGATCCGGTTCCGGCTTTTGCGCCACACCGCCGAAGCCGCGGCTCGACTCCTCCTCTTCGCGCCGGATCGCCAGCTGCACGCCGATGATCGGCTGGATACCGGCTTCGGCGCAGGCCGAGGACAGTTCGAGCGCGCCGAACATATTGCCGGTGTCGGTGACGCCCACCGCCGGCATTTGCTCGGCCTGGCACATCTTGACCAGCTGCTTGATCTTGATGGCGCCTTCCGACAGGGAATAGGCGGTATGGGTGCGAAGATGAACGAAATTGGCGTGAGGCATGGATCCGGTCTGGTCGAACGCTCTGTTTCGGAGATACTATAACACTATAGATGGGGAGTAGTTTAGGGCGTGGGCGACGAAATCTTGTATCGGAAAAAAAATATTTTGCCGGTCGGCGAAATCGTGGCGAAAAGCTACGCCTATGCCTGGAACAACCGTCATGTGCTGATCCTGCCGGTCGCGCTTCTGCTGCTGGCCGATCTGTTAAGCGCTTGGGTGGCCAGCAGGGTCGCCGAGGCCGGAACCTCCCCGGGACTAGCGGCCCTTTTCCCCACTTTTTTCGCCATCTGGCTGTTCCTGCTTGCCAGCATGGCGTTCGCGGTCGGCATCCATCGCCGCGTCCTGCTCGGGGAAGCGCGCCAGGATCTTGCCCTGTTCCGCTTCGACCGCAGGCTGGCGTCCTATGTCTGGACCCTGGTCAAGATCTCGCTGCTCCTCGGGGTAATCTGCCTCGCCCTCATCGTGCCGATCTCGATCCTGCAAGGCGTCACCACGGCGGTCGCCGGCCAGCCTCCCTCGCTCGACGTGCTGCTCCCAGCAACCTGGGCGGCGGTCAGCATCGATCTCCTGTTCGGCATCAGGCTCATGCTGGCGCTTCCGGGCGCGGCGGTCGGCGGCATGCGGTCGATTCGCCAGTCCTGGCGGATGACGCGAGGCAATTGGGGACGTCTGATCCTGGTTTTCTTTGCCGTGACCCTGCCCTTCCAGATGCCCAGCCTGGCGATGATGCAGGCTCATCTGGGTCAGACCTCCTGGGCGCTGATCGTCTTCAACGCGGTTCTCTCGGTAGTATCGGTGCCGATCTTCACGGTCGCTCTGTCGCTCAGCTATGAGAAACTGGCGCCGCGCGAGACCGCGCAGGAGACGCAGATATGAGCGGTCTCCAACTCCCGGTCTGGGAGACCGCCAAACAGAGCTATGGCTTCGTTCGCCACCACCCGCGCCTGCTGGCCGTCCCGATGGCGTTGCTGTTCATGGCCGAATTCCTGCAGGAAGCCGCTTCGGACCAGCTGCGGCCCGATGCCTGGATGCGCATCGCTTCGACCATCCTGCTCCTGCTGGTCGACAGCGCCTTCACGGTCGGGCTTTTGCGCACCATCATCCTCGACGAAGTGCTGTCCGGCTTTCGTTTTCTGCGCTGGGATTTCTATCTGTGGCGCTATCTCAAGACAGTGCTGATCGCCACCATTCTCATCATGCTGGCCGGAGTGGCGGCTTTGTTCGCGGCGGGCGCCCTGATTCCTGACGAAATGCTGCATTCCGGAATGGCCGCCATCGCGGCGGCGATCGCCGCCTTTCCCCTCGTCTATCTGGCGGCGCGCCTGGTGCTGGGCTTTTCCGCGGCGGCGCTCGGACAGGACAGGGCTTTTCGCCTTTCCTGGCGGATCACGCGAAGCAATGGCTGGCGCTTGCTGGCGGTCTTTTTCCTGGCGGCTGTGCCGCCTTCCCTGATCAGCCTGCCGATCCGGTTTTTGCTGCCCGGCCTTTTTTCCACCGCCGGCAGTTCGGCGGTGGAAACGGTCGGGACGGCGATCTTCACCGCCACCCTCGCCCTCAGCTACCGGACGTTGGCTCCGGCGTCCGATTCCAGTGGAGCGGAAGCTCCGTAAGAGAGTCGAGGATCGCATCCGCACCGAGATCGGCGGCGTCATGCGGGCCATAACCATCCCGCAGCACCACCACTGGAATGCCGGCGGCACGGGCCGCGGCCACGTCAGGCAACGCGTCGCCGACCATCAGACAATCTGACGGCAGGACGTCGAGGCGCCGCGCCGCTTCCAGCAAGGTAGCCGGAGAAGGCTTGCGCGGCAGGCCGGAACTTCCGCCGATCACCTCGGCGAAAAAGGGCAGCAGACCGAGATTGGACAACACCGCCAGCGCCGACACGTCCGGCTTGTTGGTGCAGATCGCCAGCTTGATGCCAGCCTCCCGCAGGACCGTCAGCGTCCCGATGGCGCCATCGACCGGAAAGGTCAGCAGGGAACTGCGTGGCGTATAAAGCTCGACGAAGCGTTCGGCCAAGGCTTCGGTGCGGCCGGTCTCGCCGAACGACTTTTCGATCAGCCGGTGAACGCCGTCGCCCACCATGCGCTTGACCTCGGCCAGGACGTAGGGATCGCGCCCTTCCTCGGCCAGAAGATCGTTCAGGGCGCCGGCGATGTCGGGCGCGGAATCGATCAGAGTACCGTCGAGATCGAACAAAACGGCTTTGGGAATCATGGTCACAATGCGGCGTTCAAGATCGCTGGTTCAACATCGGTGTGAATGAAGTCGGCGGCCGAACATCCTCCGCATGAAGAAAGCGCATGGAAGGCAAGCGTTCGGCGAATTGTACTTTTATCGCGGCGGCGTCAAGATGCGCCGCGGTGATCCCATGACCGAAAAACATCTTCGTACCGCCCTTTTCGTGTTCCGCTGCGTCGGCGCGTCTATTTCCGCCTTGGCGCTGGCCGGCGCCGTCGGCCTGCCCCACTCAGTCTGGTCCGCCATGTCGGCCCTGATTATTTCGCAGGATCGTCTCGAAGAAACCAGGATTTCAGTGATCGGCCGCATTGCGGGAACGGTCATCGGCATCGGCACCGCCTGCGGGATCAATCTTCTGCTGGCGCCCTATGGCGTCTCGATCTTCTTACAGATGGGAATCGCCGTCACCTTTTGCTCGCTGCTGGCGTACCGCGTTCCGCAATTGCGCGTCAGCATGTGGACCTGTCCTCTCGTACTGGCGGCCGCCAGCCCCGAGCCTGTCCTCACTCTCGGCTTCAACCGCGCCGCCGAGGTCATTCTCGGCACACTTGTCGGCGGGCTGTTCCACGCCGCGGCGGAAGGCTTGCTGCGCCTTTTCAAGATCAAAGCGCAAGCCGGACCATCCAAGCCGAACCTCAAGCCGGTCGAGGGCGATTAGGAGGCCCTTACTTCAGCAGGCTCTCGATCTCCTCGGCCAGCGCCTCGATCTCCGCCGCCGCCGTGCCTTTCGGCTGGGTTTCGGCCACGCCTTTGCCGGCCATCATGCTGACGGCGAAAGCGCTGCGGTTGCCTAAGGACGCCTTGGCCAGCGGCAGGCCCTGCTCCTCGATCTTGGCGCGAATGGCATCGGCCAGCTTGCCGCGGGCCGGCAGGCGATTGAGGATCAGGAGGCTTTTGGTCTTTTCCTTGGCGGCCATGTCCAGGGTCGGCTTGGTGGCCCACCAATCCATCGGGCTGGGCTGGACCGGCACCAGGATCAGCTCGGCGGCGCGCACCGCCACACGGGCGTCGGTTTCCGCATGGGGCGGCGTGTCGACGATGATCAGATCGTTCTCGCGTTTCAAACGGTCGATCTCGGAGGAAAGTTTCCAGCCGGCCACGTCGGAGGCGAAAGGCGAGCCGTCGATGCCGGCTTCGGCGCGCAATCCGTGCCAGGCATTCATCGATCCTTGCGGATCGACATCAAGCAGGGCGACCTTCTTGCCCTTGGTGGCCCACCAGACGCCCAATTGCACGGCGATGGTGGTCTTGCCGGCCCCGCCCTTCTGCTGCGCCACTGCCAGGATCTTCGCCGCCATCTCGACCTCGCCTTATTGCGTTGCACAATCGAGCCTGAACGCAATGGAGGCTTTTTTCAAGCTTTCAGCCAGTCGAAATTCAGCAACGATCCGAACCGTTCCAGACCCAGACCGCTCATATCGATATCGGTCGGCTTGCCGCACACCAGATCCGACACCGCCTTGCCGGCGCCGCAGGCCATGGTCCAGCCCAAAGTGCCGTGACCGGTATTGAGAAATAGGTTGGAGATCGGCGTAGCGCCCATCACGGGCACCGAATCCGGCGTCACCGGACGCAAACCCGCCCACAGTTCGGCCTTGTCGAGATCGGCGGCGCCAGGGAACTGGACGCGGGCCCGTTCCACCATATTGCGGGCGCGCACCGGCGACATCGAAAGATCCCATCCCGCCAGCTCGGCGGTGCCGGCTACGCGCAGGCGGTCGCCCAGGCGGCTATAGACCACCTTATATTCCTCGTCGATCAGGCTGACCGTCGGAGTCAGCTCGGGATTGACGACCGGGATGGTGGCCGAATAGCCCTTGGCCGGATAGACCGGCAAATTGAGGCCGACCTGACGGGCCAGGAAGGGGCTGTAGCTGCCGGCGGCCAATACATAGATATCGGCCTTCAAGCGCCCCTGATCGGTGGCGACGCCGGAAATGCGGCCCTTGTCCCATTCCAGATGATGGATCTTGCAGCCATAGCGGAAGCTCACGCCCTGGGCCGCGGCGCGCTCGGCCAAGGCTTGCGTGAATTTGAAGGCGTCA
>Ga0213872_10002231_pt1 | contig 11591 bp, 12 predicted proteins | sample VelepicomBERX_R2_FD_160071 | JGI IMG/M metagenome (GOLD analysis project Ga0213872, IMG submission 160071) | Rhizosphere microbial communities from Vellozia epidendroides in rupestrian grasslands, the National Park of Serra do Cipo, Brazil - RX_R2 | ecosystem: Host-associated > Plants > Roots >... | reverse complement strand
CTGACCATGCCCCAGCACGCCCTCACGCTCAACGCGCCCGCAGACCGGGCGCTCTCCCTTTGGTTCGAGCCCTGGGGCGAAGGCTATGCCCTGCCGGCGGGCGCCGCAGCCGAGCTGCACGCGAACTCGCGCCTGCCTGGCGAGCTGTCGGTCGACGAGCAGGCCGAGCGCACGGTGGTCTACGGCTGGGGCGGCAGCACGCTGCGCGTGTTCGTGGATGGGCGCATCGTCGCCACCTTCGACCAGCCGGTCCCGCCGGGCATGGACCGCGCGAGCATCGACGCGGTGTTCCGGCCGGAGCCCGCCGGGCAGAAGCGGGCGAAGTCTGCCGAGGCGGCGCGGCCGTGGTGGCGGTTCTGGGGGCGCTAGATTCTTTCGACGGCGGTCGCTGAGCCGCGACAACGCGCCTGCGCCCACGTGTTCCACGCCGCGCCTGCGGCCATCAGCACACAGGTGCCGAAGAAAACGGCACGCATGCCGATGTGGCCGCCGACGAAGCCGCCGAGCAGCGGCCCGGCGACCTGCCCGACGTACTGTGAGGACGTTGACCAACCGAGCATCTGGCCCGCTACGCCCTCGGGCACGCTGTGGCGGATCACGCTGGCGATGCAGGGCAGCAAGCCGCCGAGCGCGAGGCCCATCAGAAAGCGCAGTCCGACGAGCTGCCAGCCGGCGCTGACGAAGGCCTGCGGGATCAGCAGCAGCGCCGCCACGGCGAGGCAGCCGATGATGACGTTCCAGTGCCCGACGCGGTCGGCAAGCCGCCCCAGCCGCGCCGCCGACAGGATGCTGCCCAGCGCCGCGGCCGACATCACGATGCCGGCCGTCAGCGTGAGCTGCGACGGGTCCGGCACGAATTGCGCGACGTAGACGGTGATGATGGGCTCGATCGACATGTTGGCGAGCATCAGCAGCATGCCGGTGAAGAGCATGGCGAGCAGTGGGCGCCGGTCCGGGATGGCGGACCAGCCCGAAGGCCGCGCTTTGCGCGCCGCGCCGTCGACGGACCGCGGGCGCTCGGCCGGCCGGTCCTCGCGGATCAGCAGCGCCGTCGCGAGAAACGCCGCGAAGATCACGCCGCCCGCGGCGAAGAAGGTGTTGCGGATGCCGATCAGCGGCGGCAGCAGCCCGCCGAGCAGCGGGCCGACGAGGTTGCCTGCCATGATGGCCGAGGCCAGCGTGCCGAGCGCCCAGCCGGTGCGCTCCCTGGGTGTCTGCGTGGCGACGAGCACCGTCGAGCCCGACGCATAGCCGCCGAGCAGGCCGGCCAGCAGGCGCAACGCGACGAGCTGCCAGGCGCTCTGCGCCAGGCCGATCAGCGCCATCGCCACGGCCATGCCGAGGCTGGCGCGGATCAGCATCAGCTTGCGGCCGTAGCGGTCGGCCAGCCGGCCCCACAGCGGCGCCACCAGCGCGGCGCTGAGGAAGGTGGCGCCGAAGGCCGCGCCCGACCATTGCACGATGGCCGCGCGTTCATGCACGCCGAGCTGTTCGACATACAGCGGCAGGAAGGGCAGCAGCAGCGTCATCGCGACGATGGTCGTGAACGAGCCGGCCATGCACACGGCGAGATTGCGCCGCCAGTGCGGGTTGGCGCCAGGACTTGGGGTCATGGACGCGATTCTGGTGGGCGCCGGCGCGGCGAGCCTTGGCGATTGGTGGAGGCAGGCATCGCGGGCGCGCGCCGCGCTGCGACTACTTCAGTGGCGGGCGCCCGCGCTTGGCCGGCTCGCTCGCGCCCGGCTTGATGCCGCGCCGGGCCAGCGCCTCGCGCAGCAGGAACTCGATCTGCGCATTGCTCGAGCGCAGCTCCTGCGCGGCCAGGCGCTCGATGGCCGCCCACAGCGCCGGGTCAAGGCGCAGGGCGAAGGCTTTCTTGTCGGGGCTGGCCATGGATCGGTTCGATCAAGGCCTGGGATCGACGCGAACGGCGAGTCGCATGTCGGCCTCTCCCTCAGTTGTAGAGCGTGCCGGCATTGACGATCGGCTGCGTCTCGCGGTCCGAGCACAGCACGACGAGCAGATTGGACACCATCGCGGCCTTGCGCTCGTCGTCGAGCTCGACGATCTGCCGCTCCGACAGGCCCTTGAGCGCGCTCTCGACCATGCTGACGGCGCCGAGCACGATCTTCTGGCGCGCGCTGATCACGGCCTCGGCCTGCTGGCGACGCAGCATGACTTGCGCGATCTCGGGCGCGTAGGCCAGATGCGTGAGCTTCGCATCGAGCACCTCGACGCCGGCCGGCGCAAAGCGCGCCTGGAGCTCGTCGCGCATCGCCGCGGCGACTTCGTTCTGGCCGGCGCGCAGCGTGGTCTCGCCCGCGCGCAGGTCGTCGCCATCGTCATAGGCGTAGAGCGCGGCGAGGTGGCGCACGGCGGCCTCGGCCTGCAGGCTGACGAAGGTCTCGTAGTTGTCGACATCGAACACGGCCTGGGCGCTGTCGTGCACGCGCCAGACGACGACGGCGCCGATCTCCACCGGGTTGCCGCGCTTGTCGTTGACCTTGAGCGTGGCGACGTTGAGGTTGCGCGCGCGCAGCGAGAGCTTGCGCTTGGACTTGAACGGGTTGGCCCAGCGCAGGCCGGCGTGGCGGTCGCTGCCGGCATAGGCGCCGAACAGCGTCAGGATGGCCGTCTCGTTGGGCAGCAGCATGTACAGGCCGGTGAGGCTCAGCGCGCCGAGGATGACGCCGAGCAGCCCGATCGCGAGCGGGCCGAAGGACTGGCTCAGCACGCCGGTGACGATGAGCGCGACGCCGCCGAGCAGCAGCGCGAGACTGACGCCGAACATCAGGTAGCCGTTGGCGCTGGCCGCGGCGGCTTCGCGGTGTGGGGACTGGTTCATGGCGGCTCCTTGGAGCGATTAATTGTGATATCACTTTAATCGCGATTATTTGTGGGCGCAAGGGGGCGACCCGCATACTGGCTGCACGTCGACGCAGGGAGGACGAGCGCGTGATTTCTCAAGATCCGGATGATGCGGACCGCGGCCTGGGCGAGCTGCTCGCGCAGGTCCGCCAGTGCACGCTGTGCGCCGCAGAGCTGCCGCTCGGGCCGCGGCCGCTGCTCCAGCTCGCGCCGGCGGCGCGCATCCTGATCGTCGGCCAGGCGCCGGGCCGGCGCGCACACGAGTCGGGCCTGCCCTTCAACGACCCGAGCGGCGATCGCCTGCGCAGCTGGCTTGGCATCGAGCGCGAAGTCTTCTACGACGCGCGGCAGATCGCGCTGTTGCCGATGGGCCTGTGCTATCCGGGCACGGGCAAGTCCGGCGACCTGCCGCCGCGGCCCGAATGCGCGCCGGCCTGGCGCGCGCCGCTGCTGGCGCGGCTTGCACGCGTCGAGCTCACGCTGCTGATCGGCCAGTACGCGCTGGCCGCGCATTTGCCCGGCGCCACGCTGACCGAGCGCGTCGCCGGCTGGCGCGAGCACTGGCCGCGCACGCTGCCGCTGCCACACCCGAGCCCGCGCAACCAGGCCTGGATCAAGCGCCATCCGTGGTTCGAGGCCGAGCTGCTGCCGGCGCTCAGGCGGCGCGTGGCCGAGGTGCTTGGCGCGCAGCCTTGAGGCGATCGATCAGGGCCGCGGCTCGGCCAGGAACTCGAGCACGCGCGCCTCGGCCTCCTCGCGCGCGGCCGGGTTGGGCGCCACCGTCACGCCCTGCCCGGGGTGCACGCCGTTGGGCACCTCCTTGCGCACATGGGCGCTCTTGAGCGCCGGGTTGTCGAAGTCGTGATACGTGCCGGGGAAGGTCTGGATGCGGATCGGTTCGCCGCGCGCCGCCACCGTGGCGGCGAGCGCTTCGCAGGGCGCGGCCGGCGTCCAGTCGTCCGACTCGCCGATCAGGATGAACAGCGGCGCGTAGGGATGGAAGCGCTCGGGCTTTTTGGCGCGCGTGGTGCAGCCGGGGTAGAAGGCCACCGCCGCGCGGAAGGCGGGCGCGGGCTTGGGCTGGCGCGTGATCGCGTCCAGCGTCACGCCAGCGCCGTGCGACCAGCCGAGCAACACGGCGCGGTCCGCGGCGATCTCGGGCCGCGCGCTCAGCCAGGCCAGCGCCGCATAGGCATCGCCGACGCGCTCGGATTCCTTGATCGTGCGGCTCTGGTACTTGACGGTACAGATCTCCCTGATGCCGCGCGCGCTGAAGCTGTCGAGCATCAGCGCGGCGTAGCCGTGCGCAGCGAGGAACTCGCCCCACATCAGGTGCCGCGCGTTGAGCTCGCCACCATGCGCATAAGCGCCGCCGCAGCCGTGCAGCATCACGACGGCGGGGAAGGGGCCCGGGCCGGCGGGTTCGAACAGGAAGGCCTTGAGTGGCGCGGGCGAGGAGGACAGCCCGGCCGGCGGCACGTCGACGGCGATCGGCGCGGCGGACGCGGCGGCGCAGCTCAGCAAGAGCAGCGGCAGCAGCGCACGGAAGAGGCGTGATCTCATCGTGAAGTCCTTCGCCGCGCGGGGGCGGGTTCGCGCTCCCAGGGCGGCACGTCGCCGAGTTGTTCGGCCATGAAGTCGACGAAGGCCTTGACGCGCGCCGGCACGAGGCGGCGCTGCGGCGTCACGGCGTAGATGCCGGTGTCGGGCAGATGGTAGTCCGGCAGCACCGCGACGAGCCGGCCGGCGCGCAGGTCGTCGACCACGTGCCAGGTCGAATGCACCGCGATGCCCAGCCCCGCCACGGCGGCGTCGCGCAGCACCTCGCCCTGGCTGCTTTCGAGCGGGCCGCCGACGCGCACGGCGACTTCGCGGCCGCGCTTGTCGAGCAGGCGCCAGACGTCGTTGCGCCCCTGCGTGCCGACCAGTAGCAGGCAGTCGTGCTGGCTCAGCTCCTCGGCCCGCTGCGGGTGGCCGCGTTGCCGCAGGTAGGCCGGCGAGGCGCACAACACGCGGCAATTCACGGCCAGCCGCCGTGCGACCAGGCTCGAGTCGTCGAGCGCGCCGATGCGCAGCGCGAGGTCGAAGCCGGCCGTGACGAGGTCGTGCACCTGATCGGAGAGGTCGATGCTGAGCTTGAGCTGCGGATGCCGGCGCATGAACGCCGGCAGCAGCGGCGAGACGTAGTGGCGCGCGAAGGTCGTCGAGGTCGTGAGCCGCAGCGTGCCGGCGATGCCGCTGCCGGCCTGGCGCAGGTTGCTCATCAGCGATTGCAGGTCGTCGACCAGCGGGCGGCCCTGCTCGGCCAGCGCGGCGCCCTCGGCCGTCGGCGTGAGGCTGCGCGTCGTGCGATGGAACAGGCGCACGCCGAGCGAGCGCTCCAGTGCGCGCAGGCGCTGGCTGGCTACCGCGACCGACAGATCGAGGCTGCGCGCCGCCGAGCTGATCGAGCCGGCGTCGTAGACGCGCAGGAAGAGGTTCAGGTCGTCGACGCGGCTCATGCGCTGATTATCAACAAAACGTTGAATCTGATTCGATCAATTGCCGGTTTTTCGTTGCGAGACAAATGCCTACGCTGCGAGCCATCCCCAACCGGAATCCCGCCATGGACACCACCACCTTCTCGCCGCCCAGCACTGCCGCCAGCGGCCGGCGCGCGCCGCTGGCGCTCTACGCGCTGACGGTCGGCGCCTTCGGCATCGGCACGACCGAGTTCGTCATCATGGGCCTGCTGCTGCAACTGGCGGCGGACCTGAACGTGCGCCTCGCCACGGCCGGCCTGCTGATCTCGGGCTACGCGCTGGGCGTCTTCGTCGGCGCGCCGCTGCTGACGGCCGCCATGAGCCGCGTGCCGCGCAAGACCGCGCTGCTGGTGCTGATGGCGATCTTCACGCTCGGCAACCTGGCCTGCGCGTTGGCGCCGAACTACGGCGTGCTGATGGCGGCGCGCGTCGTGACCTCGCTGGCGCACGGCACCTTCTTCGGCGTGGGCGCGGTGGTCGCGACCAGCGTCGTGCCGGCCGACCGCAAGGCCTCGGCCATCTCGACCATGTTCACCGGCCTGACGGTCGCCACGCTGCTCGGCGTGCCGGCCGGCGCGTGGCTGGGCCAGCACTACGGCTGGCGCTCGACCTTCTGGGCAGTCAGCGCCGTGGGCCTCGTGGCGATGGCCGTCATCGCGCTGTTCGTCTCGGCACGCGAGGCCGGCAGCGGCAGCGCCGTCGCGCTGCGCGAAGAGCTCCAGGTGCTGCGCCGCGTGCACGTCCTGCTGGGCCTGCTCGCCACCGTGCTCGGCTTCGCCGGCGTGTTCCTCGTCTTCACCTACATTGAGCCGCTGCTGACGCGCGTCAGCGGCTTCAGCGAAGCGGGCGTCTCGGCCATCCTGCTCGTCTTCGGCGTCGGCATGATCATCGGCAACGTGCTCGGTGGCCGCTTTGCCGACCGTGCGCCGGTGCGTACGTTGCTGGGCTCGCTCGCCGCGCTGGCGCTGGTGCTGCTGGCCATGGGCTGCGTGGTGGAAAGCCGCGCCGGCGCGGTGGTTTTCATCGGCCTGCTCGGCGCGGCCGGCTTCGCCACCGTGGCGCCGCTGCAGCTGCGCGTGCTGACACAGGCGCACGGGGCCGGCCAGGCGATGGCGTCGAGCCTCAACATCGCCGCCTTCAACCTGGGCAACGCGCTCGGCGCGTGGATCGGCGGCGCGGTCATCGAACACGGGCCGGGCCTGACGGGCCTGCCCTGGGTCGCGGCGCTGGTGACCGCGGGCGGCCTGGCCGTGGCCTGGTTCAGCGTGCGGCTCGAAAGCGACGGTGAGCGCTCCCGCCAAGCCGCCGCAACTTGCGCCGCGAACTGCGCCTGAATTCCCGATGCCGCGTTCAGCCGCGATGCGCTAGGCTCGCCGCATGAACAAGCACCCTCTCGAAACCTGGCACGCCATCGTCCGCGAACGCGATCCGTCCAAGCTGGGCACGCTGCTCTCGGACGATGTCGTTTTCCTCTCGCCAGTGGTCCACACGCCGCAGCGCGGCAAGGCGCTGTGCAGTGCCTACCTCGGCGCGGCGCTGCACGTCTTCGGCAACGAGAGCTTCCGCTACGTGCGCGAGATCGTCGGCGCGTCGGACGCGATGCTCGAATTCGAATTCGAAACCGAGATCGACGGCGTGATCGTCAACGGCGTCGACATCATCAAATGGAATGAGGGCGGGCAGATCGTCGAGTTCAAGGTCATGCTGCGGCCGCTCAAGGCCGTCAACGTGATCCATGAGCGCATGGGCGCGATGCTGGCGGCCATGCGCGGGGCGCGCGGCGGCGCCTGAGCTTCGCCGCGCCCGTGGCGTTCACACCGGCGCCACGCCGATCACCAGCAGGTGCGCCCAGAACGCAATCACGCCCCACAGCACCAGGCCCAGCACGACGGCCAGCAGGCTTTGCAACGGGTCGGCCTGCACGGGCGGCGGCGGCGCTGCGCGATCGCGCTGGCGCGCAGCGCGAAAGCACAGGACGGACCAGACGAGAAAGCTCGCGAACAGCAGTTCGTCGTGCAGCGTGTTGTTGGCGAGCAGGTGGGCGAAGGCCCAGGTCTTGGTGCCGAGCAGCATCGGATGGCCCAGGCGCAGCTTGAGCTTGCTGCGCGGCAGGTAGGCGGCCGACAGCAGCACGAGCGAGACCAGCATCAGCAGCGCCGTGACGTGGCGCATGAAGGGCAGGGCCGGCCAGAGCACGACGGGCTGCTGGCGCGCCTGCATGTAGCCGAGCACGATCAGCGCGAAGCCGACGAGCGAGCCGACGGTGTAGCCGAGCTTCCAGGGCTTGGCGCCCCAGGCAGCGATGCGCGCGCTGCGCCAGTCGTCGGCAAAGATCCGCACCGAGTGCAGCCCCAGGAAGATGAGAAGACCGGCAATCATCACGACCATGGTGCGTCCCTCCGTTTCGACGCGCGTTTATACCCAAGTCTGAGCGCTCGACAAGTTCAAGCCACGCGGTCCACGCGCATCGCCAGCACGACCGAGCTGTTCGTGCGCAGCACGCCTTCGATCTCGCCGATCTCGTCGAGCAGGTCGTCCAGGCGCACGGTCGACTCGGCTTGGAGCACGGCCATGTAGTCGAACTCGCCGCTGACCGAGGCCAGCTGGCGCAGCTCGGGCAGGCGCGTCAGGCGCTTGACGACCTCGCGGCCGGCCTTGGGGCTGACGGTGATGCCGACGAAGGCCTGCACGTTTCGCTCATGCTCGGCCAGGCCCAGGCGCACCGTGTAGCCCACGATCGCGCCCGCGCCTTCGAGCCGCGCGAGGCGCGCCACCACCGTCGTGCGCGCAATGCCCAGACGGCGCGCCAGCTCGGCCGTGCTCGCGCGGGCGTTGGCCTGCAACAGCGTCAGCAGCTCGCGGTCGACGCGGTCCTTGATGCTGGGCAGCGCGGCGGGCTCGGCCGCGGGGGCCGCAGGACTCGGGCTGCCAGTGCGGCGGCGAGTGCTCATGGTGATTTCCCTTGGTTTTGCCGGATCGGCGAAATGAGATGACGAAACGTCGAATCAAGCCATATTTTCGACGAAACCGCGCTTTCATTCGTCAGCGCTCATCCCTAAGCTCGGCGCATCCCCCATTTGCTTTCCGCTTGAAGGATTCGCCATGAAAGTTGCACTGCTCGGCGCCGGACACATCGGCCAGACCATCGCCCGTCTGCTCCACGCCTCCGGCGACTACACGGTCACCGTGATCGACCGCAATCCGCAAGCCCTGGCCGTGCTGGCCAAGGAAGGCATCGCCACGGCGCAGGTCGACACCGAGAACAGCGCTGCCCTGGCCCCGGCCCTGCGCGGCCAGCAGACCGTCGTGAACGCGCTGCCGTACCACCTCGCGATCCCGGCGGCGCGCCTGGCCCGTGAAGTCGGCTGCAACTATTTCGACCTGACCGAAGACGTGGCGGCGACCAAGGAGATCAAGCAGATCGCCGAAGGCGCCCCCACCGCGTTCATGCCGCAGTGCGGCCTGGCGCCCGGCTTCATCGGCATCGTCGCCCACCACCTGGCGCAGGGCTTCGACAGCGTCGCCGACGTCAAGATGCGCGTCGGCGCGCTGCCGGCCTTCCCGACCAATGCGCTGAAGTACAACCTGACCTGGAGCGTGGACGGCCTCATCAACGAGTACTGCCATCCCTGCGAAGCCATCCACGACGGCGCCGCCATCGCCGCGCTGCCGCTCGAAGGCCTGGAGCACTTCTCGCTCGACGGCGTCGAGTACGAGGCCTTCAACACTTCTGGCGGCCTGGGCACGCTGTGCGAGACCTGGTCCGACAAGGTCAAGAACCTGGACTACAAGACGGTGCGCTACCCCGGCCACCGCGACCTGATGAAGTTCCTGCTCGACGACCTGGCGCTCAAGGGCGACCAGGAGCTGCTCAAGGGCGTGATGCGCAAGAGCATGCCGGCGACGATGCAGGACGTGGTGCTGGTCTTCGTGACCGTTTCGGGCATGAAGCGCGGCGTGCTGATGCAGGAAGTCTTCGCCCGCAAGATCTTCGCCGAGCGCGACGGCGCGGCACCGATCTCGGCCATCCAGATCACGACGGCCGCCGGCATCTGCGCCGCCGTCGACCTGTTCCGCGAGGGCAAGCTGCCCAAGTCGGGCTTCATCCGCCAGGAGCAGGTTGCGCTGCCGGAGTTCCTGGCCAATCGCTTCGGCAAGGCTTATCAGCAATCGCGGCAGGTGGAATCGATCGGCTGAGGCTGGTCCTGAATCAACTTGCATCGGGCGCCGCGGGGCGCCCGCTTCATTCACGGAATCTGCTCACGGACAATCACGCCATGAACACACCCGAACTCCTCCAATCGCTGGGCCTCACGCTCTCCCAATTCGCCGGCGGCACGCTGCGCAGCAGCTCGCCGATCGACGGCGCGCCGCTGGGCCAGGTCCATGAAGCCGACGCCGCGCAGATGCGCGAAGCCATCTCGCTCGCGCAGGCTGCTTTCCTGCAGTGGCGCGTCGTGCCCGCGCCCAAGCGCGGCGAGCTCGTGCGCCTCTTCGGCGAAGAGCTGCGCGCCAACAAGGCGCCGCTCGCGCGCCTGGTCTCGCTCGAGGCCGGCAAGATCACGAGCGAAGGCGAGGGCGAAGTCCAGGAGATGATCGACATCTGCGACTTCGCCGTCGGCCTCTCGCGCCAGCTGCACGGCCTGACGATCGCCAGCGAGCGTCCCGGCCACCGCATGATGGAACAGTACCTGCCGCTGGGTGTGGTCGGCATCATCAGCGCGTTCAACTTCCCGGTGGCGGTGTGGGCCTGGAACGCGGCGCTGGCCATCGTCTGCGGCGACACCTGCATCTGGAAGCCCAGCGAGAAGACGCCGCTGACGGCACTGGCCACGCAGGCGCTGTTCGAGCGCGCCTGCAAGCGTTTCACCGAGCTGCATGGCGCGCTGCCGGCGCATCTGTCGCAAGTGCTCAACGGCGGCCCGCTGGTCGGCGAGGCACTGGTCGACGACCCGCGCGTCGCGCTGCTGTCGGCGACGGGCTCGACGCGCATGGGCCGGGCCGTCGGCCCGCGCGTTGCGGCGCGCTTCGGCCGTTGCCTGCTGGAGCTCGGCGGCAACAACGCCATCATCGTCACGCCCAGTGCCGACCTGGACCTGGCCGTGCGCGGCATCCTGTTCGGCGCCTATGGCACGGCCGGCCAGCGCTGCACGAGCACGCGCCGCGTGATCGCGCATTCGAGCGTGCACGACGCGCTGGTCGAGCGCCTGGAGAAGGCGCGCAAGCAGCTGCGCATCGGCAGCCCGCTCGAAGGCAATCTGATCGGTCCGCTGATCGACAAGGGTGCCTTCGACGCGATGCAGACCGCGCTGGGCCAGGCGCGCGAGCAGGGCGGCGTGGTCACCGGTGGCGCGCGTGCGCTGGCCGACCAGTGGCCCGAGGCCTGGTACGCCGAGCCCGCGCTCGTGAAGATGCCGGCGCAGACCGGCATCGTGCGCCACGAGACCTTCGCGCCCATCCTCTACGTGCTGCGCTACGAGACGCTGGACGAGGCCATCGCGCTGCACAACGACGTGCCGCAAGGCCTGTCGTCGAGCATCTTCACGACCGACCTGCGCGAGGCCGAGCGCTTCATGAGCGCGGCCGGCTCGGACTGCGGCATTGCCAACGTCAACATCGGTACCAGCGGTGCCGAGATCGGCGGCGCGTTTGGCGGCGAGAAGGAAACCGGCGGCGGCCGCGAGTCGGGCTCCGACGCGTGGAAGGCCTATATGCGTCGCACGACGAACACGATCAACTACTCGAGCGAACTGCCGTTGGCGCAGGGCGTCAAGTTCGACATCTGAGTCGGTACATGGTCTAAGCAGGCGGGCCGGCGCGGGAGCGTTTGGCCCGTTTTGTTTTTAGGGTTGTGGGTGCGGGTGTTGGAGCGGCGAGAGCGGCCCCGCAGGCTGCCGGGTACAGCCGTGCCGGTCGACCATAGGCCGACTCCCCTCGGTGCTCGTCAGCCGGCGGGGCCGCTCTCGCAGTCACCACCGTGCCCATTCGTTCGTACTGCCACGGTCGTGCCAGGCACCGCCCCGCGCCGCAGCGCTGCTTGCTCCACCCTCAGCAAGATCGCGAACGCCTTCAGCTCAGCCCACCTTCCCACGCGCCAACACCCGCTTGCGCACCGCCTCGATGTGATCCCGCAGCGCATAAAGCTCATACGCGTACGACAGCGGTACCGCAATCCGATTGGCGCGCTCGTCGAGTTGCGCG
>Ga0213872_10002230_pt1 | contig 11594 bp, 11 predicted proteins | sample VelepicomBERX_R2_FD_160071 | JGI IMG/M metagenome (GOLD analysis project Ga0213872, IMG submission 160071) | Rhizosphere microbial communities from Vellozia epidendroides in rupestrian grasslands, the National Park of Serra do Cipo, Brazil - RX_R2 | ecosystem: Host-associated > Plants > Roots >... | reverse complement strand
CGATCTCATGAAGGCTCTGCGCGATAGCTTCAAGTTCGCGAACGACGCAATCAATTCGATCACAACGCAGAATGCCTTTACGGCACTTAAAGCTCCAGAGAAGTACAAGGCGACGCGTGCATCCATGGCCGCCCTCGCCATGGCTCACGCCATGGATCACTACGGTCAGATCGTTGTCTATCTGCGCATGAACGGCATCGTTCCGCCGGCGAGCCGTCCAGGCAATAACATGTAGCTTCGGCCGGAAAACAAGAAAGGCGTCCGCTCAGGACGCCTTTACCAGTTCGGGAACGGCTAGCGCTCGTTTACCGGTACATATTTCGTCGGATACTCCGGTCCGATGTACTCGGCGCGTGGGCGTATCAGCCGGTTATCATCCAACTGCTCGATCACGTGCGCTGCCCAGCCGGCAATGCGGCTCACTGCGAAGATCGGCGTGAACAGATCGAGATCGATCCCCAGCGTCGTGTAGGTCGAGGCCGAATAGAAGTCGACGTTGGCGTTGAGTTTTTTCTCTGACTTCACGAACTTTTCGATCTCGCGGGACATCTCAAACCACTTCGTGTTCTTCGCCGAGCGTCCCAGGTCTTCCGACATCTTCCGCAGGTGGGTCGCCCGCGGGTCTTCGGTGTGATACACGCGATGCCCGAAGCCCGAAACCTTCTTTTTCTTCGCCAGCATTCCGCGCACATGCTCAACCGGATCCACGCCCTTTTGGTCGATCTCGAAGAGCATCCGCATCACCGCCTCATTCGCGCCGCCGTGCAGCGGACCCTTTAGAGCGCCGATCGCCCCGGTAATGGCCGAGTGTATATCGGCCAGCGTCGCCGCGATCACTCGCGCCGCAAAGGTCGAAGCATTCAGCTCGTGATCGGCGTGAAGAATCAGCGCGACGTCCAACGCCCTGGTCGCTGTCTTGGAAGGCTTCTCGCCCGTCAACATCCACAGAAAATTTGCCGCATGCGACAGCGTCGTGTCCGGCTCAACTACGTTCTTGCCCTTGCGGATGCGGTCGAACGCTGCCACAATCATCGCGATCTGCGCGGTCAGATCGAATGACTTGCGCACATTTGAATCGTGATCGACAGCCTTCTCATCGGGATCGTAAAAGCTCAGTGCTGAAACCGTGGTCCGTAGCACTTCCATTGGCGTTGCGGTCTTCGGAAACGAGCCCAGTAGCCGGATAATCTCAGGTGGAAGACGCCGGGCCGCGGCCAGCTGCTTCGAGAACACCTCCAACTCAACCTGCTTCGGTAATTTGCCATGCCAGAGCAGGTAAGTCGTTTCCTCGAACGTCGAGCTTTCAGCCAGATCGTGGATGTCGATGCCGCGGTAGGCCAGCACTCCTGCCTCGCCATCGATCCAGCAGATACCGGAGTTGGCTGCAACAATCCCCTCAAGCCCTTTCGCCGCTACTGCAGTCGCCATACGCTTCTTACCTTCCTTCAGCTCGTCAGCCAACCCTCTGAATTGCAATCGCAAGGGGCGGTTCCCTCTAGAGGGATGCTTTTCACTCCGATTTCGATGTTGGTCCAACCAGCTTGCCGGACCAAACACGGCCAACTTCTGTTTATAGCGTAGTGCAGCCAGCATTGTCATTCGACGCTCCACCACGCGCCCCAATACGCGGCCAGACTGGACGAAATGCTAAAATCCCGTAACCGTGTTCGAGCTTCGGAGACTCACCCCTTGTCCCGCTGTTTGTTGCCATCATTGGCCCGTCTCAATCGAGCCGCATCCATTCGTAAAGTGGCGCATCCATTACATGTAGGTTCGCTGTTGTTTCTGGATCGCCACGGCGATACACTGGAACAGAGAGTTTTGTCAGCTTTCAGGAGATATATTCATGGCCACTACCATCGCTGCGCCGGACGCCCCGCAGACCAAGACGCCGCCCCTTAACCTCACCGATACAGCCGTCGGCAAGGTGCGTGAAATCATGGCCACTCAGGATCCGCTGCCCGCGGGGCTTCGCATCGGAGTCGTAGGCGGGGGCTGCTCCGGCTTTCAGTACTCGATGTCCTTTGAGAATCAGGCCGGCATGATGGATAAGGTCTTCAATTTCGAAGGACTTAAGGTCTTCGTGGATGCCACGTCGCTGATGTACCTGAACGGCTGTACGGTCGATTACGTTGAGACCCTCGAGGCCGCCGGCTTCAAGTTTGATAATCCGAACACGAAGAGCACCTGCGGGTGCGGTTCCTCGTTCAGCGTTTAACGTTCTGAAACATCTTGGCTCCAGAATAGAGACCAGTTAGACCTCCGCAACTAGGCCCTGCCAGCAGGCAGGGCCGTTTTATTTGCGATTTCTGACGCCTGGTCGCCAAGCGCTGAACACTAATTCTGAATCAGTGGAAGCGTTTGCGTGTTGTTATACGGGATGTCCTCGATCTGCACCGACATGGGTGCAATCTGTACCACTTTGTAGTGGTGATCGACGACATCTCCTTCTGCGGCGATGAAAACGTCATCCCCGTGAAGGAGAAACGCCTTTTTAGCGCCGCCCTGGTGCGTTTCGTACCCGAAAAATTTCAGGTCGATGGGCGGTGGAGGCGGCGGTCCCGTTGGAACCTGCGCAACCGGCTGGGACCTGATCGGTGCTTTCACCTGTTCGATTACCGGTTCCGAGAACATCGAAAAAATGTTCCGCCCCTTGCCTGTGTATTCGATGGATTCGGCCTGCGCCATTACTTCGGGATGAAGTGTGGGATCGAGCCCCGCCATCGGTCCAGAAATCTTCGTGGCCTCGTGTGCGCCGCCAGGAATTACGCGCGGCTTGCCTGCTGAAGCGGCGGCCCGCGCAGGAGTAGGGGCAGGCACCGCTGCGGGACTCTGGGCAACAGGCGTTGTGGTCGGGGATCCCCCGAAAACATTCACGAGGTTGTAGATCACCAGCCCGAGAACTACAACGCCCAGCACGGCAGCAATGGCGACCTTCTTCTTGTCTTCGGCTCCGATCTTCATGGCCATCAGCGCTCACCCTCCACTCTGGCCGTTTGCGCCTCCGCTGACTCGCCGCCCTCATTTGCCGGAGGCTGCTCACCAGGGTTCGTCCTCAGATACGTCGTCAGGCGGAGTCGCAGATTCACAAGCCCGCCCTGCTGACCAGTGAATGTCAACCCGTCAATGATGAAGAACACATGGTTCTTGTCCCGCTCGAGGTCGTTGATGAAGTGCATCAGCGCCGTATAGTCGCCGCTCAGGTTCGCGTCGATCCGAAGCTCTGTCAGCGCATCAGTTGCGGGCTTGGCGGTGTACTGGGCCCGCGTCAGCCGGACTTGGTTCTTCACGTCCGCCGCCCCAAGTTCCCCGGCGATCGTCGAATAGTTCGGCGCGATGCGTTGCTCGAAGAATTTGTTTTCATCTTCGCGCGCCTCGTCCACTTTGTGCGGCAGCCCTTCGAGATGCGCCATCTGCGCCTGCAGCTGCGCCGCCCTGATCTGCTCTCTTTGGTATTCCTGCGAGTTCACCTGTCCGGCGGCGTGGAACGCAAGCACGACCTTCGCTGAGAGAAACAACGCCAGGCCTCCCAGCAGCACCGCTCCGGCGATGTGCAGGTTTAGAACTGTAGCGAAGCGGCGAAGATCCTTCATTGCTCACCTCGCCTGTTCAGGCTCGACCTTGGATTGCCGCCCCGCCTCGCGCCGGGAACGTTCGCGGCCCCCGGCGTCCGGAGCTTGGGCTTTTTCGCCGGCGGAATCCGGTCGCCGGTTTTGTTCTCTCCGTTCTTGCTCTCCGCATCCGTCCCGGCTTTGTTCTCTGTAGCTTTCTCTGACTTCTCCTCGACCTCGCTCAGTGGCCGGTAGTCTGCCAGAATATCGAAATTCACCTGAATCGACGCGTTAATCGGCTGTGCGCCCTGGTTCGGTCCCGTCGATGTTGCCAGCGCCTCGCCCGCGAGTCTCGGATACGCGAAGTGCCGCGATTTCTCGAGGTTCCGCACCAGCTCGACGGCCCTGTCTCGCGCCCCGTTGACTCGCAGACGGATTGCCACCTCGCCATCCGGCGACACCTCCGGCTCAATGCTCAGCACCTGCACGCCCGAAGGCAGCACTGTCTCGAGATCGGTCATCGTCGCCGTCCACGAAAACGCCTTGCGCCGGAACAACGAATTCAGGAAATCCGACTGCGTCAGAACAGCCGCGTTCTGCGGCTGCCGCATCAGCGCCTGATAGCTCTGCTGCTGCTGTTCGAGCTTCCGCACGTTCTTCTCGACCGCCTGCACCCGCATAGTTGCCGCCTCCGCCTTGTTGCGTTCTGCGCGCAGAAGCAGCCACAGTGGGAGGGCGAGCAAAAGGAACACCGCCATCAAAATACGCAGCTGCTTGATGATCGGCCGCACATCGATGTAGGGCTTGCTTGCGAGATTGAGAGTGATCTTCATCAGCTTGCCAGGGCCCCCGTCACGCCCGCAGCCAGACCCTTTGGCAGCGTGCCCAAAACGCCCGTCGCCGGGCCGGCCACGAGATCGCGTAGTCTCAGACCGCTCTCAGCCGCGCCATCGAGAACGCGCTCTAACTCCTGCGCCCCACCTGGCCCGACACAATACAGCACTTCCGGACTCGCACGTAGCGTGTCCTCGAAATAGGCCCGCGCCACCAGCACGCACTGCGCCAGCTCGTCCTTGAGTACAGCCTCGTTTGCTGCCAACTCCTCTGTGCGATGCAGGAGGAGCTCACCGCCGGCAGAAATCGCCGTCGTTAGCCATTGCCCGCTCCGGTTCACGACCAGCGCGGGATCACGCGTCGTCAGTGCCGCAAGCGAAGCTAGCGTAGAGGGCAGCAGCACGCCGGGCTCGTATCCCGCCCCGCGCACCACACCTTCATATTCGGCCCGCACAGGCCCGGCCATCGCGGTCACCAGCACATGGGCCTGCTCGGCTCCCTGTCGCATTACCTGATAGCTCACTGCGGCGTCATCTACTTCAAACGGCATCAGCTTGCGCAATCGGAAGCGCACAATGGGAAGCGCCTCCTGAGCCTTGGCCGGCAACGTGTCAAAATCCAGCATCAGCACCCGCACTGCCGCATCCGGAACAATGAGCGTAAGCTGCTTTTCCCGCGCACTCACATCGTCCAGAGCCTTCCTAATAGCTGCCTCGACCGCTGCCCGATCCAGAAGGTTGTCTCCTGCCAGCAGAGGCTTCACTGCTTCCGGCGGCAGCGGGGCAAAGCTCATTACTGCCTTCCCGTCTTTTTGCAGCCGTGCGGCGATCACGCCCTCGGGCGTGATTTCGCAGGCGAGCCCCGGCCGCGAGTTCGTGTTGGCGGAAAGAATGCGAAAGGGTATTGCCACGTCGAATCCAGTTTAGGCTATTGCCTGAAGCCACTCCTCACAAAACTGTGCTCTGCTCTCAGCGTCTTCATCGCGACGCCTCGATAAACGTCACCTTGTTAATCTCTTTCAGCGTCGTCAGCCCACGCCGGACGCGATCGATTGCCGACTCGCGGAGGAACTTCATGCCCTCCTGCTGCGCCAGCCGCCGAACCTCCGACGTTGGCTTCTTGTCGAGAATCATCTCGCGGATCGGGTCCGTCAGGTCCAGCAACTCGTGAATCGCCGTCCGCCCGCGGTACCCCGTCCCGCCGCACTCGATGCATCCGGCCCCCTCGCGAAACTCGAAGTCCCGCCACTCCGCCATATCCAGCCCGCTCGCGATCAGGGCCTCATCGTCATAATGGATCGGACGCACGCAGTACTCGCAGATGGTCCTCACCAGCCGCTGCGCCAGAATGCAGTTCAGCGCCGAGACGAAGTTGTACGCCTCAACACCCATGTTCAGAAAGCGGCCCAGTACATCGACCACGTTGTTCGCGTGCACGGTCGTGAAGACCAAGTGTCCGGTAAGGGCCGCGTTAATGGCGATCTGCGCCGTCTCCTGGTCGCGAATCTCACCGACCAGAATCTTGTCCGGATCGTGCCGCAGGATCGACCTCAGTCCGCGCGCAAACGTCAGGCCCTTCTTCTCGTTTACCGGAATCTGCGTGATACCGCGAATCTGATACTCGACGGGATCTTCAATGGTGATGATCTTATCTTCATCGCTTTTGATCTCGTTGAGCGCCGCATAAAGAGTAGTCGTCTTGCCCGATCCCGTTGGCCCCGTCACCAACACCATTCCGTACGGTTCGGTGATATACCGGCGGAAGCGCCGCAGATCGTCCTCGTGAAATCCGACCACATCGAGCGTCAGCTTGCGGAACTTCTCGCTCATCGACTCCTTGTCGAGCACACGCAGCACAGCGTTTTCGCCATGCACCGTTGGCATGATGGATACGCGAAAGTCGATCAGGCGCCCCTTGTATCGCACCCGGAAGCGCCCGTCCTGGGGGACGCGCCGTTCGGCAATATCGAGCTCGCTCATGACTTTGACGCGCGACAGGATGGTCATGTGGTGCTCGCGTGCAATCGGAGCCATGGCCAGCTGCAGCACGCCGTCAATGCGGTACTTCACGACCAGCGAGTCATCGTTCGTCTCGATGTGAATATCCGACGCCCTTCGCTCGAGTGCTGTGAAGATCGTCGTATCCACGAGACGGATGATCGGGCTGATGTCCTCTTCCGAGGTCAGCTTCTCGATCGAGATCGTCTCGTCGTTATCGTCGTGCTCGGAGACCACGTCAAAGGTCATGCCTTCAGACGCCTCTTCGAGTACGCGCTGCGACTGCTCGGTCTTCTTCAGCAGATCAGTGATCTGTGACAGCGTTGCCACCCGGGTTATGATCTTCTGTCCCAGGATTCCGGTGATCTCATCGAGCACCATCAGCCGGCTCGGATCGCTGACCGCGATCACCAGCTTCTCGTCGATCTGCTCCAGCGGCACAAAGTTATAGCGGAACATCATGTCCACCGGCACCCGCTTCATCAACTCATGCTGAATCCGGAAGTGCTTCAGGTCGACAAACTCGCAGCGATAGCGCTGCGCGAGTGCCTGCGCCCGCTCTGTCTCATTCATCTCAATTGGTTGTGCCAGTACAGGCGCCTGTGCCATACAGTCCTCAAATTTCTTCGTCGATCTTTGTGCTCTCTGTGTCCTCTGTGGTGAGGTTTTCGTTCTCAGCTACGTTGCTGGGAAGCTTTTTCTACCGTTGAAAATTGCTCGCGTTGCCCAGTGAAAATATCGGCAGATAGAGCGAAATCAGAATCACCACTACCACCACGCCCATGATGATCAGAATCGCCGGCTCGATCAGCGACATTGCCGCCGTCAGCGCCGTCTGCACGTCTTCCTCAAAAAACTCCGCCACCGAATTCAGCATTCCCGGTAATGCGCCTGTCGATTCGCCCACCTCGATCATTTCAATCGACAGAGACGGAAACACCTTCGTTCCTGCGAGGCTCTGCGCCAGCCCCTTACCCTCGCGCACGCTCGTTACCGAAGAAAACACGGCCTTCGCGATCCGCCTGCTGGCGATCGACCGCGCCGCCGTCTCGAGCGATGGAACCAGGGGCAAACCGCCGGAGAGCAGCGTCGAGAGGGTCCGCGCAAACAGCGCCACCTGGTATTTCAACCAGATCATTCCGAAGAGCGGTAGCTTGATCCGGACGCCGTCCAACCGGTCCGAACCGGCATCGGTCTTCGTCCAGCGATAGATCAGAAACCCGATAAGCGCGAGCACCGGCAGCACATACAGCGCATAATGTTGCGCCCCCTGCCCCAGCGCCAGCATCGCTGTCGTCATGGCAGGCAGCTGGGTCCCCAGTTGATCGTAAAGTGTGGCAAAGCGTGGCACCACAAACGTGATTAAGAAAATAAACAAACCAAAAACCAGCGTAATCAGCAACATCGGATAAATCAGCGACGCCTTTAGCTTCTTGGTAAACGTTAGTGAAACCCGCTGAAAATCCAGATACCGCTTGAGCACCTCCTCGAGGTTGCCGCTTCGCTCGCCAGCGAGCAGTGTCGTTGTATAGATCACCGGGAAACCGCCCTGGGCCTCAAAAGCCGCCGAGATCGACTCGCCCGTCCGCACCCGCGCCGCCACGTTCTGCAGCTGGCCCGCAAACGCTGCATTCTTCTGGCTCTTCGCCAGCATTTCAAGCGAGCCCAGGATGGGCAGTCCGGCGCGGATCAGGGTCAGAAACTGCTGATTGAAAATGATGAATGTCTCAAGCTTGGCTTTCTTGCGGCTGCCCGTCAGGCCCCGCGGCTTGACCGAGTAGACGTAGTACCCCGCTTGTGTAAAGCGATGGTGCAGTTCCTCCGCGGTCGCAGCCGAATGCACCTGTTGCTGCACACGGCCGCGTTCATCGGCCAGTTTGATAACAAATTCCGCCATGAGATGCTACTTCAGGGTACCAGTTCCCGCAGCGGATAGACGCAGCCGTACCCCAAACCGTTCATGCCCGATTCCGAATCGAACCGGCAATTTCCCGGACCCTGAAGTTGTCATCCCGAGCGCGGCGGAGCGGAGTCGAGGGACCTGCTTTTGAGTCCGGTGTCAGGGTAGGCAAAGGGTGTGGCGTAACGCTCATACCCGGCTACTTCCGCCCCGGCAACGCCCCAAGCCTCGCAATCCTGCCTTCTGGACCCACCACCCACGGCAGGCTCAGCGCGTTCCAGTTCCCGTCATCTAGCGAAGACCAGGTCTTCCCATCGTCATCGCTCATGTCTGAGCCGTTGGTTCCGACCGCGATCCACGCCTTGGCACCCGCATCCCACGCCACCGCAGAGCGGTAGCCGTGGGGAGGTCGCTCCGCCGCCCTCCAATGAGATCCGCCGTCGGCTGTCCACGCCACTGTCCCGCCAGATTCATTCGGCTTCGGGTAGTCCCCTCCGGCCACAACCCAGTGCTGGCTATCGCGAGAGGCCAGGGAAAACACCCCCGCAGAGGTGCCATCTCCGGACACAGGAGGCTTGCTAAGGTCGAAGGTCCAGTGTTTCAGGCACTCCTCCGGATTGCTGTGCGCCATGCCCATCGTGCAATCGATCCCGCCCCGGTACACCAGCGCGCCGCCCGGCCCGCTCGTCCCGAACCATGGTGCCCACACAGGGCCCATCACCGGTCCTGTCAGCGCCATAGCCGAATTGCTCGCCGCAAACGCTCCGCGTTTCTGGCCTACCGCGTCCGGGTTTGCGGTCTGAATCGCATTCCACGTCAACCCGCCATCCCCGGTCCGCAGCAGAACAAACCTGCCGTTGACCGGATCGCCAAGCAAAAATCCGTTCTTGCGGTCAGAAAACACCACCGCATCCCAAAACCCATCTTTATCCGGATTCGTAAACAACAGCTTCCAGCTGGAACACCCGTCCGTCGTCTTATATAGCCGCGACTGATCCCCGGGTCCCGACGACATCACAATCGCCGTCTGGGTATCCCAGGCCCAGATACCGCGAAAATCCAACTTCTCCGCCCCGCGAGGCATCGCGCAGCTCTGCCACATGCAGCCGCCGTCCTCCGTCCGCAGAACCGTCCCGTTCGTCCCGCTCGCCCATGCCACACCGCCGCCCACCGCATGAATCCCGCGCAGACTCGCCTTCGTTCCGCTCGACTGCATCACCCACGGACCTGAAGTCTTGTCCTGAGCGTGAGCGGCGGAATTAACGACAAGAAGTGAAAGGAAAAGGGAAGCGAGGAGCTTCCAATCAGTCATGTGGAAATCATATCGATGTGTCACAGATAAGCCACCAGGCTAACTCGCTGACTCGCTTGCGCCCCGCAGGGCGCGCTGACTCGCTGCACTAGACCGGCGGCATCCCCTCCACGACCTTTACCCCTGCCGGCGCGTTGAACACAAAATCTGCATCGGAAGCCGCCGCATTCGCCTTCTCATCGGCGAACACGAACGCATTCGTAATTCCGTCGGTCTCCTCTACCTTCATCGTTCGGATCACGCCATCCGCCGTCGCCGTCAGGCTGAAGCTGGCCACCCGTTTTTCGAGGCCCTTCGGAATTCCCGTCAGCACGAACGTCCCATCCGACTGCGGAGAAATCTGCAGTCCCGTCAGCTCCTGCTCCAGCTTCGTATGCCCCAACAGCAGGCGCAGCGGAGACCGCATGTCATCCAGCTTCTTCACCGGGACCCGCTGCACCTCGGTATCACCCGGCGAGTAGAAGTACCCGTATTTGCCGTCCAGTACGAACAGCTTCCCCGCCGGTTTAGAGTACGTCCAGCGCATCTTGCCTGGCTTTTTCAGCAGAAGCACGCCCGCTTCCTTGCGGTTCATGCCCATGCCCTCGTATGTCTGGGTAAACTGCACTTCGAGTGAGTGCAATGAGTTGTAGTGCTGGCCGATCCGTTCAGCGAGCGCTTGCGGCGTCAGCGACGATGGCTGAGCCCGTGCCACACCACCCGGCATGAGCGCAATAAGCAACAAGGCTGCCCGTGACCACCCACGCATCACTGCAGCGGCTGGGTGCAGTTTGTTCCGCCCGATGGATCTGCCTTAATTTCCCCTTGCTGGTCGATGCAGTAACCGTTCGTTCCTGTCCGGCCCACCGCCTGGGGAACCGCGGTTGCCTCATAGCCGGTGTACTGGTCCTGGTTGTTGATCGTGACCTTCGTGCAGTTCACGATGTTGAACGTGTACCCGCTCTTCTGTCCAGTGGCCAAGCCGGTGTCCAGAACCTGCGACGACTGCGGAGTCGGCGCGCCCGACTTCGGATCACCGCCCAGCGCCGCCAGAGAGCACGCAAACCCATTCACCGGGTAATTCGTCTGGTATTGAATTTGCGCGCTATAAATGGCCCTCAGCGACTGGATCGCCGACGTCTGGTTCGCCTGGATCTTCATCTTCGCGAAGTTTGGAATCGCAATCAGCATCAGCACCAGCATGATGGAAATCACGATCAAAAGCTCCATCAGCGTAAACCCGGCCTGCCTGCGCCGGCGAGACCGCTGCTGATCAGTTTCCCGCGCGAAATTCCGCACAACGTTTTGCAACACCCTCGAATGCCTCATAGCTTTACTACCATCCTGGGGCAGCCGCACACTACCGCCAACGCAATCCTAAAGGATGAAGACGCGCGGCACCAGCGCAGCGCTCAGGGAAACAGCTTTTAGCCTCTAGCTCCTAGCTTCTCATTGCCCCTACAAAGGCCAACCGGATCGCTTCTTGAGCAACGGCTAGCTGGAGCTAGGAGCTGGCAGCTAGAAGCTACTCCTTAGCACACCAGCCGGTTCCGGGTCAGCTTCATCCCGTCGAGTCTTCCAAGCAACGTGACTGCCACCAGCTCCGGCTGGAACAACTCCCGCGACATTTGCATCACCTGCTCTGCCGTTACTTCTTCCACCTTGTCCAGAATCTCCTGCTGTCCGAAGAAGTAGTTAAAGTACATCTGCTGCCGCGCCAGGTTCGACATCCGCGACATCGAGCTTTCGAGCGAGAGCAGCAGATTGCCCTTAAGCTGGTCCTTTGCCCGGCGCAGCTCATCGGCTGGTAACGGCTCATTCTTCAGCCGGCTGAACTCCGCCATCACGAGGTCGATCACCTGTACCGCTTTGTCCGCCGATGTTCCCGCATAGACGCACAGGGATCCCGTATCGCTATAGGGATTCAAATCGCTATAGATGGCATACGCCAGCCCGCGTTCCTCGCGAATCGTCTGGAACAGCCGCGAACTCATGCCGCCGCCCAGTACTGTGTTCAGCAC
>Ga0213872_10002229_pt1 | contig 11597 bp, 16 predicted proteins | sample VelepicomBERX_R2_FD_160071 | JGI IMG/M metagenome (GOLD analysis project Ga0213872, IMG submission 160071) | Rhizosphere microbial communities from Vellozia epidendroides in rupestrian grasslands, the National Park of Serra do Cipo, Brazil - RX_R2 | ecosystem: Host-associated > Plants > Roots >... | reverse complement strand
TGGCCTATGCGCATGCCCTCAAGGGGCACCAGCACTGCCAGCGCGTCAAGGAGCAGGTCGACTTCTCGGCCACCATGATCAACAGCGGCATCCCCAAGGCCCTGGGCCTGCCCGAGACCCAGTACACCCTCAAGCAGCTGCTGCCCACCACCATCGGCCGCACCCTGGCGCGGGCGCTCGAATCGCAGTACTGCGGCGAGATGATGCACGAGGACTTCAAGGACCTGGTGGCCAACATCAAGGCCGGCGACACCAGCACCGCCAACGTCGAGAAGTGGGACCCCGCCACCTGGCCGGTCGAGGCCAAGGGCGTGGGCACCGTGGCCGCGCCGCGCGGCGCGCTGGGCCACTGGATCCACATCAAGAACGGCCGCATCGAGAACTACCAGTGCGTGGTGCCGACCACCTGGAACGGCAGCCCGCGCGATGCCAAGGGCCAGATCGGCGCCTTCGAGGCCAGCCTGATGAACACCCCCATGGTCAACCCCGAGCAGCCCGTCGAGATCCTGCGCACCCTGCATTCCTTCGACCCCTGCCTGGCCTGCTCCACCCATGTGATGAGCCCCGAGGGCGAAGAGCTGACCCGGGTGAAGGTGCGCTGAAGCCGCCCCGCCGCCGCACCGCCCCCACGAACGACAAGGAGACCGCACCATGAAGACCCGTCGAATCGCCGCCCCCCTGCTGGCCGCCCTGGGCCTGCTGGCCCTGGGCACCGCCCAGGCCCACCCGGGCCATGGCCCCGAAAGCTTCGCCTCGGGCCTGGCCCACCCCTTCAGCGGGCTGGACCACCTGCTGGCCATGCTGGCCGTGGGCGTCTGGTCCACCCTGGCCCTGCCGGCCGGCCGCCGCCTGCTGGGGCCGGCACTGTTCCTGCTGTGCCTGCTGGCGGGCGCCGGCCTGGGCCTGGCCGGCCTGCAGCTGCCCGGCACCGAAGCCGGCGTGGCGCTCACGGTCAGCCTGTTCGGCGTGCTGCTGCTGGCCGGCCCGCGCACCGGCCTGGGCACAGGCCTCGGTCTGATCGCGGCGGCCGGCCTGCTCCATGGCCTGGCGCACGGCAGTGAAGCCGCTGCGGGCACCCTGTGGGCGGCCTACGCGGCCGGCTTCATGCTCGCCTCGGGCCTGCTGCACGGCCTGGGCCTGGCGGCAGGCGCCGGCCTGCAGCGCCTGCCGCTCTGGGCCCTGCGCGGCCTGGCCGGCGGCCTCGGCGCCTCGGGCCTGGTGATGCTGGCCGGCCGCGTCTGAACCACGGCACAGCCCAAGGAGCCAGCGCCATGAGCAGCACCACCGCCACCCCGGCCGCCGAGGAAACCCCGGTCTCGGCCAGCGAAAGCGCGCACGACGCGCGCGCCGTCGCCCAGGCAAGGGCCCTCAAATCGGTCTACGTCTACGAAGCCCCGGTGCGCGCCTGGCACTGGGTCAATGCCCTGGCCATCACGGTGCTCAGCGTCACCGGCTACCTGATCGGCTCGCCCCTGCCCAGCCTGTCGGGCGAGGCCAGCGAGCACTACCTGATGGGCTATATCCGCTTCGGCCACTTCGCCGCCGGCTATGTGCTGGCCGTCGCCCTGCTGGCGCGCATCTACTGGGCCCTGGTGGGCAACCACCATGCGCGCGAGCTGTTCTGGGTGCCGGTGTTCCAGAAGGCCTATTGGAAAGAGGTGCTGGTGCTGCTGCGCTGGTACAGCTTCCTGAACCGGCAGCCCGGCAAGTACGTGGGCCACAACCCGCTGGCGCGCTTCGCCATGGTCTTCGTCTTCCTCACCACCCTGGTCTTCATGGTGTTCACCGGCTTCGCGCTCTATGCCGAAGGCGCGCAGCGGGGCTCCTGGGCCGACCGGCTGTTCGGCTGGGTGATCCCCCTGTTCGGCCAGTCGCAGGATGTGCACACCTGGCACCACCTGGGGCTGTGGGTGCTGGTGACCTTCGTCATCATCCACGTCTACGCCGCCATCCGCGAGGACATCATGGGCCGCTCCAGCGTGGTCAGCACCATGATCTCGGGCCACCGCACCTTCAAGGACTGAACCATGGACGAGACCGTCTGCGTCCTGGGCATCGGCAATGTGCTGTGGGCCGACGAGGGCTTCGGCGTGCGCTGCGTCGAGACCCTGCACAGCCGCTACAGCTTCGCGCCCCATGTGCAGCTGATCGACGGCGGCACCCAGGGCCTGTACCTGATCCAGCATGTGCAGCAGGCCTCGCGCCTGCTGATCTTCGACGCCATCGACTACGGCCTGGAGCCGGGCACGCTCAGGCTCATCGAGGGCGACGAGGTGCCGGCCTTCCTGGGCGCCAAGAAGATGAGCCTGCACCAGACCGGCTTCCAGGAGGTGCTGATGCTGGCCAAGCTCACCGAGCAGTTCCCGCGCGAGATCGTGCTGCTGGGCTGCCAGCCCGAGGAGCTCGAAGACTACGGCGGCAGCCTGCGCCCACGGGTCAAGCAGGCGCTCGAAGATGCACTGGCACTGGCCCTGGACCGGTTGCGCGCCTGGGGCGCCGCCCCCAGCCTGCGCAGCGAACCCCTGAGCGGCACCGAGGCCATCACCTTCAGCGAGCTGGCCCTGGCCCGCTACGAGGCAGAACGCCCGCCCGCTGCCGAGGCCTGCCGCATCGGCGACGCCCGCTTCATGCCCGCCACCGACGCCGCCGGGGCCTGAGCCATGTGCATCGGAATCCCCATGCAGGTGCTGATGACCGAGCCCGGCCATGCCCTGTGCCAGGGCCGGGGCGATCTGCGCCGGGTGCACACCGCCCTGGTCGGCACGCTGAACACGGGCGACTGGGTGCTGGTGTTTCTCGACAGCGCCCAGGAACGGTTGAGCCCGCAACGGGCCGCCGAGATCGACGCCACCCTCGACCTGGTGCTGCAGGCCGCCGACGGCGGCCCACCCGAGGCCGCCCCCTTCGATTTGCCCTCGGCCCTGAGCCGCGACCAGTTGCTGGCCCTGGCCGGCCAGCCCGCACCCGCCCCAACCCATGCCACCGAGGCCCGCCGTGAGCCCTGACCTTCTGACCGACACCGCCACCCCCCTGCACCTGCCGGTGCAGGCCCCGCCCGCCGTACCGGACACGCCGGCCCTGGTGGAGCGCCTGGTCCGGCAATTCGGCGCCCGCTGGGTCGACGAAGCCGGCTTCGATGCCTGGGCCGCCGAGGGCGGCGACCAGGTGCTGCTGTTCACCGGCGACACCAGCCGCTTCCCCGAAGGCCTGGACGTGGCGGTGGTGCTGCCCGAGCTGCAGAAGCACTTCGCGCAGCGCTTCGGCCTGGGCGTGGTGCCGCGCGCCAGCGAAGAGCGCCTGGCGCGCCGCTTCGGCTCGCAGCGCTGGCCCACCCTGGTGTTCCTGCGCCAGGGCCAGTATGTGGACGCCCTCAGCGGCATGCTCGACTGGGAGGTGTTCGTGCAACGGGTGCAGGCCATCCTCGAACAGGCGCCGCGCCGCGCCCCCGGCGTGGGCATCCCGCTGGTGGCGGCGGCCGACCCCGGCAGCTGCCATTGACCCGACCCGGAGCACCGCCCCCATGAAAGACTTTCCCATCCCCGTCGTCGGCATCGGCCCCGGCAGCCAGACCGAAGACGACACCCTGGCCTACATGCCCATGCCCCAGGGCATGGACACCTTCCACCATCCCAGCCTGCCCGAGGCCGACGAGGTGGCGGACTGCCGCGCGGCCCGCGAGCTGCTGGCCCGCGCGGTCGAATTGCTCGGCCCGGTCGGCCAGGGCGGCCCCAACCAGCACCTGGACCTGCGGCTTCTGCCGGCCGCCGACCTGCGCCTGATCAACCAGGTGCTCGGCGAGGGCGAGGTCAGCGCACGGGTGCTGTCCCAGGGCGACGACCAGCACGAGACCCGGGTGCAGGAGTCGGTGTTCGCCGGCGTCTGGCGGGTCGTGCACCTGGTCAATGGCCAGGCCGTCGAGGACAGCCTCGAACTCGGTCCGGTGCCCGAAGTGCTGCGCCAGGCCGCCGGTCAGGATGCCCGCCCGCCCCTGCCGGTCTGGGACGGCCCGCTGCCGCCCAATGTGCAGAACGCACCGGCCCTGCTGGCCGAGGTCGAGGACCAGATCGCGCTGTGGCAGCCCGGCCAGCCCTCGCATGTGATCAACCTCACCCTGCTGCCCATGTCCGACGAGGACATCGGCTTTCTAGACCACCACCTGGGCACCGGCCGCGTGCTGATCCTGTCGCGCGGCTATGGCAACTGCCGCATCACCAACGCCTGCCGGCCCCATGTCTGGCGCGTGGTGTACTACAACTCGCAGGACGTGGTGATCCTCAACACGGTCGAGGTCGGCGCCCTGCCCGAGGTGGCGCAGGCCGCCGCCGAAGACCTGGCCGATTCGCGCGAGCGCCTGCACGAGGTGCTGCAATGGGTGAGCGGCACATGACCCTGCCCGATCCCGGCCCGCGCTTTGAAGGCAGCTACCTCGGCGACGCCGCACGGCTGCCCGCCGAGGCGCGGCTCGAATGCAAGATCTGCTGGTGGGTCTACGACCCGGCGCAGGGCGACCCGGTCTGGCAGATCCCGCCCGGTGTGCCCTTCAGCGGGCTGCCCGCCCACTGGCGCTGCCCCCAGTGCGACGGCGACGCCGACCAGTTCATGGTGCTCGCCAGCACCGCGTGAGCACCGAATGAGCATCCCCATGGCCCCGCTGATGCCTCCGCTACCGGACCCCGCCCTGGCGCGGCGCTGCGCCGACCTGAGCGCCGTGTTCGACGAGGTCGCGCGCACCCGCATGCTGGGCGTGCCCGTGGTCAACCCGGCGCTGACAGTCCAGGCGCTGGGCTTCGAGCCCCTGCCCCGCGAGGCCGCGCCAGAGGACGGCGCTCCGCCGCCGGGCCCGGGGCTGGGCGTGCTCATCACCCCCTGGTTCATGAACCTGGTCTGCCTGCCCCTGCAGAGGCAGTTGCCAAGCCGCCCGGTCGGCCAGACCCGCCCCCGCCGGCTCGGCCCCGAGGGGCTGTCCTTCGACTTCATGGAGGCCTGGCACGACAGGCTGGGGGCCTACGAGGTCTGCTCGCTGTTCTCGCCCATGTTCGAATTCGCCGACCAGGCCGCCGCCTGCGCCACCGCGCACGAAGTGCTCAAGGTGCTGCGCCCGGCGCCGCCCACGCCCAAACCCCAAGCGCTGCGCCCCGAGGCGCCGGCCCGGCGGGCCTTTCTGTTCGGACGCGGGACATGAACAGCCCCGGCCGCATCGACGCACTGGGCGGGCGCCTGCACCTGCGACCGGGCCTGGGCCGCCCGCACAACCTGCACAGCGACCGGCAGGACTGGGCGGCACGGCTGGCCCCCGGGCGCCACGCCGCCGATTGGCCGGCCCTGCTGGGCCGCCTGCTCAGCCTCTGCGGCCAATCGCAGCAGCTGTGCGCGCGGCTGGCCCTGCAGGCCGCGCGCGGCCTGCAGGGCCAGACCGACGACGCCGACCGCCTGCGCCAGGAAACCCTGCGCGAGCACCTGCGCCGCATCCTGCTGGACTGGCCGCGCCTGCTGGGCCCGGACGCCGCCCTCACCGCCCAGGCCCAACAGGCCCTGAACCGCTGCCCGGGTCTGGGTCCGGCGCCGGCCCACCCCGCCTTGCTGGACTGGCTGGCCGAAGACCTGCTGCAGGAGCCGGTCCGGTTGTGGCTGCAACATTGGCAGGCCGACCCCGCCGGCTGGCTGCGCGACTGGTCAGGACAAGGCCGCAGCTGGCTGGCGGCCTTGCTGGACCGCACCCGCCCCCTGCTGGACCAGGCCCGCCCGGCCTGCCCGCCGCTGCCGTTTCCGCAGGCAGAGGCCGATTGGCTGGCCCTGGCCGGCCCCCTGGCCAGCGACCCCGGCTTCTCGGTGCGCCCGCTGTGGCACGGCGGCTGCGCCGAGACCGGCCCCTGGAGCCGCCAGCGCCAGCCCCACCCCGAAGCCTTCGACACCCCCTGGCTGCGCCTGGGCGCGCGCCTGGCCGAGCTGCTGCGCCTGGCCCTGCCGGACCAGGCGCCGGACTGCGGTCGCCACTGGCTGCGGCAGGCCGGCTTCAGCCCGCGCCCCGGCGAGGGCCTGGGCGCGGTCGAGATGGCGCGGGGCCTGCTGGTGCACCGGGTGCGGCTCGACGACAGCGGCGAGCGCTTGGTCGAGGCCCAGGTGCTGGCCCCCACCGAATGGAATTTCCATCCCCTGGGCCCGGTGGCCCTGGCGTTGGAGAACCCGCCCGCCGCCAGCGGGGTCCGCCCCTATGCCCAGGCCCTGGTCTGCGCGTACGATCCCTGCGTGCCCCATGAAATCGACGAGGTGACCCATGCATGAAGCCAGCCTGGCCGGCGGCATCCTCCAGCTGGTGGAGGACGCGGCGCGGCGCGAAGGCTTCCGCCGGGTCCGTCGCCTGCAGCTCGAGGCCGGCCAGCTGGCAGGCATCGAGGTGCGCGCCCTGCGCTTCGCCCTCGAGGCCCTGGCCCCCGGCACCTGCCTGGAAGAGGCCCGCATCGACATCGACGAGCCCCCGGGCCAGGCCTGGTGCCTGCCCTGCGCGACCACGGTGGCCCTGGCCCAGCGCGGCGACGCCTGCCCCCATTGCGGCCGCTACCAACTGCAGCCCACCGGCGGCACCGAGCTGCGCGTGCTCGAGCTGCTGGTCGAAGACGACTGAACAAACGCCAGGAGACAGACCATGTGTGTAGTTTGCGGATGCGCCGGCCACGGCGCCGACACCCCTGCCGCCACCGAGACGCCCGCCGCCGAAGCCGGCGTGGTCCAGCGCGATGCCCGCACCGGCGACCTGCATTTCGGAGCCGGCGCCGCCCGGGTCTCGGTGCCCGGCATGAGCCAGGCCCGCGCCATCCGGCTCGAGGCCGACATCCTCGGCGAGAACAACCGCGTGGCGCGCGCCAACCGGGCCCATTTCGAGGCCCATGGCGTGACCGCGCTGAACCTGGTCTCCAGCCCCGGATCGGGCAAGACCACCCTGCTGTGCGCCACCATCGAGGCGCTGCGCCGGCGCGACCCCGGCCTGGCGGTGGCGGTGATCGAGGGCGACCAGCAGACCAGCTTCGACGCCGACCGCATCCGGGCCACCGGCGCACCGGCCATCCAGGTCAACACCGGCAAGGGCTGCCACCTCGACGCCCCGATGGTGGCCGAGGCCTTTGCCCAGCTGCACCACCATCATCACGATCACGATCACCATGACCATCATCATGGCCACGGCCACCCGGCCGCGCGCAGCCTGCTGTTCATCGAGAACGTCGGCAACCTGGTCTGCCCTGCGGTCTGGGACCTCGGCGAGGCGGCCAAGGTGGCCATCCTGTCGATCACCGAAGGCGAGGACAAGCCGCTCAAATACCCCGACATGTTCGCCGCCGCCCGGCTCATGGTGCTCAACAAGATGGACCTGCTGCCGCACCTGCGCTTCGATGTGGCACGCTGCATCGAGGCGGCGCGCCGGGTCAATCCGGCCATCGAGGTGATCCAGCTCTCGGCCACCACCGGCGCCGGCATGGAGGCCTGGCTCAACTGGCTGGACTGCAGCCTCGCCCCCGCATGACCCCGGACCTGGACCCGGGGGACGCCACCGCCCCGCCGCGCCCCCGCGTGCTGGCCCTGGGCGCCTGGCTCAAGAACAGCGCCTGCCTGCTCGGCCCCGAAGGCGCGCGCTGGTCGCCTGCGCACGGCGACCTGGGCGACCCCGCGGCCTGCCGCGCGCTCGAAGCCTCGGCGCGGGCGCTGCTGGCCGGTGCCGCCGGCCCGGTGCAGGCCCTGGCCCACGATCTGCACCCCGACTTCTTCAGCACCCGGCTGGCCCTGAGCCTGGCCGACGAACTGGGCGTGCCGGCCCTGGGGGTGCAGCACCACCATGCCCACATCGCAGCCGTGATGGCCGAACATGGGCTCGAGTCGCCCACGCTCGGCCTGGCCCTCGACGGTGTCGGGCTGGGCAGCGACGGCAGCGCCTGGGGCGGCGAGCTGCTCTGGGTGGCCCCGGGCGCCTGGCGCCGCCTGGGCGGGCTCTGGCCCCTGGCCCTGCCCGGCGGCGACGTGGCCGCGCGCGAGCCCTGGCGCATGGCCGCCTCGGTGCTGCAGGCGCTGGGCCGCGGCAATGAAATCGGCCCGCGTTTTTCTGCCGCCGTCGGCGCGCCCCAGGCCCAGAGCCTGCAGGGCCTGCTGCAACGCGGCCTCCACTGCCCGCCCAGCAGCAGCACCGGCCGCTGGTTCGACGCCGCTGCCGGCGCCCTGGGGCTCAGTCTGCGACAAAGCCACGAAGCCGAGGCCGCCATGGCCCTGGAGCAGGCGGCCCGCCGCTGGCTGGCCGCCCAGGACCACACCGCCCGGCCCGCCCAACCCCTGCCCGGGCTGCCCAGCCTGGAGCGCCTGGACCTGCGCCCGCTTCTGGCGCCGCTGTTCGACACCGCGCCCGGGCGCATCGACGAGGCCGCCGCCGGCTTCCACCTGGGCCTGGCCGACGCACTGGCCGCCTGGGTGCTGCGGGCCGTGCAGGACACCGGCTGCCACACCCTCTGCCTGGGCGGTGGTTGCTTTCTCAACCAGGTGCTCAGCGAGTCGCTGTGCCATCGGTTGGCTGGCCAGGGCCTGCGGGTGCTGCGCCCCCAGACCCTGTCCTGCGGCGATGCCGGCCTGGCACTGGGCCAGGCCTGGGTGGCGGCCCGCCATGACGGGAACGCCACCGCCTCCCTCCAACCCCTCATCAGCGAGAACCTCCCATGTGCCTAGCCCTTCCCGCCCGGCTGGTCGAAGTCCTTCCCGGCCTGCAGGCCGTGGTCGACCTCGGCGGCGTGCGCAAGACCATCTCCATGGCCCTGGTGCCCGAAGCGGTGCCCGGCGACTACCTCATCGTCCATGTCGGCCACGCCATCGGCTGCATCGACCCCGAAGAAGCCGAACGCACCCTGGCGCTGTTCGGCGAACTGGCCCAGATGGACGCCGGGAGCCGCCCATGAAATACATCGACGAATTCCGCGACGGCGCACTGGCCCGCAAGGTGGCCGAGCGCCTCCAGGACGAGGCCGATCCGCAACGGTCCTACAGCTTCATGGAGTTCTGCGGCGGCCACACCCACGCGATCTCGCGCTACGGCATCGCCGAGCTGCTGCCCGCGCAGGTGCGCATGGTCCACGGCCCGGGCTGCCCGGTCTGCGTGCTGCCCATCGGCCGCATCGACATGGCCATCCGGCTGGCGCTGGAGCATGGCGCCATCGTCTGCACCTACGGCGACACCCTGCGCGTGCCCGCCTCGGACGGGCTGTCGCTGATGAAGGCCAAGGCCCGCGGCGGCGACATCCGCATGGTGTATTCGGCCGCCGACGCCCTGACCATCGCCGAACACAACCCCGGGCGCGAGGTGGTGTTCTTCGCCATCGGCTTCGAGACCACCACGCCGCCGACCGCGCTGGTGATCGAGCAGGCGGCGGCCCGCCAGCTCGACAACTTCAGCGTGCTGTGCTGCCATGTGCTGACCCCGGCGGCCATCACCCACATCCTGCAGTCGCCCGAGGTGGCGCAGTACGGCAGCGTGCCGCTCGATGGCTTCGTCGGCCCGGCCCATGTGAGCATCGTCATCGGCTCGGCCCCCTACGAACCCTTTGCCGAGGCCTACCGCAAGCCGGTGGTGATCGCCGGCTTCGAGCCCCTGGACGTGATGCAGGCGATCCTGATGCTGGTGCGGCAGGTGAACCAGGGCCGCGCGGTGGTCGAGAACGAATTCACCCGCGCGGTCGACCGCCACGGCAACCGCCATGCCCAGGCCGTCGTCGAACGTGTTTTCGAGACCCGCGAACAGTTCGAATGGCGCGGCCTCGGCGAGGTGCCGCAAAGCGCGCTGCGCATCCGGCCGGCCTATTCGAAGTTCGATGCCGAACGCCGCTTCGATGTGCCCTACCGGAGCGTGGCCGACAACAAGGCCTGCGAATGCGGCGCCATCCTGCGCGGGGTGAAGAAGCCCAGCGACTGCAAGATCTTCGGCACCGTCTGCACCCCCGAGAACCCGGTGGGCTCGTGCATGGTCTCGAGCGAAGGCGCCTGCGCCGCGCACTATTCCTACGGGCGATTCCGCGACATCGCCATCGTCTCCGAACCTGCCTGAAACGACGCCATGAGCAGCAAGAACTACATCCGCCCGCTGGACATCCGCCACGGCCGCATCGACATGAACCACGGCGCCGGCGGCCGCGCCTCGGCCCAGCTCATCGAAGAGCTGTTCCTGCCGGCGCTGGACAACCCCTTTCTGCGCCAGGGCGACGACGGCGCCAGCCTGCCCCTGCCGGCGGCCGGCGGCCGCCTGGTGATGAGCACCGACGGCCATGTGGTGTCGCCGCTGTTCTTCCCCGGTGGCGACCTGGGCCGCCTCAGCGTGCACGGCACCCTCAACGACGTGGCGATGATGGGCGCCACCCCGCTGTACCTGTCGGCGAGCTTCATCCTCGAAGAGGGCTTTGCGCTGGCCGAACTCCAGCGCCTCGTGCAGAGCATGGGCGACGCCGCCCGCGAGGCCGGCGTGCCGGTCGTGACCGGCGACACCAAGGTGGTCGAGCGCGGCAAGGGCGACGGCGTGTTCATCAGCACCACCGGGGTCGGTGTGGTGGCGCCGGGCATCGCGGTCTCGGGCGCCAACGCGCGGCCCGGCGATGTGGTGCTGCTCTCGGGCCCGATCGGCGAGCACGGCGTGGCGGTGCTGTCGCAGCGCGAATCGCTGGCCTTCGAGACCGCCATCCTGTCCGACAGCGCGGCGCTGCACACCCTGGTGGCCGACATGCTGAAGGCCGCCCCGGGCCTGCGCGTGCTGCGCGACCCCACCCGTGGCGGCCTGGCCACGACACTCAACGAGATCGCCCGCCAGTCGGGCGTCGGCATGCGACTCCAGGAGGCCGCCATCGAAGTCCTGCCCCAGGTCGAGGCGGCCTGCGAACTGCTGGGGCTCGATCCGCTGTACATCGCCAACGAAGGCAAGCTCGTGGCGGTGTGCTCAGCGGACGATGCCCCGGCGGTGCTGGCGGCGATGCGGGCGCATCCCTTGGGGCGGCGCTCGGTGGTGATCGGGGAGGTGGTGGAGGATGCGCATCGGTTTGTGCAGATGGAGACGCGGTTTGGGGGGAGAAGGGTGGTGGATTGGCTCAGTGGGGAGCCGTTGCCCAGGATTTGTTGATCTGGTTGGTTTGGTTGGTTTGGTTGGTTTGGTTGGTTTGGTTGGTTTGGTTGGTTTGGTTGGTTTGGTTGGTTTGGTTGGTTTGGTTGGTTTGGTTGGTTTGGTTGGTTTGGTTGGTTTGTTGGTCTGGGTTGATGGTTTGCCTTTTCCGAGGGCGGGGGCCGGGTCTCGGCCCGGCGGCCGAGGCACTTTTCTTTGCCTTGCCAAAGAAAAGTACCCAAAAGAAAGGCGCGCCGATGACCGGGCCGCTTCGCGGTTCCCTGCGCTGCTCACGTCGGGCGGGGTCTCGCAGAAACTCGCTGCGCTCAGACATCTGCGAGCCCTTGTCCGCCCGCCGCTGCGCTGCTCGGCCCTGTCAACGGCATTTCGAATACGGACGAGCTCACATCCATCGCAGACATTGAATAAGGTGGCAGAGCACTGGCATCCCCCTCGCACTGCGAAGCAGCTGCGCCCTCCGATTGAAACA
>Ga0213872_10002228_pt1 | contig 11597 bp, 8 predicted proteins | sample VelepicomBERX_R2_FD_160071 | JGI IMG/M metagenome (GOLD analysis project Ga0213872, IMG submission 160071) | Rhizosphere microbial communities from Vellozia epidendroides in rupestrian grasslands, the National Park of Serra do Cipo, Brazil - RX_R2 | ecosystem: Host-associated > Plants > Roots >... | reverse complement strand
GATTAAGGAAAAAGAATTTCACCACGAACGCACGAAGAGCACGAAGGAATCAACCTTCGTGGCCTTCGTGCGTTCGTGGTGAATTAGGCCTTTAGTGCCTGCGGCGCTTCGACCCCCATCGCCGCCAGCACTTCGGCGACGATCTGGGCGGCGTTGAGGCCGGCCTCGTCATATTGGACGTTCGGCGAATGGTGGTCCTGATAGATATCGGGCAGCACCATGGGCCGCACCTTGAGGCCGTTCTCCAAGAGCCCGTCCTTGGCCATGAAGTGCAGCACTTGGGATCCGAAGCCGCCGATCGAGCCTTCTTCGATGGTGACCAGGAGCGCGTGGTTGCGGGCCAGATTGCGGATCAGATCCTCATCGATCGGCTTGGCGAAGCGGGCATCGGCCACCGTGGTGGAGAGACCGCGGGCCGCCAGTTCGTCGGCCGCCTTCAGACATTCCTGCAAGCGGGTACCCAAGGACAGAAGGGCGATCTTGGTGCCTTCCCTGACGACGCGGCCCTTGCCGATCTGCCAGGGAATGCCCTTGGCCGGAAGCTCGACCCCGACACCCTCGCCGCGCGGATAGCGAAAGGCCGAAGGTCCGTCATTGATGGTGAGGCTGGTCGCCACCGCATGCACCAGTTCGGCTTCGTCGCTGGGCGCCATGATGACCATGCCCGGCAGGCAGCCGAGATAGGCGATGTCGAACGCCCCCGCATGGGTGGCGCCGTCGGCGCCGACCAGACCGGCGCGATCGATGGCGAAGCGCACCGGCAGATGCTGGATCGCCACGTCATGCACCACCTGGTCGTAAGCACGCTGCAGGAAGGTGGAATAGATGGCGCAGAAGGGCTTGAAGCCTTCCACCGCCAGACCGGCGGCGAAGGTCACCGCATGCTGTTCGGCGATGCCGACGTCGAAACAGCGATTGGGGAATTTCTGCGCGAATTTGTCGAGGCCGGTGCCGGCCGGCATCGCCGCATTGATGGCGACGATCTTGTCGTCTCGGCTTGCTTCGTCGATCAGCGCACTGGCGAACACCGAGGTGTAGGAGGGCGCATTGGCCTTGGGCTTGGCGAGCGCGCCGGTCACCACGTCGAACTTGCCGACGCCATGATATTTGTCGGCCGAAGCCTCGGCCGGCGCATAGCCATGGCCCTTCTTGGTGACCACATGGATCAGGATCGGACAGGGATCCTTGTGATCTCTGACATTCTTCAGGACCGGCACCAGATGCTCGAGATTATGGCCATCGACCGGACCGACATAATAAAAGCCCAGTTCCTCGAAGAGCGTGCCGCCGGCGATCATGCCGCGGGCGAACTCCTCGGCGCGCTTCGCCGTGCGTTCCACCACGCCGGGGAACATCGAGGCCAGATCCTTCATCACATGGCGGATCGAGTGATAGGAGCGCGACGACAACAATCTGGAGAGATAATCGCTCATGGCGCCGACCGGGGGCGCGATCGACATGTCGTTGTCATTCAAAATGACGACGAGGCGCGAATTGCTGGCCCCCGCATTGTTCATCGCCTCATAGGCCATGCCGGCGCTCATCGCGCCGTCGCCGATCACCGCCACCACATGGTTGCTCTCGCCCTTCAAGTCGCGGCCGATCGCCATGCCGAGACCCGCCGAGATGCTGGTCGAGCTGTGGCCCGCGCCAAAAATGTCGTACTCGCTCTCCGAACGCTTGGCGAAGCCGGACAGCCCGCCGCCTTGGCGGATGGTGCGCATCCGATCCCGTCGCCCGGTCACGATCTTGTGCGGATAGGTCTGGTGGCTGACGTCCCAGATCAGCCGATCCTTCGGCGTCTGATAGACATGGTGCAAAGCCACCGTCAGCTCCACCACGCCAAGACCGGCGCCCAAATGCCCGCCGGTCACCGAAACCACCTCGATCAGCTCCTGGCGAACCTCGTCCGCCAGTCCGCGCAGCTGATCCATGTTCAGCTTGCGGATGTCGGCCGGAGACTTGATCTTATCCAATATCGGCTTGTCGCTCATTGTTCTCTTTCACGCCGAATCGGTGGGCGAAGTTTTCAAATTCGTTAAGGTCGTCACTTTACGCTGCCAATCAAGGGCGCGGCAAGCTTCGCAGGCGCGAAAAGCCATATCTGTGTGCTATTTGCCACAGCCTCTGTGCGGTTGCCGAGCGGGCGCAAGACGATATAAAACAGGCGCAAAAGAACGACAGGACCCCATGGAAAATATCAGCCTGGTCACCGGCGCCACCGGCTTTGTCGGCTCGGCCGTTGCAAAGAACCTCCTGAAACGCGGCCACAAGGTCAGGGTTTTGGCCCGTCCCAACAGCGACCGCCGCAATCTGGCGGATTTGCCGGTGGAGATCGTCGAAGGATCGCTGGAAGACGCGGCGTCGCTCGAAGCCGCGGTGCAGGGCTGCCATTACCTGTTCCACGTCGCCGCAGATTATCGCCTGTGGGTCAAAGACAAAGGCGCCATGCTGCGCGCCAATGTCGACGGCACCGTCAATCTGATGAAAGCGGCGCAGGCGGCAATGCTGCAAAAGATCGTCTATACCAGCTCGGTGGCGGTGCTCGGTCATGTCGACAGCGGCGCCGCCGATGAGGAAACCCCTTCCACCCTTTCCGACATGCTCGGCATCTACAAGCAGTCGAAATTTCTCGCCGAGCAGCGGGTGCGGGCCATGGTGCAAGAGGGCTTGCCGGCGGTGATCGTCAATCCCTCGACCCCGATCGGCCCGCGCGACGTCAAGCCGACGCCCACTGGCCGCATCATCGTCGAGGCGGCGCTGGGAAGAATCCCCGCCTATGTCGAGACCGGCCTCAATGTGGTGCATGTCGATGACGTGGCGGAAGGCCATGCCTTGGCCCTGGAGCGCGGCATGATCGGCGAACGCTATATTCTGGGCGGCGACGATCTCCGCCTGGCCGATATTTTGCGCCATATCGCGCGCCGGGTCGGGCGCAGCGAGAGATTGGTCAAGCTGCCGCGCAAACCTTTGTTTCCCATCGCCGCCATCGCCGAAGCCATCGCCCATTTCACCGGCCGCGAGCCGATGATAACCATCGATGCGCTGAAAATGGCGCGCTGGCATATGTGGTTCAGTTCGGCCAAGGCGGAAACCCAGATCGGCTATCGTCATCGTCCGGCCGAGCAGGCGCTGGATGACGCGCTGTCCTGGTTCCGCGCGGAGGGCTATTGCTGATGACGGGTTTGGCGATCATCGCCGCTTTGGCTTGGGCTTGGCTGCTGTTCAATCGCGGCATGTTCTGGCGGGTCGATCCGCTGCCGATCGCGGTGGAGCCCAGGGAATGGCCGGAAGTGGTGGCGGTGATCCCGGCGCGCGACGAGGCGGCCGGCATCGCGGAAACCGTGCGCAGCCTTTTGACCCAGGACTATCCGGGAAAACTGAGCGTGGTGGTGACCGACGATCATTCGAAGGACGGCACCTCGGGGATCGCCTATGCGGCGGCCCTCGATCTCGAGGCGACCGATCGCCTGACCGTGGTGCAGGCGCCGAATCTGCCGTCCGGCTGGGCCGGCAAGATGTGGGCGCAGCATAATGGTCTGCTTGAAGCCGAGAGGCTGCATCCCGACGCCGAGCTTTGGCTGCTGACCGACGCCGATATCCATCACGCGCCGGATCAGCTGCGTCTGATGGTGGCAAGGCTGCTGCGCGACCATCTCGATCTGGCTTCGCTGATGGTCAGGCTGTCGGTGGCGAACCAGGTCGAGCGGGCCGTCATTCCGGCCTTCATCTTCTTTTTCCGCCTGCTCTATCCGTTCCGCTGGGTCGCCGATCCCGCCCGACGCACCGCCGGCGCGGCTGGGGGCTATATGCTGATCCGCCGCGCCATCTTGGAAAAGATCGGCGGCATGCAGGCGATCCGTCATGCGCTGATCGATGATTGCGCCCTTGCCGCCGCCGTAAAGCGGGCGGGAGGGTTTCTTTCGCTCGACCTGGCCGAAGCCACCTACAGCCTGCGCCGTTATGACAATGCCGGCGAACTCTGGATGATGATCGCCCGGTCCGCCTACACCCAGCTCGAATATTCTCCGCTGCTGTTGGCCGGCACTGTTCTGTCGATGGTGATCGGATTTCTGCTGCCGCCGGTCGCGGCTTTGAGCGGTTCGATCGCCGGATGGGTGGCGTGGGTACTGATGTCGGTTTCCTTCGCGCCGATGCTGCGCTATCACCGTCTGCCGATCTGGTGGGCGCCGGCTTTGCCGCTGGTCGCCATTTTCTATCTCGGCGCCACCTTGGATTCGGCGCGGCGCCATTGGCGTGGGCAAGGCGGTCTCTGGAAAGGTCGGGTGCAGGCGGTGAATAATGGACAGCGTTGAACACGCCTCCGGCAAAGGCAGCGCCGACGAGAATTTTCCGGTCGGTTCGATCCTCATCGCCAAGAAATGGCGGCCGCATGTCATGGCCTATTACCGCTTCGCGCGGAACGCCGACGATGTGTCCGATGCCTCCGACCTTTCGGCCGAGGAGAAGATCCGTCGGCTGGATCGCATGGGCGAGGTGCTGGACGGCGCGCCGGGCGAGGATGCGCCGGCGGCCAGGGCGATGCGCGCCAGCATGCAGGCGACCGGCATCGATCCCGCCCATTGCCATGATCTGCTCGGCGCCTTTCGCCAGGACGCCACCAAGCTGCGCTATGCCAGCTGGCAGGAGCTGATGGATTATTGCCGCCTCTCCGCCATGCCGGTGGGGCGCTATCTGCTGGATCTGCATGGCGAGAGCCGCGACACCTGGCCGGCGTCGGACGCGCTTTGCGCCGCGCTGCAAGTCATCAACCATCTGCAGGACTGCCAGAAAGACCATCGCGATCTCGACCGCGTCTATCTGCCCGAGGAATGGCTGGCCGCCGAAGGCAGCAAGGTGGCGGAACTGACCTTGGCGGCATCGACGCCCGGCATGCGCCGCTGCCTCGATCTCTGCGTCGCCGCCACCAGAACGCTGATGGATCAGGCGCGCAGCTTGCCGGCGGGCGTCAAGGATTTCGGCTTGCGCGCCGAGAGCGCCGTCATCATCAATCTCGCCGACCGGCTGACCGCCAAACTGGCCAGGCAGGACCCGCTGGCCATGCGGGTCAAGCTCGGTCCGGCCGAAATCCTGCTTGCCGCCGCGGGCGGCTTGTGGCGGGCGCTGTGATGACCGAAGCCGAACTGCAAGAGCTGGTCACCGCCAAGACCCGCGCCGCTGGCAGTTCCTTCTTCTGGGCGATGCGGCTCTTGGAGCCGAAGCGCCGTCTCGCCATGTACGCCATCTATGCCTTTTGCCGCGACGCCGACGACATCGTCGACGAGCCGGGCGAAGAAGAGGATAAGAGGCGGCGGCTCGATCTGTGGGCCGAGGATCTGGCTTTGCTCTATGAGGGCAAGCCGCCGCGCCAGGATCTGGCGCGGGCACTGAAGCCGGCCATTACCGCCTTCAATCTGCCATTGGCCGATTTCATCGCCGTGATCGAAGGCTGCCGCATGGATCTCGGCGCCGGACTGGTGCGGCCATCCATGCAGGTGCTGGATCTTTACTGCGACCGGGTGGCGTCGGCGGTGGGCCGGCTTTCGGTCCGCGTGTTCGGCGATTTCAACGAGGGTCTGCTGGAACTCGCCGACCATCAGGGCCGCGCTCTGCAATTGACCAATATCTTGCGGGATGTGGCGGTTGACGCCGCCATCGGACGGCTCTATCTCCCGGATGAGTTGTTAAGTAAGCATGGCATCGACAGCCACGACATCGGCGTGGTGCTGGCGCATCCAAACCTGCAGGCGGTGTGCGCCGAGCTGGCGGACACCGCGGAGCGGCATTTCGCCTTGGCGCGGCAGGCCTTGCGCCATGGATCGCGTCGCGCTTTGCGGCCGGCGGTGCTGATGCTGGAAATGTATTGGCGGGTGTTCCGCCAGTGCCGCGCCTTGGGATGGCGGCCGCAATCGCCGCCATTAAGTCTGCCCAAGGCGGTGAAATTGTGGTGTGCTTTGCGGTACGGAGTTTTCGCCGGAGTTTGACGTGAGCGCCATCGACAAGGAAATCGCCGAAAGGCTGGCGGCGGAAGTTGCCAAAGTGGTGGAACGCATGGGCCGCGTCATGGCGAAGCAGCCCGACTGGTTCACCGAGGATGACGGCTTTCACGTCATGCATCCCAAAGTGGTGGCGCAGGCCTTTTCCGAGATGGCGCTGCGCGCTTTGGAAAATCCCGCGCCGCTGGTCGAGCAGCAGATGGCGCTCTGGCAGCAGATCGGCAATCTGTGGGCGGAAAACGCCCAGCGCTTCTGGTCGGGCGAGCCGCCGCAATTGCCGCTGACGCCGAAGAAAGAGGATAAGCGCTTCAAGGATGAAGCCTGGGCGCAGCACGCCATCTTCGACTTCTTCAAGCAGGCCTATCTGCTGTCCGCCGACCGCATCCAGGAGATGGTGGAGCAGGTGCCGGGCCTGGATGCGCATACCATCCGAAAAATCCGCTTCTATACACGGCAATGGGTCGACGCCATGTCGCCCAGCAATTTCCCGCTGACCAATCCCGAAGTGCTGAAGGCCACCATCGACAGCCACGGCGAAAATCTGGTCAAGGGCATGGCCAATATGCTGGAGGATCTGGAGCGCAATCAGGGCCGCTTCAACGTCAAGCAGACCGATCTCAAGGCCTTCCGCCTGGGCGAGAATATCGCCGCCACACCGGGCAAGGTGGTGTTCCAGAACCGCCTCCTGCAGCTGCTGCAATATGCGCCGGCCACCGAAACGGTACGCCAGACACCGCTTCTGATCGTGCCGCCTTGGATCAATAAATTCTATATTCTGGATCTCAAGCCGCAGAACAGCTTCATCAAATGGCTGGTCGAGCAGGGACATACCGTATTCCTGATCTCCTGGGTCAATCCCGATGAAAGCCTGTCCGATCTGCGCTTCGAGGATTATCTCGAAGAAGGGTTGCTCGGCGCGGTCGGCGCCATCGCCGAACTCACCGGCGAGAAGAAGGTCAATGCGGTGGGCTATTGCATCGGCGGCACCTTGCTGGCCACCACCTTGGCCTATATGGCGGCCAAGAAGGATAAGAGGATCGCCAGCGCCACCTTCCTGACCAGCCTGCTGGATTTCTCGGATGTCGGCGAACTCGGCGTCTTCATCGACGAGGACCAGCTGGCGCTGATGGAAGACCATATGCAAAGGCGCGGCTATTTCGACGGCCAGCATATGGCGGTGGCCTTCTCGCTTTTGCGCGAGAACGATCTGATCTGGTCCTTCGTCATCCGCAATTACCTGCTCGGCCAGGAGCCGATGCCGTTCGACATGCTGTACTGGAATTCCGACAGCACGCGGATGCCGGTGGCGATGCACAGCTTTTATTTACGCAACATGTATCTGGAAAACCGTCTGCGCGAACCGGGCGGCATCAAGATCGGCCGCACCGCCATCGATCTCGGCAAGATCCAGAATTCGGCCTATTTCCTTTCGACCCGGGAAGACCATATCGCACCTTGGAAATCGACCTATGAAGGCGCCAAGCTGCTGGGCGGTCCAGTCCGCTTCGTGTTGGGCGGTTCCGGCCATGTCGCCGGCGTGGTCAATCCGCCGGCCGCCAATAAATATGGCTATTGGGTCGGAGACAGCATGCCGGACGGCGCCGATCAATGGATCGCGGCGGCAACGCAGCAGCCGGGTTCCTGGTGGCTCGATTGGGATAAATGGGTGTCGGAATTCGCCGGCAAGCAGGTTCCGGCCCGGAAGCCGGCCAAGGATCTGGAAGACGCGCCGGGCTCTTACGTCAAGGTCCGCCTGACGTGAACATCAAGCAGGCGACCCGCGACTATGAAGCCTTTCTGCGCGCCAGCGTCGCGGTGGTCGAGGCCGATCTGGATCTCAAGCATCAGCAGATGGCGGCGTCCCTGTTCGCCTTTCTGCGCTCCACCTTCTATCGCTGGTCGGCGCTGTTCCGCGAAATCTGCCCCGATCTGGCGGCGGGCCCGCAGCTTTTGGCGGTGGGCGATCTGCATGTCGAGAATTTCGGCACCTGGCGCGACGGCGAAGGCCGGCTGATCTGGGGCGTCAATGATTTCGACGAGGCGCAGGTGATGCCCTATGCCATCGATCTGGTGCGCCTCGCCACCAGCGCGCTTTTGGCGGTGGCGGATGCCAAGCTGCCTTTGTCGCCCGACGACATCTCGGACGCCATATTGAGCGGCTATCAGACCCATCTCGACAAAGGCGGCCGTCCCTTCGTGTTGGAGGAGGAGCATGGCTGGCTGCGCGTTCTCGCCACCGGCGCGCTCAGGGATCCGGTGGCGTTCCAGGCCAAGATGAACAAATTGCCCGACGCCAATCCGCCCAAGGATGTGGCGAAATTGCTGAAGCATTATCTGCCGAAGGAATCGCAGCTGCATCGCTTCGCCGCCCGCACCGCGGGATTGGGCAGTCTTGGCCGTCCGCGCTATGTCGCCCTCGCCGAACTCGAAGGCGGCGCGGTGATTCGCGAAGCCAAGACCATGCTGACCTCCGCCTGGAGCTGGTCGCTGGGCGACGGTAAAGCCGATCCGGAATGCAAGCATATCGTCAACCGCGCCGTGCGCTGCGCCGATCCTTGCCTGGCCTATGACAGCGGCTGGGTGATCAGGCGATTGGGTCCGCATTGCTCGCGGATCGAGATGGCGGACCTGCCTGATCGCAAGGACGAAGCCAAGCTTTTGAAAGCGATGGGCGCCGAGATCGCCAATATCCATCTCGGCGATCCCGACCAGATCCATGCGATCAAGCAGGACATGGCATCGCGCAAGCCGCATTGGCTGAGAAACGCGGCGCAGGCCATGCTCGCCGCCACCGAAAAGGACTGGAAGGAGTGGCGCGCCTAAGCCATGCAGGCCTTGATCGTCTTGCCATTGGCGTTCGGCGCCTGCCTGGCGACGCTGGCGGGCGGGGCTCTGGCTCTTGCCTTGCGTGATCGCCTGCATCTGGTGCTCGGCTTCAGCGCTGGAGCGGTGATCGGTCTCGCCTTCTTCGATCTGATGCCGGAATCCTTGGAACATGGTCATCTGTTCGATATACGCGGCATGCTGGCTTTGATCGCGGCCGGCTTCTTCCTTTATACCATCCTCGACCGCGCGGTGAGCGGACATGGCCATGATCACGAGGCGGAAGGCTGTGCCGGCCGCCAGCGGCGCGGCTGGCTGGGAGCCGGCAGCTTTTCGGTGCACAGCTTTCTCGACGGCTTCGTCATCGGCATCGCCTTTCAGGTCAGCCAGGCCATGGGCATCGTGGTGGCGGTGGCCGTGTTGGTGCATGATTTTTCCGACGGGCTCAACACCGTCAATGTGGTGGTGAAAAGCGGCGGCGGCTTCCGCAGCGCCTTGCGTTGGCTGGTGGTGGACGCCGTGGCGCCGGTGGCCGGCGCGGCGGTCAGTTTGCTGATCCCGCTGCCGGAGGATGCGATTGCCGTGATCCTGGCGGTGTTTTCCGGCTTCTTCCTCTATATCGGCGCCAGCGACCTGCTGCCGGAAAGCCATCACGCGCATCCGCGCTTTTTCACCACGGTGGCGACCTTTCTGGGCGCCGCCGCTCTCTATGCGGCAACCTTGGCCGCGCGCTGAAAGATTGCCTTTATCGGCCAAATCAGGCATTTGGACGGCCCAAGGGGCAAGTTGGGGATCGCCAGCAAGGGAACAGATGGCAAAAAGCAATATCCTCGAGGTTTCCGCGGTTCATAATTCTCAGGCGGCCATGCAGTCGGCGGTGAAGTCCGCCGTGCAGTGGCTGATCGATCGGCAAAAGCCCGACGGCCATTGGGTCGGTTCGGCCCAGTCGAATGCCTGCATGGAGGCGCAATGGTGCCTCGCTTTGTGGTTCCTCGGTCTGGAAGATCATCCCTTGCGACCGCGTCTGGCGCAGTCGCTGCTCGACACCCAGCGCCCCGACGGGTCCTGGCAGATCTATTTCGGCGCCGCCAATGGCGACATCAACACCACGGTCGAAGCCTATGCCGCCTTGCGTTCGGTGGGGATGGGCGACGACGAGCCGGCCTTGGTCAAAGCCCGCGAATGGATAGAGTCCAAAGGCGGTCTGAGGAATATCCGCGTCTTCACCCGCTATTGGCTGGCTTTGATCGGCGAATGGCCGTGGGAGAGGACCCCGAACCTGCCGCCCGAAGTGGTGTGGCTGCCGCTTTGGTTCCCCTTCTCCATCTATAATTTCGCCCAGTGGGCGCGCGCCACCTTGATGCCGATCGCCATATTGTCGGCGCGCCGGCCGTCGCGGCCGCTACCGCCGGACCGGCGTTTGGACGCGTTGTTCCCTGAAGGGCGCCGCGCCTTCGATTATGAATTGCCGGTCAAGGCCGGCGCCGGCGCCTGGGACCGCTTCTTTCGCCGCACCGACAAGCTGTTGCACGGTCTCCAGGAATTCGGCAGGCATCTCGGTTTCGGGCTGTGGCGCCCGGCCGCCATCCGCCATGTGCTGGAATGGATCATCCGCCATCAGGACGCCGACGGCGTGTGGGGCGGCATCCAGCCGCCCTGGATCTATTCGCTGATGGCCCTCAAGGTCGAAGGCTATGCGCTCGATCATCCGGTGCTGGCCAAGGGTCTGGCCGCGCTCGACGATCCCCATTGGCGGGTCGACAAGGGCGACGCCACCTGGATCCAGGCCACCAACTCCCCGGTATGGGACACTATTCTGACCCTGCTGGCGTTCGAGGATGCCGGTCAGAAGTCGGACGAAGTCGACAAGGCGGTGCAGTGGGTGCTCGACCGCCAGGTGCGGGTGCCGGGCGATTGGTCGCTGAAGCTGCCGCATGTGAAGCCGGGCGGCTGGGCCTTCGAGTACGCCAATAACTACTATCCCGACGTCGACGACACCGCGGTGGCGTTGATCGCTCTGGCACCCTTCCGCAATCAGCCGAAATGGCGCGAGCGCGGCATCGAAGAAGCCATCCGGCTTGGCGTCGATTGGCTGATCGCCATGCAAAGCAGAGGAGGAGGCTGGGGCGCCTTCGACAAGGACAATAATAAGCGCATCCTGACCAAGATCCCATTCTGCGATTTCGGCGAAGCGCTGGACCCGCCCTCGGTGGACGTTACCGCCCACGTGGTCGAGGCCTTCGCCAAGCTCGGCATCCCGAAGGCTCATCCGACCATGGTGCGGGCTCTGGATTATATCCGCCGCGAGCAGGAGCCGGACGGTCCCTGGTTCGGAAGATGGGGTGTGAATTATCTTTATGGCACTGGCGCGGCGCTGCCGGCATTGGCCGCCATCGGCGAGGATATGAACCAGGATTATATCCACCGTGCCTGCGATTGGCTGGTGGCGCATCAGCGCGACAATGGCGGCTGGGGCGAAAGCTGCGCTTCCTATATGGATCCCGACGCCGCCGGCAAGGGGACGCCCACCGCGTCGCAGACGGGATGGGCGTTGATGTCGCTTCTGGCCGCCAATCGGCCGCAGGACAAGGACGCCATCGAGCATGGCGTCCTGTGGCTGGTGCAGCATCAGGAGAACGGCACCTGGGACGAGCCGGAATATACCGGCACCGGTTTCCCCGGTTATGGCGTCGGCCAGACCATCAAGCTTCGCGATCTGCACGTCACCCGAGGTCTGATGCAGGGGCCGGAGCTGTCGCGCGCCTTCATGCTGCGATA
>Ga0213872_10002227_pt1 | contig 11600 bp, 8 predicted proteins | sample VelepicomBERX_R2_FD_160071 | JGI IMG/M metagenome (GOLD analysis project Ga0213872, IMG submission 160071) | Rhizosphere microbial communities from Vellozia epidendroides in rupestrian grasslands, the National Park of Serra do Cipo, Brazil - RX_R2 | ecosystem: Host-associated > Plants > Roots >... | reverse complement strand
CATCCGCGAGATGAGCGTGATCGCCACCCCGCCGGTGGATCGCCTGGCGGTGCGCACCTTCGTGCTGCCGTTCGACGGCGTGGTGATCCGCGAAGCCATCCTGCGCGAGAAATATCGCGGCGGTCAGATCTTCTATGTCTGCCCGCGCCTGCAGGACATGGCGCGCGTGCAGGAGCGCCTGGAACAGCTGGTGCCGGAAATCCGCATCGCCGTCGCTCATGGCCAGATGTCGCCGACCGAGCTGGAAGACACCATGAATGCCTTCGGCGAAGGCGCCTATGACGTGCTGATGTCGACCAACATCATCGAAAGCGGCCTCGACATGCCGCGCGTCAACACCATCGTCATCCACCGCGCCGACATGTTCGGCCTGGGTCAGCTCTATCAGCTGCGCGGCCGCGTCGGGCGCGGCAAGACGCGCGGCTACGCCTATCTGACCCTGTCGCCCAACCAGGCCCCGACCAAATCGGCCGAGAAGCGCCTGCAGGTCATGCAGACCCTGGACAGTTTGGGCGCGGGCTTCACCCTGGCCAGCCATGATCTCGACATTCGCGGCGCCGGCAATTTGCTGGGCGACGAGCAATCGGGCCAGATCCGCGAAGTCGGCGTCGAACTGTACCAGACCCTGCTGGAAGAAGCGGTGGCCGCCGCCCGCGAAGGGGCGGGGGATGGGCGGATCCCCGACAGCGACTGGTCTCCGCAGATCGCGCTGGGCATGGCGGTGATGATCCCCGAGACCTATGTCGCCGACCTGTCGGTGCGCCTGGCGCTCTATCGCCGCCTGGGCTCTCTCACCGACCGCGCCGAGATCGAGGCGCTGGCCGCCGAGCTGATCGACCGTTTCGGCAAGCTGCCGCCGGAAGTGAACAACCTGCTGCGCATCGTCACCATCAAGGCGCTGTGCAAGACCGCCGGGGTCGAGAAGGTCGATGCCGGGCCGAAGGGCGCCGTGGTCACCTTCCGCAACAACCAGTTCGTCAATCCGCTCGGCCTGGTCACCTGGATCAGCCGCCAGCTCGGCACGGTGAAATTGCGTCCCGATCACAAGCTGGTCTTCCAGCGCGCCTGGGACGATCCGGCGGCGCGGTTGAAGGGCGTCACCGAGATGATGGAGACCATCGCGGGGCTGGTTACCGCCTGATCAGGGAGCGCGCGCCAGCACCTCGGCGCTGACCTCGACCCAGGCGCGGGCGGCGAAGGAGGGGTAGCCGCCACGCCGCCAGGCCAGGGATACGCTGATCGTCAGGGGAGGATCGCCCAGACGCACCGGCACCACCCTGTCGCGGTCGAGCAGGTGGTACACCGCCATCGGCAGAGTAGCCAGGCCCATTCCGCTTTCCACCATGGCCTGCAGGATCTCCCACTGTCCGCTATGTCCGACTTCGTTGGGGGTGAAGCCTGCCTCGCGGCAGTAATTGCGGATCATGTGGGGCATCATGAAGTCGTCGGTCGGCATCAGGAAATTCTCCTCCGCCAGCTCGCCTATATGGACCGAGGCCCGCTCGGCCCAGCGGCTGCCCAGCGGCACGACCAGTCCGATCTCGCCGCTGAAGATTTGACGGAAGTCGAACAGATCCGGATCGACCGGATCGACCATCATGCCGATCTCGACCTCGCCGTTGATGATCGATCCGGCCATGCGCTTGCTGCCCGATTCGATGGCGGTGAGGGCAATCTGAGGATAGCGCTGGCGGAACGTCCTCAGGACATCGGGAAACAAGGCCGCGCTCATCATCGGTGTCAGTCCGAGCGTCAATTCGCCCCGGGCCAATCCTTTGACCTCGGCGATCTCGTCCATCGTCGAGCGCACCTGTTGGAGGATCTGGCAACTGCGGCGATGGAGGATCTCTCCGACATCGGTCGGCCAGACGCTGCGGCTGCCGCGTACCAGCAGATCGGACTGCAATTCCTCTTCCAGCTGGCGGATCATTTTACTCAGGGTTGGCTGTGTTACATGAAGTAACTCGGCCGCCCGGGTAAAATTTTTCTGTCGCACCACTTCGACAAAATAGCGGAGTGCCTTGATATCCATGATTTATTCCAATTCGGAATTGTCGTCATAGAGATAATTCATTTTATCTATGGGGTTCGTGCTGTCAAACCTCCAGCGTAGCCGGGGATGGCTATGCGGAGTTGAAAATGACGTTTCTCGATAACATCAAGATCACGCGCAAGCTGACCCTGTTGGTGGGCTTGTCGGCGACGGCGCTTGTTCTGACGGTTCTATTGGCCGCCAATTCGCTCCATCACGAGATGGTGGCGGAACGGCTCGGCGGGTTGAAAAATCTCATCGATGTCCAGATCGGCGCCGCCGATGCCCTGGAAGCCCGCGTACAGCGAGGCGAGATGACCCGGGAGCAGGCCTATGACGCGTTCCGGCGCGACGTCGACGCCGCCCGTTACGGCGACGACGCCAATTACCTGGCCGCTATCCGCATGGATGATGGCCACTATCTTGCCTTTCCCCCCAATCCGGCCCGGGAAGGCCAGAGCGCGCTCGACGTGAAGGACGGCGACGGGCGCCTGATCATCCGCGACATGATCGAGATGCTGCGCGGCGTCGATGCCGGCTCGATGGACTATAAGTTCCCCAAGGCCGGCAGCGCGCAGCAGATAGAAAAGCTGACCTATCTGCGGAAATTCGCCCCGTGGAACATGCTTCTGTTCACCGGGGTCTATATGGATGACCTCGACGCGCAATACCGCTCGGTGATGCTGCGGCTGGCGTCGGCCGCCCTGGCCGTGCTGGTGGCCACCATCGTCTTCGGCCAGATGGTGTCGCGCAATATCGGCCGTCCGCTGGCGGCCCTGGAAAGCAAGATGGAGCGGCTGGCCGGCGGAGACCTCGCCATCGAGGTGTCCGAAGCGGCGCGGCGCGACGAGGTCGGGCAGATGGCGCGCGCTGTCGAGATCTTCCGCTCCAACGGCGTGGCGCTCGAGCGGATGCGCGGCGAGCAGGAAGAGATGAAACTGGCTGCCGAGGCGGAGCGCAAGGCGGCGCTACGCAAGATGGCCGACGATTTCCAGAGCGACGTCTACGGCATCGTGCAGCAGGTGACCAGCACCGCCGAGACGCTGGAAGAATCCGCCCAAAGGCTGTCCGGCACCGCCGAGGAAGCCTCGCGCCAGGCCACCACGGCGTCCAGCGCCGCGCAGCAGACCGCCGGCAATGTGCAGACCGTGTCGGTCGCCGCCGAGCAATTGTCGTCCTCGGTGGCCGAAATCTCCCGCCAGGTGGCGGCCTCGTCGCAGATCGTCGACCGGGCGGTGCGCGAGTCCGACGAGACCGCGCGCGAGTTCGAGGGGCTGACGCAATCGGCCCGGCAGATCGGCGATGTCATCGGGCTGATCCAGCAGATCGCCGGCAAGACCAATTTGTTGGCGCTGAACGCCACCATCGAGGCGGCGCGGGCCGGCGAGGCGGGCAAGGGCTTTGCCGTGGTGGCGACCGAGGTCAAGGGCCTGGCCCATCAGACCCAGCGCGCGACCGAGGACATCACCCGGCAGATCGGCGACATCCAGAAGGTGGTGGCGCAGTCCGCCAACTCCATCCGCGCCATCGGCGGCAGTATCGGCGAGGTGGAAAGCGCCACCACCATGATCGCCGCCGCCATCGAGCAGCAGAACAGCGCGACGCGCGAAATCGCCCGCAACGTCCTCGAAGCCTCGACCGGCACCGGCGAATTGTCCGACAACATCGCCGGGGTGAACGGCGCCGCCACCAGCACCGGGGTCGCCGCCGGCACCGTGCTGAGCGCCGCCGGGATCCTGACCGTCGAATCGCAGGAATTGCGGCGCAAGGTCGACGACTTCCTGCTGAAGATCCGGTCGTCCTGAGGCACTATGGCGGCAGGGAGACCTGTCATGCGCCTTGCCGCCTTCTTTGCACTCAGTGTTCTTTTCTCCGCCACCGCCCACGCAGCACTACCCGAAGGCTTCGACGACCAGGCGATCCGCCGCGCCGCCGCCGCGTCCTTCCCGGACTATTTCGAGCTGCTGTCGATGCCGTCCGACTCGATCAAGCCGGAGGACATCCAGAAAAACGCCGCCTGGCTGGTCAAAGCCTTCGAGAAGCGCGGCTTCAAGGCCCGCGAGCTGGAAAACAAAGGCAAGCCGCTGGTCTTCGCGTCCTATGAGGGCAATACCGGCAAGCGACCGGTCATTCTCTTCTACATCCATTTCGACGGGCAGCCGGTGATTCCGGCGCAATGGTCGCAGAAGGATCCGTGGAGCCCGGTGGTCAAGAAGCGCGGGGCCGACGGCAAATGGGCCGAAATCGACAAAAGCGAGTTGTTCCGCCCCGATTTCGATCCCGAACTGCGCGTTTTCGCGCGCGCCGCCGCCGACGACAAGGGGCCGATCGGCATGTTCCTGGCCAGCTTCGACCTGCTGCGCGAGAATAAGAAGCTGCCGGCTGTCGACGTCAAATTGCTGCTCGATTCCGAGGAGGAATCCAGCTCGGCCGGCATTCCCGCCGCCATCGCCGCCGATCCGGCTCTGTTCAAGGCCGACGCGCTGGTGGTGTTCGACGCCGCCGAGCATCCCAGCGGCCGCCCGACCATTCTATTCGGCAATCGCGGCGTCACGCCGCTGACCCTGACCGTCTACGGCCCCAAGGTGCCGCTGCATAGCGGCCATTACGGCAATTACGCGCCCAATCCCGCGCAGCGCCTGGCCCGGTTGCTGGCCGGCATGAAGGACGATGACGGGCGGGTGACCATTCCCGGCTATTACGACCACACCCATCTGACCGAGGCGGACCGCAAGATCATGGCCGAGGTGCCCGACGACGAGGCGGCGCTGAAGAAGCGCCTGGGTATCGCCGAGCCGGACAAGGTTGGCGCGTCCTACCAGGAAGCGCTGCAATATCCGTCGCTCAATGTGCGCGGCATGGCGGCGGGGGGCATCGGCGACAAGGTGGCGACCATCGTGCCGGCCCAGGCCGTCGCGGAACTGGACCTGCGCACCACCGTCGAATCCGACGGCGCCTATCTGGCCGGTCTGGTGAAGGACTATGTCGCCGGGCAGGGTTATTTCCTGGTCGACCGCGATCCGACCGACGAGGAGCGCGCCGCGCACGCGAAGATCGCCCAGCTGAAGATCGGCAAGGGCGACGAGGGCGCCCGGCAGGATATGGAGTCCCGCATCGGGCATTGGGCGGTCAAGGCGCTGAAGACCGCGTCGGACCAGGCGCCGGTCCAGCTTCGCCAGATGGGCGGCACGGTTCCCACCGCCGACATCGTCGAGCCGCTGAAATTGCCCTTCCTGCTGGTGCCGACGGTCAATGCCGACGACAACCAGCACACCTACGACGAAAATCTCCGCATGGGCCAATACCTTACCGGAATGCGCTCGATGCTCGGACTGCTGCTGACGGGGTATTGAGATGAAATACGCATATCCGGCATTGCTGGCCGCTTTCCTGCTGACCGGCCGGGCGGAGGCTTCCGATTATCGATCCCTGGTCGATCTGGTCCAGGACTGGCGCGCTTTCGCCGCGCCGGAGATCCATGATTGCCGTCCCGATTACGGCAAGGAAGCCTTGGCGCGCAAAGCCTCCGGATTGAAGCGGTTCCGCGCCCGGCTTGCCGCCATCGACCGGAAGGGCTGGACCATTGCGCAGGCGAACGATTACCGCCTGATCGAAGCGGAAATGAACGGGCTCGACTTCGATCTCCGGGTGCTGAAGCCCTGGGCGCGCGATCCTTCTTTCTATGCGACGATTCGCAGCGAGCAGAGCGACGTTCCGGCGCATGAGGGCAGCGTGGCCGAACCGGTGATCGACTTGTTCGCCTATGCCTATCCGCTGTCTCCGGAGGATCAGAAGAAGCTTACCTGCCAGATCGCGGCAATTCCGGCGCTTCTGGCCGAAGCCAAAGCCAATCTCAAGGATGGCAATGCCGCCGATTTGTGGCGCTATGCCGATCGCGCCCTCGACGGGCAGGCCAAGGACCTGGGGGAACTCGCGGCGGGAACCTTGACCATGCGGACCCTGGAGGGGCCGGTGCAGGGCAGCCTGGCCGGCGCCGATCCGGCGCTCGTATCCGCAGTCGAGGCGGCGCGCGCGGCAACCGTGGACTTCTCTCTATGGGTTGGTCAGGAAGCTCCTCACAAAACCGGTCCGTCGGGAGTGGGCAAGGCCAATTACGATTGGTATGAGCGCAACGTGCATCTGGTTCCTTTCACCTGGGAAGAGCAGAAGACTCTGCTGCAGCGCGAACTGGACCGGGCCGTGGCCGGGTTGCGCACCGAGGAATTCCAGAACCGCGCCCTGCCCAAGCAGGAACCGGTCAATGACGAAGCGGCCTTCAACGCCTATGCCGCCGCGAAAATCGCCCGGATCACCGATTTCATGATCAAGGCGGGTATCGTTCCCGACAAAGACTATTACCGCTCGGCGATGCAGCATCAGACCGGCGAGTGGGTGGCTCCCGACAAGCGGAATTTCTTCGACCACACAATGGCTTACGATCCGCTTGGGCTCGATTCCCACAGATATCACTGGATCGAGCTTGCCCGTCTCAAGCACGAGCCGAACGATAGTCCGATCCGCCGCTTGCCCATACTCTACAACATGTTCGACAGCCGCTCGGAAGGGCTGGCCACCGCCATGGAGGAATGGCTGATGCAGGCCGGGATGTATGACGACGATCCGCGCGGCCGCGAGGTGGTCTGGGTCATGCTCGCCAACCGCGCCGCCCGCGGCCTCGCCGCGCTGCGCGTCCAGGCCAATGAAATCAGGCTCCTGGAGGCCGGCCGCTTCCACGCCAGCTGGACGCCGCGCGGCTGGTCGGATGCCAAGAGCGACCTGGTCGGCTTCGAGCAATTGCTCTATCTGCGCCAGCCGGGCTACGGCACCAGCTACATCACCGGCAAACTGGGCTTCGAGCATCTGATCGCCGCCGCGTCCCATCGCGCCGAGGAAAAAGGCGAGCCTTTCGACTATCCGGCTTTCTTCGCACGGTTCAACCGGGCAGGGATCATGCCCTTCGCGTTGATCGAGCAGGAGATGGTGGAGTGATGGCCTGGTGCGAGTGTCCAATCAGATCGAGGTAAGCGGCGATTTATTGGAACCGCGGAGGCGCAGAGGCGCAGAGGTAGCGTGCGGGTTGAGGCGCCTGCGGCAAAAATTCTAAGGAGAATGCCGCAGGCGCTTTGAACCGAAAGCCCCTCTGCGCTCTCTGCGTAAGCGGCGCAGCCGCCTCTCTGCGCCTCCGCGTTTCAAAATCAGCATTCGGACAAGCACGGAGTCCGAAGTACGCACCGACCTCAGCGCGACGCCGCTTCCAACTGCGCTTCGCGCGCAATGTCCAAGAGCCGTGCGACAATCTCCGGCTCCTGGGCACCCGCGATAGCATATTGCTCTTCGAAGATGTAGCAGGGCACGCCGGAAACCCCCAGGCGGTGCATGCGGGCGTTCTCGGTCTCGACCTGCAGGATGCCGGCGCCGCTGCGCAGGTAATCCTCGACCTCTCGGCCATCGAGGCCGTGGGCGGTGGCGATCTTCACGAGGTTCGGGATCTCGCCGATGTCGATCGCCTCGACGAAATAGGCCTGGAACAGCGCCTCGACGATGTCGCTTTGGTGGCTGCCGGCGAAATTGATCAGGCGATGCGCGTTCATGCTGTTGGGCATGCGGCGGATGGCGTCGAAATTGAAAGCGATGCCTTCGCCCTGGCCGGCCTGCAACGCGGCGGCGTGGATGCGCTGGATGCGGTAATTGCTGCCGAATTTGCGTTCCAGATAGGCCTGGCGGTCGATGCCGCCTGGCGGCAATTCAGGGTTCAGCAGGAAAGGCCGCCAGCGGATTTCGGGCGAGACGTCGGGGCGCATCGCCAGCGCTCGCTCGATGCGATGCTTGCCGATGAAGCACCAGGGGCAGACGGCATCGAAAACGATATCGATGCGCATCGGGGACCTCCTTCTTGCTCTAGGCGACCATCGCCTGACGCGCCCGCGCGATCAGGCTCTCGGTTGTGTCGCCATCGACCAATTCGGCATAGCCGGCACGAACCCACACTTTAACCGGCTCGTAGACGTCGCGCACAGCGAAATCGGTATAGGCCAGCACGCCGGCGATGCGGTTGATCACCAGGCTGGCCTCGGTCTGCGGGCTGTCGGGCAGCAGCACGCAGAACTCGTTGTCCTCATAGCGCGCCGTCATGTCCTCGACGCGCAGCAGGCCGGAGATCCATTGCGAGACCTGGAGGCGCAGATGGTTGGCCTGCTCCTCGCCGAAGCGCTGGCGGATGCTCTCGACGTCGGGGACGCGGAAGAAGCCGATCGACAGCGGCTTGCCGTGATTGAGGGCATAATTGACCCGCTGCGAGACATAGGTGTCGAAGAAGGCGCGGCTGAACACGTCGGTGGCCGCATCCTTGATGCGCGGCGTCTCGGCCTCGCCCAGCGCCTCGCGGATCTGCCAGCGCAGCTTTTGGCGGCGCACCATGAACAAGGCGGTATTGTTCAGCTCGAACGGATCGGCCGGATCGGTGAAATAGCCCGAGACGCCGTGCTGATAGGCGGTGTCCTCGTCGACTTCGCCGGCCTTGGCGACCATGATCACCGGCAGGTTGAACAGGCGGGGATTGTTGCGGATCTGCACACAGAGGTCGAGATAGCGGGACGGATCGCCATTGGGCATGGCGATGGCGGCGTCGTAGCTGTGCTTCTCCAGCTCGGCCTCGGCCTGGAAGGGATCCTCGACGGACGAGATGTTCGCATGCGGCAGATGCTTGGCCAGATTGCCGGCACTCGTGCCGATCAGCAGAATTCGCTCGCTCTTGTCGTCCTTGCGGTGATTGAGCTTGGTCTCGATCGAGATGCCGAACTTCTGCGCGGCCTGCCCGCGTTGCTGCAATTCGGTCTGCATCGAGGCCAGGCGCACCAGCGGCCGCAGCCGCGCAATCAGCTTGGTCTCGGACAAAGGCGGTGACAGCACGTCGGCCATGCCCACGGACAAGGCGCGGTTCTGCAACTCGGCCGAGGACTCGTTGGCCAACAGGCAAACCGGGATGTCGCCGGTCTCGGGCGAGGCCTTCAGCATCCGCGTCAGGGTCATCGGATCGCCGCCGCGGACCGAGCCGCCCAGCAGGACGATGTCCGGGCGCTCCTGCACGGCGGCGGCAATGGCTTCTTCCTGGCTGGCGACCACTTGTGCTTCATAGCGGTTGCGGTGGAGCTTGTTGAGGAGATCCGCGCCAAAAGCGGAATCGTCGGTCGCGATCAGAATATTCGCCAGATGGATCATAAGGCTGGCTTCCCGCCAAGATTGAGCTGCACCAAGCCTCACCATAGCAAGTTTCGGCGGGGTCAGGGAGGGGGCACGACGCAGTTCATTCTGTTGCGGCGCGGCGCGCTCCGCGCTATTTGCTTGGAGCCATGGATTACCTCGCTTCCAAGCTGCTGGGCCTGCTGACCACCAGCGGCACTCTCCTGATGCTTTCCCTGCTGATCGGCACCGCCTTGCTGTGGAGCCGGCGCTGGCGATGCGGGCGCGCCGTGCTGAGCGTCGTCGTGCTGTCGATGGCGGCATTGACCTTCCTGCCGATCCAGCCGGCCGTCACCGGCCTGCTGGAGAACCGCTTTCGACAGGCGCCGCCGCTGCCCGAGCATGTCGACGGGATCATCATCCTGGGCGGCATGATCCGTCCCGCCGTCAGCCAGGCGCGCGGCCGGGTCACCGTCAATGACGCGGCGGAGCGGCTGATCGAAGGCGCGCGGCTGGCCCATATGCATCCCGAAGCCAAGGTGCTGTTCACCGGCGGCAGCGCCGACCCGCTGAGCCCGGCGGCGCGCGAATCCGACTTCGCCGGACTGGCGCTGCGCGACATGGGGGTCGACGAAAGCCGGATAGTGCTCGAGAACAGGTCGCGCAATACCTATGAAAACGCCTTGTACAGCAAGGATTTGGCGCCGGACCACGGGGCGGGGACCTGGATCCTGGTCACTTCGGCGCTGCATATGCCGCGATCGGTCGGGGTGTTCCGCCAGATGGGCTGGAAGGTCATTCCCTGGCCGGTCAACTACCTGACCGGCGGCGAGCAGGAATGGGCCAACGAGGATGTGCCGGTCGAGCGGCTCTATTTCCTGACCCGCACCCTGCATGAGCTGGTCGGCATGGCCTATTACCGGGCGCGCGGCTGGACCGACAGCCTGTTTCCCCGGCCTTGAGGCCAAGCGGCATCGCCAAGAGCGTTTGGACAAGGAGCCATCTATCACATTCTTGCCACTCGGCGTATGGTCATACCTGCTATCCTGCCTGACGGGTGCACGAAGGCTCGTACTCAATTGAAAAACAACGTGGGCAAGTTCCTTCACGATGTTCGGACCGCCTAGCTTTTCCGCTGGCGCCGTCGTGTGCGTTGCCTTGCTGGCGTGGCTTCCACACCACGCTTCCGCCGCGCGCGAGTTGAGGGTGGCTTTCGGCCAGGAAAAGGCTCCCTATCTGTGGAGCGACGACGAAGGCCATATTCACGGCATCGAATATGACATTCTCCACTCGGCGTTGGGGAATGTGGGGGATCAGCTGATAGCGGAAGCGCTTCCCAACCAGCGGGTCATCATCTCGTTGAACAACCCGAAATATGACGCGGTGACTGGTGTCGTGACGGGGGAAGCTGGCGAAGCCTTCTATTCCGACGAATATCTTACCTATGTCAATGTGGCCATTACTCGGAAATCCAGCGATATTACTTTAGTAAAACTGCCGGATATATTGGATCACAGTGTGTCGATCTGGCAAACCGCATGGGAACGCCTTGATCTCGGCCGATTTCGTCCCAAGGGGCCGAACCCGTCGAAATATACCGAGTTCACTTCTCAGTATCAGCAGACGAAGTTCTTTTGGGCCGGTCGCTGCGAAGTGACCGTCATCGATCGAAATGTATTTGTCTGGTACACGAAAACCATCTCGAAGAGCACCGACACCTCGGACCCGGTCGTTTTTTACGACATATTGCCGCATTTGTCCGTCAGAGCGGCTTTTCGCAGCCAAGTCGACAGGGACAATTTCAATGCTGGGCTGAAATCGCTGCGGGCCAATGGCGACTATGATCGGATCTTTGCGAAGTACGGCCTCGAGCGGCCGGATTAGGAATCGCCGCCATCCGGTGCCAACGAAATGTCTCGGCGATCCCAGGTTGCCAGGCGGGTCCGCGCCATGGCACAAGGGTCGTCATGCGTAGCTTACCGATTTTGCTGATCGCCCTGCTGCTGGGCCTGTCCTCTCCCGCCCGCGCCGCCGATATTTCCTTTGCCGACTGGCTGACCGCCTTCAAGGCCGAAGCCGTGGCGAACGGCATCGATCCCGCCTTGGCCGGCCAGGCGCTGGACAGCCTCCAGCCGATCGACCGGGTGCTCGAGCTGGACCGCAAGCAGCCCGAATTCACCATGACCTGGGACGAGTATCTGGCTCATACCGCCAGCCCTCAGCGGGTCGAGGACGGCAAGAAGCAACTGGCGCAGAACCGCGCCACGCTGAAGCGGATCTCGCGCCAATATGGCGTGCCGTCGCAGCAGCTGGTGGCGATGTGGGGCATCGAGAGCAATTTCGGCCACAATATGGGCACCTTCCCGGTGATCCAGGCGTTGGCCACCCT
>Ga0213872_10002226_pt1 | contig 11602 bp, 10 predicted proteins | sample VelepicomBERX_R2_FD_160071 | JGI IMG/M metagenome (GOLD analysis project Ga0213872, IMG submission 160071) | Rhizosphere microbial communities from Vellozia epidendroides in rupestrian grasslands, the National Park of Serra do Cipo, Brazil - RX_R2 | ecosystem: Host-associated > Plants > Roots >... | reverse complement strand
CATTCGACGTGATGACCCAGGCGGCAAGAGGCAGGACCAGGATGCACAGGATGCTGATGACGATGATCTTCCTGGCATCGGTGAAAATGAACATGCGTTCCAGTGCCTGGGCGGCATTGACCGCCTGCTCGGACTGGGTGCGCGTAAACCAGCGCGTGCCAAAGTGGAGCACGCACCAGATGAGCAGCAATCCGGCAAGGAAAATGCATGCTACAAGTATCGGCAAGCTCATCAGTGCGCCCTTCCAAACTCGCCTTCCGCGCCGTCACGGGAAAAAATGCTCATGTCTACGGAAATGCCGCGGCGAACGAGATCCTGGTACAGGTCCGGCACATGGCCGGTCGCGACGACACGGCCGCGTATCTTGCCGTCCGGGCCAAAGCCGCTTTGCTGGAACAGGAAGATATCCTGCAGCTGGATGATGCCGTTTTCCATCCCGGTCACTTCCGTCACGTAGGTGACGCGCCGCGTGCCACAGGAGAAGCGGGTCTGCTGGACGATCAGGTTTACCGCCGAACACACCTGCTCGCGAATCGCCTGGATAGGGATGTCGAGACCACTCATCAGCGTCATCACTTCCAGCCTGGATAGGCAGTCGCGCGGACTGTTGGCGTGCGCTGTGGTCAGGGAGCCGTCGTGGCCCGTGTTCATGGCTTGCAGCATGTCGAGCGCTTCGCCGCCACGGCATTCGCCGACCACGATGCGATCCGGGCGCATCCGCAGGCAGTTCTTCACCAGGTCGCGAATGGTGACCGCGCCTTTACCCTCGATGTTCGCCGGCCTGGCTTCGAGCGCTACGAGGTTGGGCTGGGAAAGTTGCAGTTCCGCAGCGTCTTCCACGGTAACGATACGTTCGTCGTCGGGGATGAAGTTGGACAGGACGTTCAGCAAGGTCGTCTTTCCCGAACCCGTACCGCCCGAGATGACGACATTGGCACGCAGTTCGACCGCCACGCGTAGGAAATCGATGATTTCCTTGCTTACGGAACCGAACCGTATCAGGTCTTCGTGGGTGAGCTTGCTCTTGGCAAACTTACGGATGGTGATGCTTGGCCCCTTGATGGCCAGGGGCGGGATCACTGCGTTGACACGCGAGCCGTCTTTCAGTCGCGCATCGACCATTGGGGATGCTTCGTCGATCCGGCGGCCCAGTGGGGCGACAATACGTTCGATCGCAGCGATGACGGACGCATCGTTGGAGAACGAGATATGCGTCTTTTCCAGTTTTCCGTCGCGTTCGGCAAATATCTCGTCGTAGCTGTTGACCATGATTTCACTGACCGAATCGTCGGCGAGCAAATCCTCCAGCGGTCCCAGGCCAACCACCTCGTTGAGGACGATATCGCGCAGCTCCGTGTGATATTGCCGCATGGATTGAAAGGTCGCGTCGGTGGCGAGGATGTCGTCGATCAACGCGCTGACAGTGGAGCGCAATTCCTCGTCGCCCATGCGCGACACGTTCACGCGCCGAAGATCCATCGCTGCGATCAACCGCTTATGTAGCTCCATTCGCGCGGCCGCCCCCTGTTCCGTCTCCACGGGGCTTACGACCTTCTGTACCGCTTCGGCGACCTTTTCTTTCTTGATCACAACATTTTCGCCAACCGGGTGGCGATGCAGGGCGATGCCGCCTTCTGGTTCCAGGTTCGGCATTCCGCCCTGTGGGCCACCGCCAAACTCCAGCGACAGCTCCGATGTGGAGCGCAGACGTGGCACACCGTCGCTCTCCAGATGGATGCGGTACTCGCCGATTTCGATACGGTCGTCACGACCGACGGGGCCGTATTCGTTGATGGGCTGGCCGTTGACCTTGAGTGGCGTAAACCCGCCGCCATCGCTGACATAGACGCCATTTTCGGTGCGCTCGACCAGTACCTGGCGCCTGCCTATGCGCCATCCCTTGAGCGGCACGATGCTTTCCGCATCCTTGCCGACGAAGAAGGAGAGATTGCTACTTTGCGCATCGCCGACCAACTCGTCGTCTTGGTATACCAGTACGCGGATCATGTCATTGCCCCCTCATCGGCGGGAAGTCATCGTTCCCTTCGGTGGTTGGCGGGGCCGTGGGAGCGGTCTTGGCCAAGGGCTCCAGCGTCGATTTTTCGTTCAATGCCTGACTACGGTCCGCGGTGTCATCAATCACGTCGGCGCCATGCGCCTTCAGCTGCTGCACAAGACCCTGTCCGGGTGTGACGATCTCCGGCTCGAGCAGCACGACAAGATCGGTCTTGTTGTGGATAAAGTCGTCGGAGCGGAACAGGCGACCGAGGATCGGCAGGTTGCCCAGACCAGGCACCGAGGAAATGCTGTTGGACAACTGGTCGTTGAGCAAACCAGCCAAGGCCACGACCTCGCCCGGTTTGATGCTGATCTCTGCCGCTGTCTTGCGGGTAAGGAAGCCAGGTATGCCGCCGACCGACACGGAGTTGTCGATTTGTGACACTTCGGTGGAAATCTTTGCCGAAATGATGTTGTCCTGGGAAACCTGGGGCTCGATGCTGAACAACACGCCATAGGGCTTGAATATGACCGAAGTACTTCCGAACGCCCCGGCCATGGGGATCGGCACTTCGCCACCCACGTTCATGTCTGCCTTGCCGCCGCTACGGGCAACCAGTTCCGGCGTGGCGAGCACTCGAGTATCGCCGGTATCGGAACCCAGTTTGAGCGCCGAATTCAGGTACGAGGCCAAGCCGAGGAAATAGCCCCCGGTCGACGACCCCAAGGACGTGAACGGGGGAGGCGACGTCGATACCAGCGACGGCCCCGTGCTCGACGTAACCGGCTGCGAGACGGCCGCGTACGGTCCGGTGGCGCGGTAGACCCCCGTCGTGCCGAATACGGGACCATTTGCGCTCTGCGCCCACTGGATGCCGAGCTGCTCGAGATACGAGCGCTTGACCTCGACGAAGGACAACTTGAAAAGCACCGAGCGTGTAGTAGCCGAACCCTGATCTTCAAGCACATTGTTGATCACGCCGGGCAGGTTGTTGACCGCCTGGCCGATGCGCTTGAGCTCCTCGGCATGCGCATAGCCGCTCAGCACGACGTCGCTGCCGGCGATGTCGGCCTTGACGCGCGGATAGGCAGCCATCAGCCGGGCCGCCTTGACCCTGAGTTCTTCAAGGTCATATGGGACTACGTGAACCTTGAACGACCGCACCGTGTCGTCCGTCCAGATCATCAGGTTCGTCGTGCCGACACCCTCGGCGATCACCAGGAGGTTCGCATCGACGACCGTGGTGCTCAGCAGGCCACCGTTGCCGACCGCTACCCGGCGGATCTGCCCTTTGACGGGGAGGCGTTGGATTTGCCCGACGGCCACCGTGAGACTTTCCACGGGCAGGTAACTGGGCGGCTGGGTCATTCGCGATTTGCGATGCTGCTTGCCGCTGCCTTGCGGATTGTCCACGAAGGACGCAATGCTTGGTGTCGCGCCGCCGGTACCGGACGACGCACGCGTGGCAGTAGTCTTGGCGGCTGCTGCGCCCTGCTCCATTTGCATGGGCGTGGTCGCTGCGTCCGGACTATGCGACGGGTCTGCGGCGCCGGTCGTATCGTCGGCAATAGCGCTCGACAACATCACGATAGCCGCAATCGGGCCGGCGAGAAGCGTGCGGTGATTCACTTGATTGCTCATTATCATCATTGATCTATTCATTGCCCGCAGCCAGCGGGGCATTCTTGGTATTTAGGCGTCGAGTCCACGCGCCTTACTAGTTTCGCTTGCCGTAATCCCGACAGAAATACAGGCGTGATCCGTTCACATCCTGTTCGGGGTGTCGTACCGGTGGAATTAATTTCCCGTAGCAGGCGCCGCTGCAGCAGCCGACCCCGTTGCCGAGGCACGGTCCCAGATTGCCCGGTTCAGTTGCGCATCCGTCAGCGTCGGCGCATTTGCAGGCGGCTGGGCGGATGACGGAGGTGCAGCAGCTGGGCCAGGCCGCATGCCGACCGGGAAGCCGGGCGGCGGAATCTCGACCTTGTCCCGCTTTAGCTCACCCTTGCCGCCGATGATGTACTCGACACTACGAAGCCGGGTGCCGGCTGCCTGTGCCATGACGTCACTACCGGTCAACGGCTTGACATTAACGGGCTCCTGATCCTTCTTGCCCCGCAGTGCGATCCGGTAGGTTCCCAACCTCTGGCCGACGAGCAACTTTTCCGCCTCGGCGGGTGAAACCAGCAAGGTGACGGTGTCGTATTCCTTTACCTCACCGTCACGCCCACCGATCGAGCCCGGCTGGACCATCTTGTCGACGTTCGGCGCGCGGCGGCCAAGGACGTCCTCAAACTCGTGCCCGGTCGCAATCAGCAGCATATCCTGCATAAACAGCGATGCCTGGGGCTGCCCGGACTTGTCGCCCGAGCCACCTCCGGAACCGCCGGCTACCGCCTTGTCGGTGGCGGACAGCAGGAAGATGTCGACGTGATCCCCAGGGTGGACGGTATGGGAGATGGAATTGAGGTTGTCTATCTCAACGGTGAGGGCGCGCTTGCCGTCAGGGATGATATTGGCGACATTCTTCACTTCCGGAACGATCAGGTCCGAAATACGGACCGGCCGGCCATGCAATACCGGTTGTGCGAGCTTTTGACCTTCATAGGTATCGAAGTCCGCCGCTAGCAGGGTATCCGGATAGACAAGGTCGTCCTCAATGGGACGCGACACGAATTTTTCCTTTGTCAGTACCGCGCCCACATTCGAATCCTCGATGGGCACGACGACGGCCACGTCCGGACGGTGATGGCCTCGCGCGGCATTGGCCGCCTGCTGCTGCAGGGCACGCTCGCGCTGTTGCAAATAGGTGTAGGCGAACCATGCTACCAGTAGCGCCAGCGCCAGTGACACGGCCAGGATGATCCACGGTCCGTTGAACCGGGAAGAAAGTCTAAGCTTCGACATCGTAAACCTTGTTGCTCTATTTAAAGTATTTGCCTTCGGACGTACCTTGCTCGCGCTCTCATTACTCAGGAAGAGAAATGGCGAACGAGAAAGATGCGTAATACGACTTTATCGTCGTCACCAGTGCCTGATTGGCCGTCTGGCCGGCGATGCCGGCAGGGAGTCCGGCGGGCAAGGGCACGAAGAACCACGCAGCCAGGGCGCAGACCGTCGCCAGATACTCGATGGCTGCCGCGCCGTTCTGTCTGGCATATCGACTGGGGAATGTACGCATCACAAGGTATCCGAAAGATTGAGAATGGCTTGGGTCGGGCTGCCAGACATCGCAACGACCTCCACCTGGCGGTGCCCCTGGCGCGCGGTAAGGATGCGTGCCGTGCTGCTCACGCCTTTCCTGGCCACGGTGTGGCCAGTGATGGACTCCCAGTGTTGCTCGTCCAGCGCATGCGCAAAGGCGTTCATCAGGTCTTCGCTGCCCAGGCTTGAGCGCAAGGTCAGCGTGTAGCCGATCCTGCCGCTGTCGTTGGTGACCACCGATGAGGTGATGCCGACGCCTTCGGGCAAGCGCAGCGGCAATCCGGAAGGCGCCACACGAGGGGCGCCTTTGCGTGACACCGAGTAGTAACCGTCGCCCTTGCCTGCTTCGAGCTCCAGCGTGGCGAGGCAATCCTGGGTCAGCGCCGCGGCCACGATCCATTGCCCCAGGCGATTCACCGTGACCCTGTCGTTCTCGCTGCGCCACTGGTTGACCGTGGCCTCGATCTGTTCCGCGGCGGAGCGATGCCCATGCACGGCCACGATGGACACTGGATGATCGTTGACCAGTATGTTGTCGCCAACCAGCGTGGCCGACAGCTCGCGCGGTTCGGACGGGCACGCGGCCGAGGCGGCTTGGCATGCAAGAGCGAACGTTCCGCAGATACCGATAAGGAAGAGGGGGCGCAGCATATCGAGACCGTCTAGTGATTGATGAGCCGGTCGGACGGCGTCACGTCCGGCGCCACTTTGCCGACGTCGAGCCCGCTCATGGCAACGGGATCCCAAACCATCATCGGCCCCTGCACAGTTGCCTGCAGTGTCGTGCCCAGTAAGTTCGCCGTCGGCACGGAAGTCCGAACCATGCGCTTCGTCGCGTCGACGCCGTTTGCGCCCCAGGTATTGCTCAGAATGGCCCCCGGCGCGGTGACATTGATGCCTTTCCACGCACCGCCGCCTGGGTCTCCGGTCGGCCACAGGCGCGCGTATTCCGTCGTCGCGGCAATCTTGCTGAACGATACGTTGACCGTGGCGAGGGTGTTCGACGGCAGAGGGGGGACCACGGAGCCGAACAGCGACGATAGCCCGGGCACGTTGTCAATGACCGAACTGATGCCCGACAGCACGGTGCCGCTGAAATCGCCGCCGGGGGCAGCCATGCTGGCGGCGTTCGTCACATTGGCGTAGGTGTCGAGATATGCGGTATGCGCGTCATCGTTCCAGAGTGGATCGGTGCCGTTCACGAAAGAGGTGGCTGTGCCATCGGTATTGCTGATTACCGGCTTGCCGGAATGGGAATTGATGATCCGCACGGCCATCTCATTCTGAATGGCCACGTCGGTTTTCGCGTTGGGGTTGTTGATGCCGTCGAAAGTCGACCCGGGCGACCCTGCATCGTTGTACCAGACGGTGCGCTCCCACGTCGCGTAGCGCGCACCCATATAGGCAGTGTGCTGCACGTCTGCAAACTTGCCGATGGCCGAAATGGCAAGGAACAGCGGCACAAGGAAGAACATTCCGGCCACGATCAGTTCCGTCATTGCCTGGCCGCGCTGGCCTTTGAGCACCCTATATTTCATATCACATACCCTAGGGGCCAACCTGGCCGCCTACCGCAAGCGCCTTTGTCGCGAAGGACGGATCCGTCAGGCGCGCTTGCCAGTAGGGACTGAATAGGTTCTGCACCTCGGTAGCGCCATCGTCCTTGCGCACCCAGGTGGAACCGGCGAAGCCGGTATCGCTGGTGGGCCGGTAGAAGAAGGCGTACCCAGCAGACAGGGCGCGCATGGTGTTGCTGGCCAGCTTGTCGGGCGTCACGATGATCTGGGCAGTGTTCGTGCCGCCCGACTTGGCGGCGAGCGCGGAACTCGTGTTGAGATTGGACGCCAGGTGCTCTACCTCGATGGCGATCGGATACGCGCCGCCGTTGAGTTCCGGGGTCTGATCGGTGGGCGTCGAGCCGATGGGATTGGCCACATCCCGGTAGTAGTTCTGCAGGCCCCCGTTGGAGTCCAGCGAACTGCCGGGTCCCTTGACTTGCCATCGGTACAACGCAGGCGCCTCGATGAGCGGGTTCAATACGGCTCCAGCGCCAATCGTCTGGCCATAGCCCATCGCTTCAGTGGGATTGCCGCTGAATCCTTGCCACTCACTGTTGTAGCCGCCTTTCCCCGCAAGACCGCCTCCGCTTCCACCCAAGAAAGGCAATCTCCACGAGGTATCCACGAAAAAGCCGGAAGGGCCGCCGCAAAATGGGCAGACGCCATACACGCAGCCCCAGCCACCGCTGCCCTGGGTTGCGTCGAGTCCCATCCAGCTGTGGAGATCGCTGCTCAGTAGCGTGCCGCCCTCATGCACAAAACCAAATGCGGTGAAGCTGGCGGTTGCTCCGATGCAAACTTTCACCGTCGACGCCCATAGCGCTGTGGGCGCGGAATCGCGAATGCGCGTAAAGCGGTCTGTGGATTTCCGGTCCACCACGACATTGGCGAACCGTTGTGAAACATCGCTGCCATCGTTGGCACTCAGTTGCTGCGTAGAGCCATCCCAGCGCTTCAGAGCCAGCGCACCCTCGGTAGTCATGAAGACATCGGTGCTCACGACGGCATTCGGGTCATTGCGCTTCACCACGTCATTGATCACCAGCAGCATGTCGAGCATTGTCGACGTATGATTGGCCTGTTCCGCATCCATCAATAGACCAATCAACTGGTCCAGCCCCGATACCGCCGTCGGCGCCAGTGAGCTGAACTTGGACTGCACCGAGGAAACCGGCACTTTATCGGCCGCATCCCACCACGGCTTGGACGAAGGAAATATATCCGCGTCGATTTCCATACCCCACCACGAATCCATCCGATCTTGCGTGTTGGCTGCGTCTTCGAGAAATGAATTAAGGCTGACGAGCTGGGCCACGGCGACCTGATTGGCGACCATGGCACGATTGGCATAGGCGGAGAAATTCGCGTCGCGCGCCTGCAGCACGGCGGCCGTATAGGCGCCGGCGTCGGCCGCGTTTTGCAGTTGCGTCTTGGTATTGGCCAGAATACCGCTATTGAACAACACCAAGACGACAAGACCCACGGCAATGGCGAAAAGCAAGGTAAAGACGAGCGCAAATCCGCGTTGTCGCGAAATTCCTTTTGATACCCGCCCTGACATTCTTTTCCCCCTCGGTTATCTCGGATTCTTATTACTGGTCGAGATTGCCGTTGTAGCTACTCATATTCTTCTTTGCGTTACCCTGGACGGCGGCGGCAGAAGCGGCAGTCTTAGCTTGGCTGATTTGGGCGGAGGCATCGACGCCCGCCATTTCCTGCGCCAGGCCGGCGGTCTGGTTACGCACCGTCTTGCCGAACAGGGAATACACGCCGATGGCTGCAACGGCAATCAGAGCAACGATGATGATGTACTCCATCATCCCTTGGCCAAGCTGGCGACGACGCATTGCAACGAACTTCATAAGATCAACTCCATGTTGTTGATAAAAAAACTGGCCGCAAGAGGAAATCCCGCGGTATTGGGAACGCCCCGTGGCGTTTAGTGCATTGGCGGAGGCGCACTATACGCTTACAAAGATACACATACAAATACAATGTCATATTTAAGCAATTCACAATATGACGATATCTTGCGGGCTGCCGCGCGCGTCGGAGGTGCAAGCTCTGCCTATTTTTCTGGCCTATCAAATAAACGCGCGCACCGTCCAAACGCTTATTTCAATATTCTTAATGTCTTATATTCAGGGTTATTCGCCCGATTCAGCGCCGAGCAATATTTACAGTGCCTGATTGGCACATCGTCTTTTCCGAATCGACAACCTGGCAAGCCTATTTTTTTACTTGACACGCAACCCTGACATGTTGACCATTCCGCCGTCATAAGCTGTGCCAAATTCTTGAATCCCTCGTTGTGACTGGAGTTGGAATGTATCCCCTAGTATGTCGCCCTACCCTGGTGCTGCTGACGCTGACGTCTGCGCTGTCAGCAAGCGCCGCCGCCTTTGAAGTCGATACCATGCCGCCCGCCGGTCTGTACCGCGTGGAAACGGATGGTCAGATGAGTCTCCCGCACGGTGGCAGCACTACGCAGACAGACAATGGCAACAGCCTCGTCCAGAAGACGGTGGCAAGCGGGGGCTCCCATCAACAGGTCTACAACAAGGCGCCGACCACGCAATGCATCGGCACCCAGGCCGAGCAGATGGCGATAGTTTCGAGGATGGGACCCAACTGCCCCGTGCATACGGAGCGCCACGGTGCGGGCGGTCTTGTGCTGAACATGCAGTGCAACGGCATGAGCACGCAGACCACCATCAAGCGGACGAGCGAGACCACCTGGACCTATGACATCGTGACGGGCAGTCCAGGTGGCGGCACTGCCCCGGGTAGCCCCCAGGCCCTTATGGAGCAGAAGATGGCCGAGCTCGAACGGGCGCGCCAACTCGCCCAGGCTTCCGGCAAATCCACGGCCAACATGCCCAGTGATGCTCAGATTGCCCAGATGAAACAGCAGATGCAACAGCAGCTGGATCAGCAGTCGCCCCAGCAGCGGGCTGCCATGCAGGCTGCCTATGCGCACGGCGCAGCAGTCGGTTCGATGCCGATGCACCTGCAGCAGCGCTACATCCGCGTTGGTGAGACCTGTACGCCGGGCTAAGTGCTCGACGCTGGTGCAGGCGAGTCCTTAGTTCTACATACCAGGAATAGATATGCGTTCCCGTTTGATACCCTTTGTTTTCGCGGCCTCGCTGGCCGTGCCTGCTCCCGCCTTCAGCCTGGGCGGCGTGCTGGACACGGTCAACCAGACGATCAATACGACCAAGAACGCCAAGGACACGGTCGGCAAGGTCAGCTCCAATGCTCCCGCGCCGGGCAGTGCCGCTAACGCGCCCAGCCTGGCAGGCGCCAATGCGGGCACAGGTGGGTCGGGACAAGACCCGTCGGGAGGCGCGGATCACCCGGTGCTCAGTCGTTACGCCGGCTCTACCGTCTATACCTATGGCAGCTCGAACTATGCAAGCGCGCCCGTCATCGTCCGTTCCGGCAAGGACGTGGCCCAGCAGCAGTTCGAAGGAAAGATCACGAACCGGTTGTACCTGGCACCTGCTGGAAAGACACCGCTTGAGGTGTACCGCAACTACCAGGCGGCGCTGAAGAACGGCGGGTTCACCGTCCTGTTCGAGTGCGAAGCGCCACAGTGCGATAAATCCCACTTTGTGGATGCCCCCGGCCCCTTCTACGTGAAGGCATTCCGCCTGGTGGCGGACGCGAACTGGGAGAAGTACGACCCGGACATGAACGACATGCCGCACCCGGACGATGATTACTATATCAGCGCACAAAAATCCGGCCCAAACGGCGTGACGACGGTGCAGATCGCGTTGACAGCCCACACCAGTGGTCAACGTGTGGAGCAATTCGTCCAAGTCATCGATTCCGCGAACATGGACATGGGCCAGGTGACGGTTAACGCCGAGGCGATCAGCAATGCCCTGAAGGAAAGCGGCAAGATCGCCCTGTATGGCATCCTCTTCGACACCAACAAGGCCGTGCTCAAGCCCGAATCGGCGCCGGCCCTGGAGCAGATGGCGAAAGCGCTGAAGGCCGATCCGTCGATCAAGGTCTACATCGTCGGCCACACCGATAACCAGGGCTCGCTGGAGGCGAACCAGACGCTGTCGCAACGCCGCGCGGAAGCGGTGGTGACGGCCTTGTCGACCCAGTACAGCATCCCGGTGGCGCGCATGACGGCGCGCGGCGTAGCCAACCTGTCGCCGGTCGCCAGCAACGGCAGCGAAGACGGCCGCGGCAAGAACCGGCGCGTGGAGATGGTGCTGTACTAAGTAAGCGCTGCAACAGGTGGTAGATCCAGATCAAGGCGTCAATGCGCCGCCCGGGAAACCCGGGCGGCGCATTGTTTTACCCTTCACGCTTGTCATTTCCCCCTTGGCCAAGGCTTGCCCTTGTCCACCACTTCGCGGCAATCGCCCTGGAAGATGGAATTGTCGTAATCGCTCCAGCCCTTGCTGTCGACATTGCGCCGATGCGGCTTCCATTGCGGGCTTAGGAAACTCCATTCAAGATTTTCCGACGGATACCGGATATCGACCATGTCGACGAGCGAATGGAAAATGTTTTCCGTCGACAGCCTGGCATCCTTGTTATGCGCCAGCTCGGCGACCTTGTCCGGATAGGCATCGCGGTATTGGTCCGAGTACCAGACCAGCGCGGGGATATGAAAGTCGTATTGCGTACTGCCGCCATGGAATATCCATTCGCAACTCCCGTCATATAGCGATTCGCCGTGATCGGACGAATACATCATCGCCGTCACCTGCCGGGTCGATTTCAATAGACCGATGATCTGCGACAGAAACCAGTCCGTATAGAGGACCGAGCTATCATAGCTATTGTTCAACTGTGGCTTGAGCCGGATATC
>Ga0213872_10002225_pt1 | contig 11606 bp, 7 predicted proteins | sample VelepicomBERX_R2_FD_160071 | JGI IMG/M metagenome (GOLD analysis project Ga0213872, IMG submission 160071) | Rhizosphere microbial communities from Vellozia epidendroides in rupestrian grasslands, the National Park of Serra do Cipo, Brazil - RX_R2 | ecosystem: Host-associated > Plants > Roots >... | reverse complement strand
CTCGACATCTTTGCTCAGGGAAAGCGTTTGCAAGCGCTGCCTCTGCTCGAAGACCTGGTCAAAGCCAATCCCAAAGATGACGAGGCTCTGGTGGCGCTGGCGGCCTCTTTGGTGGACCACGCGGCAACACTGACCGACGCGAAAGCCGCAGCCGCCGAGCGATTTCGCGCACGCGACCTGCTCGACCGGGCCTGGAAGCTGGGCAACGCCTGTCCGCTGGCCATGAACCTGTCGCAGTTCCTGCAGCAGTTGCCACCTAGCGGTACGATCGAGTTCTCAAAGGATCCGCGGGTAGAAAAATCGATGCAGGTCGGCGAGGCGGCTTTTGTCCGCCGCGATTTTGATGAAGCGCTGAAGAGCTATGCCCAGGCCCTCGAACTGGAACCCAAGAACTATTCCGCAGCTCTTTTCAGTGGCAACACTTACGACCGCGAGAACAATTTCGCCCAGGCTGCGGAATGGTACCAACGCGCGATTCAGATAGATCCCAACATCGAGACTGCCTACCGCTACTACGCCGACATGTTGGCCAGGCAAAATGACCTCGCCGGTGCCCGCAAGATGCTCGTTGGGGCAGCCATTGCGGAGCCTTATAACCGTGCCGTGTGGCGGGAATTGCATGCATGGGCCAAGCTCAGCGGTTCACATATCAATATGGTGTATGTGAGTGTTCCACCGCCAGATGGCAAATCGGGGATCGTCCAGAACTCAGCCGTTTCCTCGGCTTGGGACGCGTACCGTACTGCTCGGGCGCAGTGGCAGCAGGGCGGCGAATTCACGAAACACTTCCCTCAGCAGAAAGCTTACCGCCATAGTCTGACGGAGGAATCGGACGCTTTGAAGGCTGCCGCTATTCGGCTAGTAGACCTGCGTGCAAAGCCAGACACTGCAACCTTGGTTGCGCAGGACTCGGCGGCGACCCAACTCTTAAAGCTATACGATGCCGGCTTGATTGAACCCTATGTACTGTTCAGCCTTGGCGACGATGGAATTGCCCAAGACTATTCGGCTTATCGAGAAAACAACCGCAGCAAGCTTGAGAACTACGTGGATCAGTTCGTAGTGCCACCCCTTCCCGCTGACCTCAGACATAAATAAGGCTGCATCGAAACTTCCCGGATGCAGCCTTGTTCGTCAAAAGGTTGACCGATTTAAAGCCTATTCATCCTTCGTGACCCGAATAATCGCCATCATGCCAAGGTCCTCGTGCGAGAGGATATGGCAGTGATAAACGAAGTCGCCGATGTCCATACCGCGGAAGTCCATCTTTAACTGGACGTCAGGAACGGGTCCGTTGGGGTTCTTCACATTGTCCCAGAAAGGCACTTCCACCATGTCGAGGAATTGGCCGTCAATCGCAGGAGCCTGGGTGGCCCCATTGGTCTCGAAGTTTTCCTGCGCCAGCACCTGGAAATGAATCTGATGCATGTGAAATTCGTGGTTTTCCTGGGCCAGGTTTTGGACAATCCACCTCTCCACTGCTCCCTGATGGGTCACAATGGCTGGAGGATGGTTGTTGTCAAAGACCACAGGAGTCTGACCAGCCACTGTGATGAAAAACTGGGTCGGCTGGATTTCGCTGAACTGCAACGTTCGGACGGTGCTGGCATCGTCGAGTAGAGCGCCGCCAAACCGCTGCTGGTGATTACTCAGTGCGGTGAACGTTGGCATCCGGTCTTCACGCGTGGCGAGGAGCTCGCCGCCGTGAGTCAAGCTGATGTTGAACAGGGCACGAGTGGGATCGCAATCCCCCTGTGGACCCGTGTTGATGTTGTTCGTCACGAGTTGTGCAACTTTCACTGTCGATGCCGGGGCTTTCACTAAAAACTCTACCCGGCTCGCAACAGGCAACCGGAAACGAGTTACCGGGATCAACTTTGGGGGCTGGGGCCCTTCCTGGGAGTTCACCGGCACGGCATCAATCGAAACGATCTGCATAGTTTGAGAGACACCGTCGTACATAACTTGCAGATCGAGGATCGTGTCTGCCGCGCTGTTCACCACTCTCCAGAACTCCGTTGCCCCTTGCTGCATTTGGAGAACGGCCGGGGTAAACCCGATCGTACCGTTACTTTCCTGGAACGAGACAATCGGCACATAGTTGACGCTGAGGTCCTGGAACGGAATTCCATTCCCGCAGTTCATGGTTTCAGCTCCTGCGCCGAAGATCGACGTCTGGTCGCGGACGATCAACAGGCGCTGGGGAAGTCCCTGGACTGCAGGTTGTACGTTCTGGATCCCGTCGACGACGAGTGCGCCAGTAGCGCCGCCCAGCAAGTCCCGTTCGGCCAGACCGTGAACGTGCGGGTGGTACCAGTAGAGCCCCGGAGGTTCGTTGGTTGGGAACGTAAAGCTGTATTGGAAAGTGCTCCCGGAATTGATCAGCGTTTTGGTCACATTGTCCCCTCCGCATTGCGGAGTGACGTTGGTTCCGTGATAGTGGATATTCACGGAAGAACCGACTGATGCGATGCCATTGGGATTTTGTTGACCTTGCTGTAGCGGGGGCGAAGTCGTAGGAAACTGAACGGTTGTGTCTCCGCAATTCGGAGTATTGAAGGTTTCGCCGAATGGTTGTGCTTGAGTGTTATTGGTGACCGTAATGTTCAACGTATCACCCGGATTAACATGGAGAGTCGGTTCCTGAATGCCATCTGGCGTCATAAAGCAGTAAATCGGGTTGCCGAGGGAGTCAATTGTCTGCTGGTAGGAAAACCGGACGTTTAAGACGCCGTTCTGGCTGAACAGCGCAGGTGGTTGTGCAATGACACTGCCGGCCGCGAAGCGCGGAGTGCAGGGGTTAGAGACTGGGGGAACCGGAGTTGGCGATTTTTGGGCTAGCGTAGTTAGGGGAAATGCGGTCAGCACCGATGCCAACGCTAAGGCATTTCTTATACCGGTCGACCTCTTCATTGAGAGTCGCCTCCTTGGCGAACTTCTGCACTTCAGTATGCGTCCTATCACGGGGATACTGACCTTGTCGTTGCTCCAGAGCAAGGTTTGGACTACTGGGAAGTCGTAGTTACGCTGGTCGCAAGCAGATTGAGGTTTCGCACACGACCCTACTGCGGCCTTTTGTCAGGAGACCACGACAGAAATATCCGCTTAATTGCCTCTTAGAGAGAAGGCAGATCGGGGCGAACGAGTTGAGCAGCAAGGAGTTGAACCGGGCTGGAGGAAATGGGACGCGTGAAGTCTGCCAAAGGTGTATCCGAGGGGATGCCAACGGTCAGGATCTCGCCGAACTACGCCGAATTTCACTCAGTAGTTTCAGATTTCTCCCTTTCAGTCCCAAGCCTGCCCCAGGTACCCGACGTTGGCCCTGCATCTTGCTGCCGACGAGATACGTCGGGGTGCTGTGACGCTTATGGCTTAATGGCGGTCTCTCAGAAAGGCCCCGAGTTGCTCGTACTGGTCGCTGGCGATGTAATCCACGCCTGCGGCAAGTGCTGCGTTCCAGCGCTCCTCGACTGCAGCGAAGGAGCCGAAATTGTAGCCATGGAACCATCCATTGCAACTGAGTTCCTTTTCCGTAGCGCCATCGAGAGTGTAGAAGCGAATCCACAAGCCCTGCTCATGCGCGTGCGCGACGAGTGAGCGAAGGCGCTCCTCGTCGGCGGCGGTCCAGTCGCGAAGAGGCTGAGAAATACGCCGAGCAATTTAGCCCGTGCTATGCGTCTTCACCCTTCTGCTAATATTTCATCATCGTAATAAAGGAGATCGTGATAAAGGAGATCGTGACCCGAGGCAAAGCCACTGTAATTCTGCCAACGCTTTTGTTGGTGTGTGCTTTTATCTTCTTCCTGCTACGTGGGCCTTGGCGAGCATTTCACGGTCGAGGCGCCGACTTTGCTGCACCCTACGTGTCGAGTCTCAGATTTACACGCGGGCAGAATCCATACGACTCAAAGGATTTCATCGCATATTGGCACGCTGCCGGTGCGCCACCCAATGCCGCAGTGGATGAATCGGGGCGTCGCCCTATCTATCCACCGAGTACGTTTTTCATCCTGTCGCCGTTCTGCATGCTCGATTGGCTTTCAGCCCTTGTCTATTTCGAGATTCTAAGCGTCGGCCTCGTGCTGTGGGTGCTGATCTATCTCGCGCGAAAATTAGACTCGCGATCTACTCAACTGCTGTTCGTAGCCTACGCCTTGATACTGGCCCCGCTGTCCACCGGCCTGAGCGTCGCGAACGTCAGCATCCCGGCAGTTACCCTTTGCCTCTTGGCAGTGCTGCTGGCAGCAGACGGACGGGAGCTTCTTGCCGGGGCAATGCTTGCGATCTCGATCTGTCTGAAGCCGACTACCGGGTTGCCGGGTTTGGTTTACCTGTTATTCGTTCGGCGCTGGAGAGTCTGCGGCTATGCGCTGGCGCTCAGCACGATGATCACAGGCGCGGCTCTCATGAGGATGCACTACCTGCCTGCGCGATGGCAGGTCGACTATCGCGCAAATCTGAATTACCTCTTCGGGCCTACGGGAGCAGCGAGCTACAGCAGCGCCAGCGATGGCCGCTTCGATCTTTTAAATCTTCAGGTGCCGGTGTTCGCGCTGACTCAGAGCCATCCAGCAGCGGAAATAATTCCTTGGGTGCTGGTGCTAATACTGGGCGGTTGGTGGCTTGCCATGATACGGACCTACCCGGCGCTTGCGCCCCGTTTAGAATCGGCAGCCGTCGTGCTTCTCCTCGGACTCTTGCCGGTTTATCAGCGCAGTTACAATGCTGGGTTTGTCCTGCTGGCGCTGCTTTGGGCGTTCATGAACCTTGAGGATCGAGTCGCTAAGGCGATTCTGATCGTGGGGTTTGTATTTGTGATCCCCGGCGAAGCGCTCATCAGAACAGCGCTTCACGGACACTCGTTTTCAAGTGGAAGGCTCTGGAATGGAGTCGTAATGCCTCAGGAGTCGTGGGCACTCGTCGCGCTCGTAGTGATCCAACTGGGCGCGATCTGGAGGACATCCAGACAGGGGTGTGTATCTCGATCAGTTAAGGGGAGAGATACGGGATCGCGGCATGAAGCCCTGAGAACCTGACGCTCTACATGCAGCGGCAGGTCAGGTTGGACAGCCGGGTCCGGAAGCTGCGACAGGCATCAGTGTTCTCAGTCATTTGTAAGCATCACTATGCAAGCGAGCGGCCGCACTCGCGGGTGATCCCGCGATTTTTGGGATTCTGATTTCGCGATTTTGAATTTTCGGCGGCGCTCGCTAGTTCTAAAATTCGTGGCCCGCGATTCAACACGCTGCGCACGGCCTTCTCTGGTCGAAGCGTCAGGCTCGTTTTCCGCCAGTGCGCCGGATCGCGGTTTCCATGGAAACAGGCATCACTCTCAGCGCGTTGTCCGGCTCGATTACAAACGGCCTTAGTCTGTTTCCAAACGGTAGGGATGGCCCGAGACCAAGACGGAACTCGCTCCCATCTTTGAAGGGACCCGTCGTATGTTGAAACGACCGTTTGTTGGCCGCAATTCAGACATTTCGCCTCAAGGAGCGGGCGGTCAGCCACTCGCGTTAGCTCGTACCTGAAGGCTCGCTTCGCGAATGGTGTCATCGGAAATGAATTCTTGCAATTCTTGCGCCACGGCATCCGCCCTTCTTCTCCTCGGGCGCGCTGTTCCCACGCCCGAGGGACTGGAAGTCGGCGGATACAACGAGCGTCCCGATGGCCGAAAACGGGGCCGTCTCTCCTGATCGCAACCGCTGTCATCCTTGCGATCCCCACAGCGAAATTGCCTGCCGTGTTCGACAAGTCCACGTCCCACCTGGTCGTGGCCCGTCTTCTCTGCGACCAATTCATTCGGTTCAACTGTGATGATGGCGAAAGTATCCATGTCGTGTTTCCCCTTTTAGTCGGAGCTGCCCGACCCGAATGCTATTCTGGGTTGCAGTGCACCCGCCAACCACATTCGGAGACATCCAATGATTGCGGCGAAGCCAACGCCGGCATCCGAGACTCGGAGTCCCAGCACGAGACAGAGTTCCTACATTCCCACGCTGGACGGGTGGCGTGCCATTGCCATTGTATTGGTGATCGGCCTGCATTCTTCCCCGATGCTCAGCAATAGCCACACACGCTTCGGCGATTTGGCTCTGAAGTTGTTCCGCCATGGAGCATACGGAGTAGATATTTTTTTCGCGCTAAGCGGCTACCTGATCAGTACCCTTCTCTTGCGGGAGAAGGAGCATACCGGTACGATCAGCCTCCGTCGATTCTATACACGCCGCGCTTTTCGCATCCTGCCGCCGGTCTTGATTTATCTGACTGTTTTGCGTTTGCTTGTTGAGCTGAAGAAATTGCCGCCAATTCCTGCAATCGATTTGATGCGCGTGCTCTTCTTCGCGCGGAATTATTTCCATGGACCCTGGTACACGAAGCACTTCTGGTCCCTGGCAGTCGAGGAGCACTTTTACGCTTTTGCGCCACTGCTTCTCCTTCTGCTGCCATGGAAGTGGGCCCTCCGCATCGCGCTGATACTGATTGGGGTGTGTACAGGAATTCGGTGGTTTGAATTCGCACATCAGGCACACTTCCAGGGAGCCACGCTGGTGTTCCGCACCGAGAACAGATTCGATGCTCTGTTATGGGGAGGGGTATATGCCCTGGTGCTGCGACGCGCCGAAATCAGCCAGTGGATTGCAGAACATGTGAGCGGGCCGGTAGTTGCAATCATTGGAGTAACCGCAGTGGTTTCACTGAACGTGTATTTAGCTGATGAAATCCGACGGGTCGTACTCGCGGCTTTAATGCCGCCGATGATCACTTATACTGTGCTCCATCCTAAGGACCTAGCTGGGCGTTTCCTGGAACTGCCACTGATGCGTTGGATCGGGCGAATCTCTTACAGTTTATACATCTGGCAAATGCTCTTTTTGCCGGACACCGTGCGGCCGCTGGGCCGAGCTCAGTCGTTTCCGCTGGCTTTTGCCTGGATCCTACTGTGCGCGGTAACGAGCTATTATCTGGCCGAAAAACCGATGATTCGTCTCGGGCACAGGCTGTCGACAGCTCCGTGATAGCGGGGCATCCGGATTTCCGCCCGAGTACGTTCAACTGTGATCTTGAAGGTTCCGGAGGAGCGTTTGCGCTTATCGGAGGGCCCATTCACTGTCCAGATGGTGAGTACAAATCTCACAAAATCGGCCCGAGACGTCTGCAAAACCTTTATGCGTCGGTTCGATTCCGACCCGCGCCTCCAATTTCTTCAATAGATAGGTGCTGACGCGTGCGACCCATTTAGCAGCACTGTAGCGAACCGCGCACTGCCGGGTTTGTGGTTGACTCGCCACTTCGGACACATCGGAGGCAGACATGTTCGCCCGACTATTGGCCCTGCATCTTGCTGCCGACGAGATACGTCGGGGTGCTGTGACGCTTATGGCTTAAGGGCGGTCTCTCAGAAAGGCCCCGAGTTGCTCGTACTGGTCGCTGGCGATGAAATCCACGCCTGCGGCAAGTGCTGCGTTCCAGCGCTCCTCGACTGCGGCGAAGGAACCGAAATTGTAGCCATGGAACCATCCATTGCAACTGAGTTCTTTTTCTGTAGCGCCATCGAGAGTGTAGAAGCGAATCCACAAGCCCTGCTCATGCGCGTGCGCGACGAGTGAGCGAAGGCGCTCCTGGTCGGCCGCGGTCCAGTCGCCGGCGTGGCGCTGGCCTCCTTGTTCAACGACGCTCCATGGGTTGTTCCACCAGCGGCGGTAGTTGCTGGCGCGCTCGGGCTCGATGACCTGCGGAGGGGCCATCGGATTCTCGGTATGCGCATGGACGGCGCCGAAGACCAGAAGATTGCTGCCGACAGGGACCTGATCGTAGAACACTTTCTGCTGCGCGTCGGACTCGCCGGTGAGCACGAGGATGGGACGCACGGTGAGCTTTTCGACGGCTGCAGGGTCGGCTGTCTTGGGAGCCGTGGTGAGCCAGTCCTGATACTTCGTCAGCAACGCCCACACGGCTTCGAGATGCTGCGGCTCTTCGGTTTTGAAGTCGAGATTCAGAGTGATGAGCGGCCAGTCGCCGTGATCGCCGTCTTTCAGGGCCTGTTCGACAATGGGGCGCACGCGATCGAAGAAGTAGTGCTCCATCGTGGGCTCGTGGCCGCTGACGGGTTCGCCGTGAGCGACGAGCGATGCAGACTTCCCTGTCTTTAAATCGGTGTACCAGTAGAGGTCCTGCTCGATGGCCAGCGGCGTTCCGGCGGAGAGCGCGCGGTCGATACGGTCATACCACCATTCGAAGTAGGGATAGCAGTTGTGCGCGTCCATGATGGTGCGCGCACCGGGATGGGCTGCGTCCTGCGCGGAGGCGAGCGGCGCCGCGAGCGGAGAAACCAGCGATGCGCAGAGAACCAACGACAGAGTGGAGCAAGGGCCGGGCATGGTCGTTTCCTTTTAGTGCTTAAAGCCGATGTAAATAGGATTCCCGAAAAGCAGGAGCTGTCCCTGTGAGTCGCGAACTTCGGCGCGCAGCCAGTGGCGGGCGCCGTCGGCGGTCCACTTCAGGTCGAGGGTCTGATCCGTGGATGAGATCGATTGCTGGGGAAGGTCGGAGGATTCATGGCCATCGAGCAGCAGGCCAACCATCGCTCCTTCACATCCAACGACGTGAATCTTCAGCGTGAGCGTTTCGCCTTTCTGCGGCTCCAGGTCGTCGCCCATATCTGCTGAACCTGCTGAGTCGTGCGCGTTTAGATCGAGAAGCTTATTCCGAGAGCCGGTGAAATCGAGGAAGACGTGCCCGGCGCGGACTCCGTCGAGGATCGCGGCCACAGACAAATTCTGGGCGTGGACTACAGTTGTCGGGCTGCCGACGGAGCCAACTTTATCGAGCGGCCAGTCCGCGTGATGATTGTCGCTGCCTCCGATGGCGGTGACGCGATAGCCTTCACGAAGCTGCTGCTCCCAGAAATGAATACCGGGAAAGAAGCCATGCCCGCCGCCACCGTTCACGACTTCCACCGCGGTGACCAGGCCCATATCGGCTGGGGTCTTCGGATTCCATCCGCATCCCATACAGATCTCTCCGGTGGGCGAATCAGGCTGAATGATCGAGACGATGCCGCCGGCCTGTCGCGCGCTCCGGAACATCGTGTTCACGTCAGGGACCTGCGGCGTGCCGACACGGTAGTCGACGAAGAGCGTCGTGCCGAAGAGGTTTGCGTGGCCGTAGAAGGTGGTCAGCTCGCGTCCCGGGATGAACAGCAGCTTGTCGAAATAAGGCTGCAGCTCGCGCATCGCATCGTATTGGGCCGTCGTGTTGTGGTCAGTGATGGCGATGAAGTCAAGGCCACGGCGCGCGGCAGCGTCCACGGTGAAGAAGAGCGGACAGGGCGCGGGCTTTCCACTCTGGCTGGGGCAGCTTCCATCGCTGTGCGCGTTGTGCATGTGCAGATCGCCGCGATACCAGCCGGGGCGGTCGTTGAGCGGCTGCTCCGTGAACGAAGTGTCGTCGATGACCCGGTTGAAGTAAATTTCGGCGCGATAGCGCGAGGTCACATTGGGCCGGATATTCGGAACGGCAATCTGCAGCTTCCATTTGCCTGGGATGATGGTTCCAGGCAGATAGGACGGCGTCGCATCGGTTTCGCTGATCGTGAAGTGATCCTTGTTGCCTCCGCTGGCTCCGCGAAAACGGACGGGATCGGCGATACCGAGGTCGAGCACGGTGTGATCGGCCTTGCCGAGGTTTTCGAAATATACGGTAATGCGGTGAACGCCGGACGGAACCTCGAACGGGATCTCAAAGTATGTCTGGTTCTGGGAAGGATGCACCTCACCCTGAAGCACGAGATGGGGTGTGGGAGGCGTTTCGGCAGCATGCACCAGGGCGAGCGCAGCAGCGAAGAAGAGCAGCAGCAGAGAGAGCTTTCGCGGCATCGTTTCGATCGAATTGTGACGAAGTTCGGAGGCCGGAAGAACTTTCCGGCCTTCGATGTTGTTGTGCGGGCTACCAGGAGAGCCGCAGCGCGAACTGCATCACGCGCGGATCGCCGGAGAGGGTAGTGATGCTGGCGACACCACCGCTGGTGGTGTTGCCGCTCGGCTGGCCAAACAAGGGTGTATTGGCTACGTTGAAGACCTCCCAGCGTGCCTCGAGATTATAACGCTCGGTAAAGGGGAACTCCTTCATGAGCGCCGCGTCGAAGACATCGGTGTGGGGTCCGCGCAGTGGGTTGCGGCTGACGTTGCCGATTGTGCCGACAGCGGTCGTCGCGTAGGCATCTGCAGTTGAAGAGGACAGCTTCCCGCAGGCTTTGTTCTTGCTGACAAAGAACCAGCAGTCGGGATCGCCCACGACATGCGGCGTGCCGACCAGGTTCGGCACGGCGGTGGTGTAACCGTACGGATCAAGTGCCGCGTTGTGGACGCCGTCGTTTTCATTCACCTGGAAGGGATGTCCGCTGTAGTAGGTGTAGACGCCGGACGTCCTCCAGTCCCCGAGGATCCACGCCAGCGCGCCACTGTTCAGCATCGGCCTCCCGTGACCGAACGGCAGCTGATAGACATAGCTCACGGAGACGCGATTCGGGATGTCGAAATCGCTGGGGCCATACCAGGCGGCGTAGTCGCGACCGTTGGGCGCGTCGCCGGAGCTGGATTCGAGCTCTTCTGGAGTGTTGTCGAGGCTGCGTGAGTGAGTGAATGCGGCTCTCACGCTGAGCCCGTTGGTGAAGCGGCGTGTGAGGGCGGCCTGCAGCCCGTTGTAGTTTCCGAATCCAATCGGCGAAGTGAATTCGACCTGACCGAAGTTGGGATACGGAATCACGCCGGTGCTCACATTTCCGGCAATGATGGGCTGGTTGTAGTTCGAGAGCACGTCGAGGTGCGTGGACTTGGTTCCGACGTAATCGACCTGCGCGGTCCACGCGCTTCCGATTTCACGCTGGAAGCCGAGGCTCCACTGCTGAACGTTTGGCGTGGGGTTGTGATTGGCTGAGGCGCGGATATGAAATGCCTGCAGCGCATTGAAGTTGATGGTGCTCGGGTCAAGGAAGTTGGACGGGAAGCCGACCGAGGGAGTCAGGACGGGAGTAGTGGTGCTTGCGATCGTCTTGTTGACAAGAAAGGGAGGATTGAGGGCGAGCTGGTCTTCGCTGCCGATGCGCTCAAACAGCGAGTAGTAGTAGCCGTATCCTCCGCGGATGACGGTCTTCGTATCGGGCGAGAAAGCGAAGCCGATGCGCGGACCGAAGTTCTTGGTGTTGGGCTCGACCAGCGAGCGGTCCTGGATGGAGCCGCCGGTGGCGAAGACGAGCGAGCCGTTGCCGCCATTGCCGTTCGGATTGAAGTTGGCTATGCGGTTCTTGCCTTCCATCACCGGGGTGGCGAAGTCATAGCGCAGGCCGAGGTTGACCGTCAACTTTGGCGTGACCTTCCAGTCGTCCTCGACGAAGCCGGAAGCCATCCAGAGGCGCTGGTCGACGAAGTCCACATTGGTGAGCTGCGTGTACTCGGTGGCCCCGAGCAAACCATCAGCATAGGAGAGGCCGGTGCCGGAAAGGCACTTTCCGGGCGCGCTGTGCTGGCAGGTGAAGACACCGGTAAAGGTGAGATCGCCACGCGTGCCGGGCTCGTCCTGGAAGAGATTTCTCAAGATCGGAAGAGCAC
>Ga0213872_10002224_pt1 | contig 11608 bp, 13 predicted proteins | sample VelepicomBERX_R2_FD_160071 | JGI IMG/M metagenome (GOLD analysis project Ga0213872, IMG submission 160071) | Rhizosphere microbial communities from Vellozia epidendroides in rupestrian grasslands, the National Park of Serra do Cipo, Brazil - RX_R2 | ecosystem: Host-associated > Plants > Roots >... | reverse complement strand
GCACGCTCGCGCACCTCGGGTGAAAACTTCGGGGACTTCCTCATCTTGGCTCCATTCTCTCAATCGAAGGAGCCTCCTCAAAATGCGGGGCGGTTCAGGATCCCATCACTTTGTTATTTTCGGCGACATGAATCAACAAGGGACCCTGTCAGACTCTAACTGCGGGCGCAGTCAAAACGGGCGTGGGGGTATGTTCTTCATCCTGGACGATCAGGCGCTGTGGACAAGCGTTTCAAAGCTGATTGATGGCCAGAGTGCGCAGGTAGACGGCTCATAGACAAGTGAATGCGTAGCAGTTGGGTCGACAACAGGGCGCCCCGCGGGGCAAGGGAGATAGCATGATGAAGGGATATTCGGGGACCTCGGTCTTTTTGGTCATACTGATTCCCGTCCTCGGTTGGTGGGCTGTGGCTGAACACAAGCAGCTTCTCTCCTGGGTGTCCATTGCGGTATTGATGCTCTTGTTTATTGCCGTCACGGGTCTGGCCATCGTGAAGCGTCCGGCCGGCATTCTTATCGACGACCGCAACGTCATCAGTCTGTCGCGCTTTCAGATGACCGGGTGGACGGTGATCTTGCTGTCAGCCTACGTGTCGGCCGCGCTCTTCAACATTTATGCCGGGGTCGACGACCCGCTGGCGGTCGGAGTGCCAAAGGAGCTCTGGCTGGCGATGGGCATCAGCACGACTTCCCTCGTCGGAAGCCCACTGTTGCTTGCGCAGAAAAAAACTAAGACGGCCTCGATGACGGCACTGAATAACACACTGAGCCTGCTACAGAGTGCAGGTCAGCCCTTGAACAGCGAGAAAATTGAAGGGCAAATACTGGGTAACGACAAGCCCAGCCTAGCGCAATGGTCCGACATGTTCACTGGCGACGAGACGAGCAACGGCGCGCATATCGATCTCTCCAAGCTGCAGATGTTCTTCTTCACATTGGCGATTATCCTGTCCTATGTCTTCGCGCTCTGGCAAACCTTCAGGTACGCCCAGCCAGATGGAATTTCCCAGTTCCCCGCGCTCGATGACAGCACGGTAGCGCTTTTGGGCATCAGTCATTCAGGTTATCTCGCTAGCAAAGCAGTACCGCGCAGCTGATACCGATCATGGTGGAATGGCCCGCGCCTAACTCCGTCTTCCCAAGCTCTACGAACACGTCATCGCCATGAGCATGTTAGTCAGCACATGCAGGCCATCGCGATTGCGCCGCATCCACAACGATACCGACGCGATCAAGGTCTTTGGCTACGGGGACAAACATTGCGCGAACACGGCACCTCAAGAAAAATTATGCGCAGTTGGCTGGACTTCCACTGAACGATCGTCTTCCCGGAAGCGTGCCCGACTGATCACACGCCCGGTTCAGCCGGTGAGCCGCCTACACGCCTCGCCATCTCGCTCACGCCTTCGAGCAATGCATGTGTCGTCTGAGCATCGAAGCGGATCTGCACACGTTGGCCGGATGGCGATTCGATGCAGCTCAGCGTCACTTCTCGCGAGTGAAGCTCATACGCCATTTCGAACGGACTGCGCACGTGAATCTGGCGATCAACCGCAGCATCCGTCGCCGGCGACGCGCCGATGAGCGCGCGGTGTGACCCGTCGGGAACGCCAGCCAATTTCCTGGGATCACCGCCCCCGCGCTTGCGTCTGAGTTCGTCGATCTCTGCATCGATTTTCTTGGTATCCCGCAGCACGGCGGACCCGAACGCCCACGCCACCCAAAGGAAAGCCGCGAAGATCCAAAAAAATGGTGTCATCAGCAAACGCATAGCTCGCCTCCCCTTGCTTTCAGACAGACCCGCCGATGGCGGCGACCAGGATCGTCCGCGCCATTCATCGGGTATTTCGCCTTCATGACCGCGCTCGCCGCTCGGCGCTGACGCCCACCAACCGCATGTCGCCCCCTAACGCACGGAGCACTGGCTCGGCGTCGAGCAGTCGCCGCCGATGCAAATCACACAGGGTCAGGGCCTCAGCCTGACCCGAGCGGACTACCAACTTCAGCTCAGCCGCTGCACCTGGCGCCCCTGCCTTCCGGTACGAAAGCACGACCGTCGCGACGGCCGGCTCGAGCAAGAACAAATGCACCAGGGTGACGACGTCGTCCAGGTCCAGCTCGCGAGCGGCCGAGATCGCGCCGGCGAGCTGCGTGCCCTCCCACTGGAAGCCCCGTTTGCGAAGTTGGATCGAGATGGCCCGCTCGAGGCGCTCCTCGTCGCGCAGCGATAGGCCACGACACGTTGCGAGCCTGATCGTCAGGGCATCGGCCGGTTCGGTATCGGTTCGAGGTCGGGTCGTGCTCATCTAGTCGGTGTTCTTCGAGTGGCAGTGGGTATGCAATTTCTGCGAACCGCCGTCAGCATGTTGCTGGGCGGCAGTGGTCTTCTCGAACCATGCTACGGACGCTCGCTGCATGCGCAACCCCGCCTCATCGGAGCAATCGGTTGTGGCGTCTCCGCTCTCGCGGAGGCGGTAGCCCGACTGAGATTGATGCGGGCCCGCGCCCCTTGCGCATGTTGGCCGCGTGCCGACCATGTCCGCATGAGCAACACAAACCCCACGTCCATCCCGAACACCGGGACCATCGATCGCAACCACCTGGTCGACTGCGTCCGTGCGGCCCAGGCTGCCTTGGGCCCGATCGCCCTCGACCGCTTTGATGCCTGGTCACAGGGCCTCGGTGGCGAGATCCACGAGTTCGGCACGTTCGAAGCGATTGAGCGCGCCTTCGTGCAGGCCGAGGGTGCCGAGCTCGATGCGCGCATCGTGAGCGTGCTTCGCCGCCTCGCCGGCCGGCCCGACGACAGGATGTCGGCCGTCGATGCTCTCCGATCCTTTCGCACGATCTCACGCGACCGCGCCCGCCGGATGATGGCCAAGCATCCAAGGCTGCTGCGTCTCGTCCGATGCATCGACAACATCATGTGGGTGCTCGTCTGCTCGGCCGCATTTGTGCTCGTGAGCGAGGCGGCTTGCGAGTTGAGCACCAGGCTGCTTCATCGCTAATCTGGATGAGAAGTCATCCTTCAATGCAGCGGCGCACCACCCTCAGGACCGGCGATCTCCAACTCCTGCAGGCCATGCTCTCCGGCTGTGCCGGCCGCTCCGGACCGGGCGCGCAAAGCAGCTGCTCGAGCGATCGCGCGCAGGTCCGGCGGCTCACGCCACGTGCTGTCGTAGGTCCAAAGCATTTGTCCCAGCCCGTCAGCCGGTGTCAGCCCATGGGCGTACTCGATGTCAATATGGCCGCGCTCCAGATGCCTGAACTCGAAACGTTGCGCGCCACCCTTTCGGGCCAGCCAGCGCGCGGCGTGAACCAGCTGCGCGACTTGCGCGGCGTCGATCGCATCGAAGAATTGACGCGGCGCCATCAGGGTGAGTCGCGGCTGGGCCCAGCGAGTGGCGAACATCGCTGTCACTAGTTGCTCAACCTCGAGTCGGACGCGACGCCAGGCAGCCTCATCGTGCGCGAGGCCCTCTGGACAGACCGCTAGCGCCAGCAGGAGGTAGGGCGCCACCAGCGCCTTGCCGGCCTCGCGCGCATGGCGGTCGGGCAGGCGAAGCTTGGGGATTTGTGTGCGCGCGCCCTCGATCAGCGACGCCCCAAAAAACGCGCATTCATGGACCGCCAGCGGCGAAATCCCCAGAACCGCATCGAGATGCACCACCTGCGGCAGCACCACGACCTCATGAGCTTGTGCGCCAAACGCACATTGCCACAGGCCGCGCAGGTGCTCAGCCGCCGGCGTGACCAAGCGCACTTCGGCCGGACACCGTGCGCCTGCACTCCCGTAGTCGAGCAACGCCGGCATCGCCACGAGGTGGACTCCGGCGCCGCGGAGCCCACGAGCACGCACCGGCCGCATTTGCGCTGCGCACCGGATTTGCCGCCGAACATCGGGCGCCCACTGACCCGCCTCTTGAACCAGCTGCCGAAGGTCCTGATCACGGCCGCATAGCAAGGCAGCTTGCAGCGGCGCGATCGGAATCGCCAGGGGATTGGATAAGAGGGCGCGGTGGGTAATCAGCATGGAGTCGAGGCAAGCCTGCGACCACCCTACCCTTCGTCCTCACATGCGCAAGCCCCCGCCGGTTCGCTGCGGCCCGGCAGGTTCACCGGCGACTGACCCGTCCCCGTGATGCGCCCGCCGACGAACGCACTTTGGCCGGTGTTTGGGCTTCGGCGGGTTCGAACAGGTGGGCCACCCTGACGCCCAAGGTGTCGGCCAGCGCGTGAATCATGTCCAAGGTCGGATTCCCCACGCCCGTCTCGATCCGGCTCATATAGGTTCGGAAGATGCCGACCCGGTCGGCGAGCTCCTCTTGTGTGAACCCTTTCTCGGTTCGGAGCTGTTTGACGCGGGCACCAAAGGCCTGACGGGGGGTATTGCGCACCGCCGCATGCTGCGCAACGTACACTCATTGATACACACACTAATAAGCACATCTTGCCATCGGGCTCGATGTCAAGCTCCCAAGGAGGGCCCCATGGACGACACCACCTCGAACCCCGCCAAGCCTGCGATGAGCATCGGCCGGGCCGCGACGCTGTATGGCGCCGCCCTGCTCGTCCTGGCGTTGGGTGTCGCGCTGACGATCAAGGTCGAGGCGTTCACGTCGACCTTCCTGGCGGTGATCTATCTGGGCCTGGGCATTGCCCTCAACCGCGTGGTCCTTCGCCAGCTGATCGAGTGGCATCCGGTCTACAACACGCTGCACAACGTCGCCTCGGCCAAGCTCGGCATGGTCCTGCTCTGGCCCGTGCGCTACGCCGTGCTCTTCTTCCAGCTCCTGGTGAACAAGCACCTCTGAGCTCATGGCCGGCCTGCCCGGCCGCCCTCCCCCCGAACTCATCGATCGCGCCCGGCCTGGCGGCGCGAGGGGCTGTTGCGCATGCGCGGACTCAACGTAGCCTGACCGATATGTCCGCGACAACCGAGGAAGGTATTCAGTAGTGAACCAGTTCGATTTCAAGAAGCTGCCGGGGTCCGCTCTGGTCCTGGCGGCCGTCATGGCGCTCAGCGCCTGTGGTGGCGGCGGTAGCAGTGGCGGTAGCAGTGGAGGTTCCGGCTCGACCGCGGGTGCCAGCACAGGCGGTACCACGGGCGGCGCCACCATCACTGCGCCGACGATCACGACCCAGCCGACGGCGACCACGATCACTAGCAGCGCGAGTGGCACCTTGCGCGTCGTCGCCTCCGGCACCTCGCCGGCCTATCAGTGGTACAGCAACTCGACCGCTATCGGAGGCGCCACGAGTGCTTCCCTGACCGTGACCGCGGCCGGCAACTACTACGTCGTCGTCACCAATAGTGCGGGCAGCGTCACCAGCTCGACCGTCGCCGTCGTGGACACGACGCCCTACGCACAGCAGACCGCGGCGGCCCCGTTCACCTTCACCGGCACCAGCGACGGCGCCGTGATGGAGTCGGCCACCTACAGCTACCTGAACACGGTTCGCGTCGCCGCCAACGCCGGCGCCGTCAACGCGGTCGCAACGCTGAACACGGCCGCGCTGGCTCATTCGGCCTACATCCTGGCGAACCCGAGCGAATTTGGCCACACCGAGGTCTCGGGCCACACGGGCTTCACGGGTGTCAGCGCCAACGCCCGCATTGCCGCCGCCGGCTACACCGGCAGCCTGTGGAGCGAGGGCGTGACCGGCTACGCCGCGCTTGCTGCGCCGTACGCGAGTCAGTGCCCGCAGACCCTGCTGAACACCCTGTATCACATGGCCTCCATGCTGGGCCCGTTCCGCGACCTGGGCATCGGCTACAAAACCGACGGCACGGGCTCGGGCTACTGCGTCATGGACTACGCGTACATGACCTCGGCGCAGTACCCGGCGGCGGGCACGGTCGTGACCTACCCGTACGCGGGCCAGACCGATGCAGCCTGGGCCTTCCAGCCGGCCGCGGAATCGCCGCGACCGCCGTCGACCCTCACCGGCACGGTCGGCCAGCCGATCCTGGCCAGCATGGGCAGCCTGGCGGTCGTGACCGGCGACAACAGCAGCAAGGGAACGGTGACCACCTTCGTCTTGAAGGACTCGAGCGACAATGTGATTCCGGCCTATGTGCTGGCGCCGAGCTCGATCACGGTAGCGAGCAGCATCACGCCGCTGGACGATTCGGCCAACAACGTCTACTACCAGCCGTATGACGTCTTCCTCGTGCCCCAGGCCGCGCTGACGCCGAATACGACCTACACCGTGACCTTCGCCGGGACCTACAACGGCGTGGCCCACGCCAAGACCTGGTCATTCACGACCACGCACTGATTTCGCGCCGCCCGGGCGGGCGCGACGCAAAACGATACGCGCCCTTCGTGGGCGCGTTCTTCTTGGGGCGCACCTTCAGACGCAAGACCGCCACTCAAGCAATCGAGGGGGCTTGCGCATGCAAGACCTGAGCGCATGCTGGGCTCATGAATCGCAACACGACTTCCCGCAAGGTCCGGCCTTGGGCCGCCTACCTGCTGCGCTTGGGGACGTTTCCCGTCGCCGGTGCCGTCAAAGGCATCCTCGTTGAATACCGCCGAATCGAGCGCCGGAGGAGCACTGCCTTCGCGGCGCTCGAGCCTGGAGCTCGATGGCAGTTCGTGCGCTGCTGGGTCGCCTTCGAGGCCCGCGTCTACTTTGCACCGCTGGCCGGCGTCGTCACAGGCATCGGGCGCGAATGGCGCAGCGTCGAAAACCTCCGCCGCCGAATCGTCAATGCCCACCGTGATCATGTCTGAAGCCCAATTCACCACCCCTGACGGCCACACGGTTCACTACTACTTCGAAGAGCTGACGCTGCGCAGCATTCGCTTCTGGCAGGAGTTCCGTCTCGAGCATTGCGAGGCCTGGCTAGCCGATGCTGAAGGCACCGAACAGTGCTGGCGGTACCCACCGCTTTGGGTGCAAGGGCGCCGGGGGCACCGCTACCGCCTGTGCTGGGCACGAGCTTCGAGCGCGGCCACCTACAGCCTGGTGGCGGCCTGCAACCTCTCGACCAAGAAGCATGCCTTGTCCACGAGCAAGGGCTTGGTGGCCAGCTTGTTCGCGCCGGCGAAGTTCGGGCGCCGGGCGTTCTGGATCGCCTTGGGCTTTGTCATCGTGGCCTCCCTCGCCAGCCACTTCGACCTCGGCGAACTGCGCCGGTCGGTCTGGAGCGGGATTGCGTGGTGGCATCTACTGGCAGCGCCGTTCGTTGTTGGCCTTGTTGGACGCGGCGCCAGTATTTGGCGTGATGCTCGCGACGTAGACCGAAGCTTCGAGCGGCTTATCGAGGCGCAGCTCTTCTTCAATCGCTGATTGCCGGCGGCTTGCCCACCAGGCCGCTCGCGCTGGCCGCCTCTGGCCAGCGCGGTTGGCTCCGCTGGTCGGCTCGCTAGTCAAGAGCGGAAGGTCGGTCTGACCAGCGATAGCCGACGTTTGTCTACTTGCCGGCATGATCGCCTTTGCGGGGAATTCAGAGATCCGCCGAGTTTTGACAAGAAGCTCGCACCCGCACGTTGCCAACGCCCGCGGCGCTCCGCACTTCTCACTACCAAATTGAGGCGGAGCACGGTCCTACCAAGTCCCCGGGGTCCCTGGTTCGGTGAATTCGCCCCTTCAACACTGATCAGAATCGGGGCATAGTCATGCGAGCTGCTCCAGGCTGGCCCCAAGTCAATCTCACCAAGCGCCGTCGGCCACAAAGCGCCGCAACGTTGAGCCTTTGGCCGATCGAACCGGATTGAAGGAGCGGCCGGCCAGCGCCTCAGCAGGCTAACGTACGAGCTAGAAGTGAGCGCAGGGTGCGAAGCAGCCCTGCCACCGCGCGGGTCAGCGGGCTGGCCGCATCAGCCAAAGGTTAGCCCCCCAAAGTGGAAGCTGCCTGGCCGCGACGCAGAGCCAGGCAGGGAGAGGCGTTATGAACCGTCGCTGGCTGCTATAGGTGCTTGAGACAGTCGTGGGCGAGTGGATCAAGTCCCGGGGTGCTTCCGTCGTCGCAGCGCCGTAGCTCGGAATTCGAACCTGGAGCTTGCCAGTGACGTTGTGGCATCAAGGAGACGGCGATGTTCGACGAAAGGGAGTGAGTGATGACGCAGACACGATGGATTCGACGGATGGCATTTGTCGTGATGCTGTTCACGCGCGTTGTGGCGCCTGTCCAAGCCCAGGATAGGCCCAACTCGCAGCCTGACAAGCTGGATGCCAATTTAGCAGCGGCTGTCGACCATGCGGTGCAGGGCGTGCTGAAGTCGACTGGCGTGCCAGGGGCATCGATCACGATCGTGCATGATGGGCAGATTGCCTACGAACGCGCGTACGGTTTTGCTCAGCTGGATCCAGCGCGTCCGCTGACGGCGGCCATGCGTTTCAAGATTGCGTCCAACAGCAAGCAGATGACGGCGGCGGCCGTGCTCTTGCTGGCCGAGGAAGGAAAGCTTTCTTTGGATGACCCGGTGGCTCGCTACCTCCCGGGCCTGACACGCGCACAAGACATTTCTCTTCGGCAATTGCTGGCCCACACGGCTGGGTATCCAGACTACTATGCGCCCGACTACAGCATGCCTTCCATGCACGGCCCGGCGCAGCCAGAGACCATCTTGGCCCGCTGGGCGACGCAGCCACTGACCTTCGAGCCTGGCTCTCGCTACCAATACAGCAACACAGGTTATGTGGCTGTCGGGGAGGTAGTTCGCAAAGTGTCGGGGAAGCCGCTCTTCGATGTCCTGCAAGAACGCATCTTCAAGCCGCTGGGAATGAGCACAGCGATCGATGCTGATTCAGTGGGCCTGAGCCGCGAGGATCCGATCGGCTATACGCGACATGGCTTGGGTCCGCAACGGCCGGCCGTTTATGAAGGCCCGGGCTGGATGGCCGCCGCTGGTGAGTTGGCCATGAGCGCAAGTGATCTAGCGCGGTGGGACATCGCCCTGATGAGTGGGCGCGTTCTTGCACCTGCTTCGCTGAAGCAAATGGTCACCGCACAGCCGCTCAGTGGAGGTTCGGCATCCAACTACGGCCTGGGCCTGGGTTTGAAGCTCTACGCAAACGGGCACCGGCGCTGGGCCCACACGGGTGGCGCCGCCGGGTTCCTGAGCTTTAATGCGATGTACCCCGACGACCGCATGGCACTGGTCGTGCTGACCAACGGGGAAGGTTTCGCAAGCAAAGACATTGCGGAGGCCGTCGAAAAGTTGCTGCTGACCGAGACGGATCCTCAAGCTGCGCCATCCATGGCGCAGGTCAGGGCCGCGCTGCTGAACCTGCAGCAAGGGCGGGTCAACCGAGCGGTGTTGACACAAGATCTGGCGGATTACCTCGACGCCCAGGCGCTAAAGGACATGAGGGACTCGTTGCGTCCTTTGGGTGAGATGAGGGACTTGGCCGAGAAAGAGCATTCTCTTCGAGGCGGCATGGTGTTCCGAAAGTACATAGCACAGTTCACGCACGGCAGCGTCTCGCTGGAGGTGTACGTGCGTTCGGACGGGCGGTTGGAGCAATTGTTGGTACTGCCCAATGAAAGCTGAATGGTTGACCGGCATTACGCGCCGCCGCCGCGGCTTGCGACGGAGTAGTGGTTCTGGCCGCGCAAATGGCAATACAGTCGTTCTGCCATTTCGATATCCTCCGTGTGAAGGCCCGGCCCTTTGCCCGCCTTCCGATGGTGAGCTTCTTGATCGAAGGCAGCATCCGATGAATTGAGGAGTGCGCTTGTATCCAACAGGCGCGTTCTGGATTTAACGCGGTGCCCGTCGATGACCAGCCGATCATTCATATCAACTGATGATCGACTGAGACTGATTTCGCTGACCGGATCACCGGTATTGGCTTGAGGGGTGTTCTTCAGAAAGTCCGATCGGTCGATTGTCTCGGAGTGAGCGGCAACATGCTGAATACGAGCGACCTTTATCGCCGATAAAATGCGAAGCGTGTTACCTACCCTCTCATCACAAATCGACGCCGAGGCCACCGCTCTTGGCGACCGATTTGCGCGCGCTCTGCGCGATTTCGACGACTTGGTTTGCAGCCTATCGTCCTTGCTGGACCGACATCGGAATATGGGCCTCGTACACAAGGTCCACGACATGAAGCTCGCTTCGGAAACTTTGCGTCTGGAGCTGACTATGGACAGACCGGCCGCAGAGTTGAGTGCGACCGGCGCCCGGATGCTCATCACGATGCGCCAGCTGCACCACCTGGGCCTCAAAAGCCGGATTGATCAGCAAACCAAGGTGGCGCTGACGTTGGGGCTCAATTTGATGGAGATGATCGCGCAGGGTTTGGCGCTTCGGTAGCAGGCTTCCAATCCTGGCCGGGCGGGTTCGCATCGGCTCCATGCACACGTCGGCGAGCAACGACAGGAGCCCCCCCGAAATCACACAGCGAGCAAATGCCGGGGCGCAGCTATCCCTGGCCCGAAATCAGGCCATCGGGGTGTGGGGCCGGGAACCCTGTCACTCATCGGGCCCGACCGCACGGAAAAACATGCGGAGATTTGTTTTTTGATCGGCCGTTTGCTCGAGGCGCCCGGACCGAGGTCGACCGGATGTACTTAAGCAGTCAGTAGACAGCCCAAACGGTGCCGGTGCACCGCTGGGGTCGGCATGCGAGGCACCAGACCTTCGAGCATGCCGATCTACCGCAAGACTCGCTGCCGAAGCAGCGAGGCGTGGGATAGGTCCAATCAGGGTATTGGAGAGCGCCCTGGCGCCATTGCATCGAAGCTTCCCTTTGCCGCGCAAATGCGCGACAACCCAGGCGGGGCACCCGCTGACGGGTGAGGGAGTCAATGCCTTCAAGATCGTCCTTGTCACAAGCCCCTTCCCAGCTCGACCGTGCTGGGATGTTGCTATCACCGCTGACCAGATGGCCGCCATGGGCGACGTCCGGGGGGCTGCTCTGTGCGCAGATCAACGCGCAAAGGCCTGCCGGGCGAAAGACGATGTAATCCGATTTGAAATGGTGTGCCGCGCAATTCCGCGCGGCTGGGCACGATGCCCAAAAGTGACTGTGACGCAATCTCGGATCCAGACCCTGTCGCTAAGGACAAGATGGGGGGCTTTGCGAGTGGCCCCGACCCAAACGACCCAGCGGATCACGCAGTGATGGCTGCGGTGCTGCGTAGCGTTTGAATCTGCTCGATGCACGCGGCCCAACGGCCGCTGCGCTTTATCGCGATTCACACCGACCGAAGGTGGTGGATCGCCGGACGACGCTCGCCAATGGCGAGGTGCATGTTGATAGGCCTTGATATTTTTGACGTCCGCACAAGGCAGTTGGACGGCTGTATGCAGGTCGAAGTCTAGCAGTATTGGGCGACGCCAATGTTTGAGACGCCGCAGGCCAGCTGACGATCCTCTGGATTTGCAAGCGCCCTGCTGGATGTATAAAATACGTTACATGCCCGCCAAGCCCGCCCTCAGCGACAACGGCGCGGCCCTTCTGGCCGCACTGGGTGAGCGCCTGCGCACGGCCCGCCTGCGACGTGGGCTGACTGCCGTCGCGGCCGCCAAGCTGGCCGACATCACCCGCCCCACCTTGGATCGCGCCGAGCGAGGGGACCCGGCCGTCACGATGGGAACCTATCTGAAGGTGCTTGAGGTGCTCGGCCTAGAGGACGCCGTCACGG
>Ga0213872_10002223_pt1 | contig 11609 bp, 8 predicted proteins | sample VelepicomBERX_R2_FD_160071 | JGI IMG/M metagenome (GOLD analysis project Ga0213872, IMG submission 160071) | Rhizosphere microbial communities from Vellozia epidendroides in rupestrian grasslands, the National Park of Serra do Cipo, Brazil - RX_R2 | ecosystem: Host-associated > Plants > Roots >... | reverse complement strand
CTTGTCGACATAGATGCGGTCGGCCGCGGCAGCGATGTAGTAACCGCCCGACGCGCAGATTTCATCGACCACGACGTACAGCGGCTTGTTCGGATAGCGCTTGCGCAGACGCACGATCTCATCATTGATCATGCCGGCCTGCACCGGACTGCCGCCAGGGCTGTCGATTTGCAGGATGACGCCGACCGCACTGTCGTCGGCAAATGCCTTGTCGAGCGCGGGAATCACGATGTCGGCCGCGCCCGGCCCGTCGCTTTCGATGGAGCCGTCGATCTGTACCAGGGCCGTATGCTCGCCAAAGCTGTCAACTTGCGGGTTGGCATACTGGAAGGCCAGCCAGCCGCCGAATACCAGCAGGGCCAGAAACACGAATCTGAAAAAAATGCTCCAGCGCCGCGCAGCACGCTGTTCCTTGAGCGTGGCAAAAGCCAGCTTCTCCAACACTTCGCGTTCCCACCCTGTTTTTTGCTGTGCCGATGAAGCGGCAGGCTCGGCCACCGGTCTAATGTCCGAAGCCGGCGAATTGACAGGATGTTCGTCATTACTCATGTGGTTTACCCGTTTCGCCCGTCGTGCAGGCAGTGGAAGTATCAGGAGCCGCGTCCTTCACGCTCGGTGCGCTAACGTAGTCGTCGGGCCGCCAAAAGATCTGTTCGTCTTGCTCACGTACGGCGATAGGGCGCAAGCTGCCGCCGCGGCAAGGACCGCCCACACAGTACCCGCTCTTGGGCGAATAAATCGCGCCGTGCGTGGAGCACATGAGGTACAGGCCGCTGGATTCGAAAAATTCGCCTTCGGCCCAATCCAGTTCGATCGGCACATGGGCGCAACGGTTCAGATAGCCGTAAGCCACGCCGTCGTAGCGCACCACGAAGCCAGTGGTGTCATAGCGGCCCACGGTGACGGCGAAGCGCACACCCTTGCCGCCCTCTTGCAAGGCGGAAGATGCGCAAACCGGAATCCAGACTTCTTCCATGGCGAGATTAAGACGAGATTACGCGTTCTGGGTGAGCCAGGCATGCAGCTCCGCAGTCGACTTGGCTGCATACACCGGGTTCAAGGCATGCAGTTCTTCCACGCCGTGCGCGCCGTACTCAACCGCGATGCCGGCGGCGCCGGCATTGATCGCCATCTGCAGGTCGTGCGTGGTGTCGCCTATCATGACGGTGCGCTTGAGATCTTGTCCCAGCTCGCGCGTCAGCTCTTGCAGCATGGCCGGATGCGGCTTGGAAAAGGTTTCGTCGGCACAGCGCGTGGCATCAAACACCGACAACATCTTGAGGCCGTCGAGCGCGCGGTTGAGGCCGACGCGGTTCTTGCCGGTCGCCACCGCGAGGAAGTAGCCTTGCTGTGCCAAGTCTTGCAGCATTTCGCGCGTACCTGGGAAAAGCGACAATTCCTGGTCTTGCGCCAGGAAATGGTAGCGGTAGCGCTCCACCATGCGCGGATAATACTTGGGATCGACGCCGGGCAAGGCCGCCTGCATGGCGTCCATCAGCCCCAGCCCGATCACATAGGCAGCGGCCTGATCGGTCGGCACCGGCAGTCCAATGTCCTTGGCCGCAGCCTGGATGCACTTGACGATGGTCGCCGTGCTATCCATCAATGTTCCATCCCAATCAAATACGATTAAATCAAATTGCTTTCTCGGCATGTTTTCCGGCTTAGTGGTCTGCTATGTAATTGGCTGAACTGACAAAAGCGATAGATTTTCGTGTCAGGCAAGGCGGTTGGCCGCCCCACGCAAAGCACAGCGATAGCGGAAGCTATCGCGAGCATTTGCAACACCGCCTGGCGCGGAAATACGCGCTTTTGTGTTCAGTTATTTACATAGCAGACCACTTATCTGCCGGCTCCTGTTCTGATTCGTTTGTCTCTGTGCCCAGTATGAGGCATCCCTAATTTTCTTCGACTTCTCTTACTTCGTTTTTTGCTCGTTGCCTTTACTCGTTACTTGTACCACGTCGCGCAGTTTCCGCCAGATTTTTCAGAAAGCGTTCGCACTCGGCCGGTAGCGGCGCCTTCAGCGTCACCGGCTTGCCCGTATCGGGATGGGTGAAAGTGATCTGATGTGCGTGCAGGAACATGCGCTTGAACGCGATGCGCTCGCCTTCCGCCTTTTGCAATGCGCGATTCAGGGCGAAGTCGCCATATTTGTCGTCGCCAACGATGGGAAAACCGCGGTGCGAGAGATGCACACGGATCTGGTGCGTGCGGCCGGTCTTCAACTCCGCTTCGAGCAGGGCGAACGCTCCCAGTTTTTTGAGCAGCACGAAGACTGTGTGCGAGGGCAAGCCGTCGCTCTGCACGCGCACGCGCCTCTCTCCGTCGGGCAAGTTGTATTTGAACAGCGGCAGCTTGACGTGCTGGCGCGGATTTTTCCAGTCGCCATGCACCAGTGTGTAATAACGCTTGTCGGTGAGGCCGTCGCGCATCTGATCGTGCAAGTTGGTCAAGGCCGAACGCTTTTTCGCCAACATCAGAACGCCGGAAGTGTCGCGGTCGAGCCGGTGCACCAGTTCCAGGAATTTTGCCTGCGGCCGCGACGCGCGCAATTGCTCAATCACGCCATAGCTGACGCCGGAACCGCCATGCACGGCCACACCGGCCGGCTTGTTGATTACAAGCAAATGATTATCTTCAAGCAATATCTCGAATTCTGCGCCGGGCACGGTTTGCGTTGACGTTTCAGCAACCCGGATAGGCGGCACGCGTACCTCGTCCCCTTCTTCCAGGCGGTAAGTCTGGTCGATGCGGCCTTTGTTGACGCGCACCTCGCCGGAACGCAAAACCCGGTAAATATGGCTTTTGGGTACGCCTTTGCAGATGCGCATTAAGAAATTATCAATACGCTGGCCGGCATCTTCATCCGAAACCGTCAACATCCGGACCTGAGGCGAGGCTGGTGATTGGCGTGACTGTGGCGGCAATTCAGCTTGTTTCCCGGAATATCTCGCTAAGTCCTTCATTTTGAATATATAATTGGTTCGCAATGGCAGAGGAGCCGGTTCGGCGCCGTTTGCTGTTACGCGTGTTCGAATCGAGCGTTTGAGTTGTTCAGTCAATTTAACGCACATTCTACACAGGGGCGCATCCGTCGGCCTCGCCAATTTGCAAATTCGATGGAAAGGATGCGGCCAAAAATAGCGGTGGATAGCCGGAAGTGAGGCAAGCAGCGGAAGCGGTCATGCTTTTGCGCCCTCAAAGACCGGCATGGCCGTTTTGTTGGCAGCGTCCGAAAAAAGATGTGTATGCACCGCCCCGCCGTGAATCAGGGTTGCACCGCTGTTGTAATCGGATGGCGCGTCGGGGTGTGGAACAGAACTGTTTGGATTGTAAGGATTAGTCCGGCGAGATTTTCTTTTTGACAAAAGAAGAAACGCTCGCTGGTTAGACGAGGCTGAAAGCCGTTTGCCGATTCCGGGTCCCGCCACAGGCGGACCGGTCAAGCCGCACACTGCCAGCCGCCGCGCGCGAATCGACTATGGTCGATCATCAGCGCAGCTTGGCATGGTTATATATGTGTGGCCGGCATCTTTTTCGGCCTGGTCCGCGCCGCTGGCGGCATCGACGTATCATGGTCGACTGCCCCCGATCAGGCAATTCCCTCCCCCAAACACTCCGTTCCCGCGTACATCCCGGTACCGATGCCGCCACCATATCAATACATGGCGGCAATGAAAGATGGCCCGCAAGGCCACGGAGAAAAACAAAATGAAACGCATGTTGTTTAATGCCACGCAGCAGGAGGAACTGCGCGTAGCGATCGTCGACGGCCAAAGGCTGATCGATATCGACATCGAAACCGCCGGACGCGAACAACGCAAGTCCAATATCTATAAAGGCGTCATCACCCGCATCGAGCCGTCGCTGGAAGCCTGCTTCGTCAATTACGGCGAAGAACGCCACGGTTTCCTGCCGTTCAAGGAAGTGGCGCGCAGCTATTTCCGCGAAGGCATCGACGTACGCAATGCCACCATCAAGGATGCGTTGCGCGAAGGCCAGGAAATCATGGTCCAGGTCGAAAAGGAAGAGCGTGGCAACAAGGGCGCTGCCCTGACCTCGTTCATCTCGCTGGCCGGCCGCTACTTGGTCTTGATGCCGAACAATCCGCGTGGCGGCGGCGTTTCGCGCCGGGTCGAAGGCGAAGACCGCCAGGAACTGCGCGAAACCATGGACAAGCTCGACTTGCCGACCGGCATGTCGGTCATCGCGCGCACGGCCGGCATCGGCCGCAGCGTCGACGAGCTGCAATGGGACTTGAACTACCTGATGCAATTGTGGCGCGCCATCGAAGGCGCCGGCCAGTCGGCATCGGGCGCCTTCCTGATTTACCAGGAATCGTCGCTGGTGATCCGTGCGATCCGCGACTATTTCCAGCCTGACATCGGCGAGATCCTGATCGATACCGACGATATCTACGAGCAGGCCCAGCAGTTCATGACCCACGTGATGCCGGACATGGTGCACCGGGTCAAGCGCTACCGCGACGACGTGCCGCTGTTCTCGCGCTTCCAGATCGAACACCAGATCGAAACCGCGTATTCGCGCACGGTACCGCTGCCTTCCGGCGGCGCCATCGTGATTGACCACACCGAAGCCTTGGTTTCGGTCGACGTCAACTCGGCGCGCGCCACGCGCGGCGGCGATATCGAAACCACGGCCTTCAACACGAACTGCGAAGCAGCCGATGAAGTGGCCCGCCAGTTGCGTTTGCGCGACTTGGGCGGCCTGATCGTAATCGACTTCATCGACATGGAGAATTCCAAGAACCAGCGCGAAGTCGAGAACCGCCTCAAGGACGCGCTGCACTACGACCGTGCGCGTGTGCAGATGGGCAAGATCTCGCGCTTCGGCCTGATGGAATTGTCGCGCCAGCGCCTGCGCCCGTCGCTGTCGGAAGGCAGCCACGTAAACTGCCCGCGCTGCAACGGCACCGGCCATATCCGCGACACCGAATCGTCGGCATTGCAGATCCTGCGCATCATCCAGGAAGAAGCGATGAAGGAAAATTCGGCCGCCATCCACGTGCAGGTACCGGTCGACGTGGCCGCTTTCCTGCTCAACGAAAAGCGCGGGGAGATCCTGAAGATCGAGACGCGTCACCGCGTGACGATCATCCTGATCCCGAACAAGCACCTGGAAACGCCGCACTACAAGCTGGAACGCATCAAGCACGACGATCCACGTCTGGATGAAGGCCAGGCCAGCTATGCCATGGCCGAAAAGGCCGACACCGACATCAGCTATGGCAAGCGCCAGAAGGAAGAAGTCCGTGCACGCCAGGAAGCCGTGGTCAAGGGCATTACGCCCGACCAGCCGGCACCTATCGTCGAACGCAAGGAACCGGAAGCAGCACCGGTTGTTGCAGCGCCGAAGCAAGGTTTCTTCGCCTGGCTGACCGGCTTGTTCGGCGCCAAGGAAGCGGCGCCGGCTGCGGCACCCGTTGCAGTCGAAGCCAAGCCCGCCACTCAGCGTGAGCGTGGCGAACGTGGCGGCCGCGGGCGCAACCGCAATCGCGGCGGACGTGGACGCGAACGCGGTGAAGACAAGGACGGCGCACGCGAAGGCAAAGGTGAAGGTACGCGTGAAAATGCGCGTGAAGAACAGCAGGCCAAGGAACCGCGCCAGCCCAAGCAGCGCGAGCAACGCCAGCCGCGCGAGGCGCGCGAAAACACGGAAGCGCGCACCGATGCTACGGCTGAAACACGCAATGAAGGCAGAAACGAAAGCCGCGAGGGCCGCAATGAGGGTCGTCAAGGTCGCGGCGAGGGTCGTGGTGAAGGCCAAGGCCGCCGTGAGCGCAACCGCCCTGCACGCGAAGAGCGCGAGGAAGTTGCAGCAGAAGCCAAGGCTGAAGACCTGTTGACCAGCGCCGCAGTGACAGACACTGGCGCCGAAGCCCCGGCCCAGGAAACGGCAGCGGAAGCCGGTGAAGGCAAGGAACGCCGCCGCCGCCGCCGTGGCGGACGCAACCGCAACCGCCGCGACCGTGAGGCTGGCGAGACCGCTGAGACTGGCGACAACGTCGAAGCCGGCTTCGATGGTGAAGCCGGGGATGCGGCAGCCGCGGATGTGGTAGCAGAACAAGTGGCGGCGGACTCCGCAGCAATTCAACACGCCGCGGTCGAAGCACCTGTCGCAACACACGTTCAACAAGCTGCACCAGTGGCAGTGGTTGAGGCTGCCATCGTGGTCGAAACTATAGTGGAAGCGGTCGTTGCTCCGGCCGTACCGGTTCAACCGGCCGTTCCGTATCAGCAAGACCTGCTCGCTGCTGCACAGGAAGCGCCGGTCGAGGTCGTCGCCGCCGCGGTTGTGGAAGAAGCGGCCGTCGCTCCGGCAGCGCCCGCCGTCGTGGTTGAAGCTCCAGTTGCGCCGGCAGTCTCCGTCGCACCGGCGGCGCCGATCAAGGTGGAAGCGCCGGCCGTCGACCTGACTTCGGTATTGTCCGCAGCCGGCTTGACCTTGGCCTCGACCAATCCGGACAAGCTGCGCGCAGCCCAGGAAGCCGCGGCCAAGATCGTCGCGGCCCCGCATGTGCCGCGCGAACGCAAGCCGCTGCCGGCTCTATCCAATGAGCCTCTGGTTCAGGTGGAGACGCGCCGCTGATCCAGCGTTGATCAGTCTGGCTTCATATCAATCCCCCTGTGGCTCCGCCCAGGGGGATTTTTCTTTTTTGGCAACTTGACAGGCCATCCAATACTTTTGGTAGTGCATCGCCACTCTTGCTCTGGTTAAAGGTTTTTGCCGTTTTGCCGATAGTTTTGATGTGATCGCAAGCGTTTGAGGCTGTGGCGAGGCGTCAGCTTGACCCTGCCAAGCCTTGCCGGCATAGGCCGGCTGATAGTCTCTGGCTGCTCCTTTTATTGTGGGTGCGTGGTGCAACCGATTAACACCAACATATCGTCAATGTTTGCCCAAAGCACGTTGACGGCATCCCAGAGCGGCGTTGCCTCTTCCATCGAGCAATTGTCGACCGGACTGCGCATCAATAGCGCCGCCGACGACGCTGCCGGCTACGCCATTGCCCAGCGCATGACGGCGCAGATCAACGGTTACGATCAGGCCGGGCAAAATGCCAACGACGGCATTTCCATGCTGCAAGTTGCCAACGGCGCCATCGAGCAGATGACGCGGAATTTCCAGACTGTGCGCACGATTGCCGTGGAAGCCGCCAATCCGGTGTACTCGCTGAGCGACCGCCAAGCGCTACAGCTGCAAATCAACCAATTGATTGCCAACAACGCACAAATCGCGCAACAGACCGATTTCAACGGCTCGAAGCTGCTCGACGGCAGTTTCGTCAACCAGCAACTGCAGATCGGCGCCAATGCCAATCAGACCATGATGCTGACCATACCGCCGGCTTTTCCGCAGTCTTCCGGCACAGCCACGGTTCAAGAGCCGCTATTGCAGGCAACAACAAGCGGGAGTCCGGTCGGCGCCATCACTGCCGGCGACCTAACGATCAATGGCGTCAGCATTGCCGGATCGGTGGCGGGCGGACAGGCCGGCCAAAGCAGCGCCAGCGCCTGGGCAATTGCCAACGCCATCAATGCAGCCAACATCCATAGCCTCAGCGCCACCGCAAGTTCGAGCATTGCAGCCAGCGTGACGGGAGGCGCCAACATCGCCGCCGGTGATTTAACCATCAACGGTATCGCCATCGGCGCCATGTCGGGAGCCAACGGCGGGGCGTTGGCGAACAGCGCCGCTGCGGCAATCGAGGCGGCGGCAGGCAGCACCGGCGTTTCGGCATCTGCCGCGGGCGGCAACTTGACGCTCAGCACAACAGACGGCCGCGCAATCCAGATCGGCGCGAGTGGCTCGGCCGGTGCGCTCAATCTGATATCGACCAATGGCGCAGTCACGCTCACCACCACCGTTTCCACCGCGCAGTCTTCGATCGTCATCGGTGGCGCCAATCCAGGTAACGCCGGCTTTACGCCTGGGACTTTCCATGCAGTGGCCTCCGGCGGCACCGCCCCGGTTGCGGTCGCCGTCGCCGACACCATTGTCGACGTCAGCAGCACCGCCAACGCCGAACAGTCGATCAGTTACGTCGATACGCTGATCGACAATTGCAACGGTCTCGGTGCCTACCTCGGCGCCAGCCAAGTAGCCCTGACGGCCATCCAGTCGACCCTGGCCAATAGCTCGGTCAACCTGTCGACGGCACAGGCGCGCATCGAGGACACCGACTACGCCTCGGCCACTGCTTCGCTGGTGCGCGGCCAGATCCTGCAAAACGCCAGTATGTCCATGCTGACGCAGGCCAATGCCTTGCCGGGAAATGTCATCCGGCTGCTGATCCGCGGCTAGGAATGGCCTGGGGCCGGCATCCGGGCCAGTATTGGTCGCATTTCCCGGCACACAGCCGCCGCTTACGCCCGGTGGGCACGCCGCAATCAATTCGATCTGCCTCCTGCCGCAGCGAGCCTCGTGGTATCTTATTGAGAGCAGCAACACCTTCCGGTGGGACACCGGGCAGAACCATGGCAGAAAAAATTATCCCCATTGCAGACCAGCGCTACCCTCATGCGGTACCGGCTGTTCCCCGACAACTCGAGGCACCGAGCGGCGAAATCACCGATAGCCTGGGACGTTCCTTGCACGACTTGCGCATTTCGGTCACCGACCGTTGCAATTTCCGCTGCGTGTATTGCATGCCCAAGGAAATTTTCGACCACGGCTATGCCTACCTGCCGCACCAATCGCTGTTGTCCTTCGAAGAGATCACACGCCTGGCGCGTGTCTTCGTGGCACATGGCGTGCGCAAGATCCGGCTGACCGGCGGCGAGCCGCTGCTGCGCAAGGATATCGACAAGCTGGTAGCGATGCTGAGCGCCTTGCGCACGCCGGATGGCAAACCGCTCGATTTGACGCTTACCACCAACGGTTCGCTGCTGGCCCGAAAAGCGCAGGCGCTCAAGGATGCCGGCTTGACGCGCGTCACGGTCTCGCTCGATTCGCTCGACGACGCCACCTTCAAACGCATGAACGACGTCGACTTTCCGGTCACCGAGGTTTTGCGCGGGATTGACGTGGCACACGAGGTTGGCCTCGGCCCTATCAAGGTCAACATGGTCGTCAAGCGCGGCGCCAACGACCAGGAAATCCTGCCGATGGCACGCCATTTCAAAGACACGCCGCACATCCTGCGCTTCATCGAATACATGGATGTCGGCAGCAGCAACGGTTGGAAAATGGACGAGGTGCTGCCTTCAGCCGAGGTCGTACGCTTGATCGACAGTGAATTGCCGCTCACCCCACTGACGCGCCATAGTGCCGATGAGACCGCCGAACGCTGGCGTTATCGCGACGGCAGCGGCGAGATCGGCCTGATATCAAGCGTCACGCGCGCCTTTTGCGGCGACTGCAGCCGCGCCCGGCTCTCCACGGAAGGCAAGCTGTACACCTGTCTGTTCGCCACTGCCGGCCACGACCTGCGCGCGCTGCTGCGCAGCGGTCATGACGACGCGCAAATCTCGACTGCCGTTGCGCATTTGTGGCGCGCGCGTGAAGACCGCTACTCGGCTCTACGTGCGCAAAGTACCGAAGGCACGGCACATGCGAATGAAACAAAGCGCGTAGAAATGTCGTATATCGGCGGTTGAGTCCTCGATGACCAAACAGGAATGAACCAGCGCATTACAGGACTGATCCTGGCAGGCGGACAAGGCACTCGCATGGGCGGCATCGACAAGGGTTTGCATCCTTTCGCCGGCAAACCGATGATCGCGCACGTCTTGCAGCGCTTCGCGCCCCAGGTAGGCGCAATCGCCATCAACGCCAACCGCAATCTGCCTAGCTATGGACAGTTCGGCGTACCGGTGTGGGCGGACGAACCGCCGGAGGGCGTTGCCGATTTCGCCGGTCCGCTGGCCGGATTGCATACCGGTCTCGTGCATTGCAAAGGCCACGCTGTCGATTATCTGGCCACTGCCCCCTGCGACTCGCCTTTCCTGCCGCCCGAGCTGGTCGTGGCCTTATACGACGCCTTGCAAGCTGCCGGTGCCGAGCTCGCGGTTGCCGTCACGGGCGATGCGAGGCATCTCCATACGCAACCTGTATTCAGCCTGCTGAAGACCGCCCTGCTGCCGCAATTGACGCAATTCTTGCAACAAGGCGGACGCAAGGTCGATGCCTGGCACGCCACGCTGAAAACCGTGGCCGTTCATTTTCCCGATGAAACCGCCTTCCGCAACATCAACACGCCTGAGGACTTGCGCCGTTGTGAGGATGGTTCATGAAAACGCTGGCGGAAATTGCAGGCGGCCTGCCCGATTACGACCCACAGGCCTTGCGCGTCGCGCATGCGCAGCGCATCATCGCCGACTTCATTGAACCGCTCCGGGACCGCGAAACCGCTTCCTTGCGCCAGGCGCTGGGCCGCGTTCTGGCAGAGGACATTCCGTCGCCCATCGATGTTCCCGCGCATGACAACTCAGCCATGGACGGCTACGCCTTCCACGGCTCATATTTGCGTGCGGAGACACCAACGAGCTTTCAGGTTATCGGCTCGGCGTTCGCCGGTCATCCGTATCCGGGAAAGGTCGAAGCGGGCCAATGCATACGCATCATGACCGGCGCCGTCATGCCGCCGGCTTGCGATACCGTGGTGCCGCAGGAAAAAGTGCTGGCGCAATCGGATACTGCCGTCACGGTCGCCGCCGGCGTGGTCAAGCCCGGAGTCAACCGCCGCCAGCGCGGCGAAGACTTGCGTGCCGGCATGGTAGCATTGCAGGCAGGCAGACTGCTGCGTCCGGCCGAGCTCGGCTTGCTGGCGTCACTCGGCATTGCGCAGATACCGGTGCAGCGGCGCCTGCGCGTCGCCTTCTTTTCCACGGGCGATGAATTGCGCTCCCTCGGCGAAACGCTGGACCCAGGCTGCGTCTACGACAGCAATCGTTACACGCTGTACGGCATGCTGAGCCGGCTCGGCTGCGAGGCGATCGACCTCGGTGTGGTCAAGGATGATCCGGTTTCGCTCGATGCAGCCTTGCGCACCGCCTGCGCCAAGGCCGACGCCGTCATCACGACCGGCGGCGCATCCGCCGGCGACGCCGACTACCTGCGCCAAGCCGCGGCCGCAATGGGCGACATGGCGTTCTGGGGCATGGCGATGCGCCCGGGGCGGCCATTTGCGTTTGGCAGGATTGCTTACGACAGCGACAGCGCCTATCTGTTCGGCTTGCCCGGCAACCCGGTAGCAACCATGGTGTCGTTTTACGTTTTCGTGCGTGCAGCTTTGCTGCAGCTGATGGGCGCACAAGCAGCTCCCTTGCCGTTGATGCGCGCCAGCCTGCAGACATCGGTTGCGAAACGGCCGGGGCGCACGGAATATTTGCGCGGCATCGTCGCACCCGGTGCGGATGGCACACTAGAGGTCCGCAGTACCGGTACTCAAGGCTCCGGGATATTGCGCTCGATGTCGGAGGCCAATTGCCTAGTGGTGTTAGATCAGGAGCGCGGCAACTTCGCGGCCGGTGAGATAGTCGACGTGCTGCTGTTCGACGGCCTGGTTTAGCCTCCCAGATTTTTTCGCATCGGAATAAATTCGATGACCACCTCTCCCGGCAAGGGAGTGTCGACGCGCTCGTCGC
>Ga0213872_10002222_pt1 | contig 11614 bp, 3 predicted proteins | sample VelepicomBERX_R2_FD_160071 | JGI IMG/M metagenome (GOLD analysis project Ga0213872, IMG submission 160071) | Rhizosphere microbial communities from Vellozia epidendroides in rupestrian grasslands, the National Park of Serra do Cipo, Brazil - RX_R2 | ecosystem: Host-associated > Plants > Roots >... | reverse complement strand
CCCGCTGGGCGGCCAACAGTGGGCAAACTTCTCTGGCGAAGAGTTTGTACTTATCTTTGTCGTCAAATAGATCGGCAGCGATCGATCCGAGGCTCTCGAACAGTGAGCCCTGCACAGCAAACTTCGGTAGACTCATCGATGCCGCCGATTGTAGAGAATCTTCGGGCCGGCATCCAGCATAACATTGAAAAATTATGGTTTTTCAGCAGAATCGAAAGTTGAGATGTGACCCTACGATTCCCTCTGTCCTTTGACAACGTTTGAATCGAGAAGTAGCTCCGGTGCGCTCTCTGCGCGGATAGTTACGCTCGTTCCCAATCAGAATCGTTCACATTGAATTCGAAAGCCGCTTGCTTCTTTGCTTGCTCAATTGTTGAATGGTAAGTGTCAGTCTGCACATTTCCGTTAGAATCAAAGTAATAAAGGTAAAACCCTGGGTCTCCGGTCAGTTGTGCTATCGCTAAAGCAGAAGGAGCGGGCAGAATTTTGCCGTTACTCGTGTGCAGTGTCTTTCCACTGGGTGGATTTCTATCTGTCAGAACGACTTTGAATAGGATCTTTTCGCTAATCATGGGCATGAATCTGGCGTAATCGATACTCGCATATTTTCTTGTAGCGTGCCACCCTGACTTGGAGGAAGGTCGTAAACTTCGAAATGCCCGTGTAAATCCGCCGGATTCATTACCTCGTGCGCGCCAAATCGCACTTGCCAAAGACCATCCGCCGAAAGATATCTTCCTGGGCTTACTTCAGAATAACTAGGTCCAAGCCAGTGCAAGGCACTTTCTAGAAACTCGCTTTCCGTTACCGGGCCATACAAAAACTCCGGTGCCGTATTATGAACTAGTACTGACACCCCCTGGTCGACCACGTAAAACGTATGCTTACGGTCGATAGTTAAGTTGAACGTTGGCGACTTCACCGCATGAACATGAGTTCCAGAAACGTGGACTTCGTGACCGTTGCTATCAACTAATACGTCTGTATCAGCGAGGTCGATTGCGGCCTTCCACCCAGTCTCTTTTACCCAGAACGGATGTTCGCGCGTTGCTTCGATGTGAGCGACTTGACCAGCGGCACTTCTCAGTTCAATGCTGACCAAATGGTCGGTGTAATTCTGCATCCGAGCAGACACTTTAAAGGGCTTTGGAGCGTCATTTGAGGTTGGGTCTTTGCCAAGAACCTTGTCACCTTCCTTGACTCGTTCAATCGCCTTGGTACTGCCATCGGCCATTAGCACTTGTGTTCCTGGCGGGAAACACCTAACTAATCGCATGGCAGCTACTTCTCCTTCCGCCGTACTCTCTGGGGCAATTGAGCTGACGGCCGGTGGTTCGGCAATTGCCGAGGCATTCGCCCCTTGCATCAGTCCGAGAAGGCCGAACATCGCCAAAGACTTTGCGACCTCAACACCCTTGGCCGGGTCGTTGGCTCCGAGAGCCAGAATTGCCAAATTCAGAAAGGGGCTTTCGGCTGATCGGCTTTCGCCGGAGAGGCATCCAGATTTGGCACGATTAAGCGCATTATAATACTCCACCTCTGCCGCGTTGGGCAGGTGATTCACGCCGTCGGATTCATAGAGGCTACCTGAAACACTGAGATTCCCTTGCGAATTAATTGCGTACGTTGCCGTACCGTTTCCGCTAAAATCGGCCATCATCCCGAACGGATCCATCAGCGAGACGGGATTACCATTGGCAAAGGCAAATCGGTTCAAACTGATCCCCGGATTCAGGTCACCAAAGAGAACATCCTGGTTAACGAAGCGCCGGATTGCCGAGTTGTAGTAGCGGGCGCGCATGTACAAGAGCCCGTTTGGATCCGTCTGCACACCGTATTTGCCGTTATACTGGAAAGGCGTATCGCTGGTACCGGTGTGGTTCAGGGATCCACCATACGAATCGTACTCGAACCGGTCTGTGACGACACCGTTGGCGTCGGTCATCGCTACGGTGCTGCCGCGCGAGTCAAAGTGGTAGTTCTGATAGATCCCGCTTTGTTCCTGGCCGATCAACCCGAGCCCATAGACGTAGTAGGTGGTGCTCCCGCCCTTGTTGCGGATAAGGGTCCGATCCAGGCGCGCGTTTGGATCAATCACAAAGGTGCTCGAAACGCCATTCGGGTTCAGGGTCGCGTCGCTGAGCGCAGTGCGGCGCCCGTCCGGATTGTAGTTGTAGCTGACGTTACCGGCCGATGCGAGCCGGTTACGTGCGTCATAGTTATAAGCGATCGCGTTGAGTGTTATCGCCGACGGACCCGAAGTCATGTTACCGTCGGCGTCGAAGGACACCGATTGCCCGTTGAAATTGTTCAAGCGGTTATCGGCATCGAACGTCATCGTGGCATCCGGGATGTTGAAGCTGGTCGGGGCCGGGCTAACGCTTTCTCCGATAGTCCGCCCGGTCAGGTCCAGTTGTTCTACAGTGCTGTAGATCGCGTTGCCCAACGGATCCAGATCCTGGATACGGGTGAGTTTGCCGGACAGGTCGTAGGAGCGGTTCTCCTGGGTGTTATTGGGATAGGTGGTCTGCACCAGCCGGCCGTTGTCGTCGTAAGAATAAGTAGTGGTCCGTGCCGCCCAGTCGGTGACTGTCGAGAGACGATTATTGGCGTCGTAGCTGTAAGAAACCGCCTTGCCGCCTGGATAAGTCAACTGAGTCAGGTTTCCGGCTTGATCATAAGCATAGCCGATCGTGTTTCCAGCCTCGTCTGTGTAGCTGATCAGCCGGCCCAGGGAGTCATACACACGAACGGTCTTGCGTGATTGACCGTAAGCGTTGTCATCGGTCTCGGTCAATCGACCGTTGTTGTCGTAGCTGTAGGCCGTCGTGGCAAACGGGTCAGCCAGTTGAACCAGGCGAGAGGCGGCGTCATAGGTATTGGTTGTCTGCTGGCTGGAGGGTTTGGTGATGGTCGCAACCAGATTCCTGGAATTGTAGCCGTAAAGGGTCGTCAGGCTGCTGGCCGTGGTGACCGAGGAAAGCCGATCGCCAAGATCAAAGGAAAACGTTGTGGTGTTGGCCTGCCGATTGGTCAAGCTGTTGCGGTTGCCGTCCTGGTCGTAGCCCTGCGCGGTCACGCTTGACAGGGCACTGGTGGCCTGGCTCAGACGATTGAGCGCGTCGTAAGCGAACCCGGTCGCGTTGCCAAGGCTGTCGGTGGAATTGATCAGGGCCCCGCGAGCGTCGTAGCCCCGGTTCGTGACGCGGCCCAGTGCATCGGTGCTTTTCTCCAGCAACTCACGAGTGTCGTAATAGTTTTGGATGATCTTATTCGAGTCTGCGTCAAAGGCCTGGATCGTGTGCCCGACCCCGTCCAGCTGAAAGGTTTGGGTCTTGCCGCGGCCGTCCGTGACCGACGTGACGCGTCCTGCCGCATCGCGGCCGTAGGTGACCGAATGATTCAGGGGATCTGTGACCCCGGTCAAGCGATCCTCGGCATCGTATTGGTAGGCCGTGGTTCCGCCCGGGGCGGGATCGGTCCGGCTAATGAGGTTGCCGTTATTGTCGTACTGAAAGCCCGTGGTGTTGCCGGAGGGATCTGTCTCTGACAACTTCCAGCCGCAAGAATTGTAGCTGAACGCTCGGGTATGATTGAGTGGATCGGTAGCCGCGGTGAGGTTATCCAAGGCATCGTAGCTAGCGGTGCTTAACGCGCCGGTCGGGTCTTGCGTTGAAGTCAGCCGTCCGGCCGCGTCATAAGTGAAATTCCAGGTGTTGCTGTTTGCATCGGTCTTGCTGGTCAGAAGCCCGTTCGTGTAGGCATAAGTTTCCTTTCCGCCGCGAGGCAAGGTTGTACTGGTCAAGAGCGAATTGTTATCCCACGCAAGCGTCGTCACATTCTTGAGGGGATCGGTCACCTGAACTACGTTATTGTTGCTGTCATAGGCGTAACCGGTCACCTGCCCCGCAGGATCGGTTATGCTCGTCAAGCGGTTCAGCCAGTCATAGGTCATCAAGGTGTACCCGTTGAGTGGGTCGGAAACCTCATGCAGATTATTGTAGTTATCGTAAAGGTAGGAGGTTGTATTCCCGTCCAGATCGGTGTGCGCCACCGTGTTCCCAACGCTATCGTAGGTCCACTGCTCGAAGGCGCCTGTAGGGTTCACCTTTTTCAGCAGAAGCAGGTTAGCGTCGAAAGAATAGACAGTGTTCTTGCCATTGCGATCGGTCACCGTCGTTGTTCGGGTTCCATCACTGTTAACCTGGTAGTTGAACTGTGTCGTTGCTCCACGGCCATCCTGCTGCGAGGCCACTCTGCCCTGGGGATCGAAGCTGTTCTGCATAATCACCCGGCCGTCCTTATCCAAGAGCGCCGTGAGGTTCCCGTTGGAGTCGTAAGTGAGGCTCAAAGCTTTAACGACGGCGCCGGTATCCGAAATCACCTGAATCTGCGCAGGTACCCCGGTGATTGAGCCGTAGGAGTAAACGACCTTGCGCCCCAAATTGTCGGTGACCACAGACGGGTTGCCGCTTTGATCATACTGATAGCTAAAGCTCACCCCGGAAATCGGTTCAGTCACGCTTGTGATCTGCCCTGGACTGGCGGTTGAACGCGCGATCTGAATCTGTTCACCGTGCGGGTTAACAAGCGCGGTCAAGCAACCCGAAACCACTGTCTGACCGCTCGTCGAGGGGTCGATTGAAAACACGAGCTGCGATTGGTCCCGACGATGGAGGATATACTGCGTAGTACCAACCGGCTGAATCCAGTCGTATTGAGCACCGAATTCAGATGAATAGAAATTGTTGTCAGTGTGTTGATAGTAATGGTGAACGCCGCGGCCTTTCTGCGAGACGGTAACGCTGGGCAGGTTCTGCGAAAGAGTAACGCTGGACGCTCCCGGTATAGGGGCTCCACAGACTTGGATGGAAATATCGTAGGTCGAACCGAAATCCGCTCCGGTCAGCCCGCCAAATTTTCCATAAATCGCGTAATCGAGCGCCTGAGCGCCTTTTTCTTTCAACAGTATTTGCGAGTACCAAAGGTAACCGGTCGCCGCGTCGACCGGCTCGGCGACTGACGCGCTCTGCTGGACAGGATGGATCTCCGGATCCTGGTTCTGCGGCGCTGGTGGTGCAACGAGAGGTGTAGCCGAAACCGTAACCGGAATCGACCCGCAAAAACCGGCAAAGGTCAGCACCTGTGCCTGAACCGAGAACGTCTGACCCTCCGTACCAGGAATCTGCGTATACCAAGCCTGCGACCCATACGCATTGTCAGTCGAATACCCCTGATAAGCCCCTTCCAGTTCAAAATAGACCGTATAAAATCCCGCGCCATTGGGCCCAACCGGATCGCCTGTATGATAAGGATTGAACCATGAAATGATTACATTATAAGTAGTTCCCGCCGCGGCAGCCGTAGCACCGGCCAGATAGGTCAGAGCAATACTGACAAATAACCACGACTTCATCTCCGCGCTCTCCAATCCGCCCCGAACCAGCGATCTAACATTAAAAGCATTACTTCCATGAGGCCGATGAGGGAGGTTATCACGACTAAAACTCGTGGCCGGATCGCTATGGGGAGCGCAGGACTACAATGGGCCGAATGTAGGCAAATTGAATTACTGCACTTGCGTTGTTGAAACTGACAGCAGATTTCCGCTTTGATCATAAGTGTAAAGGGTTCGAAACCTGTGCGTCGCATTTGAAATTGTCGCTTGAATCAATTTGCCTTCTGCATCGTAGAGGTATTGCCTCCCGACACTGCTGGTCGCGAGCCAGGACGATCCGGTTCCATCGACCGGGCCTGCTGAAGTGGCGTTGTTCGTTGTGCCGTTCCCGAGCTGCCCATTGCTGTTTGAGCCCCAGGCCAGCACTACCCCCTGAGTGGTGACAACTGCCGTGCTGTAACCGGTACCGATCGCGATGGCGCCGCTGACTCCGCTAACAGTCACCGGTTGCGGACTATTTGTCGTAGTACCATTCCCGACCTGGCCGGAGTCGTTAGCTCCCCAGGTGACCACCGTGCCGTTGGCTAGGATCGCGGAAGAATTATCCTGGCCGGCTGAGATAAATGTGGCGTTGCCAACTCCAATGACCTGAACGGGGAGGTCTCTCTGCGCGGTGGTGCCGTCGCCCAATTGCCCTGAAGAGTTGTAGCCCCACGCCCAGATTGTGCCGTCACCTCGTAGTGCGAGACTATGGAACGCGCCGGCGGCTACAGAAACGACGTCGTAAATGGCGCCAAGCCGCACAGGGACGTTGCTACTGAGATTACTCCCAATACCCAGTTGGCCGTTAGCGTTGTTTCCCCAGGCCCAGATAGTGCCGTCGGAAGCCAGCGCAAGCGAATGGTAATCCCCGGCAGCCACCGAAACAATCCCGCTAAGGCCGACTACTTGCACCGGATTGGTGCGCGAAGTGGTGGTGCCGTCGCCGAGTTCACCGCTTCCGTTGTATCCCCAGGCCCAGACCGTGCCGTCAGATTTCACCGCCAGACTGTGATAGTACCCGGCCGAAACCGCGGTGATCCCAGTCAGGCCGCTCACTTGCACCGGGCTATTACGCTGAGTGGTGGTGCCGTCGCCGAGCTGGCCGAAGAAATTAGCACCCCAAGCCCACAACGTCCCATCGCTTTTCAAAGCCAAACTGAAATAATTACCGGCACTGATGGCCTGAACAGCGCTCATAGCGCTAACTTCGGTGGGAAAATAATAGGCTGTGGTCGATCCGACACCTAGTTCTCCCAAGGCATTGTCTCCCCACGCCCAGACGTTGCCATCTACCCCGAGCGCAAGGGTATGATAGACGCCGACTGACAGCTTCGGTCCAACGCTGAAAGCAACACTTCGAATCGCGCCGGGTGGCAATCCCGCAGCGAACGCTGCGGCGCGGAAGATCGAATTACCGGCGCTCACCGGTAAGCTCGCGCCCGGAGCGACTACGGCGCTGGATTGATTGGGCGCAGAACGATCCGTCGTGTAATTGATCGTCGCGTTAGGCGTGGCGCATTGAACTGCCACTGTAGTGGGCTTTAGAAGAGAGCCGCCAGGAGGTAGAAAATCAGGAGCTGCGACGTTGGGAACACACCATAGGTTTACCACCTGCGTTGGAAAATTAGCATTGGCGCTAGTGCCATTGCCGAGCTGGCCGCTACCGCCTTGCCCCCATGTCCGGAGTGAACCATCCGACAGCACGGCGACTGTGCTATAACCGGTCCCTGCCGCCACTGTTCCTGCCACACCACTCACGGCAAACGGCTGGAGCCGGTCTGTGCTCAAGCCATCTCCGATTTGCCCGTAGCCATCGTAGCCCCAGCAATTCAGCGTACCGTCGGCGAGAACCGCCGCAGAATTAGACATCTGGGCGGCAATTAAAACCGCATGACTGATGCCTGGAACCTGGACAGGAACCGAACTATTACCCGTGTTGCCAGAGCCTAACTCTCCGTCGCCATTATAACCCCAGGCCCAGACGCTCCCGTCGCCTTTTAGTGCCAGGCTGTGAGCGTATCCGGCTGCGATGGCAACAACGTCATTGATGGCCCCGATTCGGATCGGGACCATGCTAGCGCTGACTGAGCCTGCGCTGAGCTGTCCATAGTAATTCCAGCCCCAGGCCCAGATCGTGCCATCGGCGGCCAGCGCCAGAGAATGCCCTCCTCCGGCAGCCACGGCGACAATTCCACTGAGACCAACAACTTGCACCGGGCTGGTGCGTTGGGTGGTCGTACCGTCTCCCAGCTGGCCGCTTCCGTTGTTACCCCAGGCCCAAACCGTCCCATCGGACCGCACCGCCAGGCTGTGATAAAACCCAGCCGAAATCGCGGTGATGCCGGTCAGACCGTTCACTTGCACCGGGCTGTTGCGCTGTGTCGTGGTTCCGTCGCCGAGCTGACCATATGCGTTATATCCCCAACTCCAAACCGTGCCGTCACTCTTCAAAGCAAGACTGAAATTATTCCCCGCATTGATGCTTTGGATAGAATTCAGGCCATTAACAATGGCCGGAAAATAATAGGCAGAGGGATAGCCGACGCCCAATTCACCATACGTGTTGTCGCCCCATGCCCAGACCGTACCGTCACTCTTCAAAGCGAGCGTGTGGGCCGCCCCCACGGCTGCTTCCGGGCCGACCTGGTAGGCGGCGCTCGTTACGGCGCTTGGATTCAGCCCGGACTGGAACGCGGCGGCCCGCAGGATCGTGTTGCCATTCACCGGAATTGTCGTTCCGGCTGCATAGAGAATACCTGCTTGGGTTGGTACCGATCCGTCAGTTGTGTAGTAAACGCTTGCCCCATTCGACGTCGTTTGGATGCTCACCGAAACAGGCTGAAGATAGGATCCGCCGGCTGGAGAAAAGCTTGGAGCTGCCGCACTGGATCCAAATGACAGGCCGGTGACCGAACCCGGAGTCGAGCGAGAAACGGTATAGCCATTCCCAAGTTGACCCGAGCCGTTCTGACCCCAGCTCAAAACAGAGCCCCCATTAGTAACGGCAATCGTGAAATATCCGGTGCTAACAGAAAGGGCGCCGCTTAATCCTGTAACTGAGACGGGTTGCGTATTGTTGGTCATTGTGCCAACGCCGGCCTGTCCATAGGAGTTATCACCCCAGGTGAACACCGTGCCGTCGCTTTGCACCGCGGCGGAACTAGCCATACTGGCTGATATAGATATAGCGCGATTAATGACTAGTACTTGAACTGGGAGCGCGCTGGAACTCGTATTGCCTGTGCCGAGTTGACCGTAGCCGTTGTATCCCCAGGCCCACACGCTGCCATCGCCCTTCAGGGCCAGGCTGTGAGCATAACCGGCGGCGATTGCGACCACGTCATTGATAGCACCAATTCGGACCGGGACACTGCTGGAGCTGATTGGCCCGGCACTCAGCTGGCCGTAGCTGTTGTCACCCCAGGTCCAGATAGTGCCATCGGATGCTAAAGCCAGCGAATACGCTCCTCCTGCAGCCACCGCGACTACCCCGGTTAACCCTTGAACCTGTACAGGATTGCTGCGTGGCGTTGTGGTGCCGTCGCCGAGTTGGCCGGATCCATTGTAGCCCCACGCCCAGACAGTACCATCGGATCTGACCGCCAGACTGTGATAAAACCCAGCCGAAATTGTGGTGATGCCGGTCAGACCGCTCACTTGAACCGGGCTGTTGCGCTGCGCCGTGGTGCCGTCGCCGAGCTCACCATATACGTTATATCCCCAACTCCAAACCGTGCCGTCACTCTTCAAGGCAAGACTGAAATTGTAACCGGCGCTGATGGCCACGGCCGAGGAAATCGAGCTCACCTGCGTCGGGAAGTAATAGGGCGCCGTCGATCCGACTCCAATTTCCCCATAAGAATTGTCTCCCCAGGCCCAGACCGTGCCATCCGTTTTCAAGGCTAAGGCATGATTTTGTCCCGTAACGACTTTGGGACCGATCTCGAACGCGCTGCTGCATACCGCGCTCGGATCCATACCGGTAGAGAAGGCTTTCGCCCTCAAGGAAAAGATTTCGCTCGTGTCAATGCTGGCGCCGGAAGCAATCTGCTGGCCGGCCTGCGTTGGCTCGGTGCCGTCCGTCGTGTAGTAGAGGGCGGCGCTCGGAGTCCCGCAGGAGATTATTGCGGCTGGTGGCTGTACAAAGTAACCGCCCAGCGGTTGGATTGTCGGTTTCTGGACCTGGCTGGCGAAGGTCAGACCTTGCAATTGGACTGGAGAAGACTGGTTGTTTGCAGGGCTGCTCGCCAACTGTCCGGAGCTGTTGGCGCCCCAGACATAGAGCTCCCCGGTTGTCCCAACCGAGAGATTGTGGTTGCCGGCCGCGATTGACGCCACCGCCGGTATGCTTCCAACCTTTTTCGGCGAGAGAGAGTTCGTGGTGGTTCCGTCTCCAATCTCGCCGTAAGCATTATAGCCCCAGGCGTATGCAGATCCGTCGGTTAGGACCGCCGTCGAATGATATAATCCTGCCTGCAGCGAAGCAACGTTGGTCATTCCGCTCACGGCGGTTGGTGTGGCGGTCGACCACGTGTTCCCGATGCCGAGTTGGCCGTTGTCGTTGTTCCCCCAGGCCCACACCGTTCCGTCACTTTTGAGCGCCAGGCTATGGCAGTAGCCGGCCGATATTCCGACGATATTGCTCAGTGTTCCGATTTGAACCGGGGTCGCACTGTTCCCGATCGGTGAACCAAGTTGGCCGTAGCCGTTCCAGCCCCAGGCCCAGATGGATCCGTCGGTCGCGATAGCCAGCGAATGTTGACCACCGGCGGCGATGGCGACAATTCCACTCAACCCCACCACTTGAACCGGACTGTTGCGTTGGGTCGTGGTACCGTCACCAAGTTGGCCGTAACCGTTGTAACCCCACGCCCAGACGCTCCCATCTGACTTCAATGCCAGGCAGAACTGATAGCCGGCGGAGATCGCAGTGACCCCGGTCAAACCGCCAACTTGAACCGGGCCGTTACGCTGTGTCGTGGTTCCATCGCCGAGCTGGCCATTTCCGTTATATCCCCAAGTCCAAACCGTGCCGTCACTCGCAAGCGCTAAGCTAAAGTTATAACCGGCACTGACCGCCTGCACCGCAGGGATGCCCGCGACCTGGGTAGGATAGTAATAGGGCGCCACGGACCCGACACCGATTTCACCGTTCGAATTGTCTCCCCAGGCCCAGAGGGATCCGTCGGGTTTTACTGCAAGCGAGTGATTCGATCCGGCGGCCACCACAGCTCCGGCACGGGCGTTGTCGCTTTGGAAATGCAGGCTAACGACAATTGCTAATGATAGGCTAAGCTTCGTCTGCGAAAGAATACGACGAGACAGTGTCCCAGTGAGAAATTTGTTCATGAAAGCCCAGGAATTCGTTTGAACGATTAAGCGTCCTGCGCAGGGCGCTTTTTAAAGCCGATGATGCGCCGGTGGCGCCGATCGGCAGCTCGTTACAGCTACAAGCTATGTGCTAGAGTCGCTTCGTTTCTGTGGTGATAAGGGCCGCTGCAAATGCCGTGTTCGGTTAGTCGAGAATGTTAGGGCCACGGCTTTCGTTGAGTCGGTTTCCATGATACGAAGGAATTTTTGAGGGGTTTGCCTCTTTATGAGAGTGAATCGGCGCGGATCCAAAAAAAATTTTATGAAGTAGCGCTGGCGCCGGAAACAGCGCGCACCGAAAGAGCGGCTACCATTGAGAAATTCCCCAACCGGCAGGTCCTGCGGTAGATCTTCTGTAATCGAAAGACAAGGTCTCATCTACAATATTTCCGATGGCATCTTGATCACTGGTAACCTACAGATTTTGTACTGCGGTAGGGTCGAAAGTCTCCAGAAGGTCTTGGATATAAGGATTTGCTACGGTCCCGTCGAGATTGAGGGTCACACTGGCTGCCAGTGGACCGTCAATGTTAGGCTCCGCGCCTCTCTGTTGACTGTTAATGGATAAAGGGCCGAATCGTACGACGAACTAATCTTCGCCGCTATTTGAGGACAGGGATGATCGTGGGCGTATACCTATGATCGGACGGCCATCGGATCAGTCGCGCCGACGGCAATGCTAGGGAATTGTCTTTTAAAAAGTTTTTTGTTGTGGCGCTGAAGTGCCCTCTTTTATCTTCGAAGCGCCGGGCCCTACAAAAACCATAATTCCCATAACCTGTCAATGTCTTTTTTTCGGCCTTT
>Ga0213872_10002221_pt1 | contig 11615 bp, 10 predicted proteins | sample VelepicomBERX_R2_FD_160071 | JGI IMG/M metagenome (GOLD analysis project Ga0213872, IMG submission 160071) | Rhizosphere microbial communities from Vellozia epidendroides in rupestrian grasslands, the National Park of Serra do Cipo, Brazil - RX_R2 | ecosystem: Host-associated > Plants > Roots >... | reverse complement strand
AAGGAAAGAAGCTATCAGTGCCTTGTCATGGCGTCAAAGGCGATCAGCGCTGGAGGGCAGCAGGTGAGCAGATTTGCCGAGGGAAATCCCACGTCCGAAAATCCGACATGGGGCACCCTGAGTTTAGCTACCGGTCGAGAAGCGCCATGGCGGCAGCGCTGTAGCGTTCGCCGGAAGCCGCTCCCTTCGGGGCGATCGCGTCGATCTCGGCGAGATCTTCGCACGTGAGACGGACGTTTATGGCGGCGACGTTTTCTTCGACGTACTTCCGGCGCTTGGTGCCGGGGATTGGGGCCATGTCGTCTCCCTGGGCGAGGACCCACGCGAGAGCAAGCTGCGAGGGCGTGCAACCTTTTTTTGCGGCAAGCTGCTCGATCTTGCGGACGGTGTCGAGGTTGCGCTGAAAGTTTTCGCCCTGGAAGCGTGGCGAGGTGCGCCGCCAGTCGTCGGCAGCGAGGTCGTCGGGAGTCTTGATCTGCCCGGTAAGGAACCCGCGACCTAACGGCGAATAGGGCACAAAGCCGATGCCCAGCTCACGGATGGTGGGCAGGATTTCGTCTTCGGGCTCGCGGCTCCAGAGGGAATATTCGGTCTGGAGCGCGCTGATGAGATGGACAGCATGAGCGCGGCGGATGGTCGCGGGCGATGCCTCGGAGAGTCCCAGGTAACGCACCTTCCCTGCCTTGACCAGCTCGGCCATGGCGCCGACGGTTTCCTCGATGGGAGTTTTGGGATCGACGCGGTGCTGATAGTAGAGATCGATGGTGTCGATGCCGAGGCGCTGGAGACTCGCGTCGCAGGCGGCGCGGACGTACTCGGGGCGACCGTTCAAGCCGCGGCCCGCGCCGCTGTCCTCGCGTATGATGCCGAACTTGGTAGCGATGACGACCTTATCGCGGTAGGGACGCAGCGCCTTGCCGACCAGGACCTCGTTCGTGCGCGGTCCATAGATGTCGGAGGTATCGAAGAAGTTGATGCCGAGTTCGATGGCCCGGTGGATGGTGGCAATCGATTCTTCGTCATCACGCGGGCCGTAGAACTCGGACATGCCCATGCAGCCGAGGCCGAGTTCCGAAACGATGAGCCCCTGCGTGCCGAGTTTGCGCTGCTGCATCGTGCTGCTCCTCGGGTGGAGAGATTTTTAGGAATGCCAGAGACTACGGACCCAGGTAGAGCTCGACAGGCGAAAATCCGATGGTCTTGGACTTCGAGTCCACGCGGAGGAAGATGGGCGTCTTGCCGCCGTTGATGTTGACTCCCATGACGACGCCGTTGCCGACCCGGTGGGCGACGACGATATTGTGCGATTTGATCACGCCGTAGTCACTGGCCGGGCCCCAGTCCTTCTGAAAGGCGCCGAAGTCGTAGGCCTTGTATTGATCGGTGTGCTGCTGCCAGTTGGGGTCGTTGTTCCAGAGACCGTAAGCCTTCTGCAGATCACCGGACTGGACGGCGGCGAAGAAGTTGTTGACGCGATGGTCGGAAGGCCAGTGCCAGATCTGCCACGGCATCTCGATGGCCCAGGAGCCGGTGGCAATGGCCGCGAGCACCACGATGACAATTCCCGCGATCAGCAGATTACGGTTGCGCGTCTCACGGCGCACGTCGAACTTGGGAGCATCCATCAGGGTCATCGGCGGCTATGGTTCCTTTCGGTCATGAAATCGATTCGGGCCCACGCTTCCCGGGTCTGCCGCTCTCAGCGGCTGTAGTGCGTGCGGTCTTTTTCGGCTCGGCGCTCCAGAGCCAGTGAGATGAGCCGGTCGATAAGCTCAGGATACGCGATGCCGGAGGCCGCCCACAGCTTGGGATACATGCTGATAGACGTAAAGCCGGGCATGGTGTTGATCTCATTCAGGTAGATGCGGCCGGGCTTGCCGGAGGATGAGGTAGGTTCCATGAGGAAATCGACGCGGGCGAGGCCGGAGCAGTCGCAGGCGCGGAAGGCGGCGATGGCCATCTGCTGGACTTCTTTGGTCTGGGCCTTGGTGAGCTTCGCGGGGATGATGAGCTCGGAGCCTTCGCTAAGGTACTTCGCCTCGTAGTCGTAGAACTCCTTGCCGGGGACGATTTCGCCAACGACGGAGGCCTGTGGGTTGTCGTTGCCAAGCACGGCGACCTCGAGTTCGCGGGCTTTTCCGGCCTTGTTTCGGGATCTGGGGCCTCCGACCGCTTGCTCGACGACGATCTTGCGGTCGTATCCGGCGGCGATATCGATGGCGGGGCCGAGTTCCTTGCGGTCGTGCGCCTTGGTGATGCCAACGGACGAGCCGAGATTCGCGGGCTTGACGAAGAGCGGGTAGCGGAGGGCGGCCTCGAGCCGGGCGATGACTTTCTTCGGGCTGGCTTCCCATTCGGAGCGCAGGAAGGTGACGTGCTTCGTGATGGGCAGCTTCGCGGCGGCAAAAAGACTTTTCATGATGTCCTTGTCCATGCCCGTGGCCGAGCCCAGCACGCCGGAGCCGACATAGGCGATTCCGGCGAGCTCGAAGAGGCCCTGGATGGTCCCGTCTTCGCCGAAGGTTCCGTGCAGGACGGGGAAGATGACGTCGAGGCTGAGCGCCGAGTTGGGTCCTGCGCCCGCGTGGAGATCGACGGAGTGGGCGTCGGTCTCAAAGGGGACGAGGGCTCCGGTCTTGGTCTCGGACGGGACCGGCGGGACAATCACGGACTCTCCGCGCGCGAGAACGGCAGCGGAGGGAGTGGTCTCGGGGTCTCCGGCCTGAAGGGCGCGGGGAGGAGATGCAGGCTGGCCATTGAGCAGTCGGGTGGCATCGGTGGCAGTGACCCAGCGGCCCTCCTTGGTGATGCCGATGGGAGTGATGTCGTACTTTTTGGGGTCGATGGCCTTGAGGACCGAGGCGGCGGAGAGCAGCGAGACCTCATGCTCGCCGCTGCGGCCGCCAAAGAGGACGCCTACGCGGAGTTTGGTCATAACTTTATGATTTTATGGTGGAAAAAGCTGACAGCTATCAGCGAAACCTTTTTAGACCGAAATTCCGGCTTAATTTTAGTTTCTAAATTAGCTCAACTTGCTAATTTAGATTAGGCCGTAAACTAAATTAGCGATGACCGACGACTATTCCACCAGAATCGGCCAGTTCATTACCACCACGACACTCGGAGAAGCGGTTCGGGCCTATGTCCCGAAACCATTACCTCCCAATCCTCCGATTCGCATTGAAACATTCTATCCGTTGCTCGACGCAGCCAATCAAGCTTTGGGCCGACTGGACGGGCTTCAGGCGATTCTCCCGGACGTCAACATGCTTCTTTACTTTTACAACCGGCGGGAGGCCGTGCTCTCTTCGCAAATCGAGGGAACACAATCGTCATTGTCTGAATTGCTTCTCTTTGAGAATCATCTCCTGCAGGGTGATAGCGACGCCGAGGAAGTCTCGAATTATGTAGCGGCTATGGAACATGGTCTGGGAAGGATACGCAGTGGATTTCCCTTATCGAACCGACTCCTTCGGGAAATGCATGAAGTACTTTTGCGTTCGGGACGCGGATCAGACAAAACACCAGGCGAATTCCGGAAATCCCAGAATTGGATCGGAGGAACACGCCCAGGAAACGCAGTGTATGTGCCCCCTCCGGTCGAAGAAATGCTCGAAACGATGAGCAACCTTGAAAAATTTCTTCATCGTGATTCGGGGCATTTGCCATTGCTGATCGATGCCGCACTCGCTCATGTTCAATTCGAGTCCGCGCATCCATTCTTGGATGGAAACGGCCGCATTGGACGGCTTCTTATCACATTGCTTTTGTGCGAACGGCAGGTACTGAAGACTCCATCCTTGTATCTGAGCCTATATTTCAAGGAGAAGCGCGACCAATATTACAACCTGCTCCAGAAGGTACGGCTCGAAGGCGATTGGGAAGCATGGGTCGAATTTTTCCTTGTTGGAGTCCGCGAAACAGCCGATCAGGCCTGTGCAACAGCTGTGGCGGTTCGCGATCTCTTTGAATTCGATGAATCGAGAATCCGCTTGATCCCGAGAAGTGGGTCTATGATCAATGTTCACGTGTATCTCGAACACCGTCCAATCACCACGCTGCAACAGGTTTCTGAGGGGACTGGTTTGACTCTTGCGACCGTTGCAAAGGCGATGGAACAACTCCAAGCGCTTGGCGTAGCAGAAGAGGTCACGGGCAGGAGGCGCGATCGAATCTTCGCATATGCCAACTATTTGGATCTCCTGAACGAGGGTACCGGGCCGTCTATCATTTCCAAACAATCTAAAGTATCTTCTTCCCAAACGCCGAGGAAATAAGCTCGACGGCGAGGTCCGCCGTGCGATTGCGCTCGTCGATGACCGGGTTTACCTCGACGATTTCGAAGCTCAGCATGCGGCCGTGGTCGGCGATGATCTCCATGGCCAGATGCGCCTCGCGGTAGGTGGCGCCGCCGCGTACCGGAGTGCCGACGCCGGGGGCATCCTCGGGATCGATCCAGTCCATGTCGAGGGAGACGTGATAGCCGGCGGTGCCGCGTCCGGCGGCGCGCAGGGCCTCTTCCATCACGGTGCGCATGCCGCGTTCGTCGATGTCGCGCATGGTGTAGACCTCGGTGATGCCGGCGCGGCGGATGTTTTCCTTCTCGGTCGCGTCGATGTCGCGCACGCCGATGAGCACGGTGTTTTCGGGCACGACTTTTGGTGAGAAGCCGAGGATGTTCGCGAGCGGCTCGGGGCCGAGGCCGAGCAGCGCGGCCAATGGCATTCCGTGGACGTTGCCGCTGGGCGAGCTCTCGGGCGTGTTGATGTCCGAGTGGGCATCGATCCAGATGAGGCCGATCTTTTTGTTGTCGCGGCGGTAGAACTCGGCGACGCCGGAGACGGTTCCGGCCGCGACAGAATGATCGCCGCCAAGGACGACGGGCGTCAGGCCTTCTTCGAGCGAGCGCAGGACGGCCTGGGCCGCCTGGGTGCAGGTCTCGGTGATTTCCTTGAGATAGCGGGCGTTCTCCTGGCCTGCGGGCTTGGTTTCGGCAATGGCAACGCCGATGTTGCCGCCGTCTTTCACCTCGTGGCCGAGGGCTTCGAGGCGCGCTTCGAGACCGGCGACGCGGACCGCCGAGGGGCCCATGTCGACGCCGCGGCGCGCGGCTCCGAGATCGAGTGGAACGCCGATGATTTTGATCCGGCGCGGTGGGAGCGACTGCACTCCAGTGTAAGCTGGGCGGCCGGTGGTAGCAGCTGTGGTTCTTGCGACTGCTCGAATCTCGGTAACTCGTGACATAACGTCTGCTTCTCGACCCTATGGATAGATGCGGTTCAGCGTGCGCGCGAAGGGAATGGTCTCGCGCACATGCTCGAGGCCGCAGATCCACGCGACGGCCCGTTCGATGCCCATGCCGAATCCGGAGTGGGGAACCGAACCATACCTCCGCAGATCGAGATACCACTGAAAGGCATCGAGCGGCAAGTTGTGCTCTTCGATACGCTTCTTGAGCAGATCGAAGGACGCGATGCGCTGGGAGCCTCCGATGATCTCGCCGTAGCCCTCGGGCGCAAGCACATCGACGCAGAGCGCGTACTTCGGGTCCTGCGGGTCGGGCTCCATGTAGAAGGCCTTCACGGCGGCGGGGTAGCGGTGCACCATCACCGGACGGTCGAACTGCGAGGAAATATAGGTCTCGTCGGGCGAGCCGAAGTCGTTGCCGTACTCAAAGGGGTGTTCGAGCAGACCTTTGGCATGCGCTTCGTTGAGCATCGCGACAGCCTCGTCGTAGCGCAGGCGCGGGAAAGGCGGCTTGATCGATTCGAGCTTCGATGTGTCGCGTCCGATGACTTTCAGGTCGGCGGCCCGCCGCGTGACCACGCGATCGACGATGAAACTGAGGAACTGCTCGGCGAGTTCCATCAGGCAATCAAGGTCGCAGTAGGCGAGCTCGGGCTCGACCATCCAGAACTCGGTCAGATGCCGGCGCGTTTTGGACTTCTCGGCACGAAATGTCGGCCCGAAGGAGTAGACCTTGCCGAGCGCCAGGGCCGTGCTCTCGATGTAGAGCTGTCCGCTCTGCGTGAGGTACGCTTCATCTCCAAAATATTCGACCGGGAAGAGCGTGCTGGTGCCCTCGCAGGCAGCCGGCGTGAGGATCGGCGGATCGGTGAGGACGAAGCCGTTGTCGTCGAGGAAGTCGCGACACGCCTTGATGATCTCGGCTCGGATACGCAGGATCGCGGCCTGGCGCGGCGTGCGGATCCAGAGATGGCGGTGCTCCATCAGGAAGTCGGTGCCGTGTTCCTTGAGGGAGATGGGAAACGGTGCGTCCTCGGGCACGCGCTGGACGATGTCGATGTCCTCGACGTCCAATTCGTAACCGCCGGGGGCACGTTTATCGGCGCGCACCTTGCCGGTAACGACGACGCTCGATTCCTGCGTGAGACCCTTGATGGCATCGAAGACTTCGGCCGGGACTGCGGCCTTGGGAACGATGCCCTGGATGGTTCCCGTACCGTCGCGGAAGATCGGAAAAAGCAGCTTGCCACTCTCGCGCAGATTGTAGAGCCAACCCTGGATGGTGACGCTTCGCCCTTCGTGCTCGCCGATCCGGGTGATGGTGGTGAGGGGTTTCGTTTCTATTGCTGTGTCGGTTACGACTTCTGTCTTTGCTTCTTCTGCCATGATCTCTAAGCTTTGCCTCAGCGTTACCACTGTCCGATCGGTATTTCCTGTTTCCTATTCACTGCTTTACTAAAAGCTCTCAAAAGCTTTAGCTGCCTTCTGCATTACTGTCTCAGGAGACTCCTCGAGGCTGTAGTTAATTTCGAGCACACCGGCGGGAATCTGCGGCGCTGTCTTCAGGCCGTCGTAGACTTCATCCCAAACAATGGAGCCGTCACCGGGCCAGAGGTGAGCGTCGCGGTCGCCTTGGTTGTCGTGCAGATGCGAGGAGCGGATGCGGTCCTTAAGTTCGTCGAGCGTCGCCTTCACTCCGTCGCCGAGATTTGCGTGCCCTACATCAAGGCAGACTCCGATATCAGTGAAGTGCCCTGTGTTGATGATCTGGATGATGTTCGCCGGGCGCGTGACGTCGTTCGGTATGTTTTCGATCAAGAGCTTCACACCCAGCGGGCTGGCAAAGGCACGCAAGTGCTCGAGTGCGGTGATGGAATATTCGAGAGCGCGCGGGCTCCAGGTATCCTCGCGTTCGCCGAGGTGAACGATCAGAAAACGGAACGGAATCTGCTCGGCGACTTCGAGGGCGCGTTTGATTTCGTCCATGGCATCGATGCGCCGGGCCTTTTCCGGGTGGATAACGTTGATGCCGGGTGCGCCCCAGCGGCCCATCTCGTAGTCGGCATAGAGCGGCGCGTGCATCGAAAATGCTTCGGTGGGGTTCGAACGAAACCATTCGGAAAGATCGCGGATGGCGCTGCGATCGTTGTAATCGAAGTGCTGGCGCGCGGCGAAGAGTTCCACGCCGTCGGCTCCGGATTTTTGAATGGTCTCAAGCAAGCCGGGATGGAGCCGGTTGCGAAGAAAAACGTGCGACGAGATAACCTTCAGCATGAAAGTGAAACCTGGGAGAGGACGTTCCTCTATCTTCTGGCTTCTTCTATCTTCTCACTTCGCGTGACGTCCTAGGGAAAAGAGAATCAGCTTGCGCCATTCGTAGGCTGATTGCCAACAGTTGCCAATCCATCTACGATCACGCAAGGGGAAGATTCATGCCAACTCGCAACATCAACCTGACACCTGAATTGGACGAGTTTGTGGATTCCAGGATTCAGAGCGGTCGGTACGCCAACGCCAGTGAGGTTCTTCGTGCTGGCCTGCGGGCCTTAGAGCAGTATGAAAAGGAGCAGCGGGCTAAACTTGAGGCAATTCGCGCCGCCGTCAAAGCGGGCGAGGAAAGCGGCATGGCTGAAGGCGATGTTATCGGGGAACTCCGGAAGAGAATCCGCAGGCGAGCCCGTCTGATACGGGGAAGGTGAATCGTTGACCGAGTATCGCTTATCAAGACTTGCGCAGCTCGATCTTGAAGAGATTCTGGACTACACAGTAGATAGGTGGGGCGACGTCCAGGCGGACCGCTATCTAAGCGGCTTGGTTAAGTGCTTCGAATTGATCGCTCGACGACCGGAGCTTGGCCGCCGTTGCGATGAGGTACGGCATGGTTATCGCCGGATCGAGCAAGGCAAGCACATCGTAATTTTTCGACCGGCAGATCAGGGCGTCTTTATCAGTAGAATTCTGCACCAAAGCATGCTGCCGGAGAAGCACTTGATAGACGAGGAGTGAGGCGCTTACGCTGCTCGGCTAGTATCCCCCCGCTTTGCCGAAGTGATGCCGGTGATCCTGCCCGCCTTCGAGGTCCCCAGTCGCGGGATCGACCGCGATGCACTCTCCGTCGCTCCAGTGGCCGCCGACCTTGATCTGGTAGCCGAGCCCGCGCAGGGCGGCCGTGGTCGCGTCGGACAAGCCGGGCTCGATGAAGAGCATGTCCGGCAGGTACTGGTGGTGGAAGCGCGGAGCGTCGACGGCTTCCTGAATGTTAAGGCCCTCGTCGGCGGCGCTGAGGAAGATGTTCGCGACCGTCGTGATGATGCGACCGCCTCCGGGCGAACCGAGGACGAACCGCAGCTTGTTGTCCTGGAGCACGATGGTCGGCGTCATGGCGGAGAGCGGGCGCTTGCCGGGAGCGATGGTGTTGGCGGGACCCTGGATGAGTCCGTACATGTTGGGCACGCCAAGCTTCGAAGCAAAGTCGTCCATCTCATCATTGAGCAGGAAGCCGAGTCCGGTAGCGGTGACGGCTGAGCCGAAGTTGTTGTTGAGGGTCGTCGTCACCGCGACCGCATTCCCGTCCGCGTCCACGACTGAGAAGTGCGTGGTCTGGGTTGATTCATGCCGCACGTCGTTCATGGTCGGCGGAGGAGAAACAAATCCCGCTGGACGCTTGAGGTCCTTCGACGGAGTCGCCTGTTCGACTCTAATGCTGGTGCGCCAGGCGGCTGCGTACTTCTTGTCGATGAGCTGCTCGACGGGAATCTTCACGTAGTCGGGGTCTCCGAGATAATCGCTGCGGTCCATGTAGGCGCGGCGATAGGCCTCGACGATAAGGTGCATCTCATCGGGCGTGCGGTCCTTCCAGCGGCTCAGGTTGTAGCCTTCAAGGATATTGAGGGTCTCAATGAGCGCTACGCCGCCAGACGACGGTGGAGGCGCGCTGAGGATGGTGTAGTCCTTGTAGGTTCCGGTGAGCGGCTCGCGCTCTCTGACGGAGTAGCGGGCGAGGTCATCGGTCGTGATGAGGCCGCCGTTCTTCTGCATATCCGCGGCAAGCTGTTTCGCGATGCGTCCGTGGTAGAAATCGTCTGGATCAGCGGCGATGGCCTTAAGTGTCGCAGCAAGTTCGGGCTGTCTGAACGTCTCGCCAGCCTTGTAGAAGTTGCCGTCACGCTGGAAAATGCGCTTCGACTCGGGGAACGCGCTCAGCCTTTCATCATGCAGCGCCGCGGCTTCTTCTTCGGTCAAGACGAAGCCCTGGCTCGCAAGCTTGATTGCCGGCCCCATGACTTTCGCGAGCGCGAGCTTTCCATACTTCTTCTCCGCGTAGACCATACCGGCGACAGATCCAGGCACGCCGATTGCCTTGTATCCGGTGATGCTGGCGTCGGTAATGACATTGCCCTTTGCGTCGAGATACATGTTTGCCGTCGCGGCCTGCGGCGCGCGCTCGCGGTAGTCGATGAAGGTGGGGTTTCCGGCCGCAAAACGCACCAGCATAAAGCCGCCGCCGCCGAGGTTTCCCGCGACTGGGTGAACTACTGCCAGCGCGAATCCTGTAGCCACCGCAGCGTCGATCGCGTTGCCTCCCTGCTTCAGGATCTCGACGCCAGCGTCGGTCGCGAGGTGATGCACGCTGACCACCATGGCGTGCTTGGTGCGCACCGGCTGCTCGTGAGCGGTGGCGATGACGTTATTCTTCGCGTCGTCGGGCGCAGCGTCCTGCGCGCGCAGGATCGGCGAGCAGAGGCAGACAGCGAGAACAAGAGCAGGCGCAATTCGCGTGTGAGTTTGCATGGTGGTAGGAGGTAGTCTATGGCATTTCTCTTGAGCCATCCGGTTTTGTCGCGGATCGGCGCGGCGCGGGAGTTGAAGCATCGGCGAGCGCGTAGGCGACGACGGCCATCACGGCTGCGTTCTCGCCAAGGTGCTGCGGATCGACCTTGTCGAAGGTATCGGCTGCGGTGTGGTGGTAGTTGAAGTAGAAGCGGCTGTCCTGCGTGGGAGTGAATCCGGGCACGCCCTTAAGGAAGCTGATATCTTCACCGGCCTCTTCGCCGCGCGTGAGCGTCGACGCGCCGATGGCATCGAGAATCTGCCCAACGGGCCGCAGATAATCGCCGAGCGCAGCGGGGCCTGCATAGGTAACGCCAATGGGATGGTCGGCTCCGAGGTCGGACTCGAGCGCGCCGATGTGATTGGCCATCTCGGCGGCGTGTTCCTTTCCGTAAGTCTGCGCGCCTGAGCCTTCCTGTTCTTCGTCCATCCACGCGATGAATCGCACGGTGCGCTTCGGGTGAAGTCCGAGCTGCTTGAGCAGTTGAATCGCCTCCATCGAAACGACGATACCCGCGCCGTCGTCGATTGCCCCGGTGCCGAGATCCCACGAATCGAGATGGCCGGAGACGATGACGATCTGCTCGGGATGTTCACTTCCCTTCCAGTCGGCGATGACGTTGTAGCTCGGTGCGGGCGGCAGAATCTGCGGAGTGAGCGTGAGGTGCATCGTGACAGGGCCCTGCTTTGCGAGGTTGGCGAGCAGGTCGGCATCTTCGGCGGTGACGGCCGCGGCGGGAATTTTTGCCATGCCGGACGCATAGTAGGTCGCGCCGGTGTGGGGCAGGCGATAGTCAGCGCCTCCGACGGAGCGGACGAGGACGGCTGCGGCCCCGAGCGAGGACGCGATACTTGGACCTCCACCGCGATAGGCGACTGTCTTGCCGTAAGCGGCGAGACCATTGCCCTGGGCGGCGAGGCGCTTGTCGAAGATTTCGTTGAAAAGGAGAATCTTGCCTTTGGCGGCTCCAGCGGGGAGCTTGCGGGCTTCGTCAAAGTTGTTCACCACCGCGACCTCGGCAGTAATGCCGTCCGGCGGGGTCGCCACGCTGCCGCCGAGAGCCGTGAGGACGATCTTCTGCGTCGTGCCCGGAGCCTGGCCGGGCCAGGCCGTGAGTGCGGCCGTCTCTTCGCCGCGGACCCAGTGCGGAACGGTGGTCTTCTCAAGCTGCACCTCGGCTCCCACAGCGCGCATCTCGGCGGCGACGTAATCGACAGCGGCCTGCGCTTGCGGCGATCCGGAGAGGCGCGGGCCGATGTTGTCGGTAAGGTGGCGCAGCTCGTTCAGCGCATAGGGGTCGTTCAGTGCGGCGTCGCGGAGGCGCTCCATATTGGCGAGCTGGTCGGTCGTCCACGCGCCGGTTCCCACCGACATCATGCGCGCGAGTCGGTCCTGCACGTTCGGGCTTGCGGGCTGCGCAGCCTGTTGTGTCTGTGCCAGGCAGGTTGAAGCGAAGACACTAAGCGCCGCGCCGAGGAGTGCTCTTACTTTCAGGGGCATAGGGCGACATTAACACGAGGTCTTGCAAAAGCCTCAA
>Ga0213872_10002220_pt1 | contig 11621 bp, 7 predicted proteins | sample VelepicomBERX_R2_FD_160071 | JGI IMG/M metagenome (GOLD analysis project Ga0213872, IMG submission 160071) | Rhizosphere microbial communities from Vellozia epidendroides in rupestrian grasslands, the National Park of Serra do Cipo, Brazil - RX_R2 | ecosystem: Host-associated > Plants > Roots >... | reverse complement strand
CATGGGGTTTGTTATAGTGCTGCCATGAATCCGCAGATCAAGGAAAAAGTACTGGCCGTCATGCGATGCGGCGTGGATCGGGAAGAGTCGACCGGCTTCTTCCGGGTCGCGCTCGGCCTGTATTACTTGGCTGGCCTGATGACCCAGGAGGCCCTGGATTTCAAGAAGATCGACCGCGAATTCAACCGCTTCATCTATCACACGCTGGGCGGTGGCCACAGCATCACCAGCATCCTGCAGTATATGAGCGGCGAGCGGGTGGTGCGGGTGGTGGACAGCAAGCGCTTTACCAAAGCCTTTGCGCAGCACTGCCCGGACATGCCGCTGGAGACCATTCCCTTCCTGCTGGGGCTTAACCTGGGCGTGGCCAAGGACTTGTCCAAGATCGACGTGCGCGGCCCGGTGGCCGACTGGATCGAGCGCCAGCGCCAGATGCGCGAAGAGGGCGACGCGAATTGAATTTGCGCCGGGCGCTATAATGGCGGCTTCGCTTTTGCACTCGACAAAAAGAAGATCATGGCTGCTCACCACCACCATCCCCTGGATCGTCTGATCAGCGGCGCCGACAAGGCGCTGCGCGTGATTACCGGCGTTGCCTCCGCATCCCGTCCTACTCCTGCCGCACATGCGGCGGACGGCGTCCTGAGCGAGGCGGAACAGCGCCACAGCGCGGGCCTGATGCGCGTGAACCATGTGGGCGAGGTGTGCGCCCAGGCGCTGTACAACGCGCAGGCGCGCTTTGCCAAGACTGACGAGATGCGCGCCCAGTTCGAACAGGCCGGCCGCGAGGAAGAAGACCATCTGGCCTGGACCGCGCAGCGCCTGAAGGAGCTGGGTTCGCAGATCAGCGTGTTGAATCCCCTGTTCTATGCCGGCGCCTACGCGCTGGGCACCGTCGCCGCCACGCTGGGCGATGCGCGTAGCCTGGGCTTCGTGGTGGAGACCGAGCGCCAGGTGGAAGCGCATCTGGCCAGCCATCTGGACAAACTGCCGCCGCAGGACGCCAAGTCGCGCGCCATCGTCGAGCAGATGAAGGCCGATGAAGTGGCGCACGCCGATGCGGCGCTGGCGCTGGGCGGCATCGTACCGCCGCTGCCGGTCAAGCAGGCCATGACGGCCATGGCCAAGGTCATGACCGCCACCGCCTACTACATCTAAGCGCAGCCTTTACATACGGCGGAAAATCAGGCTGGCGTTGACGCCGCCGAAGCCGAAGCCATTGGAAATCGCATATTCCGTCGAGATCGGGCGCGGCGTTCCGTGCACGATGTCGACGCCTTCCGCTGCCGGATCCGGGTTCTCCAGATTGAGCGTGGCGGGCGCCATCTGATCGCGCAAGGCCAGCACGGTGAAGATCGCTTCCACGCCTCCCGCTGCGCCCAGCAGGTGGCCGGTGGACGACTTGGTGGCCGATACCGCCGGGCCGCGTCCCGCGCCGAAGATCGCCTTGATGGCGCCCAGTTCGCTGCTGTCGCCAACCGGCGTGGAGGTGGCGTGAGCGTTCAAGTGCCCGATCTGTTCAGGTGCTAGTCCAGCCTGCCGGATCGCCAGTTCCATGGCGCGCCGTCCGCCATTGCCATCCTCCGGCGGCGACGTCATGTGATAGGCATCAGCGCTGGCGCCATAACCCACCAGTTCCGCCAGCGGCGTGGCGCCGCGCTGCAGGGCGTGCTCCAGTTCCTCGATCACCAGCATGCCCGCACCTTCACCCATGACGAAGCCGTCGCGCTGCACGTCGAAGGGACGGGACGACCGGGTCGGCTGATCGGTGAAGCCGGTAGACATGGTGCGCGCGGCGGCAAAGGCGCCAAAGCTGACGCGGTCGATGCAGGCCTCGGCGCCGCCGCAGATGGCGATATCCGCTTCGCCTGCACGGATCAGGCGCGCGGCATCGCCAATGGCCTGTGCGCTGGCGGCGCAGGCCGTGACGGGCGCGCCGAGCGGGCCGCGAAAACCGTGGCGAATGGAGATATGTCCCGCCGCCATATTGGCCAGGAAGCTCGGCACGGTAAAGGGCGACAGGCGCTTCGGTCCGCGTTGGTCGGTGATCCTGACCGCCTCCACGATGGCGCCGAAGCCGCCCACACCCGAGGCCACAATCGTGGCCGTGCGCTCGCGCGCATGATCGGTGTCCGGCTGCCATCCGGCCTGTTCCAAGGCCTCCTTGGCGGCCGCCAGTGCGAACAGGCTGAAGCGGTCCATTTTCTTGTGATCCTTGGGCTCCACGGACAGCGCGGGATCGAAGCCCCAAGGGAGATCGGCGCTCAGCTCGGGAACGGCGCTGGCCACTTTGGCGGCAATGCCCTCGGTGAGATCCGTCGGTAACACCAGCAAGCCAGACTGCCCTTGCAGCAGGCGGCTCCATACGGTTTCCGCGCCGCAGCCGAGCGGCGACACCACGCCCATGCCAGTCACAACGATTCGTCGGCTATTCATTCCTCACCTGTTCAAAAGACGCCAAAGAATGGCGAGTATAGGCCTTGTATTCGTCAGAAATTGCCACATCGCGCCAATAAATATGCAAAATGCGCCATAATATTGGACCATGAGCTTGTCTTGGCGAAATACAATCACTGTCTCCGCGCACGTCCTGCACGGCATGCTGCACTTCGTCCGCAGCCGTCACGGCGAGGCGATGACGGTCCAGGTGCTGGCCAGCGCGGCGATTCCCGCTGCCTTGCTGGAGCAGCCGGACGCGCGCCTGACGCGCCAGCAATATGTCGCGCTCTACAAGGCCATCGCGGCCACCATCGATGATGAAATGCTGGGCCTGTGGTCGCGCCCTATTCGCACCGGTACGCTGAAGTACCTCATGCTGAGTTTGCTGGATGCGCCAACCGTGCTGGTGGCCTTGAACCGCCTGGTGCGCTTCTGGAATCTGCTGCTGGATGACTACCGGCTGCACATCTCTACCAGGAACAATCTGGTGCGGCTGATGCTGGTGGAAAGAGCGCCAGGCACGCCCGTCACGCCGCTGGGACATGCATTGATGATGAAGCTGATTCACGGGATCAGCTCATGGCTGCTGGACCGGGAAATCAGTCTGCACCGCGTTGAGTTCCGCTTTGCCAAACCGGATGATGCGCAGGACTATGCGATTCTTTATCCCGGCGAGGTAGGCTTTGATGCCGAGGTCACCAGCATCTACTTCGCCTACCAGGACTGTGCTGAGCTGTTCAAGCGCGAGAAGCACGAGCTGTGGGCCTTCCTCAAGCGCGCGCCGGAAGACTGGACCTTCAGCGCCTTCGACCGCACATCGTTCGCAGCTAAAACGCGCGAGTATCTGGAGCAGCATCTTGCCGAGCCGGTGACGATCCAGGATCTGGCCGCAGCCTTGCACCTGTCAGTGCGGACGCTGAACCGGCGCTTTGCGGAAGAGGGGACGCATTTCCAAGCGGTGAAGGATGGACTGCGGCGGGATATTGCCGTCCATCGGCTGACCAATTCCAACACCGGCGTGGCCAGGCTGGCCTTCGATCTTGGCTTTGCCGACGCGACAGGCTTCTGCCGCGCCTTCAAGCACTGGACCGGCAGCAGCCCGACCGAATACCGCAAGGGCACGCGCCAGGGAGAATGAAGCAGTTCAGCTTTCGCTCAGCTGTCCGTGGATCAGCCGGTGGTACTGGAAGGCTTCGCGGATGTTTTCGCGCAGGGCCGCGTCATTCCAGGGCTTGGTGTAGAAGCGGTAGATTTCGCCCCGGTTGATGGCCGCCAGCACCGACTCGATCTCGGTATAGCCTGACAGGATGATGCGCACCGTGCCGGGATAAAGCTGTTTGACGCGGCTGAGGAACTCAGTGCCGTTCATGCCCGGCATGCGCTGGTCGCTGAGCACCACATGCACTTCGTGCTTGGCCAGCAGCTCGAAGGCTTCGGCGGCCGTGCTGGCGCGCAGGATGGTATAGCCGTCGCGGCGCAGCAGGCGCGTCAGCGCCGAGAGGATGTTCGGCTCGTCGTCCAGCAGCAGCAGGGTCTGGTGCGCCCCTGCTTCCGCCTGGACCAGCGGCAGGCCTGACTCCTGCTGTAACAGGCCGACGATGCCGGCCGGCGGTAGCGGACGGCTGAACAGATAGCCCTGCATCTCGTCGCACTGGTAGCGCCGCAGGTAGGCCAGCTGCGCTTCCACCTCGACCCCTTCGGCCACCACTTTGAAGTTGAGGCTGTGCGCCAGCCCGATGATGGAGCGCACAATGGCCGCCACATTCGGATCGCCCAGCATGTCGCGTACGAAGGACTGGTCAATCTTCAGGTAGTCGATCGGGAACAGCCGCAAATAGGCCAGGCTGGAATAGCCGGTGCCGAAATCGTCGATCGACAGCGAGACGCCGAGTTTTTTCAGCTGCGTCAGTACCTCCACCGCCGCGCCGACGTTATGCATCATCAGGCTTTCGGTCAGTTCCAGCTCCAGGTATTGCGGCTGCAGGCCGCTGTCGTGCAGCGCCGCGACGATTTCATCGACCAGGCCGGGATCCTTGAACTGGCGCGTCGACAGATTGACGGCGACCCGCTGCGGCGGCAAACCGGCCTGCTGCCAGGCCTGGTTCTGGGCGCAGGCGGTGCGCACTACCCAGCGCCCGATCGGCACGATCAGGCCGGTCTCCTCGGCCACGGGGATAAAGCGCGCCGGCGACACCATGCCCAGGCTGGGATGCTGCCAGCGCAGCAGGGCTTCCATGCCCAGCATCTCGCCCGAGCGCAGCGCCACCTTGGGCTGGTAGTGCAGGCTCAGCTCGCCGCGTTCGAGCGCGTGGCGCAGCTCTGCCTCGATCAGCGTGCGCTCGTTGATGCGGGCGTGCATGCCGGCCTCGAAGAACTGCACCTGGTTGCGGCCCGCTTCCTTGGCGCGATACATGGCGATGTCGGCCTGGCGCAGCAGCTGCTGTGCGTCGATCCCATCCTGCGGGCAGACGCTGACGCCGATGCTGCAAGTGACGGTGTGCTCGCGGCCTTCCAGCGTGACCGGCGCCGCCACCGATTCCAGCACGCGCTGCAGCAGGCCGGCGGCGGCCGGCGTGTCGGCGGTTTCCATCAGCAGCAGGGTGAACTCGTCGCCGCCCAGGCGCGCCACGGTGTCGCACTCGCGCAGGCAGGCGCGCAGGCGGGCGGCCACCGTGCGCAGCAGCTGGTCGCCGTGCTGGTGGCCGAGGCTGTCGTTCACCAGCTTGAAATTGTCCAGGTCGATGAAGGCGATCCATACCGCGTGCTGGTAGCGCTGGGCGTAGCCGATGGCTTGCTCCAGGCGGTCGGCCAGCAGGCTGCGGTTGGGCAGGTCGGTCAGCGCGTCGTGGCTGGCCTGGTGCTCCAGCTGCTGCTGGTAGCGCATGGTGTCGGTCATGTCGGTCAGCACGCAGACGTGGTGGCTGACCTCGCCGCCGCTGGCCAGCACCGGCGCCGCATGCAGCTGGACCCAGAAGGGCTGGCCGTGCTTGCCGCGGCTGCGCAGCAGGATGGTAGCTTCGTGCCGCGACTGCAGCGCGGTTTGCAGCACCGCGAGGTCGCCCCGGCTGTCGTCGTTATCGGGCAGCAGCAGCAGGCTGCGGTGGCGCACTTCCTCCGGCGTGTAGCCGGTCAGGTGGGTAAAGGCGGGGTTGACGTATTCGATCTGGTCGCCATCCGGTGTGCTGGCCACGATGACGATGGCGTTGACGCTGGCGTCCAGGGCGCGCGCCTGCAGCTGCATGGACAGTTCTGCGCGCTTGCGCTCGCTGATGTCCTCGATGGTGCCCAGCACGCCGATGGTGTGGCCGTCGCGGTCGTGCAGCGGCGCCTTATTGATCAGGAACCATTGACGGCTGCCGTCGGGCCGCTCCAGGTATTCCTCGCGATTGAGCTGGGCCTGGTCGGTGCTGACGATGTCGCGGTCGTCGGCGCGGATGCGCACCGCGTTGTGCGACCAGGGAAACTCATCGTCGGTCTTGCCTACCACGTCCTCGTTGCGGGCCAGCCCGGCGGCCCGCGCGAACACGCTGTTGCAGCCTTGGTAGCGGGCCCCCAGATCCTTCCAGAAGATCTGGTGCGGCATCTGATTGATGATCAGCTGCTTCAACTCACGCGAGGCATGCAGCTGCGCCTCCGTGCGGACCTGGGCCGTCACGTCGTGGCTGAGCACGAAGCGGGCGGCGCGTCCGGCAATCGTGACCGAGTGCGACGACACTTCGACCAGGATGTGGCTGCCATCCTTGCGGCAATGGGTCCAGTAGCCGGCCTGCTCGCTGCCTTTACGCGGCGCGGCGGCCAGATTTTCCTGCAGGCGGCCCAGCTCTTCCGGCGGCCGGATGTCCTTGATGGTCATGGCCAGGAATTCCGATTCGGTATAGCCGTACTGCTGGATCGCGGCCCGGTTGACCACCAGGAAGCGCAAGCTGGATAGCTCATACACCCACATCGGATGCGGATGATGATCGAACAGGCGCTTGAAGCGCAGCAGCGATTCGAAGCTGTCGTAGTCGGCCAGGTCGAATGACAGGCACAGGAAGATGTCGCCACCGTCCGGGCCCTGCCGCCATTCGAGCACTTGCGACATCGCCAGCAGGTCGCCGCGCGGCCCCACCATGTCGAGTTCTCCGCGCCAGCAGCCCTTGGTCCTGGCTAATGAGGTGGCTTCATTCCGCAGTACCGCAGCTGACCACGGCGCGTACAGGCTGGCGGCGGATGCGCCAGGGACGGCGGCGGGACCGAGTAGTTCGCGACCATGGGAGTTGATGGCTAGCAGCTGTCCATTGGCATCGAGCAGGAAGGCCAGGTAGGGGCTGTTGCGGAAGAGGTGGAAGAAATCGTCAACGACAGCTGAGCCGTTCTGGGCTGGCAGTGTGGAGCGTCGCGCTTTCCGGCGAATAGCCGGTCTGCTGAGCGGTCTACGTGATGGCTTGCGCTGATCCATGGGCGATCTGTCCAAGACAAATTGAGCCGGCGCCGGCACTGCTGAGCTTTACAGGCGCGCGCGGAAACAAAACTTGAATTGATAGTAGCAGAAGCCCGTCGCAGCAGGCGACAACGTTTCTCTGAAACGTGTCGCCAGGGGAAATTACTCGACTTCGATGATCTCGAACGAGTGGGTGATCTCGGCGGTCTTGCCGAGCATGATGGAGGCGGAGCAGTATTTGTCGTGCGACAGGGTGATGGCGCGCTCCACCGCATCCGGCTTCAGTCCCTTGCCGGTGATGACGAAGTGGAAGTTGATCTTGGTGAAGACCTTCGGATCGACATCGGCGCGGTCCGCTTTCAGCACGCATTCGCAGCCACGGATGTCGGCACGGCCGCGCTTGAGGATCAGCACGACGTCGTAGGCGGTGCAGCCGCCGGTGCCCAGCAGGACCATCTCCATCGGACGTGGCGCCAGATTGTGGCCGCCGCCTTCCGGCGCGCCATCCATATTGACCAGGTGGCCGGAGCCGGTCTGGGCCAGGAAACTCATGCCCGACGGGCCGTTCCAGCTAACTTTGCATTCCATCTTGATTCTCCGAACTTATTTGTCAACTAAATTGGCAGTTATTGTAGCGGAGCTGGCTCAGCGGCGCAGAGCCTCATGTTCCAGCGCCAGCATGAAGCCGCCCCAGTGCTTGCCGTTCACGTAGACCGGCTTGGACACCAGCACAAAAATATCGCCGATATCGCGCATATAGGCCTGGAACTGGAACTCGCGCTTGTCATTGGAGACGTTCGCCAGCATCTCGTTGCCGTTGTGGAAGCGCTTGTCGCGGCAGTGGGCAGTGTCGTAGGCCACGTCGCCGGTCGGGCGCTGGCAGTATTTGCTGACGTGGGTCGGCGGATAGACGTCGCCCACGGTGCACATCACCGCCAGATCGCAGCCGGGCACGCTTTCGGCCCACTGGTCGAACAGCGGCTGGAAATGTTTGGCATACGCGCGGTCATAACTGGTGTGGTACTGCTGCGGATTGGTGCCGGGGATGGGCTGGAAGTTGCGGTCGAAGACGTCGAAGCCTTCATCCACCAGCTTCTTCAGGCCGCGTTCGCATTCGCGATGGTATTCCTGCAGGCGGCGGATCAGCTGGTCGAAGGCTTCCTCGCCCAGGGTGTGTTTGCCCAGCTCGCTCATGCCGTCCTGCGCGGCGGCGGTCAGCTTGCGCGACATGCCGATGCAGGTGTTCATCGCCGCAGCCATCTCGGCCGACAGGGTGCGCATCTGGCCCACGTTCTCGGTGATGGTGTCGTTGTTGCTGGAGACGGTATCGACGATGCCGCGAATGGCGTCGATCTCGCTCGATACGCGCGCGCTGCTGCCTGCAAACTCGTCCAGCTGGCGGGTGGTCTCGCCCATGACGGAGCAGGTGCCGTTGATGTTTTCCGTGATGGTCGCCGCCACGTCCGAGGTGTGCTGCGAGTGCTGCTGGATCTCTTTCACCTGGCTGGTGACGGAGTCGGCCAGCGCGCGGGTGCGCGCCGCCAGCGTGCGCACTTCCGAGGCCACCACGGCAAAGCCACGGCCCATCTCGCCCGCGCGCGCCGCTTCGATCGAAGCGTTGATCGACAGCAGATTGGTTTGCTGCGAGATGCCGGAGATCTGGTCCATCAGGCCCAGCGTGGATTGCGTTCCTTCCAGCAGCTTGCCGATGTTGGCGTTAAAGGTCTGCATCACGTCGGCGGCTTCGCGCGCCTTGTCGTTGGCGGCGGCGACGTCGGCACGTGTCGTGGACATACCGCTGGCCAGCGCATTGGCGTAACCAGCGATATTGTTGATGCTGCTCTGGACTTCCTGCACCTCCGAGCTGGACTGCTCGGTCAGCGTAAAGATATGGCTGGTCAGTTCCTGCTGCTGATTGGCCTGTTCGGTGGCGGTCTTGATCTGCTTGCCGATCTGGACCGCTTCCACCGACATGCCGGCGTTGTGCCCGCGCACCAGTTTCATCACAGGCTTGAGGTCGCCCGCATCCTTGCTTTGTGCAAGCCAAAGCAGGCCCGCGCCCGCCGCGACAAACAGCAAAGCCAGCCACGGCGAGCCGGAGGCGATCAACATGGTGGCGCCGCCCAGTAGCAATACGCCTTGTGCAGTCAGTGCTCTCAGATTAGTTTTGTTCATGCTTGATGTGCGATGTTGGGAATAGTTCACGCTTGTGCAATGCAAGCGAAGGCAAAGCTTACTATCACGCCTGTAAAAAAGGCAATCCACCGGCCCCGAAGCTGTTGCTGAATTGTGCGCTGCAAACGATAATCGGAGCGGATCACTTGACGGGAATTGCCATGAGCCTCGATTACTTTTGCACTTACGGCGCGCTGACCTTGCCGGATACCACCCCGACCGGCGCCGTCCCCGATGACTTTACGCTCAACTCGCCCGTTGGCGTGCATGCCGACCGCTACGGCCGGGTCTGGGTCTGCGACACCGGCAACAGCCGTGTGCTGGTGTTTACCTCCGATCTGCAGACCCTGCTGCACGTGATTGAAGGTCCGGGCAAGAAGACGCCCCAGGCGCCGCGCCTGCTGATGCCGTTCCACGTCTGCCCGCATCCTGATGAAGATCGCATGTACGTCACCGATATGGGCCATGGCCGCGTGGTGGTGTTCGATTATGACGAAGATGCGGTGAGCTTCCATTCCGCGTTTGGCGATGTGGCCAAGCCCGGCTATCTGCCGCTGTCCGATCCGAACGGCCTGACCATTGTGCGCGAGCGCGACGGCGAGCAGTACCTGTATGTGTGCGACGAGTTCTTCCACACGCCGGACGACCTGAGCAGCCGCTGCGTCAAGTTCACGCTGGACGGCAAGTTCGTCACGCAATTCCGTGGCGTGCGCAGCGCCAGCAAGGAGCATCAACTGCTGTGGCCGCAAGGCCTGGCCAGCGACTCGAAAGGCAATCTCTACCTCGCCAACACGGGCCATTACGAAGTGCTGAAGATCAGCACGGAATGGCCGATTGAAGACGGCCAGGTGATCGCGCCCGCCGGGACCAACACCGTGCTGCTGCACAGCTTTGGCAATCCGCTCGGCATCGGCAAGTTCAATGTGATGCGCTCGGTCTGTGTGATCAATGACCGCGTGTTCGTGCCGGGCCATGTGGAGAATGCCATCTCGGTCTACAGTCCGTCGGGCGAACTGGAAGCCACGGTCAGCGGCCTGGTGCCGCTGTGGAATCACAGCGTCGAGCCGGTGCATTCGCTGTCCGACCTGGTCTATGGCGCGCTGGAAGATGTGGTGTTTGTCGGGCCGTATCAGCTGTGCGCGGGCGCGGGCACGGACGAGTACTTCATCACGGAACCCTTTGCCTCCAGTGTGATCAAGGTGCGCATCCCGCAGATCAGCGGCGGGCAGGAAGAAGACGCGCTGCTGCTGGAGTCGGTTGGCCACCGGCGCGACGACCAGGAGCGCCTGCGCGGCACTTCGCAATTCAACTGCATGACGGCGGTGATCGAAGTCGACCCGGCGCGCAAAGGCGTGGCGCCGGCAGCGGCGGGCGGCAGCTGGCTGGATCAATGGGCCACGGCGGCCACGCGCGTCTACCAGTATTGGTACGACCAGTTCCGAACCCACAGCGGCATTGACCCGATGAAGCGGGTGGGGCGTGCTTCGCTTAACATCGACTCCGGCAACTGGTGCCTGAAGACCTTCAATACGGCCAGCGATCCTTACCACCAGATGCAGGAGTTGATGCGCGGCTTCTTTGTGCCGGGGGACCTGGCGATGGATGTGTACTATCCTGCGGTGCCGCCGCTGGGCCAGATCTGCCCCGGTACGCCGCTGCTGTTCGTCACCAACTTCAACGCCTGTACGGTGTCGATGTATCAGTTCAGCCCGGCGGGCTATCTGATTAACTATGGCGTGCCGTTCGGCCGCGAAGGCATCGGCGGCGATGGCACGCTGAAGGCGCCGCAGGGCATCGCCGTCAACAGCCGTGGCGAGATCTATATTGCCGACTCGATGAATAACCGCATTTCGATGTGGCAGATCCAGGCGACCGGCTTCGTCACCTTCCGCAAGAATTTCCGCTGGGAGCAGGACGGCAAGGAGTTCATGGACTTTACGCCCTGCGACATCGCCATCGATGCGCAAGACCGTTTATATGTCTGCGACCAGTTCAACAACTGCCTGCGGGTGTTCGACCGCGAGGGCAAGAGCCTGTGGTACTACGGCCGGGAAGGCTACTGCGACAATGTCGATACCGATTATGAGAACTTCATGCTGCCGGCCAGCGTATGCATCGATGGCGATTATCTGATCGTCAACGATCTGGTCAACCGCGCCCTGAAGGTGTTCCGCATCGGCGAGGACACGCTGCACTATGTCACCGGCGCCTCCGTGTTCAAGAAGTATCCGGAGCAGGGCGGAGTATGGATGCCGTACTTCATCCATGCCGGGCAGGGGCGGCTGTACGTGCCCGATACGACTTTCAACGTCGTCAATGTTTTCACCTACGGCGAACAGCAGACTTTGGCGCCTTTGAAGGCCGCTTGACCTGCTCAGGAAAGAGGCAGTATAATCGTGGGCTTTCCATTCGCTCAGGAAAGTAAATAAAAAGGCAGAGTCTGTTGTTGTACTGGCAGAACCACCATTTGAGCGGTAATTTCTAATTTAGAAAGTCATCACATGAAAACTTTTTCCGCTAAGGGCCATGAAGTCCAGCGCGACTGGTTCGTGATTGACGCGACGGACAAAGTCCTCGGACGTGT
>Ga0213872_10002219_pt1 | contig 11622 bp, 11 predicted proteins | sample VelepicomBERX_R2_FD_160071 | JGI IMG/M metagenome (GOLD analysis project Ga0213872, IMG submission 160071) | Rhizosphere microbial communities from Vellozia epidendroides in rupestrian grasslands, the National Park of Serra do Cipo, Brazil - RX_R2 | ecosystem: Host-associated > Plants > Roots >... | reverse complement strand
ATCTGTTCGGTGCTTTCGACCTGCAGGCCGCCGCCGAGATCATTGGTGCCGCCCAGGATCACCACGGCCTTGGGGTGAAGCGCCACCACATCCGCATTGAAGCGCACCAGCATCTGGGGCGTCACCTGGCCGCCGATGCCGCGATTGATATAGGCCTTGCCGGGAAAATAGTGGGAGAGATTCCAGCCGTCGGTGATCGAATCGCCCAGGAACACCACGCGCCTCTCGCCATTGGGCGGGGGCAGGGCGGCGTTGGCCGGAGCGTAGAGATATTGCTCGCCGAAATCGACCGGCATCATCTTGACGATCCTTGCGCGGTAGGCGCCGAACCAAGGTCCCCAATCCCTGTCCTGCGCCTCCTGGCGCGGCGGGGAGCTTTGATAGCCGGCCGAGGCCGGCATGGCCAGCCCCAGCGACATCAGCAGAATGAGGAAACGGACCATTTCATCTCCCGGACTCATTTATATGATGATTATGATGATTGCAGCATGGACGCGCAAACGCCACCATGTTACCGGTATTAGAACGATAAATTAAAAACCGGATGGAGGATCGTGTGGGATCAAAAATCGCCCGGGCGCGTGCTTTTTTCGCCGTCGCCGCTCTGGCCGCCGCTGTGACAGGGGCCGCCGCTGACGAGATGCCGCATCTGGTCTCGAAAGAGGGGCGCTTCGCCCTGATGGTCGATGGGGCGCCTTTCCTGGTTCTGGCCGGGCAGGCCAACAATTCCAGCAATTATCCTTCGCAGCTCCCCAAGGTTTGGCCGGCCATCGCCAAGATGCAGGCCAACACGCTGGCCATGCCCATCGCCTGGGAGCAGATCGAGCCGCAGGAAGGAAAGTTCGATTTCACCTTCGTCGACACGTTGCTGAAAGAGGCGAGGGACCATAAGGTCCGCCTCGATCTGCTGTGGTTCGCCACTTGGAAGAATAACGGTCCGGGATACGCTCCGGACTGGGTCAAGCTCGACCGCAAGCGCTTCACCCCTCTCCTCAACGCCAAGGGCGAGCCGATGGGGTCGATGTCGCCTTTCGGCGAAGCGACCCTGGAGGCCGACCGCAAGGCCTTCGTGGCGCTGATGGCTCATCTCAAACAGGCCGATCCGCAGCACACGGTGATCCTGGTCCAGGTCGAGAACGAGGCCGGCACCTATGGTTCGGTGCGGGATTACGGTGCGGCCGCCGAGAAGGCCTTCAAAGGGCCGGTGCCCGACGCGCTGGTCAAGGGCCTCGGCAAGAAGTCCGGCACCTGGGAGCAGGTGTTCGGCGAGGATGCCGATGAATTCTTCCATGCCTGGTCGATCGCTAGCTATATTGAAAAGATCGCCGCGGCCGGCAAGGCGGCCTATGGGCTGCCGCTCTATGTCAATGCCTGCCTCAAGGACGCCCTGCATCCGCAGAAGCCGATCAATTATGAGAGCGGCGGTCCGACCTACAATGTTCTGCCGATCTACAAGATCGCGGCGCCTTCGATCGATCTGGTCGGGCCGGACGTCTATAATCCGAATTATCCCGACTATGTGGCCAATCTCGACCTTTATAAGCGGCCCGACAATGCGCTGCTCGTCGCCGAAACCGGCAACGCCGCCGACTATGCCCGCTATTTCTTCGCCACTCTCGGCCATCAGGGCATCGGCTTCGATCCCTTCGGCATCGATTACACCAAATACAGCAACTATCCGCTGGGCGCGCCGAAAGTCGATCCCGAGGATATCGAGCCTTTCACCGCCGATTATGCTTTGGTCGCGCCGATGATGCGCGAATTGGCGCAATGGAGCTTCGAAGGCAAGGTGACGGGCGTGTCCGAGCCCGTGGGCGAGCACAGCCAGACCGTCGATCTCGGCAGGTGGAAAGCCACCGTGTCCTATGGTCTGCCGCAGTTCGGCCCGACCAAGAACCCGCCCGGCAATGAGAAGCCTTCGGGCGGCGTGTTTTTCGTGACCCTCGGGCCCGACGAGTATCTGGTTGCCGGCTATCATGCCCGCGTTCAGTTCGGCGGCGAGACCCTTCATGTCGAGGAGGGCCATTTCGACAATGGCAAATGGGTGTTCGACCGCCTCTGGAATGGCGATCAGACCGATTACGGGCTGAATTTCACCTCCTTGCCGCAGCTGCTCAAGGTCCGGATGGTGAGCCGATGATCCGCACACTCCTGGCGGCGGCCGTCTTCGCGTCTTTTGCCGCTTCCGCTGCGGATTCAGTTCCCTACGAATGGAAGAGTGTTCAGATCGTTGGCGGTGGCTTCGTCGACGGCATCGTCTTCCAACCGGCGGTTCCCGATCTCCGCTATGCCCGCACCGATATGGGCGGGGCCTATCGCTGGGACCAGGACAAGGATCAATGGCAGCCGATCCTGGATTGGGTGTCCTACAAGGACGCCAATCTGATGGGCGTCGAATCGATCGCCATCGACCCGCACAATCCCGACCGCCTCTATCTGGCCTGCGGTACCTACACCAATGACCGCACGCCGAACGGCGCCATCCTGCGCTCGGAAGACCGCGGCAAGAGCTACCAGCGCGTCGATGTGCCGATCAAATTCGGCGGCAATGAGAATGGCCGCGGCAATGGCGAACGGATGGTGGTCGATCCCGAGAATGGCGACATACTCTATCTCGCCACCCGCCATGCCGGCCTGTGGAAGAGCCGGGATGCCGGCAAAAGCTGGCATCGCCTGGAGAATTTTCCGGTCGCCGAAGACAAGCAGCTGAGCGATTGGCGCCAAGCCGGCATCGTCTTTGTCAAGATCGCTCCCGACCGATCGGTCTATGTCGGCCAATCGGTGATGGGGCAAGATAATCTGTTCGTCAGCCGCGATGGCGGCGTCTCCTGGAAACCGGTCCCCGGCGCGCCGACGCGATACCGCCCGACCCGGGCCGCCTTTACCGGTGACGGCAACCTCATCGTCACCTATGGCGATAGTCCCGGCCCGACCAAGATGAGCGATGGCGGCGTGTGGCGTCTGGATGACGGCCAATGGAGCGAGATCACGCCGGAACATGGCAAGTTCGGCTATGCCGCCGTTTCCGCCGATCCCAAAAATCCCAAGGCGCTGATCGTTTCCAGCTTCGGCCGGCCGGGAGGCGAGGACATTTTCCGCAGCCTGGATGGCGGTAAGAGCTGGAAGACGGTGTTCGGGAATGGCGGCCAATATGATTATTCGCGAGCTCCCTATGTCCAGCCGACCGCCATTCATTGGCTGTTCGACATCGAGATCGACCCTAACAATCCCGACCATGCAATGTTCACTACCGGCTATGGCGGCTGGGAGACATTCGATCTGACCGAATTGGATCGCGGCCAGCCGACCCATTGGCGGATCATGAGCAAAGGCATCGAGGAAACGGTCGCTCTTGGTCTCTACAGCCCGGTCAAGGGCGTGCCGCTGGTTTCGGCGATCGGCGATTATGGCGGCTTCGTCCATGAGGATCTCGACCGGCCGACGCCGCAGGGCGCCATGGCACCGCCGCGCTTCTCCGACACGATGGCGGTGGCGGGCGGTGCGCTGGCGCCCGACATCATGGTCCGCATCGGCGTGCCCGATTTCAACAAGACCGGCCCGACCCTGTCCTATTCGCTCGACGCCGGCAAAAGCTGGGCGCCGGCCGGTACCATGCCCAAGCCCGACGTGAAGGGCGGCGAATTGGCGGTCTCGGCCGAAGGCTTACGCTGGCTTTGGGTGCCGAGGGATGGCGAGGCCGTGCTGACCGACGACCGCGGCGCGCATTGGCTGGTCCCGGGCGGTCTGCCGCTACATGCCAGGATCGCCGCCGATCCGCTCGATCCCGCGACCTTCTACGCCCTCTCTCTGCCCGACAATGCGCTTTATGTCAGCCATGATGGCGGCCGAACCTTCGCCGGCCAGCCGCTCGATCTGCCCAATTGGCGCTATCGGGCCGGCTTTCGCGGCGATGTGCGGGGCGGGCAGGACAAAATCTACGCTACACCGGGGCGCACAGGCGATCTCTGGCTGGCCGCTGCCGACGGCCTCTTTCATTCGACCGACACCGGCGCCCATTGGATCCGCAGCAAGTCAGTCGAGGAAATACACGCCTTCGGCTTCGGCAAGGACGCGCTCTATCTGGTCGGCACCGTGTCGGGCCAGGCCGGCATCTTCCGCTCGGACAATGTGGGCGCAAGCTGGCGCCGCATCAATGACGACGCCCATCAATGGGGCCTGATCCTGCAGATCGCCGGCGACCCCAAGACCTATGGCCGCGTCTATGTCGGCACCCATGGGCGCGGAATTCTGTATGGAGATCCGGTGCATTAACCCAAGGTGAGCCTCCGAGGGCGGAATCGGCTAAGTATAGAGATAAAAAAGATGCGGCTTCGCCGCTAAAAAGATGAACGCAGACAGCCCTCGGCGCTTACGCACGGCTTAGCGACAAAAGAATCATCTCCGTTCATCTTTTTTATCTTTTTCATCTCCGTACGCAGTCCACTCAGCCCGCCGCGTCCAATCCCGAACCCCCAAAAAAAGAGGGCGCCGCGATGGCATGACGGCGCCCGAGTTTGCTCTTGAGGGAGAGCTAGAGGGAGATTTTTATTATGGCCACATTGCAGGCCGTACCTGTCGGGGCCGTCGGAACGGCAGCAATGTGGCCGGGGGAACGGGTTGGACGCCGATGCCGACGACCCGGGCCGAGGATGCATAGAGCGCGTCGATCAAATCTTCGCCGTCGCCAAGCTCCGTGGCCCAGCGATGGACCGAGCGGAACCAGATTTTGACCGATCCGCCGAAGCTCGGCGAGAAAGCGTTGCCGAGAGCGGCCTGCAGGCGGGGCAGGAAGCGTTCGTCGGTTCCGCTCCCGCCTTCGGACTCGGGGCCTCGAAGCGAAAACACGCCGATGCTGCCATCTTCCAGCATCCCGACCAGATCGGTGGTGGTCACCGCTGCCAGCACGGCGGCCACGGTGGCCTGCCGCGACAGGTTGGGGATCACGACCGACATCAGAGACAGCCGCGTGAAAGAGTTGGACAGCAGCCGCACCTGACGAAGCAACTGGGGCTTTAAGGGCATCATCGGTTCCATGGGCCTGTCTCCGGGCGTAGGCTGGTTAGGGGTGGACGCTGACTTGTGAGGGAGTGGTCACAGCACCGATCACGGCACCGGCGCCGGCGCCGACCAGGGCACCGGTCAGGAGGCCGCCACCGGCTACGGCGGCTACCGCCAAGCCACCGGCCGCGCCAATGGCGCCGCCGGACAATGCGCGCTGCGTCTGCCGGTTCATGTTGCTGCAAGCGGACGTGCTTAGCACCGCAAGCGCCAGGAAACAGGTCAGAAGGACTCTACTCATCGTTGTTCCTTTACGGATATTGCCGTTGAGGAAACTCTACGGATGAGGATGCGAGATAGCTTGAAACTAAGTTGTGAGATTCCTGTGAGGGAATTACAACCCGGGGAAGGTGACCGAGACCCGGAAGCCTTTGTCGGGCAAATTGTCCGCGCTGACTTCGCCGCCCAGCAGTTCCACCGTGCGGCGAACCACCGCGAGGCCGATGCCCGAATGATCGGCTCCCTCGCCATTATTGTCCTTGGGGCGGTAGGAGAAATTGCGCCGGAAGATTGAGCCCAGCTGGTCGACCGGCACGCCCGGACCCTCATCCTCGACCGACAAGACCACGCGCCGGCCGCGATTGCGAACGGTGACCAGCACGCTTCCGCCTTCGGGCGAGAAACTGACCGCATTGTCGAGCAGGTTTTCGATGACCGTCTCGAGGCTTTCGGCGGTGGCCGAGACCATCGCGGTCTCGTCGGCCAGCACGCGGACCCGCACGCCCTGGACCGTCGAGACGCGGTCATAGGCCTGCCCCATCTGGATCGACAATTGCCCGAGATTCTGTGGTTGCAGCCGCGCCGTCATCACTTCGGCGGCGGCTTCGTCGAGACGCTTCGCCGCCTGGACAAGGCTGCCCAGGCGCCGTAGCGCATGATGGATCGCGGTGACCGCATGATTGTAGCGCAGATCGGTGCCGGCCATTTCCTTCAAGGGCTCGATCGCCTGGGTGATGGCGGCGATCGGCGCCTTGAAGGCGTGGGCATTGTCCTCCGCCGCTTCGCGCAGAGCCGCGGCGGAGGCGTCAAGCGTCGCCACCATGCGGTCGAACTCGCGGGCGACAGGGCGCAGTTCCGGCACGGCGGCGATGGCGGCAAAGGTCGGTTTGCCGAAGGCGCCGCCTTCGCGGATACGGCGCGCCACGGTGGCGAAGCCGCGCAGATCGAACAATGTGCCGATCACCATCAGCGCGATCAGAAAGGCCATCAGCCCGTAGAACAACAAGGCGAGGCGGACTTCCGGCGCGTCGGTGAAGGGGCGGGCCAGCGAAGCGCCCAACAGATCGCCAGTGGCGTAGGAGGTCAGCACCACCCAGCAACCGGAAGGCGTGTGCAGCGGCGACATTGACGTCAGCAGTTCCTCGGCGCCCGAAGCGGCTTCATAGCGCAAGGCCAACGTGCGATCGCCGTCGCAGCTTTCCTCGAGGCGCGGCAACACGCCGGCATTCTCGAGCCGGCGGCGTTCCTCGTCGAGCGAAGCAGGATCGATCGACGGATTGGCGGCCACCAGGAAGAAGGCGTCGCCTTGTCCGGCCGGCCGCAGCAGCAATTTCACCCGCATCTGGTCCGAAGCGATGTCATGCACCGCTTGCGCCACGTCGAGCAGGCTGCGGCCGCCGGACTTGGCCAGCACCGGCTGCAGATCTTGCGCCACCAGCCGCCCTTCGGCCTGCAGGGCGCGCAGCAGGAAGGCCTGACGCTCGGCGTCGGCCTCGGCGAATTTGGTGTAGAGAATGACCGGGACGATCAGGAAAACCAGCGCCAAGGCAACGAATTTGCCGGTCAAGGAACGCGTGACGAGACGGAGACCCGCCGCGACGCTCTCAAGCATCGGCGCTCTCCGCGATCCAGCGATAGCCGAAGCCGGGATAGTTGGCGATGGCGGCGAAATCGGGATCGACGGCGAGGAATTTCTCGCGGATGCGCTTGATCAGGGCCCGCACATTGGCTCGATAGCCGTCCGGCCCTTCGCCGGCGATGAAATTCTCGCCGCGCAGCGCGTCATAGATCTCGCGGTAGGAAAGGTCGCGGCCCGAGGTGGCGAGCAGCTCGACCACGCGATATTCGCCGAAGGTCAGCTCGACCGTTCGCTCGCGCCAAGAAGCGCCGTGATTGGCGGCATTCAAGGTCAGAAAGCCGGCCATTACGTCGCGTCCCGTCTCGGTGTCGCCCACGCCGAGCTCCTCGGCGCTGCTGCCGAGGATCATTTCGATGCGGCGCTGGAGGATGGCGAAGCTGCGGGTCTTGTCGATGAAGTCCGAGGCGCCCAGCGCCAGCGCGGCCTCTTCATAGATGGTGTCATTATGCGAGGTGAAGAACAGGGCACGGGTGAGAACGCCGCGGCCGCGCAGGGCCTGCAGCAATTCGAGGCCGCTCATGCCCGGCATCTTCCAATCAAGGATCAGAAGATCGGCGTCGTGACCCGGGATGGACTCCAGCGCCGCCAGAGGGTCGGAGAACAGTGTGACATCGAAGCCGGCCTGAGTGAGATTGCCGGCCAGGACTTCACGCAGCAATTCATCATCATCGACAAGAATTAGACGCGCGGGCCGTGCCGTCATTTTCCACCTCTCAGGCCGGCATAGCAGGCTAATGCATGCTTGCCGGAATCGGGTGTTTGTTCAAAAGAAAGAACATGTTCCGTCCCGGTCTTAACATCAAGAAAGAAGATGACGTCGAGTTGGCAATTATTCTTGCCGCGATAGGTCAATACGCGGGCGGCACCCTCGGTGCGGCTGTCGGCGGGATCGCCGAGAAGGCGGGTCACGCCGTCGCGGTCGAGGCCGATCAGCTCGGCGGCCGTGGGCGGCGGCAGCTTATCCTGCGGGATATTTTTGGGCGGGATCGGCGGTTTGGGGGGCGGCACCGGCGGAATAATCTGGGGAGGCGAGACAACCGGCGGGGGTGGAGGCGGCGGCTCCGACGTCTGCGTGACCGGAGGCGGGCCCGCCTTCTGGTCGACGCAGCCCGCCAGGCACAATATCCCCACTAAGACAGCGATAGGACGGCTCCGGCGCATCGACACTCTTCCCCTTCGTCGTGAGCCAGTCAGATTAACATCAAATTGTTAACATTAGCCTGATGTAGCGACAAACCCTTCTAACCAATGAATGTCGTAATCGCCTGTGACAAAATCATCGGCGGTCAGCAACTTATTGTGGAGGGGAATGGTCGTCTTGATCCCCTCGATGACGAATTCGCCCAGCGCGCGGCGGGCCCGCATGATGCATTCGTCGCGGTTGGCGCCATAGACGATCAGCTTGGCGATCATGCTGTCATAGTTGGGCGGCACCTTGTAGCCGGAATAGAGGCCGCTATCGACGCGCACGCCCAAGCCGCCCGGCGCATGGAAATTGCCGATCTTGCCGGGCGAGGGCGCGAAGGTCTGCGGATCCTCGGCATTGATGCGGCATTCGATGGCGTGGCCCTTGAACTGCACCTTTTCCTGGCCGTAGCCCAGCTGTTGCCCGGCGGCGATGCGGATCTGCTCGCGCACGATGTCGATGCCGGTGATGTATTCGGTCACCGGATGTTCGACCTGCAGGCGCGTGTTCATCTCGATGAAGTAGAACTCGCCATTTTCATAGAGATATTCGATGGTGCCGGCATTCTTGTAACCGAGCTTCTTGATGGCCTCGGAAGTGACGCGGCCGATCTTGGCGCGCGCCTCGTCCGACAGAACCGGCGAGGGGGCCTCCTCCAGCACCTTCTGATGGCGGCGCTGCAAGGAACAGTCGCGTTCGCCCAAATGCACCACATTGCCGTGGCTGTCCGCCAGGATCTGCATCTCGATATGGCGCGGCTTCTGGAGATATTTCTCCATATAGACGTCCGGATTGCCGAACGCCGCCTTGGCTTCCGAGCGGGCCAGACGGTAGGCTTCCTTGAGCTCCTCCGGATTGCCGGCATGCTTCATGCCCTTGCCGCCGCCGCCGGCCGTGGCCTTGATCAGCACCGGATAGCCGATGCGCCCGGCCTCTTCGAGAGCTTGTTCCTCGGAATCGATGCTGCCCACGGATCCCGGCACGCAGGGAATGCCGACCGAGATGGCGGCCTGCTTGGCGGCGATCTTGTCCCCCATCATGCGGATATGGTCGGGCGAGGGGCCGATGAAGGTGATGCCGTGCTCTTCGACCATCTGGGCGAAGTCGGCATTCTCCGACAGGAAACCATAGCCGGGATGGATGGCGTCGGCATTGGTGATGGTGGCGGCGGCGATGATCGCCGCCTTGTTCAGATAAGAGTCCTTGGCGGGCGGCGGGCCGATGCACACCGATTCGTCGGCCAGACGCACATGCATGGCGTCATGGTCGGCGGTCGAGTGGACGGCGACCGTCTTGATTCCCATCTCGCGGCAGGCGCGATGGATACGAAGGGCGATCTCGCCGCGATTGGCGATGAGAACCTTGGTGAACATTATTCAATGATCATCAGCGGCTCGCCATATTCGACCGGCTGGCCGTCTTCGACGAGAATCTGGGTGACCTTGCCGGCCTTGGCGGCGCGGATCGGGTTGTAGGTCTTCATCGCTTCGATCAGCAGAAGGGTCTGGCCGACCGCGACCGTATCGCCGATCGCAACGAAATTGGGTTTGCCGGGTTCAGGCGCCAGATAGGCGACGCCGACCATCGGCGATTTCAGCGCGCCGGGATGGTTGGCCGGATCGGCGGCAGCGGGGGCGGCGGCCGGAGCGGCCGCGGCGGGAGCGGCGACAGGCGCGGCCATGGGAGCGGCCATCGGCGCGACGGCGGCGCTGTAGGTGATCTGGCGGGCGACGCGGATGCGCGTGCCTTCGTTCTCATACTCGATTTCCGTAAGGTTGGTCTCGTCGAGCAGGGACGCCAGCGAGCGCACCAGCCCGCTATCGAAGGGAGTCTTAGCCATTATGCTTCTTTCGTTTTCGTTTGCGCGGGAGCTGACAGCCAGCGGGCCATGGCGTCGAGCGCCGAGAGATAGCCCTGGATGCCTAAACCGCAGATCACGCCTTTGGCTGCAAGCGACACATAGGAGTGATGGCGGAAAGCTTCCCGCTGATGAATGTTGGACAGGTGAACTTCGACAACCGGCTTCCCGACGGCTTTCAGCGCATCGAGAAGGGCGATCGAAGTGTGGCTGTAGGCGCCGGGATTGATCACGATGCCGGCAAAGCCGGTGCGCGCTTCCTGTACCCAGTCGATCAGCTGGCCTTCGTGATTGCTTTGCCGGCAATCGATCTGCAGCCCCAAGCCGGCGGCGTGCGCGCGGCAAGCCGCCTCGACATCCGTCAGCGTGTCATGGCCATAGACCTCCGGCTCGCGGGTTCCCAACAGATTGAGGTTGGGGCCGTTGATGATGAGGACCGTTTTGGTCATGCGGTATGGGGCCGTGTTCGCCTTTTCATGGGCGTGGTTATAGCACGAAGGTATCGTTGCGCAATCTCAGTGTCGGCCATGCCCGTTCGGCAAGGCTCGTCCGGTTGCATGCCTCGGAGGCCTGTGACCATAATTCGCAAAACTTTATGACAGTGTGGACGTACCCAATGGAAGTTACGATCAATGGCGAGCAGCGTCAGCTTGCCGCAGCCCTTACCCTCGAAGACTTGCTGCTGGATTTGAAGATTGATCCGAAGAAAGTCGCGGTCGAACGCAATCTCGAGATCGTGCCGCGCTCGACTTACGGGGCGGTGCAGGTTTCGGCCGGCGACCGGCTGGAGATCGTGCATTTCATCGGCGGCGGCGGGCCCGACGGAGCGCAGGCCGAGGATGAGGGCTGGACCGTCGCGGGCCGTCATTTCAAGTCGCGCCTGATCGTCGGCACCGGCCGCTACAAGGATTTCGAGGAAAACGCCGCCGCGCTGAAGGCCTCGGGGGCCGAAATGGTCACCGTCGCCGTGCGCCGGGTCAATATCAGCGATCCGAACCAGCCGATGCTGGTCGATTATATCGATCCCAAGAAATACACCTATCTGCCCAATACGGCCGGCTGTTACACCGGCGAGGATGCGGTCCGCACCCTGCGTCTGGCCCGCGAAGCGGGCGGCTGGAGCCTGGTCAAGCTCGAGGTGCTGGGTGACCAGAAGAGCCTCTATCCCGATATGGTCGAGACGCTGAAGGCGGCCGAGATGCTGATCAAGGACGGCTTCGAGGTGATGGTCTATTGCACCGACGATCCGATCATGGCCAAGCGCCTCGAAGATATCGGCTGCTGCGCCATCATGCCGCTGGGCGCGCCGATCGGCTCGGGCCTCGGCATCCAGAATCCGGTCAATATCCGTATGATCGTCGAGCAGGCCTCGGTTCCGGTGCTGGTCGATGCCGGTGTCGGCACCGCGTCCGACGCCTCGATCGCCATGGAACTGGGCTGCGACGGCGTGCTGATGAACACCGCCATCGCTCTGGCCAAGGACCCGATCCGCATGGCCCGCGCCATGGGGTTGGCGGTGGAGGCGGGACGTCTGGCCTATCTGGCGGGGCGCATGCCAAAGAAGATGTATGCTTCGCCGTCTTCGCCGCTGGCGGGGCTTATCTGACCCCGCCCTCCGTCATCCCCGGGCTTGACCCACGGCTGTCCGGTTTAAATTTTTCA